>Ga0210003_1000664_pt1 | contig 31095 bp, 50 predicted proteins | sample LantaG_FD_182804 | JGI IMG/M metagenome (GOLD analysis project Ga0210003, IMG submission 182804) | Deep subsurface microbial communities from Baltic Sea to uncover new lineages of life (NeLLi) - Landsort_02402 metaG (SPAdes) (version 2) | ecosystem: Environmental > Aquatic > Marine > Oceanic >... | reverse complement strand
TCCAAGAAAGTCTGATACTGCATGTTTAATCTTTGCTCTCAAAACTCGCTTTCATAAAATCTATGGTGAGAAAAAAGATGTGGAACATTCTGGGGATATTAGTATTAAGATTGATAAGCAGGATGTTGATTTATGATTGAAATTTGGAAAACTTTGCCAGAGATAAAGGGTTTTTACGAAGTGTCTAATCTAGGCAGAGTTAAATCATTGGCCAGAGTGATTGACAGAAAACATGGATACCCTCTGCCTATAAAAGAAAAGATTATGACTAATTGTTTAGACAAAAAAGGTTATGCAAGAATGCGGCTTAGTGTGAACAAAATAGGTATGACTATAAAAGTCCACAGATTAGTAGCTAGAGCGTTTATAGTTAATAAGCACAATAAAAAGCAAGTTAATCACAAGAATGGTATAAAAACAGACAACAATGTAAATAATTTAGAATGGGCTACAAACAGAGAAAACCATATTCATGCTGTGGATAATAACTTAATTAAATATCGAAAAGGGAATGACCACCCTATGGCCATATTAAATAGTGATAAAGTTTTAATTATTAAAGAAAGACTGTTTAAGGGAGATACTCAACTATCTATAGCAAATGATTTTGGAGTTAACCACTCAACTATATGTAATATAAAAACAGGAAGAAGCTGGAAGAATGTCTAGTCCAGAGCCATTTAACAAAACATTAAAACAGAAGGAGGCTATCTCACTGTTAGCATCTGGCGCGAAGAACGTCATGCTATACGGTGGGTCTTGACTCTCGTTCTGGAAAAACCTTTATCGCTATTTATGCAATTATAGTTAGGGCTGCTAAAGTTGAAAGTACTCATTGTATATTAAGAAGTAAATTCAATGCTGCTAAAAAATCTATATGGTTAAAGACATTGCCTGATGTCCTCAATCTTTGCTTTCCTGACTTACCTATTAAATGGAATAGATCAGACTTTTTTATAACTCTACCTAATAAGTCTAAGATATGGATAGGTGGTTTAGATGATAAAGAAAGAGTAGAGAAAATATTAGGTCAAGAGTATTCAACTATATATTTCAATGAGTGTTCAGAGATTAGTTATCATGCGATCAACACTGCTAAGACTAGATTAGCTGAAAAGAACTCATTAAAGAATAAATTTTATTATGATCAGAATCCTGCAACAAAAATCCATTGGGCATATTGGCTATGGGAAAGACATTTCGACCCAGAAAAAGAAAAACCCGTTAATAGAAAAGACTATGTTTCGATACGAATGAATCCTATGGATAACCTAGAGAATATTGATGAGGATTATTTACAGATATTAGAAGAAATGCCTGAGGATAAAAGAGAGAGATTCCTGCTAGGCTTATATAGCGATGCTGATGATGGCCAAGTCTACTATGAGTTCGATAGAGATATTCACGTTAAGTCAGTTAAAAGAATGCCTGGCAGTGTTTTAATAGGAATGGATTTTAATGTTCATCCAATGACATCTATTCAATGCTCAATGGTTAATAACTGCTTTCATATATTTGATGAAGTTTATCAAGAAAATAGTGATACACCTAAAATGATGAGTGAACTATCTAAACGCGGATATGCTGGTGGTTATGTATATCCAGATAGCACAGGCAAAAATAGAAAGACTTCGGGCTTTACAGACTTCCAAATAATAAAAGATGCTGGATTCACTATTAAAGGCGTGACAAATCCTTTTGTTAATGATCGGGTTAATAATATTAATAGACTATTGAAAGCTGGTAGAATTATAATTGATCCGAAGTGCAGAAAGCTTATCAATGATTTAGAGAAAGTAGCATGGAAAGATAACAAGCTTGACCAAAAAGGTGAGAATGCTATGCTTACTCATATATCAGATTGTTTAGGTTACTTATGTTGGGCGCTAGACAACGGATTAACTGCAACTATTCCAGATATGCCATTGTTTCAAAGAAGAGGTAGATAAAATGAGTATGTTTAATCCCAATTTCAGAAAACAAATAATTGAAGAAATTAAAAAGGGCGAGAACAAATATCGTAAAGATAAATCTTGGAAACAATATAGAGTCATGTCTGATGATTACGAGCAATATGTAGCTGAGAAGTTAGCAGGTCACTTCGATATTTCAACTGTTCAAGAGATGCCTAAAGTAGCATCAATTAATATTGCTAATAAGATTGTGCAGAAAACTGCTGTAGTTTATAAGAGAGAACCTAAAAGAAATTATCAAGAAGTTACTGAAGGGGACGCAGGGATTTTCGATCTTATTCATAAGGATGGAAAATTCAATAGAAAGCTTAGAGCTTCTAACCATGCATATAAATATCAAAATCAAAACTTAATTCAAATACTACCTAAGCGTGGCAAGCTAGTGATGAAGTCATTGAAGCTTCATCAATATGATGTTATCCCAATGGATAATGATCCCGAGGAAGCTAAAACTATTATTCTTTCTGTTAATGACAGAGAAACAGTGGATACAGAAGGCGCTGAGACAACTGAAAATGCCACAGGTTATAAAGGAAACAGTCAGACTAACAGAGGCACAAGAGACTTCACAAACGATGCTATAGCTGATGAAGATGACTATAAAGCTATGATGAATAGATTTGTAGTATGGGATTTGGAAACTGAATCTAATTTTCTAATGGACGGACTAGGTAGAGTATTTATTCCCAGTACAGGCTTATTTATTCTTAACCCTACAGCAGAATTGTTAGATGAAGTATCATCGGAATTTATTAAATTAACTGGCAAGATGCCTTTCATCGATGTGGTATTTGATAAAGACTTTACTTATTTTATTAGGAAACATCACTCAGTAACAGATTTTACTATTGATTTCAATGCGGCATTTTCTGACTATGCTGATACTAATCATATGCAATCCAAAGCTCAAGCAATTATTAAAGGGCCAGCAAACCTATTAGCTCAAGAAGTTAAAATAGGCTCCCATATGATACTAAAGCTTATTAACCAAACTGATGAGCAAGGCAATGAAATCAATATGGATTTCTCATATGCTAACCCTAGCCCAGACATGGCAGGCGCTAAAGAATTTATAGAGGCATTCTTAGCACTATATCTTTCTAGTAGAGATGTTGATTCTAGTGAAGTAACTATGTCTCCTAATAGTGATCGATATAGTTCAGGCTTTGAAAGATTCTTATCTATATTTGAAACATTCAATGCTTCGCAGGAAGATTTTGATGTTTATAAAGATGTTGAAGCGGATAAGTTTGAGATAATTAAGGGCTGGATAGAGGTAGCTAAAAATGCTGATGGTGTATTAGATTCTAAATATATTCCTACTGGCAATTTAGAAGTCATGACTGAATCAGTAGAATTTAATAAACCTGAAGAAGTTAGGTCGAATAAAGAACAACTAGAAGAAATCAAGGTAGAGATGGAGCTAGGTTTAACAAGCAGAGTAAAAGCTCTTGCTAAACGTAAAGGTATCTCGGATGAAGATGCTAGAGAGTTAGTCAAACAAATAGATTCTGATGAAGGCTTATTAGATGACATTCAAAGACCCGAAATACAAACTCAGTGAAGTTAGCCAAACCTTTAACCTAAAAGAACTATTAGGTAGAGAGCCAACTGATAAAGAGAAAAAAGAATTTGTAGATAGAGCGCTACAGGTTATGGTTGAGCGTACCCAATCGGGTAAGGATATAGATAAACGTAAATTCACTAAGTATTCTAAAGCATATGCGAAAGCTAAAGGTGTTGGCAGGGGTGATGTTAATATGACACTGACGCAACACATGCTTGAATCAATAGACGGTAAGAACATTAAGAAGAATCTTGTTAAGATTATAGTAGGTGAAGGTGTCGATACTAAAAAAGCTTTTAACCATAATACAGGAGATACTTTACCCGAAAGAATTTTCTTTGGTCTGCATGAAGAAGATGCCACAGAGATTGCAAAATCAATCACTCCCGAAGAGAAGAAAACACTGGGAGAGCTGCTGGATGAGGTAGGCGGGTTGAAGGGAGTAAGAGTTGGTAGTTAAATTTAGCATTCTAGGAGTGAAGAAAGCAGCAGCTTCTATAACGAAGAAATTAAACGACGCTATAGCTGATAGTAACATATATAAAGACGCTGCAAGAGATTTGGAAGATTCTATTAGAGATAAAAAGAATCCTAAAACAGGCAAGAATTATAAGAAACTACAACCGTCAACTATTGAACATAGAAAATATATAGCTAGGAATAATTCTACTCACAGCGAATACTCATCAGATAAATCTAATTTAACATTAACAGGTAGTTTATTAGAGGGGCTATTCAGCCGATTCAATAAGTCTACAGGCATACTAACAATAGATATTAAAGGCAATCATCCTGGTTATAAGGGCAGTAAGAAGAAAACCAAAGGTTCGCGTAAATCAAGAAAGGAAATAGTAGAGCATTTAGAAGATTTAGGCTTCCCAGTGCTAAATGTTTCAAATAAATTTATTAATAAGTTAGTTGAGAAATTAGAGAAAAGACTTAGAAAAATCTAAGTGTTGTAATTTTAAGGGAGATTAATTAGTATGGAAGAAACAAGTCAAGACCCAGTGGGCATTCAGGAATCAGCAGTCCGTGACGAACCTGAAGTAAACCAAGCAAAAAAAGATACTGTAGCTTATGAAACTTATAAGAAGTTACTAGGTGAGAAGAAATCTCGTGATGAGAGAAATACTCAGCTAGAAAACAAGCTTAGGGATTATGAGCAAAGGGATTTGCAATCTAAAGGTCAATACGAGGAAGTTATTTTATCCTTGAAAGGTGAAGTAGGCGAGTTGAAGGGCCAAATTGCAAAAAGAGACGAGGCTTACATAATGAGTAAAGTTGAATCAGCAGTTAAAACTAAAGCTTTAGAGCTTGGCTGTGTTAATCCCGATAAGCTTCTTAGATTGCTTGATAGTGAGAAAATCAGAGGTCTTGAAATAGACTCTAACTACAATGTTTCTAGTAGAGATGTTGAATATTTAGTTAACGAGGGTAAGAAGGAAAATGATTTTCTCTTTAGAAAAAACAAAGCAAACGTTACTGATGCCGATCCTGTGGAAAAGCCTATCGTTGCTTTACCTAAAACTATTAATAAAATGAGCAATGCTGAATTAGAGAATGCTATAAGGCAAGCTCACTCACAAGGAAGTTAAATAATGGCACAGACATTACCAAATACTAAAAATGACCTAATCATCGCTATGGTTCAAAGAGAACTTCAAGCTAAAATTAAAGTTTTACCTTTTCTAAAAGACTTATCACCTTTTGCCGCTAAGGGTTCTAAAACTATTTCAGTTCCAAGACTATCAAGCTTCACAGCTGCTAATAGAGCTTTTGGTGCTGCTTTTGGTGAATCAACTCTTACAGATGCAGTAGATGCATTAAACCTTAACCAAAATACAGGGGTTATGTGGATCGAAGATAAAGCTGATGAAACACAATCAAGCATCGAATTTAGAATGGAAGCTGCTAAACGCGCTGCTGGTTCTGTTGGTCGATTTGTTTCTAGTGCAATCTATACAGGCGTCGCAGCTGCGGGTGGTCTTTCTATTAATGCAGGTATTCCTGCTGATGTTACTAAACAAAATATGCTAGACCTAAGAGAATACGTTCTTTGTAATGAGGGTAATCTTGACCAAATGGTTTATCTTGTTTCTTGCGACCAAGAGTCTGTACTATTAGGAATCGCTGATTTTATCAGAAGTGATTCTTATGGTGCTCAAGAGACTGCACTAAGCTCAGGAGTTATTGGAAAACTTTACGGTGTTCCAGTAGTTATCGATAACCTTCTAGGAACTCAACAAGTAATTTGTTTAGATAAAGATGGTTATGCTTATGCTTCTCAAAGAAATACTAATATGCAAGAGGAAAATGATATCCAATATGGTACTGACGCTAAGAAAGTAGTTGTCGATCATCTTTGGGGACATGCTCCTATGCAAGTAGGTGAACTATCCGCTGGTGCAGGTAATTCTCCACTAGTAGCAGTACTTAGAGATTAATTAAATTGAAGGCAGGTGAGATACCTAATTTCTTAAAGGCGGAGTCCCCTATGGGGCTTCGTCGCTTAATGATTAGAAACAACGCTAAACATAGAGTTACGTTTGTTTATTCTCATTTTCAGTTTGCAGATGGCAACTGGTTTTGCTGGTATTATATTGACCCATTAAAAGATGAAGAATTGAAAGGGGGCGAAGATGTCTCTTAGTAAATCTATAGACGATAGAGAATATACAAAATTTAAAGAATGTAATGGTGAAACGGCAGTTAACACTACAATATGCCAAGAGTCAGGTGAGACGCTAAATGTAACCTCTAACCCTGCTGCCATACCTAAAATATATAACTTATCAGCCCCTGTCGCTGATACAGAAGTTTCGCAAGTATTAAGTGCGAATGTTAAACAATTATTAATTAAAGTTAGGGGTAATGCTAAAATGCAAATTGCATTTGTGTCTACAGAGAGTGGTACCAAGTTTATGACTGTACCAAATGGTTCGGTCTTATCATTGGAGGACTTGAAACTTTCTTCGACAACGCTATACTTACAGACTAACAAAGCGTCCCAAATTATAGAAATACTCGAGTGGACGTAAGGAGACAACATGTCAGGGATTACATTAGACGACATTCAGGCAGCATTTCATTCGATCAAGGTGAGCGATGGAACAAACGATCTTTTGATCGATGGTTCAGGTCACTTATCTTTCAATGATGGCGGCAACTCTATCACTGTTGATGACGGTGGTGGATCAGTAACAGTTGATGACGGTGGAGTTGCGCTTTCCGTATCAGCAACAGATTTAGACATAAGAGATTTAACTCATGCTTCTGATTCTGTTAAAATTGGAGATGGCACAGATTTTCTTGCTATCAACGCAGATGGTTCAATCAATGCATTGACTCTTACAAACGCTTTTGATGTTTGGAAGACTTCAGTTACCAGTGCGACATCTGTTGTCGGTGAGATTGCAGCTACACCATTGTCTGGAAGATTGAATATGCTTATTCAAAATCTAGGCTCACAAGATTGTTACATCGGTGAAGATAACACTGTTACAATTGCTACAGGGGTTAAACTTCCTAAAGGTAGTTCAGGTGAATTTCTTTTCGGTGAAAATGCCAACGTATGGGCAATCACAGCATCAGGTACATCTAACTTAAGAGTTGCAGAATTTGCTAACTAAGGATTAAAACATGTTCACTAGTGAAGACGTAAAAAAGTACAAAGCATTTAAGAGAGTAATCTTTTCTGGTGAATACAGCATTAAAGGGGATGCCGGCTCTATAGTCGGTGTCCTTTTCAAATGGTTTGATGAGCTAGAATTTAAGATAGAAAAGCTTTCTAAAGAAGAAGGTAAACTATTAAGCGTTAAAATTACAGAAGCACCTTTACCTTCTAAGAAGAAAAATAAGATAGGGAAGTAAAATGCCAATAACTGATTCTAATAATACATCGAGCTTAGATAATACAATTGTAGTATTGGTCGATGAAGTTACAGGAAATACAGTTGGTATAACGAATGAGAGAGAAATAAAAATATCCTCATTCGCAAACCAATTATTTATTGATGGTAATAAGACGATAACCACAACTGAGGATATTGCTGCTGTCGGTGCTTCTAATCTAACCAATCGCAAATCTGTAGTTATCTATAATAGAGGTGGTGAAGATGTTTATTACGGTACGACAGGCGTTGCCGACACCACTGGTATAGTTATTATCAAAGATGAGTTAGTAGAGTTACAAATTGGAGATAATATAAATGTATATTTAATAACCAAAGCAGGTACAGCAACGGTCACCATACAGGAGTTTTCTTAATGGTAGTTAGTAAAGCAACATCAAGAACAACACCGCTAGGTGGAACAGATGGCACAGCGATAGGTAATGTAGCTGATGCAATGAAGGTGAATATAGAAAACCCTTCCTATTCGGGCGTACCTGTAGCACTATCAAACGAATCGAGAGATGCGTTCCATAGATTAAGAGTTTCAAGTCCTACTACTTTGTTTGATTACGAGTTTAAATATAACCATGATGTTGATCTATATTGGTCTTTTAAAAACACTGGTGCAGCGACTCATTCCCATGACGCTAATACTATTTCTCATAAACTGGAAGTCACTACAGCTAGTGGTGATAAGGCAATTGCTCAGACTAGGAGAAGGGTTGAATACATTAAAGGAAAGTCTCAGCTAATATATTTAACAGGTAATTTCCATGGTACTCAGACCAACACAAGAAAAAGAATAGGCGCATTTGACGCTAACAATGGAGTATTCTTTGAGATCGATGGATTAACAGTAAGAGTTGTTAGAAGATCAAAAACATCAGGTTCAGTAGTTGACCAACAAATTAATCAATCCAATTGGAATTTAGATACGCTAGATGGATCTGCTGATTTAAGTAATACATCAGGTGTATTGCTTGATCCCACTAAGCAACAACTTTTTATTATAGATTATTCTTGGTTAGGCTCTAATGTTGTGAGATGGGGCATAATTATAAGCAATGAAATCATATATGTTCACCAAGAAAACTATTCTAACGTAATAACTGTTCCTTATTCTCAAAGTGGTCAACTCCCGATAAGGGCGGAGATTGAGAATACTGGTACGGCAGCGGGCGCTAGTAGTTTAACACTAACCTGCGGAACTGTTATAAGTGAAGGTGGTTCGACTGAAGAAGCGAATGGAAGGGCATTGGATTCTGGGCTTGTTACAGTTAAGATAACCACCACTCCTATGCATTTATTTGCTATTAGAATAAATCCTGCAACGCCTTATTCATCAATAAAAAGTTCTGTGTTTAATATTCTGGCAACATCAGGTAACTCGGAAATTATTTATAGATTCCTATTTAACCCGACAGTTGTTGGTGGAGTCTGGGCAGACCAACCAAATAGTATTGCTCAGAGATTGACATCGCTGACATCTTATAGCGGAGGTCATTTATTAGATTCTGAATATGCTAGCGTCGGTAAATTTAGTCATTCTGAATCATTTAAGTCTGACTTATTCCTGGGACTCGATATAGATGGAGTACCAGATATCTTGTTAGTGGAAGTGCAAACAATTAGCTCCACTGCCAAAGTATTATTCACTCATAAAAGAAAGGAATATATTTAATGGCAATGTACAATTCGGAAACTCCAAGTTTAGATGCAAGACTTCAAGGTATTGGCGTCTTTAGCGCTACTGCTAATATTGTTAGCGATCATTATTTTGAGATAGATGGCCAATATATGTTTAATGGAATTGAGCTTTATGCGTGGGATTCTAACATAGGTGATAACATATCCTTATCCTCAGAATATAATATAGGTTCAATAGAGACGCCTGTATGGAAGAGATATAAGAAGTATGGAAAGTCTTGGAATGTATTTCCTAATAGTCCTGAAAGAATAGTTTTATTCCCTGCTGATTTGACAGTTGGGGTAAGGCTTAAATTCTCTTATGATAATAAACATGCTACTAGCGCGGTTAATTTCTGCGTTAATCTTTTTACTTATATAGATCAAATAGAAATAAACACTTCTATAGCTGAAGAAGGTGAAGATTGGTGAAACGATATTTCTGGAATATACTTATAGGAATTGATCAATTTGTTAATTGTATTTTTGCTGGTTATCCAGATGAAACTTTAAGCAGTAGAATGGGAAAAAGAGTAAGAGATAACAAGGCAAAGAAATTAGAGATATTCTTATGCAAAATGCTAGGTAAAATAGAATATGATCATTGCAATGAATCAATAGAAGAAGATGAAGGTAGGCAATAATGATTTTTGGAAAGCTACAGTTAGAATCAACTATACAAGAAAACGATAAGACTAGGCTAAACGGTTTGGATAGCTTTATTACCGTAGATGAAGCTGCTATTACATTAATGAGAATTAAACCTAGCGCTACTGATTCTTTCATAGATGTTACTAGCAATAAGTATTTAGACTGGAGTTATTCGTCAGAAGCTACCGAGACAGTAGAGCTTGAGATAACTACCGATGGAGCCCCTTCTGTATTTACAAAGACTATAAGTGTTATTTCTTCTGCTACAGATAGATTGTTTTCTAATGATTCTGATTTGGTGGAAATAGAAGATGATATCTTAAACTATATTAGAAAAGGAAGAAATAGTTTCCTTGATAAACACAGGCAATCTCAAAAAAGAATTATGGATAGTTTAGATAGAAGACGGCTGTTTAAAACAGATGGAACTAAATTACCTAAGGAAGAAATACTAGGGTTAGAAGAGATTAAACAATGGAGTACTTACTTGACTCTACAGATTATCTTTGAAAGCCTTAGGATAGAACCTAATGATGTGTTTACAAGCAAAGCAAACCATTATGCAGGTTTGGCAGGGCAGACTGAAACGAGCGTAGTTATTAGGCTAGATGAAAACGCAGATAGCGAACAAGATTCAGTTAATATTAACCTTCAAACGGGAAGACTTCTTAGAAGATGATAACCGAGACTAGAAACTACATAAAAGGACAAATATCATCTGTGAATGCAGATTTAAAACAGCTAGACGATCCCTTTGGGACGATAGACTTAAATGAGAATGAATTAGAATTTGGATACAAAATTATATTCCTAGCAACAGATTTAATACCTACCGGAAATCATAACTTAGAAATATTTCCAATCAGTATAGAGCTATACAAGAAAGTGTTTAGGGATATAGTCGAGGATTACGATATAGTATTCGATAATGCGATTGCTATTAGAGATAAAATTGCTAATATTGTAAGTGTTAAAGCGAACACTAACTTTTATAGAGCTTTACCTGTAAGCTTTACGCCTGAAGATTTAGAATTGAATCAGAGGGTAGTGAAAATAACTATAACCCTTAACTTTGAAAGAGCTATAAGCTTTTGTTAACCATAGGAGATTGAAAAATGGGTGCTGGAAGTAACAACAACATTAATGAAGCCAACATTACTCTTAGACCTGTAGACGTTTTCTATGGACTAAGAAACAAAGACAAGGTGACTACTGTAGCTGATGTAGCTGATAGTTTGTTAGGTACATACTTTGACTTTGATTCAACTGACATCGACGGAACATTATCACTTTATCGCCTACATTTTGGTGGTGCACCTGCGGCCGATGGTAGAACATTGATTGACGCTGGAGCTGTGACTGGCTTATCCGCTGCTGGTGTAGCAAGCGCTGCTGACACTGCATTAACTGCTAATGCTGGTAGATTTTCTAACTGCGTTTCAAGCGCTGATTTATTTGTTGAAGCAGGATCTATGGGAACTGTTACGGCAGCTGTAGATGGAAGTGTGGCAACAGGTTTTACTTTTCTAAATCAAGTAGTAGGAGATAAATTTTCATTCGGGGCAACTGATGATGTTAGTCTTTCTCCTGAATTTTCTTTTGTAGATGTAACTGCATCTCAACTAGGTGAAACCCTTCTTGACCAAATCCAAAACGGAAATAATATTTCTGTGAGTGTACCTGCTAAAGAAGTCATTGCTACTTTATTCCAAAAAACATTGGGAGACGTTGCTGGTGATAATCTAACTGTAGGTGCAGATATTGTTACAGGTGTTGGAGAATCAAAAAGATTTACAAATATGAAAGCTCTCTCAAAAGAGTTAATGCTTAGACCATCAGGTGAAACTGATTTGACTAATGCATGGTCAGTATGGAGAGCGAAGCCTGACTTAACAGGACTTAATTTTTCCGGTTCTGACTTACAAGTATTAGAGTTAGATTTTAGTGCATACAGAGATGGCAATAGACCTTCTGAGGTATCTTTAGCTGCGTTCGGTAAAGCGGACAAAGGAATGCTTGTATAATGAAAGAATTTGATTTTGAAACAAGGACACAATTTAAGATTCGTTGGGAAGGTAAGGATTACATTTGCACTTGCCCATCCCAAACTTATTTAGTCGATTGGGGAAAAAGAGTAACTGAGTTATCTGAAAAGAACGAAAGCGAAGGTCTTGCAAAATCTAATGTGGAGATGTTTGAATATATGGGATGCCCTGAAAATGTTTATAAGGAACTAGAGTTTGACCATATTCAAAAGATCATGGATTTTGTGGGTGCTAAAAAAAACTAGATAATGCTGAGCTAGATAGAGCGCAGCTTAAAAGGTTTTATTCCCTTAGTGAAATAGAGTTAGATAATTTAGATTCAGTAAGGTGGGGCATGTATAGAAAATCTATGGAGACTATTAAGGCCAGAGAAAAGTTAAGTCTTTTAGATGTGGCATGTTTTGATAAGCATAAGCAACGCGATAAAAGAAAGATGTTAAAGAATCTAAATAAACTATCCAATATAACATTAGAAACAAGAAAATTAAGCTTAGCAGAAGCTATGAAGTCATTAGGCGGTATTGATGGCGTCGGATAAAATCACATTACTTGTCAATCTTGATGACAAGAGTATTGGAAACTCTTTCAAAAATATAACAGCATCAGGGGTTAAAGCTTCTAATAAGTTAGGGAAGTCATTCTCTAAAAATGTTAGTGGAACCTTAGATAGAGGTTTATCTAGTGCTACTAAAAAAGTTGTTGCACTAGGAGCTGCTTTTGTTGCTGCTTTTGCTGCAAGAAGAGTTATTCAGGCAGCTGCACAACAAGAAGATGCTATCAACTCTTTAAATAGTGCACTAAAGATTAGTGGTAAGTTCACACAAGCAGCAAGTCAAAATTTTCAATCTTTCGCATCCCAATTGCAGCAAACATCTAAATTTGGCGATGAAGTTATTTTACAAAACGCTGCGCTATTACAATCTCTAGGTAATCTTTCAGTAGATGGATTAAAGGAAGCAACACAAGCATCCGCTGATATGGCAGCTGCACTTAATATTGATTTGAGAGCTGCGATAACATTAGTTGGTAAGGCAGCTGCTGGGGAAATAGGTTCTTTTAGTAGGTATGGTGTAATAGTAAAACGTGGTGCTGATAATGCTGAGACTCTAAAAAATACAATCAAGTCATTAAACAAGCAATTCGGTGGTGCTGCACTAGCACAGCTTAATACATTTTCAGGTGCTACGGCACAGCTAGAAAATACCTTTGGTGATTTATTAGAAGAGATTGGTTTCCTAATTACTAAAAATCCTCAAGTGATTGCTAGTATAAAAGCACTGGGCAATGGTTTCCGTGAATTAATAACATTTGTAAAAGATAACAATACAGTATTAGTTAGTTTAGCAACTGATGGTTTCAATTTGGTAATACAGGCATCTTCACTTATGGCACAAGGTGTTTTGTTTTCTTTAGAGGCAATACTAAAGTTAGACGCTGCTGTTAAAAAGATAGTTAATGCTTCTATCGTGGGTGATTTGAACGCACAAATGGAAGAAGCCAGAAGAATGTCAATTGAAAATGGCGATAAAATAACAATGCAACTCGCTAAGCAAAAAGCGGATCAATTAGCAATAGCTATAGATGCAACTAAGAAAAATACAGATTTAGAATCAGCAGAAGTAGCAAAAAGAATAGCAGTACTTGAAGGTTTTAGAGATAAAGTATCTGTGCTTGCTTCTCAGATAGCTAGTGCTACAAAACCGACCGTCCCCACTGATGGGATAGCTACACCTGCTTTAGCTGAAGTACCTAAGTTAAGTCCAGTAGATCAACAAGCGTTGGATAGCCTAACCTTATTTGGCGTGAAATTAAATAGTGCTAGAGCAGAGGGGAACAAGTTTGCAATAGACTGGGCAAAAGTAACAACATCAATTAAAAATAATGCTGTTCAAGGAATAGGCAAAGGCGTTGGCGGTGGTTTCGCTGCAATGGGTGCTGCTTTAGCTAAAGGCGAGAATGCTATAGAGGCTTTTGGTAAAGCGTTCGCTGCCTCTATAGGACAAGCTGCAATACAATTAGGAACTAGATTTATATTAGAGGGTATTGCAATTTCATTTAATCCATTGCTTGGTGGACCTGCTGTTGGCGGTCCATTGATAGGTGCAGGTGCTGCTCTCGCAGCTTTCGGTGGAGCACTTGGCGCAGTTGTTGGTGGTGGCGGTGCCACTGCTGGCGGTGGCGCAGGTGGTGGTGGTGGTGGTGAAACTGGTTTCTCAAGTGATCTACCGTTGGGAGAAACTGAGGAGACCAAACCTCAGACTATGGTAACACTAAATGTAAACGGAGATATCTTAGATTCTCAAGATACGCCAAGAAGATTAGCAGATTTATTAAATGCAGGCTTTGATAATGAAGGGCTAGTACTGAAAGGAACTGCATAATGGGATTAAAAACTAAAGCTAAATTCTATTTCGGTTATTCAATTACGAGTTCTAATTCTAAAATAGATTTCAATGAAGGTGCTGGAGAGTTAACTGGTACATTAAATATAGGTGATTTCAGTATGTCTGAATTTACTGCTGAAGTAGGTGCAGCAATAAACGCTGTCGGCACTCAGACTTATACAGTAACAGTAGATCGATCAACTAGAATTATAACTATAAGTGCTCCTGGCACGTTTGATTTATTGATAACAAGTGGAACTAATTCTGACACTTCTGTTTATAGTGCTGCTGGCTTTACAGGTGCTGACGTAACAGGGCTAACAACTTATTCTGGAGTGGCTACAGGGTCAGAATATATACCTCAATTCTATTTGAAAGATTATCTCCCTAGTATAAATAATAGAAAGAAAACATCTAGCACTAGAAAAGAATCAGCTAGTGGGAAAGTGGAAGTAGTTAGCTATGGTTCAGTAAGTGAAGTAAGAATGAATATTACTTTTATTACTGATGTAGACCAAGGCGCTGATTCTGATGTGATTACAAATAATCCTACAGGCGTTCAGAATGCTAGGGACTTTATGAATTTTATTACAGATATAAAACCTGTTGAGTTTATGGAAGACGTAGCTACTCCTGGGACTTTCGAGAAGCTAATACTATTGAACACTCCCCAATCTAGTGATGGCGTTGATTATGAACTTAAGGAATTATTTAGCATGGGGTTAGCAGAATATTACGAGACAGGAAAACTTACGTATAGGGTGGTATAATGAGTGTAGCTTTTGGGTCAAATTTATCATCGGCAAATACTAATGCTGCTTTCGTTTCGAAGACTGATACATCTGGAAATACAGTCGTCGGTAAAATAGATTTAGCTAACATCGATGCAGAATCGATAGCGTCAATAAGCAATGTACAAAAAGTAATCAACCAAGAGTCTACAATCTTTCGAGCAGTACAAACTATAACTGCTTCGGGACAAATAACTATAGATGAGAGGATCAAGAATCATTTAATATTAGTGGTCGGGGATGCTGGAAATGTAGATGCTAGTTCGACTCCATTTCTAGCAGAAAACGCTGGTTCTTTTTTAGATGGAACTATTGTTACAGTTATTGGCACGAATGACTCTCAGAAAGTTACAATGAAAAATAACATTGCAGCAAACGGTGCTGTCCAGAATGGTGATTCAGCTTTAGGTAAATTCAATTGTATAACATATATGAGAGTAACAATTAGCGCAGTAAGCTATTGGCTAGAAAGGAATAGAAACTCATGAGAAAAATAGAAACTCTATTATATTTAATCACATTCTTTATAGTGCTAACTGTGGTTTCGTATCACGGTAAGGCGCGCGCTCAATTTGGATCTACCAATAAAATAATAAATAGCTCAACTGAAATCGAGCTTAAGCCTGCTAATTATGTTGAGCTAGATGGCTATTTGAACATTTTAACTCAACAGGAAATTAGATTTAATGATTCTTCAGGAGGTGAATATGCCTCTATTAAAGCTCCTGCGACAATTCCTTCTAATTATGTTCTTGTACTCCCTGATACTGATGGTACAGCGACTCAAATATTAGAAACTGACGGTGCAGGAATACTTAGCTGGGTAGTTAAACCTACCTCGTATGACTTTACAGCTTCTAACGACAATAGATTAATACGATCTGACACTGTTGGGGCCGATCAAATACAAGAAAGTGGAATAACTGTAACAGATGCTAACGCTATTACTGGTGCAACAATTACTGCTGGGTCTAATACTATTTCGGGATTATTGCACGGCACGGAAGTAGACAATCCATCGAGCGGTGTTCACGGTGTCGTTGGTTCAGTAGTCGGTACAAGCGATATTCAAACATTGACTAATAAAACAATCGCAGGGGGATCTAATACTATTTCAGGGCTAACTCACGGTACAGAAGTTGATAATCCTTCAAGTGGTGTACATGGCGTAACTGGTTCAGTAGTAGGAACAACAGATTCTCAAACATTAACTAATAAAATAATATCTGGAGGTAGTGGCTCCGGCATGTCTATGCAAGTACCAGTTAGATCAGATGTAAAACAAGATACCGATGCTAACCTAGTTACCTATGCAGCAACAGCTACGAATGGACAATTATGTTTTGCTACAGATACTAAAAAACTTTATCAAGTTGTAGATAGTGCTTTAGTGGAAGTAGGTGCTGGTGCAGGTGGCGGTGGTGCAGGTGATCTGGATAATTTCTTAACTGACGCAGGCTTTGAAACAGGTGTTACTGAATTTACTTCGACAGTAGGATCTATTACTCAAGATGCAGTGGTATTTAAAAACGGTGCTAATTCACTTGATGTTACGTCAGGTACGACTATCGACATAAAATCTTGCTTTACTTCAACAGAATGGGAAGGGCGGAGATATGAAGTAGGTTGTTATATAAACTCATCTTTAAATGATGTTGAACTATGCGCGAATAATGGCACTACTGATAATGCTTGCAATACTTCATATGTTGGTGGCAGCGGTTGGAAATATGTTTATGAAAGGGATACTGTAGCAACTGGCGCAGATATTTGTTTAAGAGTTAAATCTGCCTCTGCTGGAACTATTAATCTTGATAATTGTCATATAGGAGAGCCTAAGTTTAGTACTGCTGAATTAAGTGAAGATACAGACTGGATTTCGTACACGCCGACAGCTACTCAGTTCGGTACAATTACAACAGCACTTGGTAAGTGGAGAAGAGTAGGCGATTCTATGGAAGTAGAGGGTTCTTTTATTGTAGGAACTCCTTCATCGTCTCCTGGAGCTTCGATAGAGCTACCGGTGGGGTATTTAATAGATATCTCTAAAATATCTGGCGGTAGCCAAAATATATTAGGGACATATTCAAGGGTAGCAACATCAGTCGCCTATTATGATGCAGGAGTTACAAATATTATGTTTAGTGATGCTGTTGACCAAAATTCTCTCTTTGTTTCTAAAATTGCCACATCGAATGGTATTATGCAGAAAACTGCTGGTGATGGTGTTTCAGGTGCAGGAATGGGCGTGGTGTTTAAATTCACAGTACCGATTGTAGGTTGGACTTCCGCAAACACAAACGTAATTACTCCAACAACTTCAGTTAATATAAGTAAAGCGGTAAATAATGCTACTACTTCGATGTCGGCTTCTACTCAGTACCATATTGGGTTTAATACAGCTTATGTGGGATTTGATATAGATGGCAATTTTACAAATGTTGGAGCTGCTTCAAGTACTACTTACACAAGTGCTACCTATTTCACATCGCCTAAAACAGATACATATCATGTTAAATCAAAAGTTCACTCAACAGATATTGACCTAGACGCTGCTGATGGTCTTAATATTAGTATATTTGTTAACAATATAGAGGTAGAAAGAAAAAATTACAAAATAGAGGGTACGCTTGCATCACCTAATAGAGATTTTGTAATTGACGAATATGTAAAACTAGATAAAAACGATATCGTTACAATAGGATTTTATCATACTTCAGGAAGTGGCCCTCTAGCATTAACGAATGGTGATATAAGTTCTAATTTTACGGTAGTTAAAAGGGGTTCAGATGCTGAATGGGCTGGTATAGGTATTCAAGACGTAACTCTGTCAACTTCATCAACTGGTGATTTTACCGGAGGGTCAATAAGGATTGTTAAGATTTTTAAACAAGTGACTATTGAGGTGCAGTCTACAATAACCCATGCTTCTTTGTCTTCTGCATCTTCTGCATCAGGTTTTTTACCAGTATGGGCGCGTCCCAATGCATCTGTATTAAACAGTTATCACGCTGCGGCTGCTGGTAATATTTATTCTATCAACGCGCAAGCTGATGGTACTTTAAATTTTACTTATATAGATTCTGGAACAGGGGGATCGTCAGCAAGGGTAAATGCAGGGTCAAAAGCAACAATGTCTTATTTAGCAGACTAACCAAAGGAAGATATATGAAATTTTTAGTTTTATTTTTAATTAGCACATCAGTATTTGCATCAAAGAGTCCACTATTAGAAGTAGATGGGAATATTGTTGCAGAGGAAAGATTAAAAGCAGCGAATGATTTTAGTGTTGAGATGGAGGCAGATTGTGCATCAGGGAAATTTACGACTGAGCAATGTACTAGCCTTAGAAGTTTTGTTGATAATCAGAAATACAATTCTGAACTTAAAAGGTATTCGTATCATGAGAAGCTAGCAGACGATAGGGCAATGGCAAGACATAATGAAAATAAATGTGTCAAGAAACTAAGGGGCTACTTCGATGAAAAAGGTTATGCTTATAAAGCAAATGATACTTGTGCAGAATTGAATTTTGCATTACTTGTTCACGAGCCTGTAATTAGGGAGTAGTTATGTTAGCAAGGATTCAAGATAAATTAATTGGCGTTGTAATAACTCTTGTTACTGCATTAGTATGTTTTTATTTTGGATCATTTACAACTAAAGCACAGGTCATAGATATAGTGGAAGCTAAGATAATTAATCAAAAGAAAAATAACATAGAAAAGTTTGCCAAAAATGAAGATACAAAGTTATTAAAATTAGAGATGGAATACCTAAAAGAGGGTCAAAAAGAAATTAAACATGACTTAAAAGCTATCCTCAATAAGATTAAATAATGGCCATAGAAATAACTAAAACTACTAAGGCATTATCGAAAAGAACAAATCTGCAACAACAGATTATTCTAAAGATAGACGGATTCACTGATTGCTTTGGTGCAGTAGATGTAAAAGTCATACCTAAATATGATACAGGTTTATTTTACGATGCTCCTGGATTGTCTTATGATGGTTTAATAACAGCTAATGAGTCTCTTGATTATATTTCATTAGAAGGAACCACCACTCAAATAAGTTCACAAGTTAATATTGAAGATGGACTACCTAATGCTATTAGTAGATTTTCAGTGAATTTGATTGATAAAAATTCTTTATTATCTGAGAAGTTTAGACCAGGCAATATAGTAGACGATATGCTTGGAAGAGAAGCACAAATTTACATATCATTCCAAGGAGGTGCTTTCCCAGAGGATGCTACACGAATATTTATAGGTATTATAGATGACATTAGTTTTCCTGCTGGATTAGTTAAGTTATCTATTAGCTCTCCTGAGAAGTTTAGACAAAATGAAATATTCATAAAATACAACAATGCTTTAAATGGATTAATAAATAGCAGTGTTACTACTGTGGTAGTTGATTCAACCACTAATTTTATTCCACCTGTTGATATACTTCAAAGTTATATTAGAATAGGCGATGAACTATTAGAGGTAACCGCTGTACCTGGAGCTACAAGTTTCACGGTTATTAGGGGTTCACTTGGAACTACTGCCGTATCCCATAGCGACAATGACGAAATAGAAAGCTTTTATAGGCTGACTGGCAATCCAATAAGTATGGCATTGAAACTTATGTTATCTAACTCTGAAGCTACTTATATAGATAGCTTGAGTGTTAGCGCCTTTAACCAATTAACGCCTTCATTATTTATACAAAATTCTATTTTATTCCCAGGGATAAATAACATAGAAGATGAGTATGGAATAACTGAAGGTGATACTTTAACTATTACTGGTGCTGATAATCCTTCTAATGATGTAATAGATGCTGTTATCTCAGGCTTTGGTGTTACTGATTCGGGATCTTATATATTGGTAACGAGTACGTTAGTTACTGACACTGGCAATACTGCTTTAGCTAGTTTTAAGTCCCAATATAATACTTTACCTGTTAGTGGTGGAGCTGTTGCAGGCTTTGGAATAAAACCAAAGTTTATAGATGTAAAACAATTCCAATCTATAGCTAGTACTAACTCAAGTTTTTTTGTCGATTATGATTTGTTAGTTAAAGACACTGTAGCTGGTGAAGACTTCATATCAAGTAAAATATTATTTCCATCGGGTATATTGTCGACTATTAGAAAAGGTAGAACTAGCGCAGTATTTTTAGCGCCTCCTGTAGTAACTAATCTAGCGCCTGTATTGAATGCATCCAATATTGAAAGACCTGAAAGCATAGTTTTAAAAAGAAGCATAAACGATCACTTCTATAATGCGATTGTTTATAAATTTAATCCTGATGTATTAGAGGATAAGTTTTTAGGTGGTGAAATAACCCAGAGTTCTGATTCTACCAATAGAATTAAAGTCCCAAATAAAGTACTGACTATAGAAGCACCTGGATTAAAAGACACAGTTGCTAATAGAGCATTAATTCAAAGCATTTCCGAGAGGCTACTTCAAAGATATAGATTTGGGGCTGAATCAATGGAGGTTTTTGTTAACTATAGGGATAGTTTCAACCTTGATCTTAGAGATGCTGTTGTTTTTGATGGAACTAATTTAAATATAGCTAATACAGAAAATGGTACCAGAAACTTCGAACCAAAGGTTATGCAAATATTTAACCGTCAAATGAACTTAAAAACTGGTGAAGTTAAATTACTTCTAGTTAATTCAATCTATAATGTTGACGGTAGATATATCGTGATAGCACCTGCCTCTGATACAGCGACAGGCGCTACTACTACAAATATCCCACTGAAAAGGTCATATTCAACTAGTTTGTTAGATGAAGAGAATGAGAAATGGCAGCGTCTTATTGGTGAAAGAGTTAGAGTTCGTTCAAAAGATTTCATTTACAATGAAGAAACAACTTTTATAGGATTTAGAGACGATCAAGTAAATACTATGATCGTAGATACATTAAGCTTAGCGCCTGGTGTTGATTATATAGTGGAGCCTTCTGACTATGATGAGTCTTCTTCATCCATTAATAGTTTGACTAAATCTATACATGGATCATTCAACAGGCAATTAACTGTTTTAGCAGGCATTTCCTCTACAGTTTTTACGGTTGTTGATCCCAGTGAACTATTAGAAGAAATGGTAATCAGGATTCATTCTGAAGATTTCACGAAAGATTCAGGGGAAGTAGAAATAATTGACATAACAGGTACATCTATTACAGTTGAGGATATGGGTTTTACTCCTACAGGAACTGACTTAATAGATAGGATTGGTTACACTGATAATGGTGATCCTTATTTGTATTTGTAAAGGAATGCGATGACAAAAATAGCGGAAGCATTAAACATAATCCAGCAAGAAGAAGTTAATTTCAATGCTTCTATATCAGAATCCACGCTAACAAGAGTCGGTGCTGTCTCAAATCTAATTGCAGCGAGAAGTAATAAGGCCTTTGATTTTAAGTTTCTGGGTGCATTTAGAAAGCTTAATGGTGGTGAAGATGGTTCGCGAGGTTTGATTTGGGATTCTGAAATAGTTGGAATAAGCGGATATATTAGAGTTTCGGGGTTGAGTGGTACAACTACTGTTGATATCCATTCAATCACAGGTTCGACAGATAATGGTACGATATTAAGTACAAAATTATCTATAACTTCAGCAGCTGCTAATGGAATTTCTTTTTATACAAATTATTTAGATGTAAGTTCAAGCGGTGGTACAGGTATTACACTGCCAACTTTTGCATCTGCGGCCAATAGATTATTAAACCAAGGCGATGCTTTAAGAATTGATGTTGACGGTAATGCATTGAGTGCTAGAGATTTGACTATTAATATTCACTATAGACCATATACGGTATAAATTATGACAACATTTGTTGACCAAATAATAAACGTAGTAAAAATAAGTGTAAATGATACGACTCCAGCATCCTCTGCAACATCTTATACTGTCCCAGCAGGGAGAAGATCTGTTGTGTATGTTCAGGAGATATTATTAGGAAATCCTGCATCTGGTGTAGCTTCAAAAATTACATTCACATTTGGAGTAGGTACTGCAATAGTTCAAGGCAATATTGGTAATTTTTTTGAAAGATGGAATCCGGTTAGTGGCAACAGCGGAGGCGCTACGCTTAGTGATAGTTTAGCTTTAGGCGTTCCTATGTATGCAGGTGATACTATTTCCTATTCAGTCGGCACAGGTACTGGTGGAACAACTGACGTTGAATTAGATGCAGTTGTCTTAGAGTATTCACTATGAGCCAATATGCAAATATTTCAATTAACCCTGATACAGTTAACAAACCATCACTTCCATTTGTTGTTTCAGCAGGTAAGTATGTTTTGCTTTTCATAGAAAATAATCCAGTTTTTTTAAATTTTACTTATCCTGTAGCATATAAAGCAGGTGATACCGTTCCATCAGTAGGCGGACTTTCATACATAGTAAAGGAATATGACTTACCATGAGTGACAGTTATGGCGATTATAATACGCGCACATTTCGTCTTTCATCTAATTTTGTTGTGCCCGCTAATTCTTATGCTGAAGTAGATAGTGTCGATACAACAGGTTTTGTTGTCATAAAAGATTTCTATGATGCAGGTGAGACCATAACATTTGTGGCTACCAAAAATTCTATAGTACAATTATTCGAGAATAATGTTTAATGGAATTATATGATTTTAAAAACTCTATTATCCTTAATGGCATTTCAGTACATAGGCACGCCGTATATCTGGGCAGGCAACAACTATGATGGGTTAGATTGCTCAGGTTTGGTTCTAAAAAGTTTGCATGACGTTGGTGTTACCCTTCCTGATATGACAGCTCAAACGATTTATAACTGGGCGCTAAGTAAGAAATTTGAATCATGTGAACCATCAGCAGATTGTTTATTATTTTTTGGTGGAAGTGATAAACACTTAACGCATGTCGCGATAGCTTTAGATGAAAAATACATGATTGAGGCTGCTGGTGCTGGGCGTAATTCCTTGACTATGAGCAAAAAAGATTTGGCAAGAATCGATGCGCGTGTCAGAATTAAACCTATAACAAACAGGGGTGACCTAATTGCCTCTATAAAAATTAAATATTAACCAAGGAATTTTTTATGGAAGCGGCAATGGCATTTATTCAACCATTCTTAGTACAATATGCAGCACAATACACATGGTTATTTACTATACTTCTAGTCATGGGATCTTTCAGATTATTTTTCAAACCGCTAATGACAATCTTTAAAGGTGTAGTTGATCTTACTCCTAGCCAAAAAGATGATGAATTTTACGCTAAAATGTTAGAGCATAAAGCATATAAAACAGTTGTATTTTTTATCGATTGGTTTGCATCAATTAAGCTACCTAAAAAAGAAGAGTAAATGATAGATCCAAATCTTATTATAGGCGCTGGTAAAGAGTTTGCTGGTGTCTTAAGAGAGGCATTAAAAGCTCACAATGATAATCGCTACGATAAGTTGCGAGAGTTTATAAAGAAGGTAGAAAGTGAGAAAGCAAGACCTGACCGCGATCATGATGATATTCTTGTTTGGAATGGTGTTATCAAGTTGTTCTCTAGGACGGTTATCGAAGAAGTCTCCACCAAGAGCTAAAGATAAAACTTGGTATGACTTCAGCGAGAAAGAAGGCATTATTTATCATAGAAAATGTAAGAAGAAATCCGGTGAAGATAGGAAATGCACCATAACTGAAATTGATATTAATAAAGAATGGAAATTTTTCGAGTATGGTCAATTTATAGTTGTGCCTGAAGCTTATTGTTTCTAATTATTCATTGTCTTCATCAATCATTTCGAGATATTCAGCATACCAAAACAATGCTTCACTTAGTTTTATTTCCACTAATGATAAATAATTAGGATAATGTTCATGTTCTCTTACTAGGGTTAATAGATGGCAAAGCCTTGCCTCTACAGAATCTTTATAATAAGGATTCTCATAGTGAGTTAAAGTAAATTCTAATAAATTGTCGTCTTTATCATTCATAATTCTGCAAAAATAATCAATATAGTTATTAGTACCAAACTGGTAGTAATTAAATCTGTGAATAATTCAGTATTTTTTTTCTTCATAATATAAACCACAAGTTATTAGTTATTAGTTATTAACTGATGGTCTAATTTTACACTGAAATTATATTTGGGTCATTTAAAGCAAATTACTTAGGTATCTTTTTGAACATCTTAATATTAATCACATGAGCAAGTGCCATATTCACGCTTGCATTTATCGCAAAATTGGTCTCTATCAAAATATAGATCATTACAGGTTTCACACTTGTAACAGGAGAGGTTGTTTTTAAGTTTGATTTCTTTCACTTCACAGTAATAATGGGCCTTGTACCAGTCTTCAAACTCTAATGAATTGATTCGATATACATTATCCATATAATATATCTTATTTTAGTTTAGCATTGATTTCAACAAGCGCCTTATCAATGAAATATTTCTCTCTCTTAGGTAGTTTATATTTATCCTCGGGAATATAAAGCCCTTCCTTAGGCATATCCCAATCCCAGGGCTCGTCTTGAGCGAATCTAATTGTATGTTTTATGTCATTTAATTTGGTCTTTTTTTCCATGAATTAACTACCCTTTTTTGTGACCTTTCTGTGACCTTTTTTAATCTAACTTGTGTACAATGTACACAAAATAATATAACTTTGGTCAAAAATATGGAGGTTATATATGTTAAGAAAACTAGTGAAATGGTTACGACAACCAGGAAATACCCATGCTAAGTTAGCGGAATTAATGGGTTATGAAAGTAGATCAACAATATCAAATTGGGTGCTTAGGGGAAGAATCCCCATAAAAGCACAGAAGAAACTAAAGGAGGTTTTGAATGTTCAAGAAAGCAGTAAGAAAACAAGTTAAGTTAAAAATTGCCATTAGTGGGCCGGCCGGATCAGGCAAAACTTATTCAGCACTTAGATTAGCTACTGGTTTTGGTGGAAAGATTGCAGTGATTGATACAGAAAATGGGAGTGCTTCTCTTTACTCCGATAAGTTTAATTACGATGTAACGGAAATTAGACCACCTTTTACAACAGCAAAATATATTGAAGCTATCAATGCTGCTGTAGATGCTGGTTATGAAAATCTAGTAATAGATTCTATCTCTCATGCATGGAATGGTGAAGGTGGTATTCTTGATAGAAAGACTAAAAAGGATATGCGCGGAGGTAATTCATTCACAAATTGGGGAGAGTTTACACCGGAACAAGATAAGTTTATTGGCGCTCTCATGCAGTCTGGTATCAATGTTTTTGCAACTATGAGAAGCAAAACAGAGTATGTCGTTGAAGCTAATTCTAAAGGTAAACAAGCACCAAGAAAAGTAGGTCTAGCCCCAATTCAGAGAGATGGTGTTGATTATGAATTTACTACTGTTTTTGATGTAGCTTTAAATCATACTGCTGAAACATCTAAAGATAGAACAGGTTTATTTGTTGATCAAACATTTCTTATTACAGAAGAGCATGGGGAGCAATTAAGGACATGGCAAAGTGGCGGTGCTGCAGATAATACATTAAAAGATTTGCTAACCGAGATTGAGGCAAAACTTAAATCATGCCCTGATGATTATTCAGAATCAGTAGGTAATTTCCTTGATCAAAATGGCAACGATAAGAAAGAAGATATTTTATATAAAGTTTTAACAAAAGTTAATAACAAAATACAGGAGGAAAATCATGCTTAACAAAGTAACTTTAATTGGAAATTTAGGACAAGATCCAGAACTTAAAACAACTGTAAATGGTAATAGAGTTTGTGCACTATCAGTTGCTACGACTAAGAAATGGACAAGTAAAATGGGAGACAAGAAAGAACAAACTGAGTGGCACAAAGTAGAATGCTGGGATAAGACTGCCGACATTGCCTCTGAGTATGGTTCTAAGGGTGATAAGCTTTATTTAGAAGGCGAATTAAAAACTGATAAATGGCAAGATAAAGAAGGACAAGATAGATATACTACAAAGATTATAGCTAGTAGAATTTTATATTTAGGTGCTAAAAATAGTTCTACAAAAAATGAACAATCATCAAATAAACCTAATACTTCATTCGTAGTCGACGAAATTCCCTTCTAAGGTTTAGAGATTGTAGTTTATTTTTTGAAGACATGGGGCTACGTTAATTTTACTTTTTACAAAGTTTAATATAGCGTAACCCCACATTCAACCGAGCCGAAAAGATACCACATAAATTTAATATGTCTAGGCTCTGTGTATGAATTACAAGGAGTTTATTAATGGCCTCGGGTAGAAAAAATTATTTTAGACACTCTTTTTTCGCAAGAAATGATATGAAACTTAGGTTATTTAGAGATAGTATCGGCATCGGTTTTTATTTCTACTTTTTTTCATTATTAGAGCTATGCGGTGAATCATCTTGCGATGAGTTACAGGATAATTATGAGTTCCATGATTCCATAATTCGAAACTTATGGGGTGTTAATTTGAAAAAGAGCGAACGAGTAGCGTGCGTCATGCATGCTGTTGGTCTGCTATTTTTCGAAAAACGTCAAAAAAGTTTTTACTTCGAAATACCTAACTTATCGAAATATTTGGGTAAATACACAAACAAAATTGAAACAAATACCTCTAATAAAAGAAAAGAAAAGAAAATAAAAGAAAATAAAAGAAAAGAAAAAAATACAGATATTGTTTTTGATATTGATGCATTGTATAACAACTACCCGCGAAAAATGGGTAAGAAAAAAGGCATGGAGCGTCTTAAAAAGATTATCACTACGCAACAAAAATATGATGATTTTTTAAAGGCAGTCAAAAATTATAATATCCACTGCACCGATGAAGAAACAGAACAGAAATACATAAAACTATTTTCAACTTTTACAGGCGAATATGAGGACTGGATAGAATCAAAATCTATTTTAGATGAATCAGAGCGGTTAGCAATATGCCACAAATTATTAGCTAAAGCTGATATAGATCCAAAGGAATACAATGCTAACGACTAGAAAACTTCTAATATCAAAGTCTGAAGTTGAAACACTTAATAAAACTAATAACAGCACAGTTTTTAAATCCAGCTTCCAATTTTTAAGAGCACACCTAGGTTTAAGGGAAGGGAAGCTTCATTTATTAATCGGAACCACCGGAGGAGGAAAGTCTACCGTAGTGAGATCAATTATCCTTGATTTTTTAAAATATAATCCAACTAAAAACATACTTCTAATTCTTTCAGAAGAAACAAAAAAAGATTTGAAAGGGGATATTTGCAAAACAGAGTTCATGCAATTAAAAGAACCCAACCTTTTTATTTTCAGTGAACAGGAGGAAAATGTTACTACCGTAAAAGATTATTTTGTAACGATTGAAAATGTAATTAAAGAAAATAAAATACATGCCTTGGTGTTCGATAATTTAACTACAAGTGCAATATACAACGATAAAAAACCTGATGAGCAATTTAGGATTTCTAAAATAATAAAATCTTTAACCCAAAAATATTATTTAGCATCACTAGTTATAGCCCATACGAATTCTCAGGTGTCAGATAACTCTCGTGATTTAATAGAGCCAAATGATATTCGTGGAAGTAAATCTATAGCTAATATATGTGAATTTTTATATATACTTCAAAGATTCATTTTGTCTGGATATTTTTATCAGACTTTAAGAATAAACAAACATAGGTCACAAGCCCCTGAAGAGAAGATATTTAGGCTTAATTATAGCAAGGTAACTAATTTATATGATTATGATATGCCAATAACTTTTAAAGATTTCAAGGAGGCAAACAATGCACGTGACAAGTTGTGATGATCTAAAAACTTACTATCAAAATCAGGACATAGAATCACCTGCTGAGCATTTATTATCTGAGCAGAAAAGATTTAAAGGGTTACCAGCAGATACACAAAACGAATCCCATGAGTATTTTAAGTTATGCAATTTAATTAACAAACAAGAATTATCATTCCCAGAAATGATGCGACTAGCGGACTTAAATATCTTAATGGCCGCACACGATATCACACCGCTGTGTATGGATTATGATTGTTTTCTAGAGGATAGTAATGTTCAAAACAAACAAATATAAAAACAAAAAAACTACAATTGATGGATACACATTCGATTCAAAGTTCGAAGCGGCTTTCTATTTGCAGCTTAAGATTAGAGAAAAAGCTGGCAGGATAAAAATACTTGAGCTTCAACCGAAAGTGTATCTGACAAAAGCTAAAATATTATTCAAGCCTGATTTTTTGATAGAAGAAAATGGCAAAAAGATTTGGATCGATGTTAAAGGCTTTGCTGCTCCGGTTTTCAATATCAAAAAAAGATTGTGGAAGCATTATGGACCTGGTGAGTTACAGATTGTGTATCGCAACAAGATTGATATAGTTGACGCTTTGGGAATAGGGAAGTGATTTAAGACACTGCGTGTATAAATAATACTATGCGTATAGATAATGCTATGTACTTTCTTATCTCTATTTGCTAGTAGTTATACAACCGCAAGCAAATAACCATAGGGAGTAAAATTGGTAGAATTTAGTAACACTCAAAATAGATTAGACAAGATAGCTTCAAGAAAGGCTCTAATTTCTTCATTCCTAGCAAATAGCTCATGTAGAATTTCTTCTTACTTAAAAAACGTGCCTGACTCAATGGCTATTCTTTTCTACAAAATATATAGGGAAAAACACAGTAGGAGCGAAGCAATAAAAGCTAAATGCATTGACTGTTGTTGTTTTGATAGAAAAGAAGTCACGCTGTGCAATACGATAACTTGTCCTTTGTGGCGCGTTAGACCTTATCAAAAAAAGGAAAATGATTAATGGATTACTATAATGATATTTTAAATAGCCAAGAAATAACATCTCTAGAAATTAAGATTATAGAACTAGAAGGGTTAATAGTCAGATTAATGGGTTCTTATGAAGACGCAGTTAATTGCATCATCATAGGAAGCGAATTAGTTAGGGCCAATAAGATGTTGAATAAATTCAAGCAAGAGATTAGCGATAAAGGTTGTGCTCTCCTATGAGCAAGCAAAAATACAAAACAATGAAGCGAGTTCATCTTGAATACTTCGCCAAAATTTGGAATGAGTTAGATGGGCATAAGTCACAGACCTCTGAGGTATTAGATATTAGTTTACGAAGCGCTTACTCCTATAAACGAGAATGTAGGAAGGAAGGAATTGAATTGTTCGAACCATGTCAAAGGTCAAGAGCAATTTGTGAAGGTGAGATATGTTTATCACCAGAGCAGAGAAGAAAATATAAGGACGAGATGTTAAATAGGAATTGGTTATAAAAGGGGGATTATGAAAATTAATAAAGGTGTTTCAATTAATTTACAGGAATTTTTAGAGCTTGAGAATGTACCAATAGATGAAAAGTTTGAAGTATTTTTTAAAGATAATAAAGAGCTAGAAAAAGCTCAGAGAGAATTTGCTTTTCTTTGCGCAGATAGGGCGGTTACAGATTGTGGTATCACTGAGATTACAGACTATTTCAATTTTATTCTCTTAATTTATGAGTTTGGAGATTTAGAACTTTTGAAATCAGAAGATTATTGGTCTGCTTATTGGGCTGCTTATTGGGCTGCTAATCGGGCTGCTGATTGGGCTGCTAATCGGGCTGCTAATCGGGCTGCTTATTGGGCTGCTAATCGGGCTGCTGATTGGGCTGCTAATCGGGCTGCTAATCGGGCTGCTGATCGGGCTGCTGATCGGGCTGCTAATTGTGCTGCTTATCGGGCTGCTGAGTGGGCTGCTAATTGGGCTGTTGAAAGAGAAGTGCAATTAGATATATTAAAGTATGTGGCTGAGAAATATGATTTATGAAGGGGGATTTATGCACACAGCAAACGTAGAAGAGTTAACAAAATTACAATTAGGTCAGATCATTAATGTCCAGACTGGATTGATTCAGGAAAAGGACAAAGAGATAGAAGTATTAAAAAAAGCTGCTGAGGAGAATTTGAAGAGTTATAGGAAGTTGCTTGAAGAAATAGAGGGGAAGTAATGACAAAAGAAGAGTTATTTAAAGATATATGGAATACCTGTAGTGTTTCTTGTGACACGAGTTACAAGCAATGGATAAAAACTGGTTTCAATTGGATGTATGGTTGGTATGAGTGTGAAGTTTCTAGTAAAAATTATGAAATAAAAGAACTTGAAAAAGAAAATGAAAAACTTAAAACCAAAATAGACAACATAACCCCAAGCCATACTCTTGCTCAGCATAATCAAGATTTGGTTTTGGAGAATGAGCAACTAAAAGAACTACTACTCAAAGCAGGTGCAGATACTCACAAGTGTAAAGAGCTTCACGATTGGTACTGCAAGGAATGGGAATGAATTTCTTCGATATTGTAGCGAAGCTTTTCATGTGGTTTGTCTTTTCTTGTTCACTTTGGCTAATTCTGGACAAGCTAGGGTTTAGCGTGTTCTAATTTTCTTAGAGCTTATCTAGGGAAAGGATATGTATTATATAAAGGATCGGGTTGACCCTGGTGAATTAGTTTTAGATAGAATAAACGAGATTAAAAATCTTATCTCGGAATTAGAGGGATTGACTTCCAAACATGTTCAAAGAAAGCGCAGAATGTTAGAGGAAACTCTTGAGACTAATCTGGAACTCTATAGATCCCTTGATTTTGAATATACCCTTGATTATAGCTCTTTAAATTAACTCTCAATTTCAATCAAATAATTACATTATTAGGACTAGTTAAGATTTAGCAGATATATTTGAATCTTAGTGATTGAATTCACTTTTTCCTTTGAGGGGTGGACTAATCAAGGAAGATGGTTCACTCTTTTCTAATTAAACTATTCAAAGGTAAATTATGCAAATTAATGAAGTAGAGATTTATTGCAAATATGATGCACTAATAGACTTCGATGATTTTGTTCCACATGAAATGAATACAAACGACCACCCTAAAGAACAGGTAGAGTTATTAGCTAAGTTGATTAAGAAAAATGGAGTTAGACTACCCATTATAATTTCTAATCTTTCCAAGAAATGCGTAGCAGGTCATGGAAGGTATTTAGCTTTTAGAAGTCTGGGTATGGATAAAATACCTGTAGTATATCAGGATTTTGAAGATGTAATTGCTGAATATAGATT
>Ga0210003_1000662_pt1 | contig 31111 bp, 25 predicted proteins | sample LantaG_FD_182804 | JGI IMG/M metagenome (GOLD analysis project Ga0210003, IMG submission 182804) | Deep subsurface microbial communities from Baltic Sea to uncover new lineages of life (NeLLi) - Landsort_02402 metaG (SPAdes) (version 2) | ecosystem: Environmental > Aquatic > Marine > Oceanic >... | reverse complement strand
CGTCCTGGCCCTGACCTTCTCCAGATTCCTTACCCTTACCCTGACCCTGACCCTTACCCTGACCCTGACCCTGACCCTGACCCTGACCCTGACCCTGACCCTGATCCTGACCCTGGCCCTGACCCTGACCCTTACCTTCTCCAGGTTCCTTACCGTCCTGGCCTTCCTTACCGTCCTGGCCTTCCTTACCGTCCTGGCCCTGACCCTGGCCCTGACCCTGGCCCTGACCCTGGCCTTCCTTACCGTCCTGGCCTTTCTTACCGTCCTGGCCTTCCTTACCGTCCTGGCCTTCCTCCCGCTCCTTCTTTTCCTGCTCCTTCTTTTTGTCCTCAGTGGACTGCTTTACACCGTCTGAGTAGCCACGGCGGTAGTCCTCGGACTTTCCTTTCAGGCTATCTATCTGTTCTTTGATCCAATCCAGGATCTTTTTCAGATGCTCCTTTTCCTGGCTAACCTGGTCTTTGACAGAATCGACCAAGTAGTTCGCATACCACTCGTAAGTCTTTTCTTTCGGTAGCTTTTCGAAAGGAGCAACCCCAGGCATCATTGGTGGCGCGAAGTCTTCTTTCAGTAGCTTAGCCGCCAGCTTAGGAGAGTGCTTCGCCGTCTCTTGGTCGCAAGCCAGATCTACAGCAATCGGGGCGATACGATTGAAGGCTTCGCGCAATCCCATGCTGTCGTACAGAGCTCCCAGACGTAGCTGCCGAGGAATGTGTTCCAGAATGAAGTGGTGCATCTCATGGTGTATGACGTACACTACGTGCTCCAGAGACGCCTTTTTGAGATACTCCGGGTCCCAATAAACAACGTAACCACGCTTAGTTAGCGCAAGAGCCATGCAGGCTCCGACAAGCTTCTTTTTGCGCGTGGGGATACCCATTAAGAGACGGGCAAAGAAATCGGCGCGCGATGAATCGACCAACCAGCTGATCACGCCGCCTAACCCAATGTTTTCGTCCATCGCTTCTCCTTGATTTCTTAGTAGGACTGCCCTACTATTGAAAACGTAAATTGCAAACACACACGGAGGTTTACCGTGGCAAATACTATCGTTGATCAGTTCTCAGATCCGGGGTTTCGTGTCCTGGGACACCTTATTTCCCAGTACCCGCATGCTGAAGAGCACATCAAAACTGCCGAACTCGACATGGATGAGAACGAGGGGCGCCCGGACTCTGCGTTCGCTTGGAGCGAGCGTCGTTTGTTCCCAATTGATTCTGCTGACCAAGCAGCGCTGTCTCGGCTATACATTCACAAGCAAGCGTCTGTTATTCCTGGACATGTTGTTGAGCTGTGTGACAAAGCACTCGACCTGTACGAGGTTGAGATGCCTCTCCAAACGAAAGTAGCCTCAGTCCCTGTCGACAACAGTCAGGACTACTTGCTCCCCGGGTTGAAGCGCTGGAAGGTTATCGACGCTGACGGTGTCAAGCTGGCTTCCGATGCCATCATGACAAACCGACGCCGTATGGACGTGGACACGCGAGCGACTGCCAGTGTAAACCTCGCCAAGAAAGCTGCTGAGTTCGGCGTGCCTCTTCCGAGTACCATCTTGAAGATGGCTGGCGCCACGATGTGCGACACAAGAGTGTTGCGTGACTGGCTTGAAGCACGGTCAACGATTACCAATGACGCACAGATCAAATTGGGGTACGACACGTTGGCTGAAAAAGTCAACCAGATGCCTGCTCTGGTTGGTGACCGCGAAGAACTCATCAAAGTCGCTGCTACCATCCAAGAGCTTGACGAGTCTGTCGACCTGGACTACTTCTATGATCAAAAGATCCCCGATGCCTTGGGTACCGTGTTCAACACTGAGAAGATAGCTGACGAGATGTTGTCTTTGGCTGGGCGCCAGGTTCCCCTGTCGCAGCTGCAAGCTGTTGACCCTGAAATCTACAAGGACGTTCTGGGTGATGACCTCGCCAACGACTTCATCAGCTCCACAGGTGAAGTCGACGAAGAGCAGCTGGCGATGATTCTTCCCACGGTTCCGCGAGACCTACTGCAAGCGCTGATGGCGCAGATGGGAATCTAGCCATGCTCAAACAAGCCTACGAAGCTGGCGTGCGCCGGGCGATGATCGACGCTGGGTTGTTGAAGGAGTCGGCCGGTACAATGGATCCGACCGTGCAGCAAGGCATACAGGCAAACCGACAGGCGTCTATGGCCGAAGGTAACCGATACGCTGCAGGATACAGCCCCAACGTTCCGATGAACAACACTGAGTCAGCACTGGCAGCCAGCGCGCCTGCAGCCACCGGCGGCGGGTATTCCGGAGCAGTCGGTACGTCAGGCAAGGGGTATATCGACGCTGCCAACAAACCTTTTACCGGCGTAGGTGGAAAGCCGGGGCTGCCTCCTCTTGGGCATAACAGCTAAAGCTCACATGTCCAAAGACATCGAACAATTCCTTCCGGTAGTATTTGCCGCAGCTACGTCTGTCCTGATGAAGTATAAGCAGGGCAAACACAGCAAAAACGACGCTGTGAAGAAACGCGCCAAGGGTATCTTGGAAGACGAAGACGCCACTGCAACCGCTGTATTCTTGGCAGCTCACCAGACTCTCGGGAACGCGTTCCTAGCTTGGGAGCCAGAGAGTATCTGGATGGAGTTTGAAGACAAGAGTGTAGACCTACCATTCGAAAACCGCGACAAGCTCATGGCTGTGATGACTATCATGATGGGCGACGCGTTTCACTGGGACGCACTAATATTTGAGAACACGGTAGAGGCGTTCAACAATATCCCCTCCGCACCCGACGCCATCCAAGAAGCATCGCCAGGTGAGATTGCGTGGGGAGTGTTCGAAGCTGAGCTACTTGCTCAGTATGCTGGCTACGTAGGTGAGTACGATTACGAGCCCGCCCGGTACACCGCGTTATCAATGCACCGGGACGGGCTGGCAGTCGCGCCTGAATTATTGACGTTTGCTCAAGAAGCGCTGGACGGCTTCAATAACAATGAAGCTGCCGACCTCAAGGAAAGTACGATGAGTCGGTGGAACAAAGCGGACAAAACTAAGCTGGAAAGCCTGAAGCTTGAAGAAGCTCCCGAAGATATCCAGATGGCGTACCTTGCTTCAATCCACCTTTATCTAGGCGAACGCGCCCAACGGCTACAGGACGAGGTAGAGAAACTCTAGTCCTCCTTGTTCGACTCTTCTTCCACCCGAGCGTCGGAGTCATGTATCGACTGCAACGTTTTTCGGTACGAGTCGACCTTGCTAAGAGCTGTCGACAGCTGTACAAAGTACTGATCTTTGTTCAGCTCTTGGGTGTACTTCGCAAACTTCTGGAAGAGTGCCTTCGCAAACTCGACCGACAAGTCCCCTGCGAATAGGCCGATGTTGTCAACGATGGTGCTGACGTCAGGCTCCGCGGTCATCAGTGTCAACGCAACGCCCTCACAAGCTTCGTTGATCAGGTCCGTACGCCCGTCTTTGACGAGCTTCTTGACCTTGCGGGCTGCCTTCTTCTTGTAGTTGTACAGAATGTCTGCGGGGTCTACGAGAACCGAGTTTTCCTCGCTCCACCTCAAGAAGTTCTCAGCCATGCCGGCTCCGATATGCCCTGCCAGCTTGTACTTCAATGTTGACTTGTGTTTCCAGAAGTCCATGCCCAGGCGTTCCATGGTAAAGAGGGTCTGACTGACCTTTTCCCAGCTGGCCGGGTTGGCGTATATTTTCCCAGCTTCGCGTGCGTTTACGTCCATCAACGAACTCTGCGAACTCTGGATAAACCCGGTTACCAGTGGATGGAAGTTCCCGTCTCCGAGGGCGTACTCCAACCACACAGCGGGGTCGGTTCTGATGGCGATGAAGCACAAGCGCCGACGGAACGCCGGATCTTTCTCGGCTTCATTTACCAAGTAATTCCCTTCGCTGGGGTTCATGCACGCCATGATGCTCACATGGTCTGGAAGAACGTGGTTCCCAAAGCGGCGGTCTTCCATCATGGTGAACGCCGCGTTCATAACATTTTTGTCGCCTCGGTTCCACTCGTCCATGACAATCACAGTAGGTTCTTCACTGGTGATGACGTCAAGGATGGTTTCTTCGCACAGGAACTTGTACGAAGATCCCTTTTCATCCGGGTAAGGGATGCCGCCGATGTCTTCCCGCTCGACGTGAGCCAGGAAAAAGAACACTGCACGTGCGCCAATTTCATGCGCAATCTGGCGTGCTACCTGAGACTTACCGGTGCCTGCTTCCGAGATGAACACCGGAACGTGGCCGGAACCACACTCAAAACTAAGGAGTGCAACCTTTTTTGCTTCTTTGAAGCTGCACTGCAACACACCAAGGTTATCGGCGAACTGGTTGACTTGAGGCACTTCCTTCTTTGCCATAACTCCTCCGCGTATGGTAATGTAACTACATGACTCTTCCTCGTTTTACCAGATCTCATGTGGCTGAGAAACTCGTCTGGCTAGACGGGAAGCCTTTTTGTTTCGACGACTACCCCTTTATCCGGGGGGTGTACAACATTGAGGCTCCCGAAATCATTCTAAAAACCGGGAGGCAAATCTCAAAATCCACAACGTGCGCGAACCTTATGCTGGTAGACAGCATGATGATCCCACACTTCAAGACCCTGTTTATCTCGCCATCGCGAGAGCAAACCTCTAAGTTTTCGAACACCAGGTTGTCTAAGATTATCCACTATTCACCGTTGATTCGCCAGACGTACGTAGATCCGAAGCTTCCCAACAATGTTTTGTTGCAGATCTTAGCCAACGGGTCTGAGATGTCTTTGTCGTACGCTGACGAAGATCCTGACCGCGTGCGCGGCATCACTGCTGATCGTGAGCTCATCGACGAGGTCCAGGACATTCTTTACGACGAAGTTATCCCCGTTGTCAAAGAGTGCATGGCTAACTCTGACTACGGGTACGTCATCTACGCCGGCACTCCCAAGTCTATGGAGAACACCATAGAGTTCATTTGGAAGAAGTCCACCCAGTCAGAGTGGATCATGAAATGCGAGGGGTGCGGCAAGTGGCAATTTGTCGAAACTCCAAAATCAATCGGGCGCTCCGGCGTCGTATGTCTGAACTGCGACCACCGTCTGAACGTGCGTACTGGCCAGTGGTACGACTTCAATCCGAAAGCAAAGATCAAAGGGTTCCACATATCCCAGCCGATGATGCCGAAGAACAATGAAAACACAATGCGCTGGGACCGCATTCTTCAGAAGATGGAATCGTACTCAGAGACCAAGTTCAAGAACGAGGTGCTGGGAGTATCCGACGCAGTTGGGTTCAGATTTCTATCGCAGGGGGAGCTCGTGTCCCTCTGTGAAGACTACTTTGTTGACCTACCTCTCAACGCACACGTACAAGAGAACGTGCGTGCGATCGTAGGCGGTGTCGATTGGGGTGGTGGGTCCGGCGCTTCGGAAGCAGTGTCTCGAACAGTTGCCTGGGTGATGGGCCTTACCCACGACTACAAACTCAAGACTCTGTACTTCAAAGTATTTACTGAAGAGAACCCGATTGACAACGTGAAAGAGGTAGCCAAAATCTTTGGAAGCTGCGGGTGCCAAGTGGTTATCGGTGACGCTGGCGGCGGGGCTATTGCCAACTCTGCACTCCGAGATATCTTAGGCGGGAACCGCGTGTTCCAGTGCCAGTACGGTGGCGGTGCCGGATACGACAAGCTAATCCGCTGGAGCAAACAAGCCAAGCGTTACTTGGTAAACCGCACTGGTGCAATCGATTCTTTCATGTTGTCCCTGAAAAACAAAGAGCTCGTTTTCCCTCACGTACGTCAGATGGCGGTACCTATCGCAGACGTTATGAACGAGTACGAGGAGGTTACGTCACAAGGCGGACATGGGGGAGGTCGGAAAGTGTGGCGCCACGCACCAAGTGCTCCCGACGATTGTTTGCACGCAATGATATACGCGTGGCTAGCGATGAAGGTACTCCAGGGTGACCTCGAGTTCTACGAGCGTCGTGACCCTGATGATGATGATGATGATTGACCGCTCACGTATTTCCGATTAGTTAAGCCCGGCCGGTATCACTCACGTATTTTACTTTACTAAAACAGCTCTGATGCGTGCCTTTTGCGGGTTCTTGCAAAAGACCAGGTTAGCGGCGCTGTTACAGCGCCTGACCTTTTGGTCAATAGACTGAGCGATGCTGTGTACTTCGTACTTCACTTACGTATTTTGGCGCTCTTCCGCGGCGTTAGTTCGTAGTTGGGTGCCCAAGTCGATCCGTCGGCAGAATGGCTCCCGGATCTGGGTCGCCAACCTTCTCGCGGGTGCGACCGCGAGACTACTTGTTGGCGCTGTTACAGCGCCGGCGTCGTTGTAATGACTTTCCTAAGTGAAGTTGTTTGCTTGCGTATTTTAGTACCTGCAGCTGATCTAACTGGGACTCGGCGCCGGGCTATACGTAGGTGTACCGTAGTGATTACGGGCACTTACGAGTGGGGCACTCAGCTGCTGGTACAAAAGGTACTCCGACTCTGATCGGAACGATCAGAAAGTCAGAAGAATGGTGGCGGCGTTGCGTCGCCTTCTCTGTGTGTAAAGAGAACCAAGCAAACTACTGCCCGTCGGGCAGTGATTCAGCAAGCGCCTCGCGGCGCTGTTCGTACTTCTCGAAGAATGGAACCATAATCGCAGGCATGTTTGTATCGCCCAGGCAACCCTCCTTGTAGAGATTGAATGTGCACGTGACGTACGTGAACGTTTCGAATTCGAATCCGCTCTTGTCCTCGCGCATCTTTGTAAACGCAGGGTACTTCACTAATATTATACCATCTTTCCGGCTCATTTCTCGAGCCGCAATCATTGACCCCGACGCTCCGTGGACGAACACTTTCAGAGTTCCCTCTTGTTTATGCGGCATCTCTAGAAACCTCCTTCAGTTCTCCGTAACTGGGACCCGCTTCGAGATCATACGCAAACGGGACGGGCAACCACGGGAAACGTTCTTTGATGCGTTCTACAATCCAGTAGTCGAAGAAGTTCCAGAGCTTCGGAATGTTCTCGGTCGGGATCTCTAACACGTAGCTGTCGTGGACTGTGACTAAGAGATTGGCGTCGAGTTCGTGGAGATGATCGTCCATCTCACACAACTGACTCAGTACCAGGTCACTTGATGTAGACTGGATCTTGAAGTTCACCGCCTCACGGCGGGCCTCAGCGGCGTGACGTTCTGTCAGGGCCGCCAGCTTGAACCTTCGCACGCGCCCAAACAAGGTTTGCACACGTTGGTTGTCTCGCTGCAACTCTGCGTGTGTGTTGTCGATGTACTCACGCAGTTTTGGGTACGCCTCAAACAAGAACCGCTGCAACTCCTGAGCTTCTTCGTAGCTGCAGTTCACCTGCTCAGCGAGCTTGTACGCGCCGGCACCATACAGGGCCCCGAACACAACGCGCTTACATTTCAACCTCTTCTTCGTTATGTCGGGGTCGTGTAGCTCCTTGAGCCGCATCACTTCTTCGTACGGGATACCGTAGACCTTAGACGTAGTGACGCTATGAAGGTCTAGCCCTGCGGTCAAAGCAGCGATCATGTCTTCATCACCGGAGTAGGCCGTGACAACACGAAGCTCGGCACCGGAGATGTCGCAGTTGGCTATGGAATACCCTGGCCGCGACGGAACAAACAGCTTCTTGATGTTGAACCCCTCGAACTCTACCTCCCCGTTGCGCACACGTCTGCATGTGATAGGCGGCAAATTTTGTAGGTTGGGGTTGGCACTCGAAAGTCTGCCAGTTGCGGTCCCATTTAGATGGAACGTGCAATGAATCTTTCCGTCGTGGGCAGAAAACTTACGGATGTTCTTGAGGTACGTATTGAGAGTCTTATGGCACTCCCGATACTCCAACACCTTGTCACAGAAAACGTGCCGGTTATCGTCTTCAGGGTAGTGCTCCTTGTACTTAGCCAGCACGTCCTTGCCTGTACTCCCAGGATCAACTCCCGGTAGCGCCTCAAAGTTTAGCGCCTGCATGTAGTCCGACACCTGCTTCGCCGCATTGACGTTCAGATTGGGGTCGAACCGATCTGCAAGAACCTGCTTTGCTGCGCTCAAACGTTCTTCTACGCCGACGGTTACGTTAGCCAAGTGCTCCTGGTCTACCGGAAACCCTCGGTACTCCATCCTTGACAACGTGCGACTGGCCGGGAGGTACAAGGACTTCATAACCTCAGACCCTTCTTCCCGCAGCTTGGTGATAGATAGACGCCGGAGCTGCTTGGTGAAAATAACCCAAGTAACGTCAGCGTCGACTGCGGCGTACTGCAGAATGACATCGAGAGGAATACTTTCGAACCCTCCGTCAGCTCCCTTCTCCTTTTTTGGCTTCACGAGTTTTTTGATCTTTAGCTCCCCGCGCAACTCCTTTATCTGCACACCCGACTCAGCAAACTCCGACTGTTCCATAACTGAACGCAACTTAGCCGAGATCTTACGAAGCTTATTGCGTATTACTATCCACTCCCGCAGTTTTTCCCACTGCTCTGGGTCGCGTCCTTCAGGTGTTGCCAGGGTAAGTATCTGGTCGTCAGGCAGATGCAGGAACTCAGGGTCCTTCTTTGCGCCACGAAAGATCTCCTGCAACGCATCGTCGTACCCACCGTATCCGGGTGCATACATGGGGGTAAGTTGCTTTAACGAATACAGCCCCCGCTTGTCTTCCTCTAAGTAGTGCTCCCCCAGCATAGTATCCCACTTGACGTTGTTTACTTGGATGCCATTAGTCAGCTCCAAGAACTTGTGGTCGAACTTCCAGTTGTGGAATACCTTGGGTTTGGGGGACTGAAGAAGTCTGCGCACGTGTTCCCACGCAGCCGCACCCTCGTCGTCGTACCCTGCGTCAGGGTGGTCTAGCAAAATAGTCGCAGCTTTGCCGGCGTTCCATGCCACAGATAACATGAGCGTCTTCGGGTTTTCGTGGTAGTACGGGTACAGAGTGTTGGTTTCGGTGTCTACCGATATCGGCCAGAACTCTGCGCTCTTGTGGAAAGACACATTACCCTGATCCTTGTACCCCAGTATCATATCTACTAGTTCGCCTACCTCTGCGGCTGTCTTAGGGTAGATGTAGTCCTTGGTAAGCGTGGCTAGCGGAGCGTTCTCATCAGCACGTTCGCCACATGCGATGCTCACTGCCTTTGACAAAGCAGACAGCGCAACAGCTGCAGTACCAGGTTTGGCTATCACGTGGTCCATCGACAAGCATGGGACGACCACCAATTTTCGTGAACCACCCATCGTCGGTATAGTAGTGGACATCACGCGCCCCACTACGTCTGTGATTTTCTTTGCTTGAATACCAACAGCTTTCAAAGCTAGCGGGCCGAGGGGAACGAGCACTGGCTCGCGCCCCTCGATCCCGCGTATTTTATCCAGCTCACGTCTCAGGTGAGACTGGCAGTTCTGCACATGTTCAATCGTAGGTTTGTGTGCGCCGACTAACACGGCGTACGTCTTGTATACTTTGATCTCCTCTTTTTGGTTGGGCTGGCGCCGCGTTATGATCCCCATGAGCTTGGTAAACATGCGGCCTGCGTGCCCGTAGAACGCCTTATCTTCACCGATAGAAAAATTGGACGGTGATACTCCGACAGCTATGATGTGCGCCGGGTTGTCTCCTATCCCGTGGTCCAGACAAGGCTCGTGAAAGGCGGGGCAGCTTTTACACGAAATCCCTTTCTTCTTCACTCGACCTCTCCTTCTAGTAATTCATCAGGAATGTCGTCCAGAATGGCATGCTGTTCTTGATTGTAATCGACGACGGCGTCTCCGCTACCAGACTTGATATCAAGCGTCTTGCTTACGTCCAGCACGCTGATTTCTTCAGGTCCGATTGCAGCCCCTACCAACGGCCAGATGTACTTCTGCATAAACGACGCCTTACCGACTACTTCTTTAGGAATGATACGCGGGTCTCCGTCAGCAACTGCTTTCAAACGTAGTGGGAACTGCGCCCCACGGTACGTATTGGATCTCTGGAGTACCCCGCTGATGATTTTCTGCCAGAACACCACCAACCACTTCTGTTCTTTCAGGTAGTACGCGCCCAAGTCAGCGTCGTTGAGGAGGTAGTTCAAATTAGGGTTACCGATAATCTTGGCTACCGCCGACACGCCAGTTCGACCGCTTTCTACGTGACTCATGGATACGGGAGTATGGAGTATGTTACTCCAGATGTTAGAGGATTCTTTAGTAACTCCCTGCTCAAGGAGCTCGTCCATTTTTATCTTACAAAACTCAGTCATGAACGTTTTGTAGTCGTGCCCTACTATTTTCATAATCGCTGCTGCCGGCATCAGGTTGTCTTTGAGCCGCGTGTACGTTCCGGGAGGAAGGGTTGCGTTGTCTGCAAACTCGTCTTGTATCTCCTGGTACGCTTGTAGCAGTTCAGGAATACGCGGGAGCCAGCACAAAGTAAGCCCGCGCCGTATTTTTGCGATGTCACTCACAGAGTATTTTTCTCGGATGGGAACGATGGGATCGTTGAACCCCTCCATGTGGTGTGTGCGTATGTGCACGAAACGGTTCAAGTCGCGTGCTTCGCGCATGGTGTAGATACCACCAACTGTAAGCGGGAACTTGATGTGGAAGTCCTGGTGTTCTCCGCCAGCGGTTCCACGAATCGACCGGGCGCCAGACACCAGCGACCGGATCATGTTCAGAATGTCACGCACCGCGCCAGCTTTCTTGTCTGTGCGCGCAGCCATAGAGTCCGTGTCTTCAAACTCGTCCAACAGTAGTCGCAGACAGTGCCCTGACATTAGCTGCCTGACCGCTGCAGCGGTGAAGTCGTCGATGAAAATAGCTGCGTCACACAGGCGGTAGGCTCCGAATTCGTTGCCGCCCATGAGTTGCATGAGAGACGTCTTACCCGAATGCGTCTCACCTGTAAGGTCCGTCATGACCATGTGGTTGAACACACTGGCGATGGCGGTGTACATGATGTCCGCGGCCATGAACTGAGCTTCCAACTCATGATGCTTGAAACGCCATCCGATGCGCATCATTTCCAACACCGCGTTGAACAGGTACTTAGGGTCGTGGTCTATTCCGCTATTGATGTCTTCAACGCTTTTGATGTTGTTGGACCAAAGGTCAGGCGCCAGGCGAAATATGAAATCGTCGCTGATGGGGGAGTCCAACTGGATGTACGTCATCTTCCCACCCTCGGCTACGCCTTTGAAGAACTTAGTTCCGTTGACAATAAATAGCGTCGGGTGCCCTTCGAAGTCATCAATGTAATGCACCCCCTGACCAACTTCTTTCAGCTTTTCGCGCGGGGTTGCTTTCGATGCTAACGAACGCGTTGCTTGTCCGCAGATATGCATAACTTGCTGTGACTTGGCTGTAGGGGAAAGGTGCATCGGCATTCCTTTTGGGCCCATTCGGTAGTTCAAGAAGTCTGGCTCGCCCAGGTGGGCGCGTATGTAGGCTTCTATGTTCCCAACGTCTAGCTCTAAAGTTGACAGAATAGCTGCCGGAGAGCTGAGCTGGAAAGAACGCATGACGCTTTTTCTGTTACTCCAAGCGCGCGCGATAGGCATTGTACCGGATTGCGCTTCGTGCATGAAGTAGTACTCGAGGCCCAGCTGCTTTTCTAAGCGCAGTGCAAACGCCTCGGGAGAGTCTTCCGAAATCGACATGTCCTGTATGACAAGTTCCTTGTCGATTCCATCTTGCTGCACAGCTTCCAGCAAAAACGCCGCCCGTTCTGAATCATCGTGCAGTGACTGACCATACCTGGCAGCGAGTTCATTACGTCGGCGCACGTCAGTGCTGTCTATCCCCAGAAGGTCTTGCTCCAACTGCTCGGAACACCATTCGTAGTTGCGCGGGTAGTTGGTTTCGTCAGTTATCCTGTCGTAGGTTATCTCAAACCCCCACGCACGGAATGCCTCGTCGGGGTCTTTTATTTGCGGGTCTGACCAACGGAACACGCGATCGACTCGTTCGTTTTCGTTCATAACTGATACAGCCCACGACCGTCCGCTGTTATCATTGTCTGGAATCGCTCGGATGTGATCGAAGCCGAATTCAAACGCGGGCGTTACATCAAATTCCCCCTTACCGCTAGTAGCGATAGAAAACACGTCATCTCTACCTTCGGATTCTTGGTACGCAACCAATGCAACTACGTCCATCTCTCCTTCTAGAACGTACAGTGGGTGGTGCTGTAGTTTGCCGCGTAGGTGGGCAAACGTGTTTAGCCCAAACCACCCAAAGTGTTCTGCGTAAGGGTCGTCTATGAAATAATACGGCACGTCCTTCCCCGACTTTGGCTTTCGCATCTTTAGTCTACCAATGGTTGTCGGCGACGTGTAGTACGGAAAGACGGCCCATCCTTCACAGCCGCCCCCAGAAACTCCCAGGTACGACCCCAGATACGCACTAGCTTCGGCCTTCAGATCCTTTGCTCCGATTTCATCTAAGCGAGCCATCAGTCGTTGACGCGTGGGCACTACCCCGAGTGGCCACTTATGCGCCGTTTCCTCTGGTAGTTGTCTTTGGCGTATCCACTGGAAGAAGTTCGACTTATGAAGGTACTGATACTCTGGCTTGTTGTCTTGTGTCAGTGCTTCGGTGAATTCTAAGTGCATCGCCTTGAACAACGCAGACTTTAGGCGATCGTTTTCTTCTACCTTCTGGGCATTCTGCGCGTACGCAGTAGATACCCGAAGATTGAAACGCTTTCGCATGTCCTGCAGCGCGTGTGAATACGACGACGCCGAGATATCAGCGTAGAATTGGATTGGGTTCCAGATGTATTTGTCACACGACCCAAAACACTTTGCTTGTCGCTTGTCGAGTGAAATAACAAACGAAGGTTTCTGCTCTGCGTGGTACGGGCAGCACCCCTTGATTGTGTTCCCAGACAGAACCCAGTCGTTATCCGGTTTGTGCTCCTGCAGTAACGCGAGCCAATCAGCGGGAGTAACACTGCCCCAAATCTCCCGCAACTTCTTAGGGGGCAGGTCCTGGAACTTTTTCTTTACGGTCACGGTTTCCTCTTTTTAGGACACAGGTGTGTGTACTCGCAAAACTGACAGAGCCACCCTGTACGCGCCTCCTTTGTATCAACGTCGCGTGAACAGTCGTTTAGATACTTGACGTACCACGGGATGTACTTACTTGTAATCGCGTCGGCGGTGATCGATTTTCCGAAGAAGATTTCTTCGGACATAACATAGTGGAACGCCGTTTGGGCCCCCACCATTCCTGGAAACCGATGTAACGCGGCGAGACAGTACAATCGCATCTGGTCTCCGTGCTTTTCGAACGCAGCTTCTGCGTCCTTGGGGCACATGCCGGATTTGTGGTCAATGATGATGGCATGATCTCCAGCGCGCATGGCGATATCCCATACGCCCCGCATGAATACGTCTTTTCCGAAGAATTCGGTTGGCCTCAAATCGGCGGTCATCCCAAAACGGACTTCGATGTGTGTCTCGGAGATGTTGTGCTTCTCTTGGTACGCCGTAAAGCGCTTTTTGAAGCTGACGATGTTGTGTACGTAGGAAGCAACGTCGTCCATCTCTTCTGTCGTAAGCTTGTTGTCCACCAAAGCCCGCTGGACAGACTCTTTGATGTCCATACCTTGAAGGTACGTTTCGAGCACCTGGTGGACAGCAGTACCAATCCGTGCTGCTGGGCTACTCGTGGGAGAATCCCCCCGTATTTTGTTTACGTATTTCAGGTTGAACGCCAGCGGACAATTTTTGGCAAGGTTCGCCTTAGACATGCTCCAAGGCGCGTACTTCAGGGTAAATTCAGAATAGTCTAGCATGCCCACCTCGAAGATAAAAAAACCGGGGGGCTCGAAACCCCCCCGGTCTTTATGTTGCTCTACAGATCGGAGAAATCAGCCGGGGATTCATCTCCGACAGCGTCACTCACGTCGTCGCCAATGGACTCTACACGAGTGCGTCCTTCGGCGATGCTCTGTTTGATCTTCGAGATCAACTCGGCACGCTGACCTTTCAGCTCGTCGTACATGCCTTGTCCGATGGGGATGAACTTGTCATCTACCGCGCCTTTGTAGCTGGCTTGGAGCGTGTAGTAGACGCCCTGCGCCCCGTCTTCTTTCTTGGTGTCGAGCGTGTATATCCGTTGGTGCAGGCGTTCACCGTCACTCACTGCTTGGTTGACGATTGCAACGCCCTGCTTGAAGCTGGAACCACGGAACTGCAGCAGAAAGATCTTGTTGAAGTCAGGGGTGGTTGCCATGATGCTAGTCGTGCGCTGGCACTTTTGGCGCTGGCCATCCTTCCACGGTCTGTCCGCGCACTGAGCGCAGATGTCGCCGTAGACAGAAGTAACCTCGTCTTCAGACCGACAGTCCGGCCGCATGGCTTGCGGTTGGAAGCGGGCCCGATTGGTGAACGGGTAGAGCGGTACAAACTCCAGGGGGCGATCGTACACCCGACCGGTATCGTTCGAATACAGGTCCCCGTTCTGCGCGGTGTCCGGTGCTTTTCTGGTGGTAGGCTGCTTGAGATTGAGGATGGTCGGACGCCACCGGATGTCCGTCATCTCTCCGTAGTCTTCAACGTTTGGGCGCATCTGCTGGAACAATTGGAGTACCGCTTCCTGCTTCTCTTCAGGAAGCTTAGCAATTGCCCCAGCTATCTTGTCCTCTTGCGACACCAATGCAGTCTCGGCTACTTCCGGCACTTCGGGTGTGTCTTTCTTCGCCATGCGTTTCTCCTTTGGGTTTGCGTTCGTCAGTATTAGTGTTGTTCGTTAGTGGAAAGATAGTAGGTCACCTCCTTTGTTTTCGTCAAGATCTTTCAAGCAGAAAAAACCTTGGTAAATCGATTGTTTGCGTGTTTTACTACGTAAAGATTGGATAAAACGCTTGCGACACTACTACATGTTGTGCCACAATGGCATCATGGCGCAAGATATGGGGAGGAGAACCATTGACAACTTCTTCGGCTGCACGGGTGCACAATACTTTGGCTACCGACAAGAATTTCCACTGTTACTACAAAGAAGTCGGTCGGACTAAAATACTTACTCCCCAATTAGAGCGCAAACTCTACAAGCAGTACAAGAAAACCAACGACATCGACGCACGCGACGCACTGGTGCACAACTGCCTGCGCCAGGTAGTCAAACTAGCGCAGAAGTACTCGCGAGACCCGGACAGAGTGAAAGATCTGATTTCTGCCGGGAACCTCGGTGTGCTCAACGCACTCACCCGCTACGACCCAAATAGAAAAACCCGCTTCCTGTCTTACGCCACGTACTACATTAAGCTGTACATCCGAGAAGAGTTATACGACTCTGAGTTAGTCAGTATGCCCAGGTGGCGCCAGAAGGCGGTCCGAAAAGTCAATCGCGTCAAGTCCGAAGCAGAGCGTAGTGGGCGCGAGGCAGACGATGACGAGCTGTGCACCGCTACAGAACTTTCAAAGGAACAGATTGAGCGCCTACGTGTAGACCATTTTTGTTTTCCTTCGATTGAAAACGTACCGCCCCCTCATGAAAAACCAAAAGCCGACCAGAGCGCAATCGATGCTGAGACAAGAGGGTTCCTCAACGCTGCGTTGAAAACACTTGGCGTCAAAGAAGGCTTCGTGTTGCGCGCGTACTATGGGTACATCGATGAGCCATGGTCGTTGCGACAGATAGCCGGCGTTTTGGGTGTTAGCTCTGAACGCGTGCGCCAGATAAAAATGGACTCGCTCGCGTCGCTACAGAGGAAGTTCAGCAAAAAGCTAAACGTAGAGTGCGTAAAGGACCTTGCTTTCTCGGATTGAATTTACGCGGTAAATGAATCAGACAAGCTTCTGGGCGCCGCCCATCTTCCGCGCCCACATGATCCCCCGGATGCACCCCTTGTAGTATTCCCGCTGAAGCTTGGCCTCTGGCGTGTCTTTCTGCGCTGCGGATTTCATGTGTGTATCCAGCGTCCCAAGCATTTTCACGGATTCCTTCTCGTTCCGCACGCCAACCTTTTCACCGACGTCTTTCTCTACCTTATCTTCGCGGGGCTTGCGACCACGGTTCGAGCTTTTGCGCTTGTCACCGTCTAAATCAGCGACGTGTTCTTTGAAATCATTGACCGGCATGGACTCGGCCTTTTTGAGCAGCTTGCACTGCTCTTTCTCGTCTGTCACGCGAGAGATTTCCCGAGCGTGCGTCGCTGTAATGCGCCCTTCCTCTACAGCTTCCTGTACCTCTTCAGGAAGTTTTAGTAGCGCGAGTCTTTGACTCACGTATCCGTCGGTCTTTCCCAGGCGGCGCGCAAGATCCTTGGCCGTCACTTTGTAAGTGTCTACGGCCCGACGAAACGCACGCGCCTCTTCCATAGGAGTGAGATCTTTGCGCCCGCTGTTCTCACCGAGCTTCCAGAAAAACAACTCTACCTGGGTAGCTTTTTTCGGAGCGACCTTGGCGTCGATCTTGCTCCACTTAAGACGCTTGCATGCTTCTCGACGCCGGCTACCGAAAACAAGCCGGAAGGGCTCACCATTAGGGCCCCCCTGTATAGTAACGCCGACAGGCTGCAGCAGACCCTGTGCTTTGATCAACGCTTGGAGGTCAGATACCTTCTTTTCCCACCCAGGATCCCGGGTGTTTTCTTCCTCCCAGATGTCTTTCATACTGATGCTGACTATGTTGGTTTGCCCGGTTTTGGCCTGGCGCGGCTTCGGGTGCGCCTTTTGACTGGGAGTGGTTTTTGCTTTTGCTGCCATCCAGTAGTCCCCTTTCCGTCGGTCATGGTTCCGTTGGCCCCGCTAAGGGCGCGTTCAAACTGTTTGGTGTGTTCTACAATAGGGGCCACCTCCTCTGGGTCGAGGTGGTGCAGCGGAAGCCCCGGCACCGGGGTACCCTGCAGAAGCTTTCCTATCGCGTAGTAAAATTCACGCCCAAAATCATCAGGGTATTTTCCTGAGTTGTGGTACGCGACCCAGAGATTTGATATGCGGTCATACCGTACAAGAATTTCTCGCTGCGCGTTCAGTAGACGCGTCGGCACCTGCATGTTATCTTCGGCCATACGTTCACTTCCGTTCGAATGGCTCCGATCCATGGTCAGGGCAGACCAGTACGGTGCCGTGCTTTGTTGCAGCTTTACCACACACAGGGCAGCACGTACCTTTGTCCTCCTGTGCTTCTTTTTTCAGGTCATCGTCCTCATCGACGCCCAGCTTTTCCATTTCCTCATTGTCCATCGCGCATCTCCAGCAGCTGCTTACGCACTGCTTTGCATAGTTTGGAGACCTTAGCCAAATTCACCCGCATTCTTGTGAGCCCAACCTTGGTTCCCTTTGCTGCAGTTTGTAACTCGTCCCCCTTGATTTTGTCAACGAGTTCGTAGATTTCGTGGAGAGCGTCACAATCGATCCGGTCTAGTTTTTCTGTCATCGTTTCTTCCCTCTGCAAGAATCGTAGTACCCACAGAACTTTCGTGAGCATATCCACCCTGTAGGATCCGCAGGCATGAACACACCTTTGCTGATGTTTGTAGCCACCGCGTCAAAGATGTGCGCCACCCACTTGTAGTCTTGCGTTGTGCGCATGGAACGCGTTGTTTTGATCTTCGGCGCTTTGGTCTTGCAGAACGAATCAAACCGTACGCGTGGAGTTCCCATCGCGTGCGCGTACATGGTAAGCTGCATGTCAGAATCCGTGTCGGCTTGAGACTTCGCAGAGCGCACAACTTTGTGGTCAACCACCGTTGGACCCGGAATCTCGTCTACAATATCCACGTCGATTAAATCGATGTACCCCAACACTGGAGATCTCGTTTCTCCAACCAGCGTCCAAAACCGCTTTTCAACCCCCGAAGGGTTGGAGCTAGGTAGATGGTCATCGTGGTACAACTTCACCAGGGCGTGTCCCCGGTTCTCTACCGTCTGTTCGGTCTTGGTTTTTCCGTCATCTCCCCAGTCCTGCACTTCCGTCTTTTTCTGCGTCCACGAATCGCGCCACGCATCTAGCAAAACGCTAACGGGCGCAACGGTACCGTGATCCATCTTCTCCTTCAGAGCAACCTCGAGCGCCTTGTGCATCGCACTCCCCTCAATCATCGCCACTCCTGGTGCTCTAATCAGATCGTCTACGTACCGATACTTGTACTGAAGCCCGCAGCGCATGTACATACCCACCTGGGATATCGATAGGTACCCACGCGGGAGATGGAGAACCGTTTCCTCTAACTGTGCTTCGTTGACTAACTTTTTGAACTCCTCTTCCTCGCCCAGCTCTGGCATCCCCTCAAGGACAAAGAGTTCGTCGCTGTGCTCACTCATCTCGCTCCCTCGATTCCCCGGGGCTCAAGCGACGTTGTTTGGCCGCTCTCTCCAAAGGATCTTCCTTGGTTGCGTTTTCGATAGCGCGTATGGCTGCTACGTTAGCTCCGTCTGGGAGTAGTGACAGATCCATCGGCGGAGATACCTCCTCTTCGCTGTCCTCCTCTTCAGTTTCCTGGTCCATCGGAACTTCTCGTGCGTCAGGGTCAATCACCGCACGAGCACGGACTCTGGCTCCCCCGCTCCGGGGCCATACAAACATCCTGTCCGGGTCCCCCTCCTTCTTTTTCTTCTGCGGGATAACTTTCAACCCTTCGCTGTGCATCTTCTCCAGAAGCATCTCCTCGATGTGTTCCTTTGTCCACTTGCATTCGATGGTTACGTCCACGCCAACCTCCTTTGTTTGCTAGTTCATCTGCCAAGGGTCCATCGCCTTCATTGCGTCTGTGCCACCTGATTCTTGCCCTCAGTTTCTTTAGTTGGGCGACTGCTTTTCGGTGCATCGGCTTCAGGTGCTTATCGCGTACCTGGTATTCTCCGGATAGCTGCCGGTACACCAACTGACTGTCTGTGTAAATAATAATTGATGCACACGGGAATTTGTCGCACATGAGCGTGCACGCTGTGAGCAACGCGTGCCACTCAGCCCGACATGACGTCCCCCACCCCACTCCTTTGGACACCGTGTGTACTATTTCGTCAGTATTTGTGTCACGCACCAGCACACCCACGCCCATCCGCTTACGCCTGCAAGAACCGTCTATGGTTACTACCAAACTTTGCATGTAAACCCTCCAATCCAGCGCCTTGTACCACGCAATCACAGTTTTTTGGGTTTGATGCGAACACGTGCTGTTTTGGTTTTGTACCGGCAACCCTCCTGGAAAGGCTGTACCCCGTTAGCCATGCAAATGAGCCCGTACTTACATGTGATGCAGTTGATGACATCCGTAAGTGTGTCTGCAATGTTTTTCTTCTGGCTTAGCGATGCAGCTACATACTCCAGGACGCTATCCCGACATACCAACCGGTAAACGAACACAGGACGTTCCTGCCCAATGCGGTAGTTACGGTCCATGGCTTGTTGATACGAACCCAGGTCATATGGCAGGTTGTAGTAAATCATGTAGCTCGCGGCCGTTAGTGTGAGCGCGACACCCGTACTGACCTGCGCCAACCACACTTTGATTGTCGGGTCTTCGTTGAATTTCTGAGAATACTCGGAGCCCTTAGTGCTGTTCGAGCCGTCTATTCTGAGATACCCTATGTCTTTTTTCTTAAGCATGGCTTCGATCATATCCAGTTCGTGCCGAAACCACCCCCAGACGATGCACTTGTTTCTGTCCTCCGCCAAAATACCGTCGAGCTGCTCTTCCAGAGCAAACATTTTTGGGTTGGACTTCAAGTCCTGAATCTTAGTGTCGGGGGCTTTCTTCTGGACGTGGCATCTCTTCGTGTACGGCTTCACACCATCGTCAACACACTTAGCAATGTGCTTGCACCCGTCACAGATATTCGGCGGGGGCACAATAAAGAAGCCACTCAAAACTTGGAGAAGTTTCTGGATGGACACCGCTGCGTTGGCCACCTCGTACGCCTCACCGTTTTCAAGTTCGACTGATAAGCTATCCACGAACTTGTTGTACGTACCGCGCTGGTCTCCAACGATATCAAAATGGATGTCTTGTATCGTACGTTCAGGGAGATCCAAGCAATCTTCCTTTTTTCGTCTAACAGCCATCTTTTGTACTTTGGTATTCAAGTGGTCCAGGTTCTTGAATCCTACAATCATGTTTTTGCGTACCTTTGCCGGGAGTCGGTAGTTGCTCGATTCCCCCGTAATGCAGTACCTTTTTCTAAACGTCCAAAAATCCTTAGCCGGTAGGTACGGGGCCAAGAAAGCCAGCTGCCCCCACAGATGAAGTGGGTTACCCAGAGACGGCGTCCCCGAAAGGATCACCCTCCGATGGGCCCGGCTCGCTAACGACTGGGCACACTTGGTACGCGCTGATTTATGGCCACGTAAGAAGTGGCTTTCGTCGGCTACGATCATTTCGTAGGGGAACTTGTCTACCAGGTTGTCGTGTTCCCGCTTGGCCGTGTCGTAGCTAACAATTATAATGTCGGCGTCTCTAGAGAGTTCATCGAGCATCTTCGCTCTCTTTTTAGCCGTGCCCTTAAGAGCTACTGCATTCAGTGCTCCTCCAGAATGGACCTCGCTTTCGCGCAACCAAACGTCGACGCCCACTGACGGGGACAACACCAGAGTTTTCTTCTGTTCGTGCCGGATGAGGTCCACTACGATCTTGGTTTTGCCGAGACCCATGTCGTAAAAAATGCCACACCGCGGGAGCGCCAGTGCGAACTTTAGAGCCTCCTCCTGGTGCGCGTACGGTGACGTAACAAACTCAAAGTCATCCCCGTAGACCACCTCACCGTTGTTTACTTGCTCATGCAGCTCACGCATGCTAGCGATGTGTTCAAGCGCTTTGTCGGTGTACCGTACCCCCGGGACCACCAGATCAATATCGTGGACAACGTTCTCAAAAACGGGGTAGTATGCTGGAAATAGCCAAAATCCCTTACCCTGGATGAAAGTGGCGCCATAGATGCGATTGAGATACTGCCCTAAAGAAGGGAGCGCAAACACGGGAGTCCCCCTCCAGTGTGTGACGTTACATACTACGGGCTCAGCTGTGTCAGCCATGGTTTCTCCTTTTTTACGCGGTAAACGTATTCCCCGCAAGACAAATCCCTTGAACTGCGGGTGTGGGTACCCTATTATTTTTTAGCATTTCGTCAGGAGCGTACGCATGCCCCTAAGTACAGATACCGACTACGCAAACCGCGGAGTTCAGCACCCGAATCCTCTGTTTGACTACCTCACTACGTTTGTGCCCCGACAGCTCAAGTCTTTGTTCACGTACTGTGAATACTTGTACTACAACAGCCCGCAGATCTTTGCAGCGCTGAACAAGTTTGCTGTCTACCCTGTAACAGATCTAATTTTCGAGACAGACAGCCCAAAGCTCAAACAAAAGTACAAGAACTTACTCGAGAATACTATCCAACTAAAGACTGTTCTGACCAAGACTGGCATCGACCGGCACGTGTACGGGAACAGCTTCGTTTCTGTGTACTTCCCATTCAAACGGTTCTTAGAGTGCCCCTCATGCAAAACACGCATGAGTATTAGGCACGCTACGTACAAGTTCAAGATCAAAAACAAGAGCGCCAACTTCCTTATGCGCTGCAGCAATTGCAACAAAGAGGTTTCGGCCAAGGTTGTTGACGAAAAGCTACGCCACCCGCGCGGGATCAACGTTATCCGCTGGGACCCGAAGCAAATTGAAATCGAACAGAACCCCATCACCGGAGAATCGGAGTACTTCTACAGAATCCCGACTGACTTTCGAGACAGACTGCGCTCCGGCAACAAACATCTGTTAGCAACGACACCCCTTGCGTTCATTGACTGCATCGCAGAGCGCAAAATATTCAAATTCGGTCACGACAAGCTGTATCACATGAAGGCAGACGCGCCCGCGGGTATCGATTCTCGCTGGGGCTTCCCGCCCCTTACGTCCACGCTGAAACAGTTCTTTTACACGGCAGTTCTTCGTAAGGCAAACGAAGCCATCTCCCTTGAGCACATCGTACCTTTTCGGGTGATGCACCCAACGCAACCAACGCAGAATTCGGATCCGACGATTACAATCTCCCTGTCCAACTGGATCAACGAAACCAAGATGAATTTGAAGGCGTGGCGAAAAGACCCACTGCACCTTATGTTTTCTCCGATTCCTGTTGGTGTGACCAACGTAGGCGGCCAAGGCCGAGCGCTCATGGTCACTGGAGAAATCAAAGAGGCCGAGGACAGCATCATCGCAGCGATGGGGATCCCTCGCGAGTTCATCTACGGCGGACTCTCTGCTACTGGGTCTAGCGTAACTCTCAGGATGCTGGAGAATCAGCTACTGAACTACACCACGCAACTCATTGATCAGGCGCAGTGGGTTACCAACAAGTGTTCCGAATTCTTGGGGTGGAAAAAGATTCGTTTAGACCTCGAACCGTTCAAGCTTGTTGACGATGTCCAGCAAAAGATGGCTCTTCTCCAGGCTAACCAAGCTTCCGGGAACCAGCTGCTGTCGACTACTTCCATCGCCAATATGTTTGGGCGCGACATCATCAAGGAGCGCGAGCTTCGAAAGCAGGAGACGCTGGACGAAGCGAAGTTCCAGTGGGAAGTGGACCAAGATATGCAGCAAATGCAGCAAAACCTAGCTGACCGAGCACGCGCGTCTACCCAGACGGAACAACCGCAGGGCTACGACCAGCAAGCTGTAGTCGCGCAGGCTGACCAGATTGCGCAGCAGATAATGTCCATGGACGAAGGTACGCGCAAGAGTTACCTGCACTCCCTCCAGATGGAAGACTTCGTCATGTACTCCGTAGTTATCCAGCGCATGGAAGAGTTGCAAACGCAGAATGAGGCCATGATGCGACAAGATATGCGTGCACAACAACAACAAGGCGGTGCGATGTGAGCGACGCAAGAGATCCGATGCAAGAACTGTTCGGCCACGACCCCGACTTTTCCAAGCTGATGGAACACATGCAGACCGACCAAGAAATGCCGCCTATCCATCCGGGTAAGCACGTAGAAATCTCTGATGAAGAGGTTCAAACCAGCATTGACCGTAAGACTGGTCGAAACATGTTTGGTATGCGCGAGAAGTTCCGTGCCTCTTACGGGCTATTCGACCTGTCTGACCCCGAGCAGTGCGAGATGCTGGAAAATATGGTGAACAACTGTCTGCAAAAGAAGTGGCTCATGGCCCGCGAAGAATGGCAGCACCTCCAAGACGGGCGCACGATGGTATCTGTTAAGTGCCTCGTCCCGGACGAAAAACCGAAAAAAGGAGCACCAGAAAAATGAGTTCTCTGGCAGTATTCTTTCGGCACATAGGGGCCCACCGGGTAAAAACTGCTGGTGGCCGGCTGCACTTGCCACAAGTGATAGCTGCGCTGAACCGCCTGGGCCTGGAACACGGAGTTATCGACCCAGAAATAGCTGCGGCCCACGGTGTGCTACCTAAGAATATAGTTCTGCCTAAACATGAACCGCCCGCGCCCCCTCCTCCAATTGGTGTAGAGGAGCTAGCTAAAGAAGAGGTGTTGGCGCTGTTGCGCAACGCCACCACCCCTCCTGCTGCTGTTCCTGCTGCTGTTCCTGCTGCTGTTCCTGCTACGCCAGAGGCGCCAGTCGAGGGCATCGAACCCCTGAGACTGGAGCCCCCGGCGATTGACGAGTAGCTACTCGTCTACTCGTCGTTGTCTGGATCGTCTAGTCGTTCAATCTCCACCTTTTTACTCCTCCATTCCTTGTTTGATGAATCGGTCCAGATGGGACCTCTTCTTTTCCCTTGCGACTTCATTGTCCGTTCGCCGGATCATCTTGTCGATCCGGTCCTTCTCCTCAACTACTTTGGCCAAGGCCAGCTGGATGTTGCGCACATCCTGGTCGAGCCGCTTGGAGCGTTCCTTTGCAAACCGCAGGGTGCGCTCCGATCTGGTTTCGAACTCGACCTCGTTTGGGTCGAACACCCGGAGCTTTTTGCTCCGGTCCACACACCGCGCATGCATGTCCGGGGCGTCAAACCCCAGACAGAAAAACTCCCCGATCTCTCGATCGGTTGTTTTTGTGCGCACCCAGATGCGCCGGTCTTTGAACGTGCGCTCCATCGACGCACGTTGGATGACCTGGTCGCGCGTCAAGTTGCTACCACGCCCGTTTGCCAGGGTTGTGATGATGTGTTCATCGCGACGCCGGCGCACGTCGGCGATTTGCTCACCCAGTGCGCTGCGCAACAGCTTTACTTCGAAAGAGGTCTCTCCTTTCTTGCTTGTATGGGTTTTCTCTGTGTATTCTTGCCCGGTCACTGTTAGCGTCATGGTTCCCTCCGCGGGGGGTTTGGGTTATCGGTTGACGTAAATTTGGTTTTCTTCTACTCTCTTTTACCAGAATTGACCTATTATTTCGGGCATGAGTGCTATGAAAACAGAGCCAGTCTTTGTCGAGGCAGACGTCAAACGAGAACAGATCAGAAACAAAGCCGTCGAAGGTATAAAGAATGCGTTCCCATTCGTAGGTAACCGGTTCACAGTTGACGTCAAAAACGTAAAAGTACACCCTATCGACGTGAGCCCCGTGGCGCACAAGAATGCTCTGTTGCACGCCAGGACTCTTTCTGAACCGGTGCGGGGAACGCTGGTCTTGAAGGATAATTCCACTGGTAAGGTCGTTCAGGAACTCCCCAAGTTCAACCTCCTGCAACTGCCGTACTTTACTGGTCACCATACGTTTGTCATCAACGGCAACTCGTACAACGTCAGTAACCAGCTGCGCATGAAACCAGGGATATACACGCGCAAACGAAAGAACGAGGCCCTGGAAGCTGCATTCAACCTGTCCAAGGGCGACAACTTCAAGATGAGCATGGACCAGGAAAAGGGTCTGTTCAATTTAGAGTACGGTACGACCAAGATACCTCTTTATCCTGTACTGAACAAGCTAGGCGTTTCTGACAAAGAAATGTCTAAGTACTGGAAACCAGAGCTTGTTGACGTAAACCGCCGTGCATTCGGTAGCAGTGCGGACAGGCACATAAGCCGCCTGTACAATAAAATGATCCGGCCTGCGTACCGCGTAGACAACGAGGACCGCGTAGCTGCCATAAAAAACGTGTACGCCGGCACGTCCATGGATCCCCATGTCACAGAACGCACGCTGGGCAAGCGCTTTAGCAGCGTTACCCCCGAAGCGATGTTGTCAGCGTCTGATAAGTTACTTCGTGCTTACAAAGATGACGTCGATTTCGACGAGCGCGACGACCTGGCCTACAAACACCTAAAGTCGTCTGATGACTTCATCGCAGAACGTATCAAGCTCGAAGCTCGCGGTCTGAAGAACAAAGTGCTGTCTAAGATTGAGCGCGGGAAGCAGCAGCTGGAAGCAGTCCCGGCGTCTCCGTTTACCAAATCTGTCAGAAGCTTTTTATCAACGTCAGCACTGTCTTCTAGCCCAGATCAGATAAACCCCGTAGAGATCCTGGACTCATCTGTACGCGTGACCTCTCTGGGGGAGGGCGGGATCTCTTCTGAGCGCGCCATCCCTATGGAAGCGCGCAGGCTGCACACGTCCCATGCCGCTGTGTTGGATCCCATCCGAACTCCAGAAAGCAGCAGATCTGGTATCGATCTGCGTACGACTCTGTACACTGGTCGCGGTGAGGACGGCAGTTTGTTTACTAGACTCTGGGATACAAAACACAAACGCCTTGCGTGGGTACCCGTAGAAAAAGCGGTCAGCAACGCCATTGCTTTTCCGCAGCAGCACGTTACGGGCGCCCGGGGCAAAGTAGACGTAATCCACAACAACGCGATCCAGTCAATGCCGGCGTCTCAGGTCCGCTACAAGATTCCAAATATGGCGTCCATGTACAGTCCAGCGTCGAACCTCATTCCATTCATGGACAGCATCGATGGGAACCGGCAAACCATGGCGTCTAAGATGAATACCCAGGCGCTCCCCCTTGTTCACAGTGAGACGCCCCTTATCCAGGTCCAGGGCCACATGGGTGGCAGGTCTGATTCGATGGAGCGCGAGATAGGTGCTCTTGTTTCTCCAAGAGCTCCTGTCAGCGGCGTAGTCAGCTCTATTCGAGATGGGTACATTCACATTCGTCCCAACGACAAAACTGCGGCAGTCGGAGATAGCCTCAAAGTTCCTTTCCACGAGAATTTTCCGCTGGCGTCCAAGACGTTTCTGCACCACAACTTGCTAGTGAAGGCTGGCGACGAGGTCAAAGCTGGCCAGACACTCGCTGATTCGGCGTATACCAAGGATGGTTCTCTGACCCTGGGCACAAACCTGAACGTGGCCTACATCCCCATGCGTGGGATGAATTCCAACGACGCTATCGTTGTTTCTGAAGGTGCGGCAAAAAAGCTAACCTCTCAGCATATGTACAGAATAGGCGAAGACCTCGACGCCAACATGGCCGCCGACACGTCCAAACACAAGTCTTACTTTGGGAGCAAATATTCAAAAGACATGTACGCCAAACTTGACGACGGCGGCATTATCAAGCCGGGCATGCAAGTAAACAAAGGTGACCTGCTCATCGCATCGGTGCGAAAGACTGAGCTGTCCCCCGAAGCACAGATGCTGGGCAAGCTCCACAAAAGCCTAGTCAAGCCGTTCAGGGATGCTGGTACTACCTGGGACAAAGACTACCCAGGAGAAGTAGTCGACGTTGCTAAGTCTGGGCGTAAGATTCGCCTGACTGTAAAAATGAACGCGCCTCTTGGTATCGGAGATAAAATAAGTGGGAGAATGGGAGACAAGGGTGTCGTGTCGGCTATCGTCCCTGACAACCAAATGATTCAGGACGAAAACGGAAACCCCATAGACGTTGCCATCTCCCCAGCAACCGTTGTGTCGCGCATCAACCCAGGTCAGGTACTCGAAGCAGCCCTTGGACGCGTAGCCCGTAAGACTGGCAACCCCATCCTGGTGGATAACTTTTCCGGGAAGAACAACGTTCAGTGGGTGAAGGACGAGCTCAAGAAAAACGGCCTGAAGGACACAGAGACTATCTTTGACCCGGTATCCGGCAAGAAGATCCCCAAAGTTCTAGTGGGACCGCGTTACATGTACAAGCTGTTCAAATCAACGGACACCAACTTTTCAGCGCGTGGCGTAGAAGACTATGATGTGAATCAGCAGCCGTCTTCAGGCGGCCCGACCGGCGCCAAAAGCGTAGGGCGCCTTGTATTCAACGCGCTCCTGGCCCACGACTCCAGGAACATTCTGCGAGAGTCCGCGGCACTCAAGAGCCAGAAGAACGATGAGTGGTGGCGCGCGTACCAGCTAGGACTGCCACTACCGCCGCTGAAGACCACGTTTGCGTACGACAAGTTTGGTGCCATGCTTGCTGGTGCCGGCGTCAAAATGGACAAGAACGCCAACCAGATATCTGTGGGGCCGCTTACTGACTTGGACACTACTAAGATGTCATCTGGTACGGTGCGTAACCCGCTGTTCGTACGCGCGAAAGACCTGCGTCCCGAGAAGGGCGGCTTGTTTGACCCTGTCATCACCGGCGGCACCAGCGGCACTAAGTGGTCTCACTTTGACCTACATGAGCCTATTGTCAGCCCGACTATGGAGCGGCCGGTAAAGTGGCTCCTGGGGATGAAGCAGTCCGAGTTCGACCAGACGATGCGCGATGAAGGCGGCACGGGATTCAAGAAACGCCTTTCGAAGCTGGACATGAAGAAAGAAGAGGATAGCCTCCTTGAGCGCATGAAGAAGCTCCAGGGTACCGCACGGGACAGTGCTGTCAAGAAACTCAAGGTCATCAGGAACTTGAACGCTAACCAGGTGCGACCAGAAACGGCTTTTATCGTGAAAAAGGTACCGGTGGTGCCTCCGTCTTTTCGCCCCATTCTTCCTGGAAAACAGGGTGACCTGCAGATCAACGACGCCAACTATCTATATCGTGACGCTATGCTAGCCAACGACATGCTTAAGAAGTCCAAGGACATGCCCACTGCCGTCCAGGGTGAGGCACGAGCGCACCTGTACGACTCCATGCGAGCACTGTATGGCGACGCCGACCCAGTAAGCCCGCAGCTGAAAGCACGTGGAGTCCAGGGGTTCTTGAGCCGCCTGGCCGGCACAGGTTCTGGCCCCAAGTACGGGTTTGTTCACAGTAAGCTCTTAGCCAAGCGCCAGGACTTGTCAGGACGCGGTACGATTGCTCCTGACCCTACACTGGGCATGGATGAGATTGGTTTGCCTGAAGACATGGCCTGGAGTATGTACCGTCCACACATCACTCGGGGTCTCGTACAGCGCGGGTACAAGGCAATGGACGCGCGGAAGATGATTGACGACCGACAACCCGTGGCCCTGAACGTGCTTACCAACGAAATCAGGACAAGGCCTGTTTTGGTCAATCGTGCTCCGTCACTGTACCGGTACAACATGCTGGCAGCGTATCCGAAGATGGTTCCTGGGAAGACTATTCGGGTTCACGAGATGCTGGCACCTATTATGTCGGGTGACTTTGATGGCGATGCTGTCCAGATCCACCTTCCAGCGACCCAAGAAGCTGCAGAAGATGCCCGAAAGATGACACTGCCCAACATGCTGCTGAGCGACCAGGAGAAGTTCACGCTTTCCAAGGCCGCTCCGCAACAAGAAGCCATCGCCGGGGTGTACGCCGCCACCACAGCCAAAAAGACTGGAAAGAAGCAGACCTTTGCAAACAAAGCTGACGCGTGGGCGGCGTACAACCGCGGTGACATTACTCTTGGAACCCCAGTGGAGATAAAGAAATGATCAAACAAGCTTACGAAGCAGGTGTGAAGCAGGCGATGATCGACGCAGGGCTTACAAAAGAAGCTATCAGCCCGCTCGCAAAGTACATGGGCGCAGGTGCAGCAGGCGGCGGAATCTTAAGCGGCATAGCTGGCGGCGACTTGGGGTCTGCGTTTCAAGGAGCACTTTCCGGCGGCGCAGCTGGTGCCGGCGTGCATTACCTCCCGGAACTACTTACTAGTGGGAAGGCTTACAAGAAACAATTTCTGGGCGACCTGCTGTCTGGAGCAGAGGGAGTGTCAGAAGCAGCACTAAAGCGAAACAAACTCCGAGAGCTATTGGGCGGTATTGGTGGCGGCGCAGCTGGGGGCGCAGCTGGTTTAGGCCTCGGGTCATTACTCAGCCCGGAGGAGTAAACAATGCTCAAACAAGCCTACGAAGCCGGCGTGAAGCAGGCGATGATTGACGCTGGCTTGGTGAAGGAATCCTCCTCACGTATAATGAAAGAGCTATTAAAGCTGGCACCGGAAGCGCGCGCCGCAGCGGTTAAAAAGCTGCCCGCTCACTTGCGCAGCAACGCGTCTTATAAACTGCTTGGGCGCGAAGCTGCGGGATCGGCTGCCAGAGTCTCTAACGCAGGGGGTCACGGTGCGCAGCACATTTTTGACGTAACACGAACGGCCCAGAAATTTACGAAAGATATGCCGCAAGCGGTAAGACAGCGGGCAACACTAGGGTCTCTTCTACACGACGTTGGACGCGAAACAGAGGGTGTAATACAAAAGCGCATGGGAAAAGACCTCTTCAACCAAACACCGAGTGCTTGGCACTCAGAGCTGGGCGGACGCTACACTAAGCAATTTTTGCAGCGCAATAAGGCGTACGCGCGTAACGTACCAGGGATGAACAAGGGTCGCCTGTCTGGCACCGTCCGTGCCCACGACACCGACGCGTGGGGCGCGTATCCTTGGCTGGAAAAGCGAGTCTCACAGGACCCCGCTACCGCAGCTACATACTTGGCTGATAAGACGCAAGGTCTGGGCAGAACAGGGGCAGAGCGTACAGTTGCAATGGCCAATAAGTTCAAAGAAACCCCCGCACAGACATGGAACGTCGCTCAAAAAAACTTAGGTAAGTACGACAATGCCATCAACCGCTTTGCAACGCCTTCTCAGCAACAGATGCTACGTCCACAGCTGGGTGAGTACCGGTCGCAGATGCAGCACTACCGTCAAACGGGGGCGCTTCCTGGTCTGCAACAAAAAGCAGCGTCTTTGGAGAAGAGTGCTATGGGCGCGCATGATCTGAAGCGTATACTTGGGTTGGTTGGTAAGGAATCCCCCGAGGCAGTGGCGCGTATGGTTAGAAACCTAAGTACCCGCAGCCCTAATACTGCGGCAGAACTCATCCCAGCCATATTTTCCTTACCAATGCACGAACGCCGGGCCGCAATAGAATTTTTAGCGAAGTACTTACCAGACCTTAAAACTCTTCTATGAAGGAAGGGACAGACATGCTTAAACAAGCCTACGAAGCAGGTGTGAAGCAGGCGATGATTGATGCTATCTCATCCGGAACGGTGGGTGCTCCCGCCGCCAAGCTTACACCTCCTGTGCCGTCGCTCACTCCATCTCCGCTGAGCCCTACTAGGCTCGCAGGAAATTCTGTCAATCCTGCATCTTTGAAGCCTTCGGAATCTCCCGCAACACCTAGTGCCGCATCTACCGGCATGGGCGGTAATCAACTGGGCGCTGAAAGTGGGAAACAAACAACAGCCAGTGTGTGGCGCAAAAAGATATCGGCACTGACTGGTACAGAGCAGGAGTATAAGTTACCGTTGGGCGTACCTACAGCGGCTCTCGGGGCACTAGGTGGCGGTGCGGGCGGTGGTATCCTGGGAGGGCTAGGCGGTATGGGGCTGGCCAACGCTATGGGCTGGGACGAAAAGAAGTCTACTGGCGTAGGTGGTATCCTCGGCGCGCTCGCAGGTGCTGGTTTAGGCGGTTACGGCGGGTACCAGGTTGGTAACGACTTCGCAACCAACGCTGCTCGCCGTGCCATCGTAGGTGATTCGATGCACAGCATGGGTATCCCCCCGGGCGGCTACGACATGGAGGGACCGCAGGCACAAGAACTTCGTGATATCCTTATTGAGCAGGGTGTTTTGTCGCAGAAGGAAGCGTCGTTTCACTTCAACACGGATCGCTGGCCTCAAGAACTTGCTGGAACCGCCGCGGATATGGCAATCCCTGCGGCTTTAGGTAGCGGTATCGGTGCTCTGGGCGGCCACCTGTCTGACGACAGCGACGCCGGTAAGGGAGCCATCCGCGGTCTTCTTGCCGGAGCTGGGGCCGGGCTAGGTATGAACGTTGGCCACAGAGCGACAGCAGACCCTTCGTTCTGGAAATTGTTCACAACCGGAAACCCGTACGACATGAACGTACCTGCTGTAGCCGG
>Ga0210003_1000661_pt1 | contig 31113 bp, 23 predicted proteins | sample LantaG_FD_182804 | JGI IMG/M metagenome (GOLD analysis project Ga0210003, IMG submission 182804) | Deep subsurface microbial communities from Baltic Sea to uncover new lineages of life (NeLLi) - Landsort_02402 metaG (SPAdes) (version 2) | ecosystem: Environmental > Aquatic > Marine > Oceanic >... | reverse complement strand
AAAGGCTTAATTGGAGTTTATTTATGGATTATGGCGATAAAGAGCGGAGGACCACACCGCCTCGTTTAGGAGGGAGATACGAATTCTTTTCTATTGTTATTTTTGTAGAGTAATATCATCCACTAACTATAGAATTTCGACTTAAGAGCAGACTCAGTATTGCCGATAGATTGGATACTTCTTTAATTACCATATTTGAACAATATCTGCACCATAACTTACGTCAGCTCTGAGTCATGGTGCGTCTACACACAGGCTATTTTAAGAACGCCGAAAGATACGGTAATCCCGATTATCTTTTAAACATACGCATGAAACGGCAGAGCCGGCGGATTACTATCGATTTAAAACACCCTGTAGGCAAGGTATATAAACATAACCACAGACACAACGACAATATTAATACAGAAGTAATTTAATCGTTCCATAATTTTTCATCCCCCTCTTAACATAATCATATACGTATTATATATTTTCCCGCAATGAAAGTCAAGTAAATTGTCCGCTTAGAGATTCGAACAGGGATTTTAAGAGGAACGAACCTTGTTTTTTCGTGGGAAAATTGAGGTTTTCGTGCCGGCCGGAGTGTTTCTTTGCGGCTTTTTCTACAGGCCCACTACCCTGATAAAATCTCAGGGGTACGGCGGCTATTTGCTCCTCAACATTCGGCGCAGGGCCTCAAGCTGCTCTACGGCTTCCTGCGGCAGGGGTATGGCGCCTCCCCAGATCCTGGCCACAGTGAGCGCCCGGGCGTGCATTTCCAGGGATTCCATACAGAAATGGGCCTGCTTCAGCGTCGAGCCCAGGGTCAGAGCGCCGTGATTGCCCAACAGAAATGCGTTGTGCTTTTGGACACAATCAGCGAGACGTCCAGCCAATTCGGCTGGCGTCGCGTAGTCGATCCACGCCACTTCGCCGATGTAGACGAAGGCCTCTGGGTGGCTCGGTGGACCGAAATGCTCTCCGGCCAGGGCGAGACCTGTCGTGAACGGGGGATGTCCGTGGATGATGCCGTGTACGTCCGGACGCTTGCGATAAATGAACGTGTGCGTCGGCGTTTCGCACGACGGCTCCAGGTCGTCTGCCAACTTATTGCCGTCCAGGTCCACCTTTACAAACCATTCCGGCGCCGCATCGGCCAGGGCGCAGCCTGTCGGCGAGATCAACACCTCGCCAGACTCCAGACGCACGCTAATGTTGCCGCCGTTGGCCGGAACAATGTCCTTGTCATACAGCCGCTGGCAGATGACCACCATTTCCCGGCGAATAACCTTTTCGTCAACAATCATAAGCAGCCTCCTTCGCGGCTGATTCCGCAGATTCATATCCTGAACTACACCATCATTCTCTATTCTTACGGCTCTTGCCATAAGGGCAAGATAGCACGGCCATAATAACAAATCACAGCCCATCTGTCATGCACTACCCGGAAAAGCCGGATTGGTATTAACCACGGATTATTTACCACGAAGGCATGCCCTGAGCGAAGCCGAATGGGACACTAAGAACCCCAAAGCCCGCCCTGAGCGCAGCCGAACGGGAAAAAAATATCAATTTTTAAACCGCAGATACCTATGGCACAAGTTAACGCTGATTATTCAGATAAAAAGAAAAATAGTAAATAGTCATTAGAAAATAGTCAATACCAAAGCCTTCGTGTTACTTGGATTTTAGCAGGTGACTGTCACTATTTTTCTCTTAGTGGTGGTGAGCTATTGTTATTGACATGCTGAGTTGGTTATCGTATAATTCAGATTGAAACATTAAGTAATTTGAATTGGCCGATTTCAGCTTTTGCGGCTATGAGTATGGAGGATATCTGTCGGTGATTGAATTGCCTCTTCGGAATGGAGTGTGTGAAATCCGGGACTAAGAAAAAACTGCGCAGCTCGTTGCCCCGTGGTTGAATACTTTATTTATTAGGTTACTTTTAAAAAGGAGACTACTATGATGATTGATAAATTCAGGAGTTTAATTTCTTACGCCGCATTGGCTGGTGTCTTTTGTGTGGCCCTTGTCGGGATCGCAGCCGCTCAGGTCGTGACCACCAGCTTTCAAAACGGAGCGGATGGTTACACGGGAACGTTCGATCGGCGGATCGGCGAACGATTCGAGGATGAAGTAGACGGGATCAGCACCCAGAACTATTTTCTGGATGGTTTTCAACCGAATCAAGCATCTCCCGACACGCAGGGACTGCTGCGGTTCGACAATATCATCGGCAGCGATCCGGGGCAGATCCCGTCCGGGGCGACCATTCTCAGCGCCGAATTGATCGTGACCACGAGCCTTGTGGGAAACGCTCAAACGGGAGGTCCCTACGGCGTCGCGGCATTACTCCAGCCGTTCGACTCGACAACCTCGTACTTCAGCGATTTTAGCACGACCACTGATCTGGTAAGCCGGGGTGCCTGGTGGCAGGACGGCACGGCGACGCGGCCAGTGGGTGGCTATGGCCGCCAACATCCCGGAAGCACGGACAGCGCGAACGTCACATCGATCGTTCAATCATGGGTAAACGGCGTTCCGAATAATGGTTTTGTCGTTCAGGCCGGCCTGAGCGACTCGATCTTCGAGGCGGCGAACACCGGTGACGGCTGGTCGATTCGCACCACGGGCTATCCGTTAAGCGATACCCGGCCCATGCTAAAGGTCTCCTATACGACCAATCCCGTCCAGATGAACACTTTTCAGGATGGGACTGCCGATTATAACGACACGACGATGGCCATTGTCCGCAGCGGCACTAATGCCATGATCGAAGACATCGCCGACCTTGACAGGCCCGAAATTACCGAAGATGGCGCGACACTCGAACAGACATTTCTCGACGGTGTGATTTTTACCGACATCGCCGGCAATACCAATTCCGTCGACGATCTGGCCCTGTTGAAATTCGGTAACGTATTCGGCACGGAGCCGGGTCAGGCCCCGATTGACGTACCAGTGGCAAGGGCGTGGGCCGTGATAACCACCGGGGATTCCAATACGAGCGCTCAAACCAGCGGTCCCTATTCGGCGCATACGATGCTGCGGCCATGGGATGCGACTTCGCTGCATTCGTCCTTTGGGGCCGTAAACGGATTGCAGGTCGGCGATGGCGACATCGGTCCGGCCCTCGATTCCCTTGGTGGTTTCATCCGAGGGGCCGAAGTCTGGTTCGACGTAACCGGCTACCTGGAAGGCGTCCGAACAGGGGCGACCGACAACGGGATCGCCATCCAGGCCAACAACACCGCCGACGGCTGGCAAATCCACACCAACGGTTCGACCACTACGGATGCCCGACCACGACTGGTGGTCTATTCGGGCGACCTTAGTGTCGAGGAAATCCCGGCTGAATAACCGGCAGGAACAGACATTTTTATTGTCGATTGTCGATTTGCGATTGTCGATTTACGATTCACCCCGTAAGATGGCGGCTTCGCTCCCTAAGGGACAAGCTATCTCACGGGGTGAATACGGTTTAACACGGCTTTTTTTACACCACGAAGAACACCGAGAACCACGAAGAAAAACATTTCCTTAACCGCAGATTAACGCTGATTACACAGATTTGCTTAACCACGAAGGACACCGAGAACCACGAAGTAAAAACAATAGTAAATTGCAAATCGAAAATCGTAAATGACAAGCCCTTCGTGCCCTTCGTGGTAAAAATTTTATATTTTTTATTTTTCCCTTTTTACTTTTGCATCTTTACTTGTTCGTATGTATCATTTTTCCAAAGGCGTACAACATTGAACGTAAAACTTCTTCGAATAGCCTGATTTTCACGCCGCACCTTTTCGTCTGGGCTTAGAGTCTGCCGTTAGTTTCGGTAGGGTGTGCAATGCACACCGCTGCTCTTACATTTGAATAGTCCATGGCCGGCCTAAGCGGTAATGTCTCAAGGAATATACGTAGTCACCACAATTGATATTAATTGATGGACTCTGATATGATGGGAAAATAATGGCCAGCAAGCCATAACATACGCAATGCGGCATACGTATTCATACAAGCAGTTTTTGAATTGATTATTTCGTCGAAGGAAGGCTTTCGAGAATGAGAATTTTAATAAGACAGTGCTACTTAAATTTTAATAGGTGAATGAGGTACCGGACACCTTTAATTTTCCCCGAGGATAAAAATGTTTTATGGTCGGACAGCTTTAATTTCCCCAGCCATGTTTACGTTCCCTCATCAAATCCATGACTGGCTCATATTGATCTACTTCCCGTCTAAGCATATGCAAGATTCCATCATTTTTTAGGATGAATGGAAACTTGTTAAGATCTACATTGTTGGATAGTAAATAGTGCCAAACGCACCCCCCAAAAATAAAATGAAAGCCACGAACACTATCTAACTCCATTTCTTCAGGTGGCATAAGGAGTGAATGGATCACTTTGTAGTTTTTGGGAAACACAAGGATGTCTCCAAAGACACTGTATTGATTGGGATCACCTGGATCATCAGTCAAAATTAATTGTCGAAGGCGTTCTTCGTGATCATCTAACTTTACATTATCGAATTCCTCGCGGGAAGCAATTCCTGCTCGCCAGAGTATGGACATGTGAAACAGCTTGAATCGCTTATAGTCTAACCCACTAATTTCTGAATATTCTCCAGGCAGATGAGTAGGAATTAATTGGTTCCGAAACCATATGTCGGCAAAATAACTCTCATACTTGTTAAGATGTTGCTCACAATCTTCGCACAAAAGGTCTTCACGAAGCCCTTTCTGGAGCTTGGGCAGTTTATTTTGGAAATTGGGGACTTGTAAAAATCGGTGTTTATCATCATAGAGACTACCATATGCTGACTCAGGGATAATATGTGATCGGCATAGCTTCTTATCAAGATGACATAGTTTGCATTTCATAATGAAAATTCAAAAAGCCTAACAATGACTATACAGTCTTTATAACAAGTTCCGGTTGGTTCTTCAATATTTATCCTGAGCAGTGCCGAATGGGCCAACCGCTGTACAACTGCTATAAAGGCCATTTACACAAAGAATACCAAATGAGAGGAAAAGATAAAAGAAACTCAAGAACAAATAAACAACCCAACTTTGGCCCTCTATTCTTAGTAACTTTAACACCGTGCTTTATTTCCCAAAGGAGGTCGGGCAAGCGAGAAAGCATTATGATTCCAGCTGCTGCCGCAAGACCTATATTCCAGAAGTGATACAGTGCGAAAAACCAAGCAACTGTAAAGACAAAGGCAACCAGAGTCATTACAAAATTAAATGTGGGTGTCATTGGTTCCCGGTTTGGCATATCTTTAAATACTATTTTCGCTATCTCTTCTTCCATAGATGTTGGTGTCCACAACAAACCTCGCACAACATAACCGAGAAGATTTACGCTTATAAGCATAATTATAAACCATGCTACAATCGTCTTTACAATACCAATTACAACAATCATTTTCACTCTTTTATTAAATGATTCCGCGTGTGCAAAAATTTGCCTCGTACCAAACTTTAATTTGCCCTATATTTTTTCAAGGATTCTCTCTACTATCTCTTCGCTTTTTGTAACAACATCTGAAATCAAATCCCCTCCTACCATCAAATAATCATCTTTAGTTGTTATCATATTATTATAATTACCGTTTTTAGCATACTCTTGGATAGCCTCAATTGCCTTTTTAAGCTGAGGCGGATATTTTGAGCCAGAAATCCTTCCTCCGTTATGGGCTACACAGTTTCTTATCCGTATATAATGGGAGAAAAGCATGGTATCAGCGTCATTTAGGTTTATATCAAACTCGGTTTTTAGGAGTTCAATGTTTGTAACAAGCCAATTATTTTCATCTTTTACCTTTTTTTTCTTTTCCTTTATTTCCTTTTTTTTAAAATCCGACACATTTTCTTTCGTAATGTCAGCTACCACATGCTCTGTTAGCGAACAAAATGCAATTAGAAATGAGCTATTCAGGGTATTCCTGTATGGAAATTCAATCTCACGCAGATATTCTTTGTATTGTTGCCCATCTTTACTTTCGCAGAATTCTTTCCACTCTTCTGAAAATATTGCTTCAAGACTTTCCATGCATTCGAGGTACACATTCCTAATGGTTTCAAGACTCTTACTAAAATATTCCCATTTCTTTTTCGAGTTCATATCCCATATTCCTTTTGCGAATAACTAAAGCTCGATAGTATGGGCAGCTTGCCTGCTCATACTGATTAAAAATCTCTGTGTCCTCTGAGGCCCAAAAAAAACCTTTTAATCCAGTCAAAGACTGGAAGAAAGTCCCGCTTAGTCACTTCGTGTAGTTTTTGGTGTTCGCCAAGTGTGCGAGCAATCCTTTCATATGCTGTCATTATACCCGGAACGAAAAGGCTTACAACAGGTTTATTGCCTTAATGCTCCCCTAAAGGGGGAAGGCATAGGGGCCAGCCCTTAAAATATAAATAAGGGAACAAAAAAGGGGTCAGGCCATTATCATTGATTATTTACTATTGTCGATTTTCGATTGTATTTGATTCTTTCTCGGTGTTCTCTGTGCCCTCTGTGGCCATTTCTATTGTCTATTGACTATTATTTTTAGTGCTTATTCGCGATCATGGGGTGTGCTATTATTTTTTCTTCGTTCTCTCGGCCGTAGAATCCCACTATTACTTGCATTTCAACTGCCGGTTGAGTTATAATCTGGCTAAAGAAGCATGTCTAAAAACTAAATCTCTCTCAGAAGGGAGCGGCAATTGCTATGCGTAAGCGGACCGGATTTACATTGATAGAACTTCTCGTGGTTATTGCGATTATCGCGATGTTGATGGCTATATTGATGCCCGCACTGCAGCGTGTAAAGAAGCAGGCAAAAGCAGTTGTCTGTCAGTCCAACCTCAAGCAATGGGGCACAATTTTTGCCATGTATACCGATGACAACAACGGTTTCTTTCCAAGACGCACGCAGTCCGGCGGTCGTTGGATAAATGTCCTGTACGACTACTACTATCGAGAAGAAAAGATACGATGCTGCCCGATGGCAACAAGGATCAAGAACCCGGCCGGAGCAAGCAGCACACTTGAAGCAGGCGGCGACACATTTACGGCCTGGGGCAAGATCAGCATGACGCCGGACGAATCCTGGGGGCCGGTCAATACGTATGGCAGTTATGGAATCAACCACTGGGTCTATGTGGCCGGGCAAGATCCGCTTTATGGCCAGTCCGCAGAATACTACTGGGGGACGGTCAACGTGAAGGATGGCGCTAAAATACCGCTGTTTCTGGATAGCTGGTTCTTCTGCGCTGGGCCGGAAAATGACGATACGCCTCCCAGCTATGACGGCGAGCGGCTCGCACCCCACACGGATTCCATGAACCGATTCTGCATCAACCGGCACGATCAGGGCATCAACGGCATCTTTTTGGACTACTCAGCCAGAAAGATCCGGCTCAAAGAACTATGGCGACTAAGATGGGCCAGGAACTTCAGTATGACGGCGATGTTGCCCAACTGGGAGGCTGAAGCACCCTGGATGGCACAATTCAAGGACTATTAGTGCAAAGAAAATCGCTCAAGAATATCAGGTGAGACGGCCTTGTACCCGGCGTCAGTTAGCGGAGGCCTGGTGATTAACTGTTGGAACGGAACTTCCTATGATTTAAATAGGAACGCACCTATCATCTACCTTCGGGATGAAATACTTTTTGAACCATATCCTGCACAAGTTCTTTAGCGCTTGCTGCGGCCTTTGTCATAGCTAAGCCATAAATTGACTATTTACCCCGTGAGATGGCGGCTTGGCCCCCTAAGGGACAAGCTATCTCATGGGGTGAACTATTTACTATTTTTCCGGGAAATTCGGTTTTGCGAATTCGCCGAAGTATTTCTTTGCGGCTTTGTCGTAAGCCTTTGCGGCTTCTGTCTCGTCTTTGAATCTGCCGAGCGATATATGTTTGCCTTTAACACCTATCTGTGCGTCCCACTTTTACTCGCTCTTGTGAAACGTAATTCCCTTATATTTCGAATAACCTGGCCTCGAAGACTTGCTTAAGTTCCAACTGTTCTGCATGTGAGTTACAGATCTCAAGTTTGCCTTTCTGTTACCCCGGCGAAATCGCAGTACGACCTCCGTCCTTGATTGGATGACAGTTGCCATTTGAGACTTATCTCCATTATCTTCTTGTCAAATCCGATTATTGGAGTATCCGTGAAGGCAGCATTTCCTCCCGTGTGATGGAGATGGGGATGGGTATAGATCACATACGCCCAATCGTTGCGCCCCCCGCTTTTGGTTGAAAAAATCCGCAAAAATAGCCTTATCCGTGTCAATCCAGTAAATCCCGTCTAAGAAATAGCCGATAGTAAGTTGATTCGCCATCGCCCGGTTTAAAAGTATGATCGGACCTTCAATGGCAAGGCTCAGAGAGTTACATTATTAGCTCAATATCGACGGAGTATTCGCAATACGGCCTTTTGCCTTGATTCGGATATGCAAAATTGATATAATGATAACAGAAGGAAACGAGGCGCTAAATTGAGGAAGGAAATTCACCATTGGCAACCAGGGCGAGCTGTAGCGCCGAATGAATAAATATTGGTTGGGGATGATAGTAATGAGAAGAGGAAGAATTCCGGCAACTACTGAAAATGTGAGAAAGATCTGGCTGTTGGGTCTTGCGCTTGTGATAATCGGAATGGGCGGTTCAAATGTTTTTGCTATGGACCCGTTGGGGCCTCCAGCCGGCGAGCTGGAAAAAGGTATGTTCAGGGGAGGGATTGAATATTCCTACGGTTCGATGGATCTGGATCTGATCAATGGAAAGGCAAATGTATATCGTAATGGTTTGCCTCTGGGCACAGGAACCGTAGATTCATTAACTATCAACGACTTCCAGGTCAATACGCTCTACGCCGCAATTGGATACGGCCTCTATAAAAACTGCGAGGTATTTTTTCGAATGGATGCGGCAAAAGCCAAGTTTGGCGACTCGCTATGGAATGAGGGAGAAGAATTCGATGGCAATCTCGATCTTGCAATTGGTGCCGGTGTAAAAGCAACCTTTTATGAAACATTCGCATGGAAGATCGGCGGAGTACTTCAGATCAGTCACGCAGAAATCGACGGGAAACTCGATTCATCCTCCTGGGACATTCCTCAGCCTCACTTCGTTGAGGTAAGTACAACAGAGTTGCAAATGGCCGTAGGAATCACATATATGTATTCAAGGCGGTTATCACTTTACGGCGGCCCATTCGCACATTACATTAAGGGAAATTTCGACTACGCTTTCAATAGGATCAGCGAGGACTTCGATACCGGCGAATACTCATGGGAGATAGACGAAGGACCAATTTACGGCGGTTACTTCGGGGCACAAATATACATCTCAAGGAACACCTCGGCGAATATCGAGTACCAGCAATCATCCAACGCCAGCGTCTTTGGCGCAAATATTATGATGAGATACTAATCAACGGTAAAATAAGCACGAACTTTTGCCGCCGGAATGTCGATTGTTTCGTCAATCTGTTTCATTGGGCGATTCTTCAAGCCATTTGTCAGCTATCTCTGCAAGATCCTCAATAATTAACTTCGATTTTTGGCTAGGAACGGAATTGGGATCCCTTCTTGAAGAGTTGCTATCAACAATTGCTTTCTGTTCTGTCGCCTCTACGAATGGTTGGAGTTCTTTGGTGTTAGCCGATAATTCATCTGCCCCTGGTTCGATTGTGACTGGATGAACTAATTCGATATCTTCGGCTGACACGCCTGCTTCGATATCAGGGGACACCTTACTTATTTTTTCTCATTTTCATTGGTTACATTTACGAATTTCACCCGAGGCCTTCGTCATTTACTATTTACGATTTACTAATGACTATTTCTCTGAGTTCTCTGTGCCTCTGTGGCCTTTTTGATATATTATTTACCCCATGAGATAGCTTGTCCATTAGGGGGTTAAACCGCTATCTCACGGGGTGAACTATTGATTATTTCAAATTCTTCGTGGTTCTTAGTGCTCTTCGTGGTGAATCCAAAACCGTGTCCGTATCCTGGATTCCCGCTTTCGCGGGAATGACACAGGTGGTCGGCAAAACGCTTTTTATAAACGTCGTTATCCATACAGCAAATAAAGCCTGGGAGAGCAAAATCTAAAGAATATCAAACATATTCCTTAGCGTTGCTCGAACCCAGGCTTTCGATACACAAAGGGATTTATTTCGAACTCATTGTTCTATCGAGTTCTTTATTGTCCTGCTTATTGCTTTGCCTTGTTCAATACGGCCCTTCCACGTTTTCTGACGTTTCTGTTTTCGGTGGCCTTGAGGACTTTCTGCATGGCTTCGGCAACTTCGCCCGGCTTTTGCTCGACGATTTTCTCGCCGATTGCCACGGCCGCAAAAGCCGCCTCGTCCTTAGTCGCTGCATTATCCAGGTGCGCCATGGCCATCGAAAGAGCCTCGACCGCCGGAACCGTTGACAACGCGCCGAGCAGAAGCTTCTTTTCTTCATCGCGCTGGATCAGAGCGGTGGCCTGCCTGCACATTGAAATTTTCTCCCCTGTCGAGAGCGTGTCATCCCGGACAAGGTTAATATAGCCGCGTAAAGCCGCGGTCTTGCGAGATTGGTTGGATGAATTCATGGCCAGCATGAGCAAATCGCCGGCGGCATCCGCGGTCTTCCACGAACACAGCACACGAATAGCGGCGTCACTGACTTGAGTATTGGAATCTTTTGCCGCCTCGCGCACGGCCTTTAAGGCATCAGTTCCGCCAATGACACTGAGCACTCTCAGCAGGGCGATCTTTTGAACCGGCGTTGCCTCGGATAACCGGCTTGTGAGTTTCGGGGTATATGACATCGGATCGCCGGCTTTGGCACAAACAGCACTCATGGCCTGTTCAGCCGCATCGAGGTCCTGCCGGGCTTGAAATTGCATAAGCAGATCGAGCAGCGCCGAGAATTCGGCAGAACTGCCCAGCTCGCCCACTTTTTTCAGTGCGGCCGGACGAACTTTCACATCTGGTCCGGCGGCGGCTTTCAGCAGCGCAGGTATGCTCTTGTCCATACGGCGGCGCCCGATCAATTCGAGTGCCATCAGCCGCGGGGCCGTCTGGCCGCTATCGAGCATCGCCATAATGGCGGCATCGGCCTCGTCACCCGGAATGGCCGCCAGGGCATCCTGTGAGGCTTTCGCAATCTCACCATCGGCATCGTCCAGCAAGTCAGTTAGCGCAGGCACGGCAGCCGCATCGCCGATCTGCGGCATGGCCTTGATAGCTGCGATACGAACGGATTTGTCGCCGGCTTTAGCAGCGGCCGATAGTGCCGGTATCGCCGCCGGATCGCCACGCTTGCCGAGTGTCCAGATAACCAGGATTTTATTGTCGTCGGGCAGTTGCTTGAGGCGCGCGGTCAGCGCCGTGGTAACTTCGGAGCCCGGCATTTCAAGAGCCGTCTGGCAGGCCGCTGAGAACATAATGTAACTGTCGCTGCTCAGATACTCACGAATCACCGCTACACCATCACTGCCGCGGGCCAGAATCGCCCCTCGCACAGCACCGCCGCGAACCTGGTGCGGCCCATCCGACTCGCGTAATTGGTCGTAAATCTCTATTGCCACGTCGCGATGCCCTTCAGCGGCGAGCGCCTCGGCACAGCGGAACAAGCCTTCAGAGATTGCAAGTTTATTGCCACTGGGGGCATGCGCAAGGGCCGTCTGCAGCATCTCTGCGGCAGCCATATTGCCGATACTGCCCAGTGCCCTGACTGCCGCATCAGTCACTTCCGGGCCGGCATCGTGCTGCATCAGGATATTTGCCAACGGCTTGACCGCCTCGGCATCCCGCCGAACACCGATACTGCCGATCACACCTACGAGTTGCATCCCTTTCAGCTTACCGAGCGCATCGCGGAAGGCCTCGTCCACGGCCGGGTCATTGATTGTCTCCAGCGCGTAGCGGGCCATATGCGAAAGCTTCTCATCGCCGAGCAGCGCCACTAACGGCGCTATGGATTTCTCGGTGGCTATTAGTGCCAGCCCTCGGCAGGCGTCGACTTTTTCTTTATGTGTCACATCGCTCGACTTTATCACGGCAATCAGTTTGCCCTCGTCGGCTTTCGGCGGGACCGTCTGTGCGGATAGCTGGACCGCGCCGGAAAGCAGTAATGCGATACTCAAAATAATGTGTATTCTTGACTTTAACATTGCTCGGTTTCCTTTCTAAGGTAGGGTGAGCACTGCTCACCAATCACGTTGCGGTGTGCGGCGAACACCCTACGGTATAGGCTTTCCTCAGATAATCCACGGTTCACGCATCGCACGCGAACGGAATCTGTTGGCTTGCGGGTCGTTGATGAACTCTTCTTTTTTCGTGTCGAATTTCAGATCTCGCTTCAGCCACATGCAGATATTGGCCGCATGCACCGTGGTCATCGTGCGGTGCATCATCACAGGATTGGCCACTGTCTGCCGGCGTGACTTCACGCAGTCGAGGAAATCACGCACGTGGCTCATCGGCCGTCCCGTGCGGGCCTGGTAGTCGTAGACGAGCTTCCTGAAATCATCCAGCATCGCGGGATTGGAAACGTCCGGCTTGGAATAGCCGTCCCCCACTGCAACCCAGCCTTCGGTTCCTTCGTAGCGAATCGCGCAGGAGCCGTGGAAGTATTTATTGTCCATGTCGCGTTCCAGGATCATCTCTATACCGTTAGCGAACTTGGTGACCATTTTGTCGCCGGACTCGTTGTTCACGTATTTGTACTCGATGGCCGAAGTTTCTCCGGCACCCATTCCCACCTGGCATTGTGCAAACGTGTGCGCGCCCCATTCGCCGATGCAGCTCGTATGGAAGTCGTAGAAGCCGCGCCATCCGCCGCGGGTGTAGGCCGAGTTATACGGCCGCCAGGGACACGGCCCTAGCCATGCGTCCCAGTCCACCTCGCTCTTAGGCGGCAAAGGTTCGGCGTCCAGCCAGTCGTGACGCATTTCGGCAGCGTCCCACGGGGCGATATGTGCGCGTACCGTGTGGACCTCGCCGAGCCGGCCGGTGCGGAGCATTTCGTTACAGAATGTGAAGTTCCCCTCGCTGAGCCGCTGCGTGCCGGTTTGATAAATGCGGCGATAGCGTTTCGCGGTATTCACTACCCCCTGGCCTTCCGCGATAGTCATGCACGAAGGCTTTTCGGAATAGACGTCTTTGCCCGCCCGCATCGCCATAATGGAAGCCATCGCGTGCCATCGGTCGCCTGTAGTGACCAGCAGCGCGTCAATGTCCGTACGCTCGGCCAGAAACTCGCGCGTATCGTGGTATATGACGCAGTCCTTGTTGCCATAGCGGGTGTCCACAATCTTCTTGACGGACTCGGCACGCGACCTCTGGGGGTCACAAGTTGCGACAAATTGCACGTCCGACTCCGGCAGCATCCAGCGCAGGTCGTGCGAGCCGCGGTTGCCGATACCGATACCGCCGAGCACAATTCGCTCGCTGGGCGGTACGGCCCCGTTGCGGCCGAAAACCGTAGCCGGAACGATGCAAGGCACCGCCGCCAAAGCTGCCGTGCGCTTCAGAAACGCACGCCGTGAAAGGTTCGAGTTTTTCTTTTGCATGAGATGTCTCCTAAAACATTTTCGATTCTCGATTTCCAATTTTCGATTTAATGCCTCTTCTCCTCTCTGCATGAAGTCTTTCTTCACCCTGAACGAAGCCGAAGGGTCAATCGTCAATCGGAATTCATCAACCAGATGATTTTACCTTTTTAAAGATACCGCGCCAATGCCATAAAAAAACAATTTCTTCCTCAGCAGGATCCGGCTTATTGGCAGGAGATTAACTACTAACACGATGTATACGGCCGACGCAGTGAAAAGGAGGTCGATGGCTTTAGCACGCGGTACTTATATGACGGCGACCACGTTATCGCCGAATACGACGGCAATAACAACCTGCTGCGCAAATACATCTACGGCCCGGGAATCGACCAGCCGGTCTGCATGATCGAGGTGGCCGACAGTAACGCCGTCTATTACTATCACTACGACGCCCTCGGCTCGGTCGTGGCCCTCAGCGACTCATCCGGCGACACCGTCCAGACATACGAATACTCCATCTACGGCCAGGTAGCCGTAGAAGACCCCAACCACCCCAATCCCTACATGTTCGCCGGCCGAAGATTCGACATAGAAATAGGCCTGTACTACAACCGAGCACGGTACTATAATCCATTCATCGGCCGATTTTTACAGGCAGACCCTATTGGGTATCGAGGTGGAATGAACCTTTATACCTATTGTATGAATAGGCCGACGCAGCTTGTGGATCCATCTGGTCTCGCTTGGGAAGACCCGAACGTCAAAATCCTACTTTGGGACGGTTCTGACAACAAAGCGAGAGGGGATGGATCGTTGGACTTCGGCGAGGCGGCAGATGATGATTACTGGGATGTCAAGATTGATATAGGTGGACTGGGGATCATCGGGTTTCTGGGAATCTTTGATAACCTTAAGGACACAATAATGGAGCAAATGGAAGCTGCTGGCAAGGAGTTTGATTGGGATCAGATAACAATTGAGGGACTGTGGATCATGGATCATGGAAACGAGTATGGTAAGAACGCGATCAGTGTCAGCGATCCATTGTTTGATACAGTTTGGAAAACTATGGGAGAAGCTTTAGATGAAAACCACGGGAAGGGAGCCACAATTCACTCACGTCAGTGCTCTTCCGCCACGGACTTTGGTACTGGATCAGTGATCTCTGCCGGTGCCCAAGCGAGCGGGCACAGTGTCACCGGTAGTGTTGGCAGAGTAGGGTATTACAATACAGAACAGGAGGACTTACCCGATTATTTCTCTGAAGTGGGATACAAAATAGCTACACCGGTCGGCCCCCCGGGTAGTGGAAATTATACAGTTCGTGACTACTTCAACACGCACACAACCTATTTCGAGACAGAGAGAGGGCCTTGTCCTATAACTTGGAGTTCAAATGTCATCGTATGGTAGTATCAATGAACTAAGTCATCAGACGTAAGTATAGTGTGCCTTATGTTATCAGTTGCAGGAGAGATCAAAGATGTGTACAAGATATATTAGCTTCCAATTGAAAGGGGTGTTTAAAATTTACACACGCTACTTTGTTCAGGTCTGGTATGCGTGGATTCTGTCAGTGATGATCACAATACCGAGTTTTGGTTGCAGTCGCAAACCACCAGACGTTAGTTCATGCACACGCATTGAAGTCCGCTATAAACGTGGAGCACTCGACCACTTCATTCCCAGTACATACGGCCAGAACAACATATTGAGCGAAGACGAGAGACAGCGCGTAAAGTCCTTTGACACATGGACGGTGACTGATCAGCAGCTAATCAAGGCGTTTGCGTATGATGTTGGCCAGGGAACTTACCGCCGTAACATGCGAGGTGCTTATTACCCAGGTGGGGTGCAGGTGGCATGTTATCGAGGCAGTGAACGCATAGCATCCTTTACGGTATACCGCGCGAGCAGAGTCACCGCAGACAAGAACGATTTCAAGTATCCGCCGGGGATGCCGGACCTCGCGATCCTTGCGCCGCCAGAAGTCAAACCTCTGGAAGCACGATGGAACTGCGCATCGAATATGGACAAGCTGCTTTGTGAAGGCCTCAAATACAGGACGGGCCGTGTTTACCCAGATCCGAACCGGTGGTGTGATGATATCGTGGAATTCCTGCGTACCCGGCGCGTCGGCTATACCTACTTGAAGGACGACCCTCAATATTTGCGCTCTGACGCGTCTATCGCGAGGCTGTTTGCATGTCCGAGTGTACACGTATCCAGCTTTATGAGTGACGTTCGTGCCTACCTGGCAAAGCAGAAGGTGCTCATTTGGAGATCCGACTATGCGATGAATCCGAATTGCATAAAGGAGTCACCAGGAGACACAGTGTTTCTTTTCGAGTCTAACCCAGGCTGGAACCAGCACGGCGGACCAGAATTGTTCACTTTCGATAATCATGACCCTAAAGGCGGTTGCGTTCTTCTCAACGACGGCACATCCAAGTTCATTCGTACAAAAGAAGAACTCCAGCAGCTTCGATGGAAGTAACATTACGGAGGCCCGGACTCGTAGGCGCATTGATTTCATATCCTGTTATTTTGTCGTCATGCCGAGAAGTTCACGTATTGTTATCGAAGGATGTGCTCATCACGTTAGCCAGCGGGGCAACAACCGCCAGGATGTTTTCTTCGTAGATGATGACCGGCGGGTGTTCCTTGATCTTCTGGCTGAGGCGTCAAAACGTTTCGATCTGACCGTGGACGGAGGTGACATAGGGGCCAGCCCTTAAAATATAAATAATTATTGACTGCCTTCCCGTTTGCTGCTATAGTCAGGCAATGGCACGACCTTTACGAATAACTTATGAAGGTGCTGTTCACCATGTGACGGTGCGTGGAAATGATCGCTGCACTATATTTCGCACAGACAGGGATCGCGAACATTTTGTCAATAAGCTTGCAGAGAGCGTTCGTCTTTATGATGTCCGTTTATATCTCTTTACCCTAACCCGGCATAGCCGGAACCAAAAAAGTTATACTTATTTGTTTATGCGGCTCGACATTTTTTAGATACTTGCAGTACATAAGTATGCTGAAAGGATCGAGCATGGTAGATTTCGTTGAACGACATAGTGATAAAATCCAGGGCGTTATTTCCTGTTTTGACCGTATTGTTTTGACCGGCACCATTCCAGGCATATGCTATGCTGAGGGAATGACGCGGTTTTTGACATTCAACGGCATCCGTATTTTCGACTATCCCCAATGGGGGGTGGCATAGGGGCCAGCCCTTAAAATATAAATAATGATTGACTGCTTTCCCGTTTGCTGCTATAGTCAGGCGATGGCACGACCTTTGCGAATAACTTATGAAGGTGCTGTTCACCATGTGACGGTGCGTGGAAATGATCGCTGCACTATATTTCGCACAGATAGGGATCGCGAACATTTTGTCAATAAGCTTGCAGAGAGCGTTCGTCTTTATGATGTCCGTTTATATCTCTTTACCCTCATGGGAAATCATATACACCTGGTGCTGGAAACACCCAAGGGGAATCTCAGTCGTTTCATGCACCGTCTACAAACGGCCTATACAGTCTATTTCCAACGCAAGCATCGTCGTAGCGGTCATCTGTTGCAGGGACGCTTCGGTTCGGCAGTCGTCGATGAAGATGAGTACATTCTTAAATTGAGTCGTTATGTGCACTTGAATCCGGTATTCGTAAAGGCCAATGCAAAGAAGGATGTTCGCGAACGCATCCAGATCCTTCGTAACTATACGTGGAGTAGTTATCGCAGTTATACCGGCCGTAGTGCACGTTTGGATTTTGTTGACTATAATCCGATTTTAACCATGATGGGACGAATCAAAAAGAAACAACCTGCCACCTATCGTCGGTTTGTAGAGGCAGGCATTCGCGATATCGATGCTGCTTTTGTTGAAACGAAACGCGGCTCCCGTTTTTGCATAGGCTCAGATGAACGTCAAGAGTGTGCGCGAAGCATGTATCTGGAAATGGTTCAGAAGCGTGATAAGAAGGAGGATGTTTCTTTTGGGCGTATTGGGCATTACTCATCTGTGGAGGATGTGTTAACAACATGCCAGGATGTTTTGGGTATTGCCCGTGAGGTTTTGACGCGGCGCATAAAGAATTCGCCTGTTCGCCCGGTTGTTGCATTTGCCTTATGTCAATATGCAGGTTGCACGCAACGAGCGGCGGCTGATGTGCTGGGATTATCGAGTGGTGCGGCGGTTTCGATTCAGTTGAAGAAGTTGCACGGCCAGTTGAAATCAGACAAGGTCTTACAGGCCACCTTAGAACAACTGAAACAACAACTAAATTTCAGAAGTCCTTGATATTTATGTTTTAAAGGCTGGACCCATTGTCCCTCCCTGGTCAGAACAATCTGTATCCAAGACCCGGTTATCGGGGCCACCATAAAGATTTGGGTTCGACTGCTAAACATGCTTGGAGCCGTTACAGGGCGAAGAACCTAAAGTGGTGATAGTTACTACATATAAGAAGAGTTCTTATTATGGAGATTCTTCTATATCTGATTATGTCTGTGAAGATTGACTGAGAGTGCATTTTGAAGTCCTATCATAATTCGATAGGCAATAGAAAGGATTTGAATAACAATAAACAAAATGTGATAATGGATTCAAGCGAAAGGAGAGAAGATGTATAGACCTCAAATGATGATCATTCTGCTATACTTATGTTTTCCACTTGTTTTGGTAACGAAGGCTGAAACAAATAGTCGGACTGGAGAGAAAACTGAAACGACATCATTAAAGTTCGTACTAACCAAATTGGACATTACCGACAAGGCACTCGAACTGAGCTATCAAATCAACAATGATTCTAAGCAGGATATATGGCTATGTAAGGATCTTGGTTCTGCATACCGAAGCTTTGAAGTAGCCGCAACTGAGAACGGCGAGACGCTACTTGTACGCAGACGCCTTGATGTCCCAATAACCGGATTTGGGGAACATGTTCATGGTAGTTATGTTCGCATACCAAAGGCAAGTAGATGGAAGGAGACTTTGTTACTTACCTTGCCTGTTCGCCCTCACCGTATTATCATGGGGTCGCAACCTTCTGACGGAGTTATCAAGCATGTTACACAGCTTCTGATTGAGATAGGTTTCTACTCAGGAGATTTTCCCGGGAAGATTTTACGCTTGCTTGAAGAAGCGGAAAAGAACCTTCAGAAGAAACATGTCGACGACATGGGTTATCCAAACGACGTTGTTGGCTGGCTTGTTAGCTCAGTAGCGTTTAACGGAACCAATGAAGGCGTTCCGGATAGAAATGAACAGTTTGTTATCCCTTGGACAGACCAAACCCTCAATGGAGAACATGTTCTTCGGGCTACCGTTGAGAATCTCAACGTTCCATATATCGAAGACATGACACATCCGGAATTCAGATTGGAAAGTCTGGACCTTTGCAGAAAGGTTGAAATTACCTGTCGACCCTCAATGCTTGAATATCTGTTTCCTTATCCGATCCAGCAGAGCCTTCTAAACTCTGACGAAAAGGAGTATCTACTGTCTCAAGAAAAAATCTCTTCTAATGATCGAACCTTAATCAATGCTCTGATCCGTGAAATCAGTAGAGGGGAGAATAATTGGCTTCAGCAAAGCAGTTATATTTTAACCAAGTACAGCACGATGGCTCATGTTACTTGCTACGAAGGAGATGAGGAGCGAACATCTTTTAATATTTACGATGGTAGAGTTATTCTAACTGAAGGAAAGCATTGCTATCAGTATTTCAATGAACTGACAAGCATACAAAACATAATATCTCATGCAAAGTTGGTAATGCCTTTTAGATTTCGTGTTGAGTGTGCTGCTAATCTCAGAACACTTTGGCATAGGTTGTGTTTATATGACAAGGCAGAGAAGATACGTATTGGGAATTCATCTAATGGAAATCAGGTAATATATCCGGAACCAGGCAAATGGTGTGATAAGATGTTAGAAGCCTTCGAGATTGCAGGTTCGGAAGAATACCTTGTAAAGGTACATAAATGCCCCAGCGTATGTGAAGGTAAATGCCACTACGCGATGAATCCGAATTGCAAATACGATTCTTCGGCAAACATGGTGCTTTTATTCGAAACCAAAGCAGGCTGGAATCAGCACGGCGGGCCGGAACTATTTACTTTTGATAACCATGATCCAAAAGGCGGTTGCGTCCTCCTAAACGATGGCACTGTGAAGTTCATTCGCACCAAAGAAGAACTCCAACAGCTTCGATGGACAGTAGAAATTCCAGAAGGGAGAAAAGGAAAGGCATAGGGAAAGGCATAGGGGCCAGCCCTTAAAATATAAATAATGATTGACTACCTTCCCATTTGCTGCCAGGTAAGGGATATCTGGGGACATCTATGAGCAAGCTTTTGTCAAGCCTGTCCTTGTCGAAAGAACGTTCGCGGGATTTTTTCACGGGAATTCCAAACATCTATTCGGTATCACCCGATTAAACAGATTAAAGGGCCGATACAAAGCGATGCTTATTGAGGAGGCGTTCAGGCAAAGATGAACGGGATTTGGCATCCGAAAAGGAAGTTGGCGGCGTGGAAGGTTATCAAAGGCAAGTTGGATCAAACTTCACTACGGCCACGGCAATCAGTGGTTGAAGTGAGAATCTGCATACGGGCAGTATTGACAGCATAAGCAAGGCTATTTATTCAGGATGACAAGTGACAGGCCGGAACGCGGCAGGTCGAAGTTTAGCGTTGCTTCGTTATTCGTGATGTCGATGATTTTGGCTGGTTCTAACATCTCCAGTTCCATGGCTGCTTTTAGCTTTGCGAGCATTTGGGCATCAGGATTCTGCGGGCTGCCCAGATCGAGCCACTTTGTGTAGGCGTTGCTGTGCGTTTCGTCGATGCGGTAATGGATTACCCGGGCTTTCGAGCCAAAGTCCGGCGGCAACTTCACCTTTAGCTGAATCGGGGCGGATTCGGACGGAACGAGATAATCGTGATAGTTCCAGATAAGAATCTTCACACTTCGACCATCGGCGACGGCCATTCCGTTTATGTCCGGCCGGGCGCGTACACTATCTTTGAGTATCTCATCCAGACCAACCGCTCCGTCACTTGTCAGTGGCAGCTCGTCTCCCTTCAACCGGCCCAGCATTTTAAAGGCGTTAAGAACCGGCTTGTGAATTCCGTTGGTTGCCAGTGTGCGATAGCCATCGAACCAGGGCATGCCGTCGAACATGAAGGCCCAGCTCAGCACGCCTTTGAGATTGACCTTCTCGGCCTCGGCCAGGTCCAGCGAGTACTTCATCATAGCCGCCACGTAAGCGCCGTAGGCGGGGACATTTCTGTAACCGCGGCTCGGAGATTGAGAAGCCGGCATACCCGCCGCCCCGTCCGGGTCGGCCTCGCCGATGATGATGGGCGTATTCCTGAACTCCGGGAAACCCGCGACCATGGCGAATCCTCTCTGGTGTTTTTGGAGCTGGCCGAGCATGCTCATCTCAACGTGGCCGTCTTTGAAAGCCGTGCCGCCCTTGGCATGGAAGCCGATATAGTCGAGTCGCGTGCCGGTCTTTCCCGTTAAGGAATTCTTCTCTGTGGCGCAGTGCGTGAGGAACCTTTGCAGAAACTTGCCGACGCCGGCGACGTGCGGGCCACCGAATACCGCCGCCGGCATGACTTCGTGGAGTGCCTCCTCGGTATACTCGAAGAGCTTCTCATAATCCTCGTATGTGCCCTGGAAATAGAATATGTCCGGCTCGTTCCATAGCTCCCACAGCCAGGTCTCTTCGGCGTTTTCATACCTGTCTTTTGTGCGGCGGGCCCACCGGCGAATCAGCTCAGCCCATTTTTCGTAATCTTTGGGCGGGAAGAATACGCCTATGCCCTCGTTCGGCCCGAACGGCTTTGGCGGCCTGTAAGGGTCGGGCCTTACGGAAAGGTCTTTCGGCATGAGCCCGATTTCGACCAGCGGCCGGCAACCCGACGCCGTGACAGCATCCATAATGCCATCCATGATTCGCCAGTCATAAACCGGGTTGCCGCTGCTGTCTTCTGTATAGACGTTTGTCGAGCTCCATTTCGGAGTGGCAATGCCGTCGCCGCTGTTCAGCAGGAAATGCTGACGGAGATAAACCGGCTCGGGATTGATCTGCGCTACGGTTCTCATCAGCGATTTGCAGTCGGGCGTTGTCGTATAATTGCACTCATCGTAGCCGTAGTACTGCCAGACGTGCCTGAGCGGTTTGCCTCTGGCGGTTGCATCTACATTGACCGAGACAACCGACGGCGAGGCGTATATCCGGCTCGCGAGAACAACTATAACCAGCGCGAGCAGGTGACATATATTTTTAATATCGAATCGATTATTCATAATTTTCCTTTCCAATGTCTATTCGAGATTCTTGCCAACATTATGCTGCTTCAGCCCGTTGAGAACCGACCGCGGAGCCTCGAAGGCAGTGCCGTGTTTGTGTCCATCCGGAAACGATACGAGACTCGTGATATCCGTCCAAGTTTTGAAGTCACGTGTTTTGACTGCGCCGTATTGCTTCTTTCGATACATGTCGAAATATACAATCCAATCATCGCCGAGCCGAAGCAGGGTTGGCCCCTCGGTGTACATCTCGGTGAACGGTTCAGAGACATCCGTAAACGGGCCGAGCGCACTGTCGCCGAACGCCGCGCGGAGATTCCGCAAAGAGCGGGTATTATCCTTGTGGACCAGAACATAGCGGCTGTCCCATTTGACTATGACGGCGTCGATCACGCTGAAGCCCGGCTCGAAGAACAGCTTAGTATCCGTGAATGTCTCAAAATCTCGCGTTGTTGTGCAGTACATTCGATGATTATTATTGCGGTCTTCAAGATGGTCGGGATAGCGGCCGGGAATCGTCGACGCCCAGCAAACGATGAATCGCTTATTGTCTGCATCGTAAAACAGCTCCGGCGCCCAGACGTTGAAGGTCTCCGGCTCATGGGCCATTGCTTCGACAAATTTCTGCTTCGACCATTGAATCAGGTCCGGGGACCGGGCATAGCCGAATCCTTTGTCGTCCCTCCAGCCCGTGGTCCAGACCATATGAAACGTCCCATCGGGCCCCCGAACCACCGAAGGGTCACGCATGAGTTTGTACCGGCCAACCTGCGGTTCGAGAAACGAGCCTCCCAGGTCCGTCCACTTATAGCCATCGGAACTGTAAGCCAGGTGCAATCCGTCCTGGCCGTTATCGCGAAAAGAACTGAACATATACACGGTGTCGGACGATGCTGTGTCCCCGGCTTTCAAATTGCCGTGGGTGGCGAAAATCACCAGACACGCAATAATAATAGTGCAATTTTTTAACATAATGACTGCTCCATTTATTGCTTATTCAACCATAGAACACAAGGTTTATATTCGGGCTTTAGTAACACTTTCGCCCCGCCGGCAATCGTATTTTCGCTCGTGACAATCTTACCGCTTTTCGGATCCAGCCAGTGCACCGCAAAAACGCCCTTCGCTTCGGTCAGGTCTAATTGAATGCTTTGACCCGCGACGGCGTAAACCAGGTAGGAGTTGCCGGGCTCGCTAAGGGCATACTGCTCACCTGCTTCGCGCGGCAAATCCATCGGCTTCATACGCGGGATCGCGGAAAGCAGGAGCGGGTCGGTGAGATTTCGTATATTGGGAATCGATCCGCCGGCTATCAGGACAGCCCAGCCGAACTTATCATCGGCCGAATACAGTACCGCTTTGTCGGGATATCGGGCGCGATATTCACGAACAGCACGAAAAACCTGAGCAAATGAACCCGGCCGGGGATTGAGCAGCCGGGCATGCTGCCGTGGAGCCAGGTGCTGCCCGCCCCGAGGGGCATACAGGCTGCAGTCCGCCCGGTACCACCAGTAGCGAATATCGATCACAGAAACAGCCGCACTGCGCGCCGGATCGGCGAGGATGGCGTCCTGAACATCTTTCGTGCAGCTTAGCCCGATCAGCGGTTTGCGGCCGGTTTCCCGCTGCCACTCGATGATAGTATCCAGCCAGAACTGAACGAAATGCAGCGGGCCGGTGTATTCGGCGCTTGTCAGTTGAATGACATTGGAGTTGCCAGCAAAGTTCTCCAGGCATTTGCGAATGTATGCGCGATGCAGCGACCGGCGAACCGGATGCGTGACATCGTAGAAAATTTCGTCCATGAAGATACGTTTGCCGCCGGCGTAGGTCGGCGGTTCCGGAAAGCCGGTATCGTTGATATTATTGGCGGGCCGCCAGGGAAAATCCGCCCAGTGGGCGCCCGCTTCGAGAATGTTGTGCTGGAAGTAATTCTGATGGAGCAGAACAAGCCCCTTACTGTCACACAAATCGGCAAATTTCCTCAGCCTGCCCCAGTACCATGGATTGTATTTCGTCAGGTCGTACCTGCTCAGACCATCCCATGCCGTGCCCCTGCCGCTTCTTGTGAACGGCAATTCGTAGAACGGCGGCAAAACGTCACCATCCATGCGGCGAACGCGCTGGTGGTCGTCCCGTCGGCGGTCGTACCAGAGACCGTAATTATGATCGAGAACCGATTCGACTTTCGAGACCATTGCATCGGTCAATTCATCCAAGTCGTCCGTGAAACCGGCCCCAGTCCGGCCGGGCACAAAACGCGTGACACTCGATCCGAAACCCGGCGCCTCGCCCGGTCTAATGTTACCTCGCCACCAGGCTACGCCCCGGCTGCCGCCAGCCAGAAGACGTCCGTCACAAGTCAGCCACCCATCGGTCAGAGTCACCTGCCGCCGGCTCGTTTTGTCCGTATCTTGTGATTTCACGCCGGCAATGATTTTCTCCAGTGATGGGGCGTCGCCGGGTTCTGCGGCAATAGCATGACGCTCGGCCGCCCCGGCAATGTAGTCGGCAAGCCCGGGTGCCGGATTGTGCGCATCCGCCATAAATTTCGCCGCCCCCTGCACGGTCGGACTGGTAGCGCTCGCGGTCGAAAACTGCCTTAGCTCAAGGCGCCGAGCGGTTTGGCCGCCCAGACGGTCGGCTAATTGCGTAGCGTACAAGCTGGCCGGCTTGACAAAATTGTTCGATTCGCTCCAGATGCCGTCACCCTCGAACTGGCCCCAGCAGCCGAAAGCCCAGTTCTGAGCCGTCGGAGGATTGTCACATTGGATGACCGCCGCACTGCACTGCCAGAAGACGCTGTTTGCCGCCGACCAGCCGATGCCCTGACCCCTGCTGCCACGGCTGCATAGCCTCAGTGCACCTCCTTCAATATTCACATTGTCATATAATGTACCTGAGGCCCAGCTTTCGATTGGACCGCTGTCGTCCAGGGGCGAAATGGCTTCGCATTGGACAAACGCGTTGGGTCCGGCGGCACAATGCCCCACAGAGAAATCATGCCGGCCATATTCGGCGAGGCAATGCAGGAACAACGTCAACTGCCCCATGGTAAAAAAGCTGTGCCGGCGATAGCCGCCATCTTCCGAGATTGGCGCCAGCGAGAGGCAATCCCGCACTGTCACTTTCCTGCAGGTTTCCCAGACGGCGACGGCTGAGCCGGCAAAGTGCATCATCGTCACCTGCCGTACCCATGCGTTCTCGACGTTCTCCATAGTCACGGCCGTCCAGCTATGCGCTTCGTCTTTGGGATTGCCGGGATCGAAAGATGATTCGCATCTCAGGTTTTCCACGCCGATATGGCTGATGCGACCGGGCCATGAATACCGCTGCACCTGGCCTCCGCCGAACTGCGATTCGATGGCGGTGGTTATAGGAGCATAAATTTCAATGCGATTACCGTCGACAGATTTTATAACGCGATCCCAGATAAGGTCTCGCGAGCCGGGTTTCCATCCGAATACCCCGAGTCCGCCCCCGAAACGGTTCATGCCCAAACGGTCGATCCATTCCTTCGTGCTCGGACGAACGATGTTGATATTATCGCCGGCCTTCAGCTCCCCCGGTAGTATCGAGATGAAAGCTGTAGGCTCCGACCGGGACGTAATCGTCAATGATTCTATAGGATTTTCCCGGCAGGTCTGTGCGGTCATTTCTGCCGGCGATTCGAATAAGAGTCCGGCGGTCACTACCCGCTGCTAACAGCACAGTGCCGCTGCCCCCCATGCCCTGGCCTCGCAATATAACGCCCGAGGCGGACATCTTCAGGCTACCGAAAACTTCGTATCGGCCTTTGAGCAGCAGGACCGCGCCGCGAATGCCGCCGGCATCAGCAGGAAGGCCTGCGACGTAATCAATCGCCGTCTGGATGCGCTGCGTATTGTCACCCCGCGCCGGAGAAACGACCACCCGAACCGGAACGTCGGGGACAGGCTCCTTCTGGCCCATGTATCCGCAGTGAGAAAAATCCGGAATCCGATTGCCCCGCTCGTCGGCCGCCTGCACTTCTTTACTATAAGCAGCGAACAAGGGCGTCACAACCGTAGATTCGATAAGAGCCACAAACAAAACAACCGACAATACTATTGCAGGACTACAAGCGACTTGTTTTTTTGGGAGACAGATATTACAGAACCTTCTAATAATTTCAGACTCTTCTTTTCGCATCGATCAATTTACTTAACTCAAACTTACCGATTTTTGTCATCCTGAGCGCAGCGAAGGATCTCGACGTTGCCGATGTCATAAAAACGTATCGGTTGATGATGTTCCTTCGGCGTTTAGATTCTTCGCTTCACTGCGTTCCGCTCAGAATGACATTTTTAGCCATATGTATGTACAAAAAGAATTTGCGAGAAAACATGCACTCAACTCGGTCAGTTTGAGTACTTAAACTGAGACTGGAATTCATATTCGCCAGAGCCGACTTCGAAGACGGCGCGATTGATACCCTCTTTCATTTCGCGAGCAGGTTCCATTCGTAAAAACACGATGCCCCGGGATTGATCGACTGGGCGGCCGCTTTCGGTTATTGTTTTAGCATCGCTTGTCGGCACGTCCACCTCGGCGGTGGTATTCGGAGGTACAGTGACATGCCAATAGAAGCGATCGTTTTCGATCCGCCAGCGGCTTTCGATTCTGCCGCGGACGCTGTCATAATATCCGGAAGCGGAAGTCAAATCCCCTACGGGCTCGGGCCTAAGCAGTAGACGCTGAAATCCCACCGAATCCGGGGCCTGCCGAATGCCGACTATTGAATTCTGGAACCATTCCTGGATATGGCCGAACATGCAATGGTTCATAGACGAGCCCGGCATGTCCCATCTTTCGGAAAGTGTCTTAAAGCCGAGTTTCAGCATATGGCCGTAGCCCGGCGGATCGGCGCGATTTATCATTCGATAAACCACATCGGAGCGACCGCCATCCGCCAACGCCTGGACAAGCATTCTAAAGCAGACCTCGCCGGTGCTCTGGCGATACTGTGCTTTTTCAAGTCTCGCAACCAGACTGGCCAGCACATCCCGGCGGTCTTCTTCGGGCACCAAGCCGAAATAAAGTGCCGTAGCCAGAGCCGCCTGAGATCCCGTGGCAACGGAGTGTTCGGAAGGTTTGTAATAGGCCTCGATGAAGTCCCGCCTGACATGCTGGGCCAGTTTTGCAAACTCAGCAGCGTCCGCTTTCTTACCCAGCCTGTCCGCGGCACGATTCAGGATTCGGGCATTGTCATAAAGAAACGCAGTCGCGGGCAATTCGCCCGGTGTAAGCTGGGACGCTCCGCGGTGGCCATGCTCCTGCGTCCAGTCATACCAATCTCCCAATCCCGCTTTTGCCAGCCCCTGTTCGTTTCGCGTCGACGCCAGATAAAGCGTGTACTGCTTCATGGTTTCGTACTGCTGCTGTTCGATGAAATCGTCGCCGTACCATTTGTAGAGCAGCTCCGGCAACTGCACGCAGGCGCTGCCCCACTCGGCCGATTCGAAGAACCCGCCACTGAACCGTGTATACTCCGGCGCGATATCCGGAACCATGCCGCTGTCAAGCTGCGACTCGGTTGTGTCCCGGCAGATTTTCCGATAAAGGTTATAAACGTCCCGATGGTAGAAAATCGAAGGGGCCATCAGGTGTGAGACTTCCAGCCAGCCGAGTTTCTCCCGATGCGGGCAATCGGTCAGAACGCTCTGCAAGTTACTGCGAACCGAACGATCGACCATAGCGTTAATATCATTCAGCATCGAATTCGAGCATTCGAATGTCCCGACCGAATCGGCCGAGCTTGTAAGAAATTCGCTGCCAACCTCCAACAGCAGTGCCCACCGCCCGCCGCTGCCGGCCTCGTTCGGCCTGTTGACTCCCGAGATGTACAGGTACTGGAAACTGAAATATGTAAATCGCGGCCGGAAGATCTCCTCGCCATCGCCTTTGAGGGTATAATTATAAACATGGCCTCCATTCTGGAGCCAGGGCTGGCCGCGTTTCTCGGCACAGGTGATAACAACCTTGCTGCCGGACGAACCTTTTACTTTTATCACCGGCCTGGCCGACAAATTAATGCCGCAGTCAATTTCGTAATTACCTTCTTCGAGACGCCGGATTGCGACCGCCGGCAGGTAGTCGGCAACCTTTACCGGCGGCGCAGACTGTGCCGCAAGATTGCCGCCGGGACCGTCGCAGATTTTGGCCCGGGACCACTGACTGTCGTCATAGCCCGGTTTGTCCCAGCCGGGTTCTTCCCGCCGGGCATCGTAGTCCTCTCCGCCATATATACACGTAAATACGATCGGCCCCAACGCGTATTTCCACGTATCATCCGAGTCAATCACCCGTTTCGAACCATCGGCGAAAGTAACGTGCATTTGGCAAATCAGCTTCGGCGGGCCGAATGTCCCCTTGAACTTCGTGTAACGTCCACCGGGAACATTGTACATGCCGTTGCCGAGCATCACGCCGATGACATTGTCACCCTCATCGAGCATGCTCGTCACATCATACGTACTGTACAGGCATGTCCTGCGATAGTTCGTCCAGCCCGGGTCCATCTGGTAATCACCAACCCTCCGGCCGTTTATTCTCAACTCGTAGTGCCCCAAACCACATATATGAATTATCGCATGCCTCACAGGCTTACCAAATCGAAGCGATTTTCGAAATATGGGCAGCGGGTCTTTGTCGGTTCGATTTGCCGTGATCCATTTCGCCTGCCAATCGTCTTTATTAAGCAGGCCCGTAGTCCACGAGGCCGGTTTGCTCCAGGGCGATACTTTGCCGTCATTGTCCCAAACACGAACTTTCCAAAATACCCGCTCCGAAGATTTCAACGCCCGGCCGCCATAGGGAATATGAATGGTTTCATTTGAAACCACTTTTCCGCTATCCCACAAATCCCCCTTGTCCTTATCCAGATTTTCCACAGAAGACGCGGCGAGGATATGAAAGGCTACCTGGCTCCGGCCGCGTGTCGTGCTTTCGAGCTTCCAAAACAGTCGCGGGCTCGCTGCGTCCACACCAAGCGGATTAACAACATTTTCGCAACGAAGTTCGGCAGAAACCAAATCGCCAGACGAAGGAACGGCCTGGCCAAGTGCCAGGGGTAAAAAGCACAATCCGTTAAGCAGCATAATTAAATATTTCATATTCAAATTACCCTTCGAACTCAAACGCATGGAGTTTTACTGTTTACAAATTAAATTCCGGGCTTGCCATAATCCACATATTCTGTCGGATCCGTCCCGTTAAGCCATTCCTCGACATTCGTGTAACCGTCGCCGTCTTTATCCGTCGCGCCGTCGGACGGATCGTTCGGATTGAAGCCGAATTTCTTTTCCCACTCATCCGGCATCCCATCGTGGTCGGTGTCCGCCGGAGCCGGTGCGGATTTATATTCCGGCCATCCTCCGACGTCGGCCGGGATGTCAATAATGCCGTTGCCGAACGCCGGCCGGCCGGTTCGCACCGATTCGATGATACGAGCGTCCACGGGGTCGCGCTTCGGCAGTGTCGCCCCGGCATGAGCCAACACAAGCTCGTAAGCCTGCTCGGCGGATTGCTGCGTGACAGGTGCGGACGGAATCGGAGATATCGCCCTGACTTTCTCGATGAGGGCCCTGGCCTGGTCGTCCGATTCGACATCGTCGAACTGCACGCCGCCCGCCCAGTTGTCGGCGGTGACTTTCGGATTGCCGACGACGAAATTATCCGCCACGTACCACTTACCGTCACGCTGCGCCTCGCTGTGCATGTCAAGATGCTGCGGCCTGCATACACGGTAGCTGCTGGCGCCTTCGTTCACAGCAGGACCCGGCTTGTAATAATTTGCCACGACATTTACCATAGAGCTGGCGTCACCGCCGTCGACGGTTCGGTGCCGCCAGTTGAAAAGTACGTTGTTGCGGAAATCGAAGTGATCGCCCCAGCCGATACTGGGGTTGCGGCCGGTATTGCACGCGAACAGATTGTGATGGAACGAGCCGTTCCTGCCGCCCCACGTCGCACCGAACGCATGATTGTTCAGATCGAGCGCTTCGCTGGAAATGCACCACTGAATCGTCAGGTTCTCGGTCGGCGATTTCTTGTCGGGTCCGTCCGGCATCTTTTTCATATAGCGGTAGAGCGAGAGATTCTCGTCCAGGCCCCAGCTCGCAGAGCAGTGGTCTATGATAATATTACGCACCGGATAACCGCCCAGCCCATCGTCGCGGTCTTTGATATTTCCGCGGCGGAAACGCAGATAACGCAGGACCACATCGTGCGTATTGATTTCGGTCGTCTGGCCGCTGATACATATGCCGTCACCGGGCGCCGTCTGGCCTGCAATCGTTATAAACGGATTTGGTATTGCAAGCACCTCCTCCAGCTTGATGATTCCCGAGACGCGGAAGACCACGATGCGCGGGCCTTCGGCTCCTACCGCTTCTCGCAGACTGCCCGGACCGCTGTCGTTAAGGTTTGTCACTTCGATGACTTTCCCTCCGCGTCCTCCCGGCGTAACGGCACCGGCTCCCTCGGCGCCGGGAAAGGCTGGAATATTTTTCACGCCGGGAAGCCATACAGCGTACGAATAGCGGATCTCATCGCGATCGGGCTTGCGGGCTGCGTCGGAATACCAGCGCCCGACGTTAGCAAACGGCAGCGTTTTGACCTGGGCTCGTTGCCCGTTCGGAAGGACGACCGTCACGGCAATGGCAGGACCGAGAATCCCGGCAGGTTGCAAATCGGCACCCTGACCGGACTGCTCGATTACCACTTTGAGAACTTTTGATAAATCCTTCGGCACAGTACCCAGTGCCTCTTGGACAGTCTCCTCCCACCATACGGTGTCCACGGCATAAACAAGCGGCCCGCGCTTCAGCGTCCACAAATCCTCGGTTGTATGGGAACGCTTTACCCACTGCAACCGCATAGGCACCGACAGCATGACACGATCCCCCTTCTTCCAGCGGCGATCGAGCTTAGCATAGGTACCCGGCTTCAAGCCGCTGATTTCCTGCCCGTTAACGCTGAGCGAGGGCTCCGGGCACCAGGCGGGCAGCCGCACATTCAAAGAGAATGATTCGGCCTTCTGCGGTTCGACACTAATCACGACCTGAGAGTCACTCGGATAGTCCGTATCCTGAGACAGAGTCACGATGTTCCCGGAGTCCAGTTTGATTTCGGCTTTCGATTCAACGAACTGGTTGATATAGACGGCATTCTCGCCGACCGCGTAGATGAGCGAAGGAATTTTGGCTGCAATCCTGGGGCCGCT
>Ga0210003_1000660_pt1 | contig 31122 bp, 26 predicted proteins | sample LantaG_FD_182804 | JGI IMG/M metagenome (GOLD analysis project Ga0210003, IMG submission 182804) | Deep subsurface microbial communities from Baltic Sea to uncover new lineages of life (NeLLi) - Landsort_02402 metaG (SPAdes) (version 2) | ecosystem: Environmental > Aquatic > Marine > Oceanic >... | reverse complement strand
ACGGTGCGGTAAGAGCGCACCAGCATCCCGGGTGACCGGGATGGCTCGGTAAACCCCACCCGAAGCAAGGCCAAAAGGCCGCACCCTGCCTTCGGGCCAAGGGTGCGGCTGCGCAGGCGTTTGAGGGTTGCTCGCCCGAGCCTGCGGGTAGGCCGCTGGAGGCACCCGGCGACGGGTGTCGGAGATGGATGGTCGCTGCCGCGTCGCCGCTTGTGCGCGGCGCGGGACAGAATCCGGCTTACAGGCCAGCTCGTCCGCCCTATCGGGCTCGGCCCACGGTTCGGCGTAGTTCGCGCAGCGCGCCCTCGAGTTGGTCACGGCAGGTGCGTGCCAGCTCATCCTCCTCGCGGTAGAGCACGCCGTAGGTGAAGGTGTCCTCCCCGGCGGCATGCGCGGCATCGGCCTGCTGCACCAAATGGGTCCGGCTGACCACGCTGTCCTGGTGATCGCCCAGCAGGGTCTGGATCGTCTTGGATCGCTGCGATACCCGGACCTCGCCGGTGGCCGCCGCTACATAGCGAAGACGCTTCGCCGCCTTTCGAATTCGGTGCAGTGCGTCATCACGGTCGGCCTGGGTGGCGGCTTTGGTCGCTTTGGAAGCCTTGACGAGTCTGCGGTAGCTCGACGAGATGTCCGCCGGTGGACGATCGTCCTCGACGGCGGGCGGGCGGGTCACGGCCAGGTTCTCCAGCGCGTCGAGAAGCCGGAAGTACCGCGGTGAGCGCATCGCCTTCAGTGACCGCGCCAATCCGGTTTGATAACGGCGTTGGGCACCGTCGACGAGTCGCTCGCGAACCGGCCCGCGGATCAGTTCGGCGGGCAACCCGTCGAGGGCACTGCGGTAGCGATCGGCGAGGACCTCGGCGTCGCGGGCGATTCCCAGCACGGCGGCCAGTTCGCGCAGTTCGCCCAATACCCACGCATCGTCGGTCAGGCCGAAGGCATCCCCGGAAGCCTGGAGCAGACTGCGGATCTGTCGGGTGGCCACCCGCATCTGGTGCACCGCGTCATCGGCGTCGGCACGCACCGCGCGGTCCCACACCAGCATCAGTTCGACCTGCTCGGCCACCGCACGGTGCACCGGATCTGAGGGCGGCTCGGCGCGGGCCGGCACTGAATCCCCGAGCACCTTGGCAAGCTTCGAGCCGTGAGCCCCCGGACCAGCTCCGGCGTCGAGGAGGCGATTGCCCAGCCGGTCCAGCAGTCCGGCGGTGTCGTCACCCGGGTCGATGAGTTCGAGTTCCCACTCCCGCCAATGGACTTCTTCGGGGGTTTCTCCGGGGGATTCTTCGGGGGTTTCTTCGCGGGTTTCTTCGCCGGGGCCGTCGTCGACCGGGTTGATGCGGGCCGCGCTGACCTGGTCGTCGCAGAACTCGGCCAGTGCAACGTCGTCGATGCCGTGGATCACCGTGACCTCGCGGCGGGTCGAGATGCGCGCTGCCGGTGCCAGCGGACGATCCCGGACGATCGCGAGCACGACGTCGAGCAGTGCCTCCGGGACGTCGCCGGCGCCGGTGCCGGTGCCCAGCGGAGCGTGGACCTCGGTACGCGCGTCCGGCCCGGTCGGAAGTTTGAGGTGCCATCCGGCGTCCGGGCCGCCGGTGCGGCGCCGCAGCGTAATTTTCTTGGCGGCGAGATCGTTGGCGGCGGTGTCGAAGTAGATGGCTTCCAGGTGCTGGGTCGGCAACCGATGGGCCCGGGTCACCGCGAAGAGTCCGTCGAAGGACGGTGTCACGGTCTCATCCCCGACGTCGAATTTGCGCTCCACTTCGACGTGACGGGTCGGCTCACCCGGTTTCGGCATCATCACCCTCGTTCGTTCTACCCTGCTGGACGTGGCCGTTGAGAGGGTCGCACACGAAAGTGAACGGGCTAGAAGCTGTGTTCCTCGGCAGGGAAGGCTCCGCTGGCAACCTCGTTGGCGTACTGCGTTGCGGCGCGGCGTAACTCGCCGCCGACGTCGCCGAAGCGCTTGACGAATTTGGCGGTCTTTCCACTGGTGAGGCCGGCCATGTCCTGCCACACCAGCACCTGGGCGTCGCAATTGCGGCCGGCGCCGATCCCAATCGTTGGGATGGTCAGCTTTCCGGTGATCTGAGTGGCCAGTTCGGCCGGCACCATCTCCATCACCACGGCGAACGCGCCGGCCTCGGCGACGGCGATGGCGTCGGCGACGGTCTGCTCGGCGGCATCGCCGCGGCCCTGCACCCGGAAGCCGCCGAGGCTGTTGACGCTTTGGGGAGTGAATCCGATGTGGGCCATTACCGGAATGCCCGCCGCGGTCAGGGTCGAGATCTGATCGGCGACCCGTTCGCCGCCCTCAAGTTTGACGGCGTGCGCGCCGGCCTCCTTGAGGAACCGCGTCGCGGTGGCCAGGGCCGCCGCCGGTCCACCCTCGTAGCTGCCGAAGGGCAGATCGGCCACCACCAGGGCGTGCTCAGCCCCTCTGACCACGCCGCGCACCAGGGGGATCAGTTCGTCGATGGTCACCGGAACCGTGGTGTCGTAGCCGTACACGACGTTGGCCGCCGAATCGCCGACCAACAGCACCGGAATACCCGCCTCGTCGAACAGTCGCGCAGTGGAGAAGTCGTAGGCGGTGAGCATGGCCCATTTGTGACCCTCGGACTTCATCCGCTGCAGATGGTGGGTGCGGATCCTGGTTCGCGGTTCGTGACGCGGGGAGGCAACCGTCCCGCCGTAGGGGGCCTGCCCTGAAGTGCCGTCGTCGGTGGTCATAGTTGCACCCAATGTTCGCCGGATCGATCCTCGAGGCCTGCGATCCAGGTCCCCGGGTTCGGGTTGACTCCCCAATTGTGCCACCGCCACCACCCACATGGGAATCGGCACGCGCGTGCACTTTCTCACAGTGATTCCTGGAATGCCGTGCCCCGTCTGCCGGCAATGCCGCTCGGGGGTTTGCAGGTTCCGGCTCCGGCCCCGCAGTGCGGGCCTAGCATCGGGACATGCGGCAGCTTCAGCGGCTCAGTGGGCTCGATGCCAGCTTCCTCTATCTGGAGACCCCGACCCAGCCGCTGCACGTGTGCTCGGTCCTGGAGTTGGACGGATCCACCATTCCGGGTGGTTACAGCTTTGAGGGTCTTCGCGCGGCGATGGCATTGCGGATCGCCGCCATCCCGACGTTCCGGGAAAAGCTGGCCAACAGCTTTCTCAACCTCGATCATCCGGTATGGGTGGAGGACGAGGACTTCGACGTCCAACGCCACCTGCACCGGATCGGCCTGCCCGCCCCCGGTGGCCGGGCGGAACTGGCCGAGATCTGTGGGCACCTGGCGGCCCTGCCGTTGCACCGCCGTCACCCGCTGTGGGAGATGTGGGTCATCGAGGGACTCAGCGGGACAGGCACCCGCAAACGCGGACGGATGGCGGTGATGACGAAGGTTCACCACGCCGCCGTTGACGGCGTCACCGGTGCGAACCTGATGTCCCAGCTGTGTTCGGTGCTGCCTGACGCGCCGCCCCCGGAGCCGGTCGAGGCCAGCGCCGAGGCGAATCCGTTGCGGATCGCCCTGGGCGGGTTAGGCCGGTTCGCCGCCCGCCCGATCAAGCTGGCGACCAATGTCCTGCCCACGACGGTGACGACGGTGATCGAAACCGTGCGCCGGGTCGCCGACGGCCGGGCGATGGCGTCGCCCTTCGCCGCGCCGCACACCCCGTTCAACGCCAGCATCACCGCGCACCGCAACGTGGCCTTCGCCCAACTCGACTTCGAGGACGTCAAGACGGTCAAGAACCATTTCGACGTGAAGGTCAACGACGTGGTGATGGCGCTCGTCTCGGGGGTGTTGCGGCAGTTCATGCTCGACCGGAACGAGTTACCGGAGGCATCCCTGGTGGCCATGGTGCCGGTGTCGGTGCATGACCGATCTGATCGGCCCGGCCGCAACCAGGTTTCGGGCATGTTCTCCAGCCTCAAAACGCAGATCGCGGACCCTGGCGAGCGGCTGCGGGCGATCGCGGCCGACAACATCGTCGCCAAGGAACACAGTGCCGCGATCGGGGCCACACTGCTGCAGGATTGGAGCCAGTTCGCCGGCCCGGCAGTCTTCGGCGTGGCGATGCGGGTCTATGCACGCAGCCGTCTGACTGAATCGCCGGTCCACAACCTGGTGGTCTCCAATGTGCCGGGGCCGCAGATCCCGCTGTACTTTCTCGGCGCCGAGGTTGACGCGATGTATCCGCTGGGTCCGATCTTTCATGGTGCGGGCCTCAACATCACGGTGATGTCCCTCAATGGAAAACTGAACGTCGGTCTGATCTCCTGTCCGGAACTCCTGCCCGATCTGTCGGCGCTGGCCGACGGGTTCATCCCTGGGATGAAAGAGCTGTTGAAGGCCACCAAAGCGCGTCGGCGCTGAACCGACGCTGACCCGCGGCAGGGCCGGACAACAGGCGGTGGCCGATCAACGTGGCAGCATGGGGGACATGAGGCTGTACCAACGCCCCCGAATTGTCCGTGCCGCGGTGGTGGCTCCCGCCCTGGCCGCGCTGCTCGCCTCGGGTGCCTGCGCCACCGTGGTGCCCGGCACCGCGGTGCTCTCCGCGCCCCAGATCGGTCAACCGGTCCAGTGGGGGCCGTGCCGACCTGCCGGTGGTGGCAGTGGCGAGGCGCTCGCCGTCCCGGCCGGCGCCCAATGCGCGAAGATCGCGGTTCCGGTGGACTACGACAATCCCGACGGCGACGAGGCGACCCTGGCACTGATCCGCTTCCCGGCTACCGGCGAGAAGATCGGTTCGCTGATCATCAACCCCGGAGGACCGGGGGAGTCCGGGATCGACGCGGCCGCCGGCATCGTCGAAAGCCTGCCCGCAGAGGTGCGCCAGCGTTTCGACCTGGTGGGCTTCGACCCCCGGGGAGTCGGATTATCGACCCCGGCGGTGTGGTGCAACTCCGATGCCGACAACGACCGGCTGCGGGCCGATCCGATGGTCGACTACAGCCCGGAAGGGGTCCGCCGGATCGAGGGCGAGACCAAAGCCTTCATTCAGCGGTGCATCGACAAGATGGGACCGGACTTCCTGGCCAACGTCGGCACCGCGAGCGTCGCCCAGGATCTCGACGCGCTGCGCGCGGCGGTCGGTGACGACAAGTTGAACTACCTCGGTTACTCCTATGGCACCCGGATCGGAGCAGCCTACGCCGAGGCCTACCCCGACAAGGTGCGGGCGATGATCCTCGACGGCGCCGTCGATCCGAACGCCGACCCGATCCAGGCCGACATCGACCAGGCCGCGGCTTTCCAGGGCGCGTTCAATGACTTCGCCGCCGACTGTGCCGAAGACCCCGGCTGCCCGCTGGGCACCGACTCGGACAAGGCCGTCGATGTGTATCGCAGCATGGTGGACCCGCTGGTGGAGGATCCGATGCCCACCCGGGATCCGCGCGGTCTGTCCTACGGTGACGCCCTCGTGGGCACCATCATGGCGCTGTATTCACCGAACCTCTGGCGGCACCTGACCCGCGGACTGACCGAGATGACCGAGGGTCGGGGTGACACCATGCTGGCCCTGGCCGACATGTACATGCGCCGAGACCCGCAGGGCCGCTACACCAACGCCACCGATGCCCGGATCGCGGTCAACTGCGTCGACCAGCCGCCGATCACCGACCCGGCCACAGTGGTCGAGGAGGACCGGCGCTTGCGGGAGGTCGCCCCGTTCATGAGCTACGGGGAGTTCACCGGACACGCTCCGATGAGCACGTGTGCTTTTTGGCCGGTGCCTCCGACGAGCACCCCGCACCTGGTGTCCGCACCCGGTTTGCCCCCGGTGCTGGTGGTCTCCTCGACGGGTGATCCGGCCACGCCGTATCAGGCGGGGGTTGACCTCGCCGAGCAACTGGGCGGTGGGTTGTTGACGTTCGACGGCACGCAGCACACCGTGGTTTTCCAGAACGAGGCCTGCGTCGATGACTACGCGGCCGCCTACCTGATCGACCTGACGCTGCCGCCCGCTGACACCACCTGCTGAACCGCTGCGGTTCTGGTACCGGGGCGTGACCGTTCGGCGCCGACCCGGGGGGACCTGACGTGCCACGATGGCGACCATGATCCCTGAGAGTCGGTTGGGCACGGCGCTGCTGTGCTGCGTCGTGCTCGGGGCCGGTGGCGCCATCGCGGGACCGGCGGATGCGACTCCGAGCGTCGACCAGGGTGCGCCGCCGCAGCCGGTGTGGGGTGGCTGCGACCGGTTCATCACTGAGACCTTCCTGCCCACCGCCGAGTGCACCAGCGTTCCGGTGCCGATCGACGCTGCGAATCCCGCAGGGGCACAGGCACAGTTGGCCGTCATCAAGATTCCGGCCAGCGGCCGCCGAATAGGGGCGTTGCTGATGAACCCCGGCGGGCCCGGCGCTTCAGCGGTCGACCTCGTCGCCAACATCGCCGACGCCCTCTCCGACAGCCCGATCACCGAACACTTCGACCTGGTCGGCTTCGACCCGCGTGGCGTCGGATATTCCACCCCCGAGATTCGGTGCCGCACCGACGCCGAAGCTGATGCATGGCGACGCGAACCGATGGTCGACTACAGCCCGGCGGGCGTGGCACAGATCGAGGGACTTCATAAGACGCTCGCCCAGTTATGTCTGGACCGAATGGGCAGAGCCTTCCTTGCCGGCGTCGGCACCGCCTCGGCCGCCAGAGACATGGACGCGGTCCGTCAAGCCCTCGGTGAGCAACAGATCAACTACCTCGGTTACAGCTACGGCACCGAATTGGGTACGGCTTATCTGCAGCGGTTCCCCGAACGGGTACGCGCGATGGTTCTCGACGGCGCGATCGACCCCGACCAGGATGCGATCGACTCGCTGGTCGAGCAGATGGCCGGTTTCCAATTGGCCTTCAACGACTTCGCCGCCGACTGCGCCACGTCAGCGGACTGCCCACTGGGCACCGATCCGGAGAAATTCGACAGCCGATTTCACCAACTGGTCGACCCCCTGGTCACCGCGCCCGCAATGACCGCCGACCCCCGCGGTCTGAGTTACGCCGACGCCATCACCGGCACGTTCAACGCGCTGTACACCCCGCAATATTGGAAGTACCTCACCCGAGGTCTGCTCGCTCTGCAGCGCGGTACCAAGGCCGACGCACTGCTGCTACTCGCCGACGACTACCAGGGCCGCGACGACGACGGCCACTACAGCAACGGCCAGGACGCGTTCAGTGCGATTCGTTGCGTCGACTCCCCGACGCCCGGTGATCCGGCGGCCTGGGCCGAGGCCGACCGGCGCATCCGCGAGCGCGCGCCGTTCGCGTCCTTCGGCGAGTTCACCGGGTTCGCCCCCCGTGACCTCTGCGCATTTTGGCCGGTTCCGCCCACCTCCGTTCCGCAGGCGGCGTCGCCGGCACCGCTCGGGGCCGTCGTGGTGGTCTCCACCACGCGCGACCCGGCCACCCCGTATGAGGCCGGCGTGGATCTGGCCCGGCAGTTGGGTGCGCCGCTGATCACCTACGACGGCACCCAGCACACGGTGGTGTTCGACGGGCAGGGGTGCGTCGACGACGCGGTCATCCGATTTTTCGTCGACGCTGAGGTGCCGGGGGATCTGACCTGTTAGTGTCCTACCTGTAGCCGGGGGGCACTTGGAGATGGACGACAATGCGCAGGACCGCGCCGAGACCGCGCGCAGGATACTCGGCGAATTCAGCGCGAATTCGCTTGCGGCGCTAAGGAAATTCGACCGCGGAACCGTGGCCGAGGCATCGCTGCACCGGGGCGTCAGTAGGTTCTTCCCGGGTGCCAGTCCCGGCCGGATCTCGACCGGGCGAACGGTCTTCAAACTCGGGGCCAAGGCCGGCGATCTCGGCATCAGCGAAGACGGCATCCTCGGCATCACCGATGACGGCGAACTGGTCCGGATGAGTCGCTGGTTGCTGGTCGAGGGCGGTCGGCCGGTCGATCCGCGCGGTTGCAGCCCTCGGTTCCGGCAACGTCTCGCGCGCAGGGCGCGGCGGCTCGGCTGTGACGCGTTGATGTCGGTGTCTCCGATCGCGGCCTACGGTGAGCCCCAACCCGAGACGCGGTTCAACCGGGTCTACCGGAACGTCTTTTACCTGGACGACGCCGGGGCGCTGGTCTTCGGCCATCCCGGCGCGGCCGTGGAGGCCGCCGATTGGTTCGCCCGGGCACTGGCCTGAGTCTGGCCCCGTTTCGTCCCAGGGGTGTCTTCGTAACACGGAGTTAACAGCCGGTGCCTACCCTCGGATCATGGATCGGCAGAAGGAATTCGTCCTGCGTACCCTCGAGGAACGCGACATCCGTTTCGTCCGGTTGTGGTTCACCGACGTGCTTGGATACCTCAAGTCGGTGGCGATCGCCCCGGCTGAACTCGAAGGTGCCTTCGAGGAAGGCATCGGGTTCGACGGCTCCTCGATCGAGGGGTTCGCTCGGGTTTTCGAGTCCGACACCGTCGCGCGTCCCGATCCGTCCACCTTCCAGATACTGCCGTGGACGACCAGTGCGGGCCAGCATCACTCAGCACGAATGTTCTGCGACATCACCATGCCCGACGGCTCACCATCGTGGGCGGATAGCCGGCACGTGCTGCGCCGGCAATTGGCGAAGGCCGGTGACCTCGGATTCTCCTGCTACGTGCACCCGGAGATCGAGTTCTTTTTGCTCAAGGCCGGACCCTATGACGGGTCGGTTCCGGTGCCAGCCGATAACGGCGGCTACTTCGACCAGGCGGTGCACGACTCGGCACCCAACTTCCGCCGCCATGCCATCGACGCCCTGGAGCAGATGGGCATCTCGGTGGAGTTCAGCCACCACGAGGGCGCTCCGGGCCAGCAGGAGATCGACCTGCGCTACGCCGACGCACTGTCGATGGCCGACAACGTGATGACGTTTCGCTACGTGGTCAAGGAGGTCGCACTCGCCGAGGGCGTGCGCGCCTCGTTCATGCCCAAGCCGTTCACCGAATACGCGGGTTCGGCCATGCACACCCACATGAGTCTGTTCGAAGGTGAGACCAACGCCTTCCACGGTCCCGATGATCCGCTGGCGCTCTCCGACATCGCCAAGTCCTTCATCGCCGGAATCCTCGAGCACGCCAGCGAGATCAGTGCCGTCACCAACCAGTGGGTCAACTCCTACAAACGACTGGTGCACGGCGGTGAGGCTCCGACCGCGGCGTCCTGGGGAGCGGCCAACCGTTCGGCGCTGGTGCGGGTACCGATGTACACCCCGCGTAAGGCCGCTTCGCGACGCGTCGAAGTGCGCAGTCCGGATTCGGCGTGCAACCCGTATCTGGCCTTCTCGGTGCTCCTGGCAGCCGGCCTGCGCGGTATCGAGAAGAACTACCAACTCGGCCCGCAGGCGGAGGACAACGTGTGGACGCTGACGCCGGAGGAACGCCGTGCGATGGGCTACCGCGAACTGCCGTCGAGCCTGGGCGTGGCGCTTGGGGAGATGGAGAAATCCGAACTGGTTGCTGAGGCACTGGGGGAGCACGTTTTCGATTACTTCCTGCGCAACAAGCGCGCAGAGTGGGAGGAGTACCGCAGCAACGTGACTCCTTTCGAACTCCGGAAGTATCTGTCGCTGTAACAGTCCCGGCCAGACCCCTGCGCTACCGTCATGGGCGTGGCCAAACCCGCGACCCAGCGTTCGCGTCTGCCCGGCGTCGGTCGGCTTGGGTTGGTCGAACCGTCGGCTCCTCTCAACCTCGTCGCACTCGGCTGGGACACCGATGCCCACGTGGAACTGCTGTGGTCGCTCTCCCGAGCGCCGAATGCTGACATCGCCCTGCACGCGCTCGTCCGACTGGCCGAAGCGCTCGGAGACGAATGGCATCGGTTGGACGCCGCGCTGATCAAGGACCGTTCGTTGCGAGGCCGGTTGTTCTCGGTGCTGGGCTCGTCGTTGGCTTTCGGTGACCATCTGGTCGCCAACCCGGCGTCCTGGCATCTGCTCGAGGGCGCGGTGACACTGCCTGGCCCCGAACAGTTGCGCCGGTCATTCGCCGCGGCCATCGCGGAATTCGGTGTCCCGCCGGCCGGTGTCCCGCCGGCCGGTGTCGCATCCAAATTGCGTGAGGTATATCGGAATCAGCTGATGATTCTGGCTGCGCTGGATCTTGCGCCGGCTGTTGAAGACGAGAAGGTGGTGCCCTTCGCCACCGTTGGAGCTCAGCTGGCCGACCTCGCCGACGCGGCCTTGGATGCCGCCCTTCAGGTCGCCGTCTCGGTGGTGTGCGGCGACGATGTGCCACCACCGACCCTCGCGGTCATCGCGATGGGCAAGTCCGGTGCGCGCGAACTCAATTATGTCAGCGACGTCGACGTCATCTTCGTCGGCGAGGACGCCGGGCCGGTGACCACCCGGGTGGCCGGGGAGATGATGCGACTGGCGTCGGAGGCGTTCTTCGAAGTTGATGCCGGACTTCGACCCGAGGGCAAGCATGGCGCACTGGTTCGCACCCTTGATTCGCACATCACCTACTACCAGCGGTGGGCGAAGACCTGGGAGTTCCAGGCGCTGCTGAAAGCCAGGGCGGCCGTTGGCGATGCGGAACTCGGCCGGCGTTATGTCGAGGCGATGCGGCCGATGGTCTGGACCGCCTGCGAGCGCGATGATTTCGTCTCCGAGGTCCAAAGGATGCGTCGTCGTGTCGAATCGCTGGTGCCCGCCGAGGTGCGAGGCCGAGAGATCAAGCTCGGTGCCGGCGGGCTGCGCGATGTGGAATTCGCGGTCCAGTTGCTGCAACTGGTCCATGGCCGCACCGACCCGGCATTGCACGTTGCCTCGACTGTCGACGCGCTGGCCGCGCTGGGGGCCGGCGGCTACATCGGCCGCGACGACGCCGCGAACCTGACCGCGTCGTATGAGTTCCTGCGGTTGCTCGAACACCGACTGCAGTTGCAGCGCCTGCTGCGGACCCACCTGCTGCCGGCACCGGACGACGACGAAGCGTTGCGGTGGCTGGCCCGGGCCGCGCACGTCCGCCCCGACGGCACCCGAGATGCGCTGGGCGTGTTGCGCGAAGAACTCAAACGCCAGCACGTCCGGGTTTCCCGCCTGCACACCAAATTGTTCTATCAGCCGCTGCTGGAATCGGTCGATCCAACACTGGGCCTAGCCTCGGCAATGTCCGTCGAGGCCGCCGAAAGACAATTGGCCGCGCTGGGTTACGAGGGCCCACAGAGCGCCCTCACCCACCTCGGCGCCCTGGTCAACTCCACTGGTCGCCGCGGCCGCGTGCAGTCCGTGCTGTTGCCGCGACTGCTGGACTGGCTCTCCGACACCCCCGATCCGGACAGCGGATTGCTGGCTTATCGGCGGGTCAGCGAGGCACTGTCGGAGCACCGTTGGTACCTGAGCACGCTGCGTGACGAGAGCGCGGTCGCCAAACGACTGATGCGGGTGCTGGGTACCTCGGCGTTCGTGCCGGAACTGTTGATGCGGGCACCGGAGGTGATCGGCCAGTATGCCGACGGACCGGCTGGACCCAAATTGCTCGACGTCGATCGCGAGGTGGTGGCGCGGGCGCTGGTGGCTTCTGCCGGCCGCCACGGTGATCCGCTGCGGGCCATCGCCGCCGCGCGAACCCTGCGCCGCCGGGAACTGGCCCGGGTAGCCTCGGCCGATCTGCTCGGCATGCTCGACGTCGAGGAAGTGTGCGCGGCCCTGTCGTCGGTGTGGGTCGCGGTGCTGCAGTGCGCGCTGGATGCGGTGATCCGGGACAACACCGGTGCAGACCCGGCGCCGGGGGCGATCGCCGTGATCGGGATGGGACGGCTCGGTGGCCAGGAGTTGGGCTACGGCTCCGATGCCGATGTGATGTTCGTCTGTGAACCGGCACCCGGAGTGGATGAGACGCGCGCCATCAAGTGGGCGGTGACGGTAGCCGAACAATTACGCGCGCTGGTCGGTGCCCCCAGTGACGATCCGCCGCTGGAGATCGACGCGGGACTGCGGCCCGAGGGCCGCAGTGGGCCGTTGGTTCGGACTCTGGCCTCCTACGGGGCCTACTACGCACAGTGGGCGCAACCGTGGGAGATCCAGGCACTGTTGCGGGCTCGCCCGGTAGCCGGTGATCTCGAACTGGGCCGGCGCTTCGTGGCGATGGCAGATGAGGTGCGCTACCCCGAGGGCGGGGTATCGCCGGCGGCGGTGTTGGAGATCCGCCGCATCAAAGCCCGAGTGGACGCCGAGCGGCTGCCCCGCGGGGCGGACCCCAATACACACACCAAGCTTGGCCGTGGTGGCCTTGCCGATGTCGAGTGGACGGTGCAGCTGCTACAGCTGCGCCACGCCCACGCGGTACCCGGATTGCGCGATACCTCCACCCTGCGAGTGCTGGATGCCATCGCGGCGGCCGAACTGATTCCAGAGTCCGACGTGGCCCAACTTCGGGACGCCTGGCTGACCGCGACCCGGGCCCGCAACGCTCTGGTGCTGGTGCGCGGCAAACCGACCGATCAGTTGCCGGGCCCGGGTCGGCAACTCAACGCGGTCGCCGTCGCCGCTGGGTGGACCGGCGGCGACGGCGGGGAGTTCCTGGACCACTACCTCCGGGTGACCCGGCGGGCGAAATCCGTTGTCAACACAGTATTCGGGAGCTAACCGGTGATCAGGGCGGGCGAGGGCATCAGCGCCGTGGAGTTTGACGGGCGGGAGCGACGCGACATGGAAGGAGAAGGCCGATGAAGTTCTACGTCAGCAGCGCGTTTCTTGAGGCCACCGAGATCGTTGAGATAGCCAGGGCTGCCGATGGTCTCGGCTATGAGGGTATGGCGATTCCCGATCACGTCGTGAATCTGGAGACGCTGGCAACTCCCTACCCGTACACCGAGGACGGCCAGCGTCGATGGCAGCCGTTCACCGATTGGCTGGACCCGTGGGTGCTGGTCGGTGCGCTCGCCCAGGTTACGTCGCGACTGAAGTTCGTCACCACCGTCTACATCCCCGCCATGCGTGACCCGTACTCCGCGGCCAAGGCGATCGGCACCGCGGCCTGTCTGTCCGGCGGTCGGGTTGAACTCGGCATCGGTGTCGGCTGGTGCGAGGAGGAGTTTGATCTCCTCGGTCAGTCGTTCGCCAAACGGGGCAGGCGTACCGACGAGATGCTTGAACTGATGAAGAAGCTGTGGCAGCCGGGGTGGACCGAGTTCGATGGCGAGTTCTACCAGACGCCCAGGCTTGAAATGACGCCCACGCCGCCGCGGATACCGATTTACGCCGGCGGGCTATCCGATATCGCACTGCGGCGGGCGGCCCGCAACGATGGCTGGATCGGGGACCTGATCACGCTGGAGCAGGCCATCACGTCGGTGAATCGGGTCCGGGAACTTCGGGCTGAGAAGGGGTTGACCATGGACGGATTCATCGTCATCACCCCATTGATGGACGCCTTTTTGCCGGAGCACTTCGCCCGGGCATCCGAGGCGGGCATTACCGGGGTGCTCACCATGCCGTGGATGTTCTACTCCGGCCCGGACGCGTCGCTGGCCGACAAGATCGACGGGATGCGCCGATTCCGTGAGGACCTGGCTCCGGGTATCTGAGGGGTCACGAGCGGCCGTTATCCGCGGGGGTCTCGGCGCCGTCGTGGGCATGCAGGACACTGAGGATCTCGCCGATGTGATGGCCGCCCTCGACCGGGTGCCGCAACGGTTGATCTGCGCGGACGCGATAAGAGTTACGACGGCCTTCGCGGTGGCGGTCGAGATAGCCGGCATCGACGAGGTCGCTCACGATCCGCTGCGCGGCACGTTCGGTGACGCCCACCCGTTCAGCGACATCCCGGAGTCGAAGCCCTGGGTCGCGGGCGATGCAGACCAGGGTGTGTGCGTGGTTGGTGAGAAACGTCCACTCCGCCATTTCCGGAAATGTACAGGACATATCGCCTGTTTCGACATGTCAGAACAGGGTAGGCGAACGCCGACCAGGCAAATCGCGACACGCAACTACGGAAACTTGACACACGCTTTATAAAACATGTAATTTTCGTCCCATGACAAGCCGGGCGAGTGGCCTGCTGGCAGCGGTCCTTCTGGTGCCGGCCGTCATGGGACTCGCGGCCTCGACGTTCGGCCCGCGCGACCCGCGCCGCTTCGGACAATTCGGCGCTCTCATCGCCGGCCTTGGGGCGCTCGCCGCCCTGGGGTTTGCGGTTCTCGCGGGCAGGGGCGCACCGACGTCGGTTGTCGTCGGGGGCGCTGAGTTCGAGGCTGACCGCCTCGCGGCGGTGCTACTGCTGCTGGTCTTCGGCGTGAGTGCGATCGTCCAGAGTTTTGCGGTGCGCTACCTCGCGGGGGACCCGCGCGCGGCCTGGTTCACCGCTGGGGCGAGCCTGCTGACCGCCGCCTCGGCCGGCCTGATGACGGCCGCCACCCTGATCACCCTTGCGATCTGCTGGACCCTTGCCGGGGTGGCCCTGTGCCTGCTGCTGGGGATGTACTGGCACCTGCCGGCGGCCCGCGACGGAGTCCGGCGTACCGCCATCGCATTCGGAATCGGCGACCTCGCGCTGTGGACAGCGGTCGCGATCGCGACCGCGTCTCGGGGTCGAATCGACCTGCGGGACATCGGTTCTGGAACCTTCAGCGGACCGACCGTTGCAGTGTTGGCTTTCCTGGTGGTGGTGGCGGCGCTTTCCCGGTCGGCCCAAATCCCCTTCCACCGTTGGCTACCCGCCACGCTCGCCGCTCCGACACCAGTCTCAGCGCTCCTTCATGCCGGAGTGGTGAATGCCGGCGGGATTCTGCTGATCCGGTTGGCTCCGCTGGCTACCGATGACGCGGCGCGGGTACTGACAATCGTGGCCGGTGCCGCCACCATGGTTTACGGCACCCTCATCATGCTGGTGAAGCCGGACATCAAAGGTGCCCTGGCGCACTCCACGATGGCCCAGATGGGATTCATGATTCTGACCTGCGGTCTCGGGCTTTGGGCGGCCGCGGTAATCCATTTGGTGGCACATGGGTTTTATAAAGCCACCCTGTTCTTGTCGTCGGGGTCGGCGATCTCGCGGCATCGGCGGCTCTCTTCGCTTCCGGCCGCCGCACCGCTGACCCGCCGCCGGGGACTGGTGAACGCCTCAGCGGCGGTTCTGCTACCCGCACTGGCGCTCACAGCGGCCCTGGCCCTGGTGCCACTGCAGCCGGGAGACCACGCCGCCGAGCACGCGCTGCTGATCTTCGCCTGGGTGACCGGCGCCGCCGTCACCTGGGGATGGCTGCAACGCCGCCCCGGGTTGCGTGGCGTCCTCACCGGCGGCGCCGTCCTGATTCCGGCCGCCGTGGCCTACGTTGCGATCGTCTCCGCGGTTACCGGGTACCTCAATCCCGCCCTGCCATCGGCGGGACTCTCGGTGACGAACGTTTGGGTGGTCACGCTGGCGGCTCTGGTCGCGCTCGGGGGCTTCGCCACGCTGCGACGCGGGCCCGGTGCGGCGCGGTTACAGCGTGCCGCTTACACCGGCGCGCTCAGCGCCGGCCACATCTCATCCGCACAACCCACAGGAGCCCGGTCATGACCGATGTGGAGAACCGACGCGCCCGACTGCGCAGCGACGTCGCATTGGCCGCACGAGTGGTCCCCACGCACTACCCGCTGGAGACCTTCATCGCGGTGAACCCCCTTGCGGGCCTGGAGGGAATGCCGTTCGAGCAGGCGATCCGGCGGGCCGGCGACCTCTATGGGACTCGCGGCGCCCTCAGTGAGGAAGCCTTCCGCCAGTTCCACCGGGACGGCCGGATCACCGACACCGACCTCGACCGGACGCTGGCCCACCGATTCCCGAATCTGTTCGGCGCCGAGGACCTCCGGCTCGGCAACCGGATGGTCAGCGCTTTAGAACTCCTCCGGGCAGACCTTCAACACGGGACCGGAAGCCCGCAATTTCGGCGGCGATTCCTGACCCGGGCCGAAGAACAGGCGCCCGGGATCGCCGACACTGTCGACGTCCAGACCTCGAAGTGGTGCGCGGCGTTCTTCGGTGACGCCGCGTGGCCGATGCCCGGCAGCGAGCACGGGTTCTACTCGGCCTGGCGGTCGTTGGCACCCGGTGACCGCAGTCTGCACCGCACCGTACGCAAGGAACTTCGTCGGACTCCCGAACGGGCCGACGACGCGGTCTTGGAAGCGCTGGCCCGACTGGGGGTGGACGCCGACGCGCGGACCGCCTACCTACAGGCGCACCTGACCAGGATGCCCGGTTGGGCCGGACACGTGCAGTGGTGCGCCGCCCACGGCAGGGGGATCGACCTGGTGGGTTATCTCGCTATGCGGTTGACCTACGAAGCGGCACTGCTGGAGCGACGTCCGGGCCCCGACGGCGGCGGGCGATCAGTGGGCACTGGAGAATCCGTCGACGCCCCCTCGGCGCGTGACCGAGCAGCCCACCTGATCGGGGTTTGGAACCTCGGCGACATCGAGGACGCCGAGGTCGCGGCAGCGGCCCGGGTACTCACGGCGATGCCGGTCACATCCCGAGCGATGCTGTGGCAGAACGCTTTCGAAGCGCACTACCGCGACGACCTGCTGAGGCAACTCGGGGCGGGGGAGTGCCCGGTAGCGCCGGGCCCGGTGCGTGCACAGCTAGTCACCTGCATCGACACCCGTTCCGAGGGGTTGCGGCGCCGACTGGAGTCGCTGGGTGGTTACGAGACGTTGGGCTTCGCCGGCTTCTTCGCCGTCGCTATCCGGTACACCGGCCTTCTTCAGGGCCGGGCCAGCGACCTGTGCCCGGTGCTGATAGCCCCGAATCACGACATCACCGAGAATCCCGCGTCCAACGGTGCGGGCGCCGCTGCCCGGCGGGTGTCGGGGGCGACCCGACTCGCGGGCGCCGAGTCGGCGTTCCACGCCGCCAAGGAGGCCTTCGCGGCACCCTTCACCCTCGCCGAGGCGGCCGGATGGATCGCGGCGCCGCTCGCGGCGGCCAAGACGATGGCGCCGGCGCTGAGCGGGGCCGTCCGCCGACGGCTTCGGGATGCGATGGTCCCGACTGCCCCGACGGTGATCAACCTCGCGGCGATGCCCGACGAGGAGCAGGTCATGTTCGCCCAGGTGGCTCTGACCACGATGGGTTTGACCCGCGGATACGGCCGACTGGTGGTGTTCTGCGCGCACGGCAGCACCACCGAGAACAATCCGTATCAGGCCTCATTGGACTGCGGCGCCTGTGGTGGACAGGCCGGTGCGCCCAACGCCCGCACCGCGGTTGCGATCTTGAATCGACCCCACGTCCGGGTCGGACTGGAAAGCTTGGGCATCGCGATCCCGGCCGACACCTGGTTCGTTGCCGCCCAGCACGACACCGCGGTGGACCGCGTCGCCCTGCTCGACACTCATCTGGTTCCCGACGGTCACCGCGGCGATCTCGCCCGGCTCGAACAAGACCTCAGGCGGGCCGGTGGCGCGCTTGCGGCGGAACGCTGCGAAGCCCTTCCCGGTGCCCGGAGTCAACTCTCACCGGCGTGCGCAGCCCGCCATGTGGCCAGGAGGTCGGCCGACTGGGCCCAGGTCTACCCGGAATGGGGATTGGCCGGTAACTCCGCCTTCATCGTCGCGCCTCGCGAGGTGTCTGGCGGTATCAACCTGCAGCGCAGGGCCTTCCTGCATTCCTATGACCCCGACGTCGACAACGACGGCACCGCGTTGGAGACCATCTTGACCGCGCCACTGGTGGTCGCACAGTGGATCAACTGCCAGTACTACTTCTCGTCGGTCGCCCCGCAGGTGTTCGGAGCGGGCACAAAGACCATCCACAACGTCATTGGGCAGGCCGGGGTAATCGCCGGTCACACCGGGGATCTGCGCCTCGGTCTGCCCTGGCAGTCGGTATCCGACGGGGCGGCACTGCGGCACGAGCCGATGCGTCTGCTGGCCGTGGTTCAGGCGCCACTGGACCGACTCGACGCGATCGTTGAGCGCAACCCGATCCTTCAGGAGCTGTTCGGGAACGACTGGGTGGCTCTGGCCGCCCGAGAGGAAGCCGGTCGGCCGTGGCAGCGCTGGACTCGCGCAGGCTGGCGTAACTGGACCGAATCAACAAGCAGCCCAACGATTCTTGACGAGGAGATGGTTTCATGAGTGCACCCGCTTTAACAAAGATGACCAAGATCGAGGTCGTCGTCTCGGGAAGTGAAGCACCCGCTGTGCGCGAGCTCATCCAGAGCATTGGCGCCACCGGTTACACCAGTCTGTCCGGAGTTTCCGGGCTCGGGCACGGCGGGTATCACCAGGGCCGGCTGTTATTCAACCAACAGGCCGCGCTGGAACTCATCATCACGGTGGTGCCGGAATCGAGGACCGATGCACTGCTGGCCGGGCTTCGTCCGCTGCTCGACGCGTCCTCCGGAGTGATGTTCGTAACCGAGACATTCGTCAGTCGCCCCGAGTACTTCAGCTGAGAACGGCTGGGAAAAGAAAGGAACACCGCTATGTCCACCAACGAAACCATCAATCCGCTCATCGCCTGGCAACGTCTGCGTGCAGGCAACGAAGACCTCGATAACTCCCCCGGCCGTCGCGAGGGTCTCGCCGATACCCGTCCGGTGGCGGCAGTGTTCAACTGTTCGGACGCCGGACTGTCCCCGTCGAGGATGTTCGGACCCGGTTCGGGCGCACTCATCGAAGTGAGTAACTGGGGTCACGTCATCGACACCGGGGTGATAGCGACCCTGGAGTATGCGGTGGAGACCCTCGAGGTCCCGCTGATCGTCGTCATCGGCCATCCGGACTGTGATGCGATACGGATCGCCATGCGGTCGTGGAACGACGCGACGGTTCCGGGCGGCGCCACCCGCGCAGTCGTCGAACATGTCATCGGGTCAATCGTGCGACGCGGAACCGGGACCGATTCGATTGACGCTGTCACCACCGCCCATGCCGTCGAGACCGGACTGGCACTGCTGGAGCGTTCTCCGATAATCGCACGGCGGGTCAACGCGCAGAAGTGCGGCATCGTCTGCGCCACAGCGGGTGTGGCTGATAGCCGGTTGACGGTCCATGCCACCGTGGGCGCGGTGGGCGCGGCCGACGGATCGCTGTTGGAGCGTGTCTAATCGGCACCGTCAGTGGGCGTCGATATTGCCCGCTGTCGAATCAGCGTGTCCACCGCGAAGGCGCCGGCACCGGCGAACCCGATGAGCAGCATCGCGAAGCAGAACAGGACGGCTGGCTCGCCGCCGTTCTGAATCGGCCACAACCCCTTGGCCTGGTGAGCGGTGAAGTAGGCGTAGGCCATCGTGCCGGAGCCCAAGATTGCGGCCGACCGAGTGAACAGGCCCAGCATCAGTAGCAGCCCCACGACCACTTCGATCACCCCGGCCCACCAGTACGGCCACTGGCCGAATGGGGTGGCGCCTCCCTTCAGCGCCATCGGCCAGCTGAACAACTTCACGGTGCCGTGCATGGCGAAGAGCAATCCGATCACGATTCGGAAGATGCCGAGCACCGCCGGGGAGAAGCCGTCGAGTCGGGCGGCCAGAGCCTGGTTCATTGCGGTGCCTCTCGGTGTGGTCAATTCGGTGAGGTCAACGGTTGAAGCCCGGCAAGCCGACCTCGGCGGGGGTGAGCGGCTCCTCGAAGCCCTCGACGGTTGGCGGTTTCGCCTCGGCGGGCAGCGGTTCGGCCGGCGCGGGTGCGGCCGGCGCCGGTGCGGTCTCCGGGGTCACCGGTGGTTGGGCTTCCTGCGGGACAATCGGAGCGTCGTAGACGGGTGCATCTGGGTATTCTACGGCGACCCCGCTCCTGGTCAGCTGGAACGGGATGGCAAGGCTTTCAGGTGGCCGACCGCAGACTCCGGCGGTGTTGATGCTTGCGTAGCCGGACAGGCTGTCGTCGCTCCAGGAGTAGTTGTTTACGCCGGGGACCGAGGAGCCGTCGTCGCATCGGATGGCGTCGGGCTGGCTCACGAACATGATCCAGGAACCCACCGTCACGTAAGCGGTGCCGGTCCAGGGGGCGCGCGCGGAGTTACCCGTTTCGGCGACCTGCACGCAGTTGTCGGCCGGTTCGAGACACGGCGTGAGGTTCCAGGTGGCTGCTTCGCCGTCTTCGGCCTCGAAGGTGTAGCTGCCCAGCGGAGCGGGGTCGGCCTCGACCGGACCCGCGATGACGAGCCCGACTCCGCCTGTCAGGAGAAGCGAAGCCGCAGCCAGTCGAGTCGGATTCATTGTGCTCCCTGGGATTTCGGGGTTGAGCCAACCGAGTTATCCCAGTTGGTCGCAAGGGCGGCGATCCGGCGGGTGAGGTACGGCGAGAACCAACCCGCGTATTTCGCCTGCAGTCCACGATTGCGCCAGTCTGATCCGGTGACGACCTCCCGGCAGGCGGGCTGTTCGCACAAGCAGCGAAACTCGTCGTAGTCGCTGGCGTCACACATCGCGTAGTCAAAGCACAACTCTTCGCCGGGTGCGATGTCGCGCATCGCCACCACGAGCGTCTGTCCGAGCATGCCGCAGTTGGGCTCGCACGAGTGATTGAGCAGATCTCCCGGTTCCGGGGTGTCGCCGGACAGCAGATAGAGGTCGGTGTCCACCTGAATCGAGCGGCTTCGCCGACCATCGCCCAGCGACTGCAGGACCTCCCTCGATACCATCCACCCGCCGAACGCGGCAACGGTCTCACCGGCGGGAATCGGCTCTCGCGCAAACGAGCCCCACCCCTTGTGCCCTGCTGGCCGGGCGTCGGCCCTGGGATTCAGCCAGTTGTAGTCCACGGCGCGGCCTTCCCCCTCAGCATCACCCGTCGCAGCACAGCATCACACGATGTAGTTCAGCATCACACGTCGTAATAGAGGGCGAACTCGTACGGATGCGGCCGAATCTGGATCGGGAGAATCTCGTTCTCCCGCTTATAGGCGATGTAGGTCTCGATCAGGTCCGTGGTGAATACCCCGCCCTCGGTGAGGTAGTCATGATCGGCCTCGAGGCGGTCGATCACCGCCGCCAGCGACGTCGGCGCCTGAGGAATGTTGGCGGCCTCGTCCGGCGGCAGTTCGTAGAGGTCCTTGTCGACCGGGGCCAACGGTTCCATCTTCTTCTTGATGCCGTCGATACCGGCCATCAGCATCGCCGCGAACGCCAGGTACGGGTTACCCGAACTGTCCGGGCAACGGAACTCCAGGCGCTTGGCCTTGGGGTTGTTGCCGGTGATCGGGATGCGCACGCAGGCCGAGCGGTTGCGCTGGCTGTAGACGAGGTTGATCGGCGCCTCATAACCGGGCACCAACCGCTTGTAGGAGTTCACCGTGGGATTGGTGAACGCCAGCAACGACGGCGCGTGGTGCAGGATGCCGCCAATGTAGTGCCGCGCGGTGTCCGACAGACCCGCGTAGCCGGACTCGTCGTGGAACAGCGGCTTGCCGTCCTTCCACAGCGACTGGTGAGCGTGCATCCCGGAGCCGTTGTCCCCGAAGAGCGGTTTGGGCATGAAGGTGACGGTCTTGCCGGCCTGCCAGGCGGTGTTCTTGATGATGTATTTGAACAGCAGTACGTCGTCGGCCGCGCGCAGCAGCGTGTCGAACTTGTAGTTGATCTCGGCCTGTCCGGCGGTACCTACCTCGTGGTGGCCGCGTTCGAGGGTGAAGCCGGCGTTTTGGAGGTTGGTGGCCATCTCGTCGCGCAGGTCGACGTAGTGGTCGTAGGGGGCTACCGGGAAATAGCCGCCCTTGGGGCGAACCTTGTAGCCGCGGTTGGCGCTGCCGTCGGCCTCGAACGGTTCGCCGGTGTTCCACCAACCCGACTCAGAGTCGACCTCGTAAAACGTGCCGTTCATCTTGGAGTCGAACGCCACCGAGTCGAAGATGTAGAACTCCGCCTCGGCGCCGAAGTAGGCGGTGTCGGCGATGCCGGTGCTGCTCAGGTAGTTCTCCGCCTTACGGGCGACGTTGCGCGGATCCCGCGAGTAGGGCTCCCGGGTGAAGGGGTCATGCACGAAGAAGTTGAGGTTCAGGGTCTTCGCGGCCCGGAACGGGTCAATGCGCGCGCTCTCGGGATCCGGCAGCAGCATCATGTCCGACTCGTGGATCGACTGGAATCCCCGGACCGAAGAGCCGTCGAAGGCCAGACCGTCTTCGAAGACGCTCTCGTCGAAAGTCGAGGCCGGGATTGAGAAGTGCTGGACCACACCGGGCAGGTCGCAGAACCGGATGTCGACGTACTCGACCTTCTCATCCTTGATGACCTTGATGATGTCGTCGGCCGACTTGTCTTTCGCCACGTACTCACTCCTTCGGTGCAGCCCGGATCGCGCAGGTCTGGGGGCAAAGTTTTTCAGGCCCGGATTCCCGAACCCCCGCTGACGGTAGGGAGCCGATGTTGCACGTCCGTCAACCGAATGTTGCGCTGACGTTACGCGTGCGCCCGATCCCGACCGGCACGCCCTCCCGTGGACGCCTATCCTCAGGGGGTGTCGCGCGACATCGGGTCTTGGCTTTCAGGGCCGCAATCACTGGGCCCCGATGACGACGGGTATCCGGGCGAGCGCCTCGGCATGCCCAGCGACGGGCCGGGGTCGTTGGCCGGGCTAGGTCGGCGAACGGCGGCCCTCATGACGGACTGGCTGATCGCCTACGGATTGGTCGGCCTGGGTTTGGCGACCGGTCTGGTGAGTACATCGTTCCTGGCCACCGGGGTGCTCCTGGTCTGGATCGTCCTCGGTGTGGTCTCGGTGCGACTGTTCGGATTCACGCCGGGCCAGTACCTGTTGGGGCTGCGGGTGGCCTCGGTGGACAACCGGGCGCACGTCGGATCGGGTCGAGCACTCGCCCGAGGTCTGCTCATCGCGTTTGTCATTCCGGCGCTGTTCACCGATGGTGACGGCCGGGGCTTTCATGACCGGTTGACGGCAACAGCGGTTGTGCGCCGTTGAATCCCTGACGGTTGAATCCCGGACGGGGCTATCGCCGTCGGACGGAGCGTTGCACCCCGCGGACCTTGGCCTGAGGCGGCAGCGGGCCCTTGGGTACGGCGGCCTGGCCCTTTTTGCTGCCGAGTGCGGTCAACTTGGACTCCAAGACGTCCATGTGTTTGACCGGGATATTGGCCGGCAGCTTGTTCAGATGGCGCTCGAGTTTGGCCAGCGGGACCTCGCCCTCGCCGTCGCCGATCACGACGTCGTAGATGGGGACCTCGCCGATCAAGCGGGCGGTGCGCTTCTTCTCCTGCGCCAGCAGGGGTTTGACCCGCGCCGGGGAACCCTCGGCGACGAAGATCACCCCGGGCCGCCCGATCACCCGATGCACGGCGTCGAAATGGCCGGTGACCGCTACGCCCGGGGTCACCCGCCACTTGCCGCGCATGTTGTCCAGCGCCCACGCGGCGGCACCGGCCTGACCCTCGGCCTTGCGGTACACCGCCCGTTGGGCACGTCGGGCGAAGATGATGAAGGCCACCAGAACGCCGAGCACGACTCCCATCGCGATCATCGGATACATGACGTACCCGCCGGTCAGCACGGCGACGAGCACCGTGACGGCCACGATCGCGAGGAATGCAGCGATCATGTAGGGCAGCAGGCGCTTGTCTTCTTTGCGCTGCATCTGGAATGCCTGCCACAACTGACGTCGGCGCTGCTTTGAGGCGACTTTGCGGGCCGCCTTCGCCTCGGCCTTCGCTTCTTTGGTCTGGCTGGCCTTGGCCGCTTTGGACTGGGCGGGGGTGCGGGGTTTCGCCATAGCTGCCAAGGATACGGAAGCGCTGGATTCAGCCGGGCGGAGTCCCCACGTCCAACCGGTCGGGTCGGGATGCCTGCCGATAGAGCTTGCCGGCCCGGTAAGACGACCGCACCAGGGGACCCGCCAGTACCCCGGCGAACCCGAGGCCCTCGGCGTAGGCGGCCAGGTCAACGAACTCCTCCGGTGCGACCCAGCGCTCCACGGGATGATGGCGCACCGACGGCCGCAGGTACTGGGTGATAGTGACGATGTCGCAGCCCGCGTCGCGCAGATCGACCAGGGCGGTGTGAACCTCCTCAATGGTCTCGCCCATGCCGAGGATGAGATTGCTCTTGGTGACCAGGCCGAATCCACGCGCCGCGGTGAGGACGTCGAGGCTGCGTTGATAGCGGAACGCCGGCCGGATGCGCTTGAAGATGCGTGGCACGGTTTCGACGTTGTGCGCCAACACTTCCGGGCGCGAATCGAAGACCTCGCGGAGCTGATCGGGTTCGGCGTTGAAGTCGGGAATCAGTAACTCCACGCCGGTTCCGGGGTTCAGTTCCTTGATGGCCCGCACGGTCTCGGCGTACAGCCACGCGCCACCGTCGGGTAGATCATCGCGAGCCACACCGGTGACGGTCGCGTACTTCAGTCCCATCGCAGCCACGCTCTCGGCCACCCGGCGGGGCTCGCCGGTGTCCAGTTCGGCCGGTTTACCGGTGTCGATCTGGCAGAAGTCGCAGCGGCGAGTGCATTGCTGCCCGCCGATCAGGAAGGTGGCCTCGCGGTCTTCCCAGCATTCGAAGATGTTGGGACAGCCCGCTTCCTCGCAGACCGTATGCAGGCCCTCGCGCTGGACCAATGACTTCAGCGCGGTGTACTCCGGACCCATCCGGGCCCGGGTCTTGATCCACGGTGGTTTGCGTTCGATTGGCGTTTGCGCGTTGCGCACCTCCAGGCGCAGCAATTTGCGATTGCCCGGATCGACGCTCATCTTGGCGATGCTACGGGACCCGGTGCCCGAAGTCGGCCGTCGAGTGCGTCACAAACCGCGTCGACGACTCGGGCGCGCAGATCGTCGACGCCGACGTGTCGGCCTAGTTCGGCACTGAGCGACGTGACTCCCGCATCGGCGATGCCGCACGGCACGATCGCCGAGTACGCGTCGAGGTCGCAGTCGCAATTCAGCGAGAAGCCGTGCAGTGTCGTGCCGCGGGCCACCCGGATGCCGATGGCGGCGATCTTGCGGGCCCCTCTGGTGTCAGGTGGCAGCCACACGCCGGAGCGGCCCGCCACTTGAACCGTGTCGAGGCCGAAATCCGCGCACACGTTGATCAGCGATTGCTCGAGGCGCCGAACGTAATTGACCACATCGAGGGGTTTGGCCAGGCCGATCACCGGGTAGCCGATCAGTTGGCCGGGGCCGTGCCAGGTGATCTTGCCGCCGCGATCGGTGTCGATGACCGGGGTCTGATCCGTCGGCCGTTCGTGGGCCTCAGTACGTCTGCCGGCGGTGTAGACGGCCGGGTGCTCGAGTAGCAGCAGGGTGTCGGGTCCGCCGGCGACTCGGGCGTCGGCGAGTTGCCGTTGAAGTTGCCAGGCGTCGCGGTAGTCGGTGCTGCCGAGGTGCCGGATCTGCATCGGGTTGGTGTCCGACCGGATGGACTGGCGCACACCACGACCGTACTACCCGCAGGGCTAACCGCGACTGGGCGGCATGGCGGCGGCAAGTGCCTCGCCGATGGTGTTGTGCCGGAACGTGAAACCGGCTCGCTCCAGAGCGGCGGGGATGGCTCGCTGACCACCGAGCAGGCCTTCCTCGGCGAACTCGCCGAGCAGGGTTTTCAGCGCGAATCCGGGCACCTGCCACGGCGTCGGCCGGTTCGCGGCCCGGCCGAGGGCCGCGGTGAACTCGGAGTTGGTGACCGGGGCGGGGCCGGTGAGGTTCACCGGGCCGGCGAGTGTGTCGTTGTCAATAGTGAACAACAGACCCCGAATCTCATCCTCGAGGCTGATCCACGGCATGTACTGCCGGCCGCCGGCCAGTCGGCCGCCCAACCCCAGCGCGAACAGTGGCCGCAGCTTGCTCAGCAGCCCACCGGAACGGGAAAGCACCAGGCCGGTCCGGGCCAGAACCACTCGTACCCCGGCGTCGCTGGCCGGTGCGGTCGCCGCCTCCCAGTCCACCGAGAGTCGGGCCAGGAAACCTGTTCCGGGCGGGGCGGATTCGTCGACGATGTGGCTGCCGGTGTCGCCGTAGTAACCCACCGCGCTGGCGTTGATCAGGACCGGCACGTCTGCGGTGATCACCGCCGCGGTGATCACCTCGGTAGGGACGATGCGGCTGTCGCGCAGGCTCTGCTTGACGGCGCCGGACCAGCGTTTGTCGGCCACCCCGACGCCGCACATGTTGACGACCGCGTCCACGCCGTCGAGGCCGGCGGGGTCGAAATCCCCGCTGTCGGGGTTCCATCGCAACTCGTCGGCGTTCGACGGTGCACGACGCACGATCCGCAGCACCCGGTGGTCGGCCGCGCGCAGTGCCGAGACCAGGGCGGTGCCGATCAGCCCGGAGGACCCAGCAACCGCGACGAGTTTGCGGTCGGCCGGTTTAGCGCCCACCGCTAAAGTCCCAGCTCCGCCTCGAAGGCGCCGTCCTCCAGGCGCCGTCTAACCGTGGTGAGGAAGCGGCCCGCATCCGCGCCGTCAATGAGCCGGTGGTCGTAGGTCATGGGCAGGTAGCAGATCGAGCGCACGCCGATCGACTCGTTGCCTGCCTCGTCGATGATCACCCGGGGGCGTTTGACGATGGCGCCGGTGCCCAGCATCGCGGCCTGTGGTGGCACCAGGATCGGGGTGTCGAACAACGCGCCCTGGCTACCGATGTTGGTGATCGTGAAGGTGCCACCGGAGAGTTCATCCGGTTTGAGATCGCCGGAGCGGGCGCGTGCGGCGATGTCGTTCACGGCACGGGCCAGTCCCGCCAGCGACAGGTCTCCGGCGTTGTGCACCACCGGAGACAGCAGTCCCTGTTCGGTGTCGACCGCGAAACCCAGGTGCTCGGCGTCGTAGTAGGTGATCTCGCTGGTCTCTTCGTTGTAGCTGGCGTTGATGTTCGGGTGGGCCTTGAGGGCGTCGATCACTGCGCGGGCGATGAACGGCAGGTAGGTCAGGTTCACCCCCTCGCGCTCGGCGAACTCCTTCTTCGCCCGCGATCGCAGCGTGACAATCTTGGTCATATCGACCTCGTGAGTCTGCGTGAGTTGGGCGCTGGCCAACAGTGACTCCCGGGTTTTGCGGGCGGTCAACTGGCGGATCCGGCTGGCCTTCACGGTGGTGCCGCGCAGGTGCGCCAGGGGCGAGGCGGCGGCGTTTGCCGCGACGGTCGGTGCGACCGGAGCCGCCGCGGATGCTGCGGCGGTCGGGGCCTTCCTGGCCTCCGCTGCGGCCAGTACGTCCTGCTTGCGAACGCGACCACCGACTCCGGTGCCCTTGACGCTCGCCAAGTCGACTCCGTTTTCAGCAGCGAGTTTCCGGACCAGGGGAGTGACGTAAGGTCCGGGATCGTCGCTTGGCGGGGCAGCGACCACCGGGGCAGCGACCACGGGGGCAGCGACCACGGGGGCAGCGACCACGGGGGCAGCGACCACGGGGGCAGCGACCACGGGGGCAGCGACCACGGGGGCAGCGACCACGGGAGGAGTCGGCTCGGGAGCCGGCGGGGGTGCGGCGGCCGGTTGGGGCACCGGCGGTGCCACCCCGGCCGTTCCGATCTTCCCGAGCTCGCCGCCGACCGGGACGGTGACGTCCTCGGCGGCGGTGATGCTGAGCAGGGTGCCGGCGGTCGGCGAGGGGATTTCAGTGTCGACCTTGTCGGTGGACACCTCGACGAGCGGCTCGTCGGCCGCCACCGGGTCGCCGACCTTCTTCAGCCAGCGGGTGACCGTTCCCTCGGTGACCGATTCGCCGAGTTCGGGCATCAGCACCGACGTCGCCGACCCGGATGCCACCGACTCGACCGGTGCTGCCGGCGGCGGGGACGCCGGAGGTGGTGCGGGTTCGGTGGCGACCGGTGCGGCCGGCGGCGGCGGTGCCGCGGGTGGTTGTGGCGGCGGTGCCGCGGGTGGTTGTGGCGGCGGTGCCGCGGGTGGTTGTGGCGGCGGTGCCGCGGGTGGTGCCTCGGCGGCGTCGCCGATGATGGCCAGTTCGGCACCGACGGCGACGATGTCGTCCTCCCGGGCGATGATCTTGGTGAGCACGCCCGAGGCCGGAGCGGGGATCTCGGTGTCCACCTTGTCGGTGGACACCTCCAGCAGCGGCTCATCCGCAACGACGGTGTCGCCCTCCTGCTTGAGCCAACGGGTGATGGTGCCCTCGGTGACACTCTCGCCGAGTGCGGGCATCTGGACGGAGACGGCCATGTGCGTTGACTCCTAGGGTCGGGTCGTGACGGTCCCATCCTGTCATTAACGACCGTGGCCCGGTGCCGGAGAGGGCCGGTGGTTTTCTCTGGCACCATCGGAAGTTGGAGCCCCAAATCTCCAGCCCCGAAACTCCGGGCCCCGGGAAGGAGTTCGTCGACGGTGGGACTATTTGACAGATTTCGTCGCCGCCGCGGTGCCGCCTCGGGCGCTGCCGCTGATCAGGGGTATTTGCTGCAGTGGGCGGCCCAGCGCTCGGGCATCGAGGCCTTCGTCGAGCCCCAGACCAGGGTCACACCGTTGACCATCGTCTTGGTGGCCGCAGACGGCGAATGGACCCGTCGCCCGGCCGGTGGCCCGACCGGGGCCCGAAACCTCGGCAAGCGGTTGGGTATTCCGGTCTACGACGTCCACAAGGTCGGCTACCCGCAGCGGATGCGCGACTTCGACGCCCGCCGCCGCATCGAGCGCCGCCGGGCCCAGCGCGCAGAATTGGATGACGGTTGACCGCTACTCCGCACCTCGGGGGAGTCGAGCCGACTCCGGCGCTGCGGCACGCGCAGGTCGGGTGGGTGGCGCACCGGTAATCGAATTAGCCGTTGTCGGCGATGTCCTCGAGTACGGCGAACAGGGTGCGAACCGGAACACCGGTACCGCCTTTGGAGGTATAGCCCCACGGCCCGGTGGTGTTGTAGGCCGGACCGGCGATGTCGATGTGGACCCACTGCACGCCGTCGGCGACGAATTCCCGAAGGTAAACCCCAGCCACCAGCATCCCGGCGAAGCGCTGCGAACTGATGTTGGCCAGATCGGCAACGGTCGACTTCAGATCGTCGGACAGTTCGTCGGGAAGCGGCATGGGCCAACCGTTCTCCCCTTCGCGCTGAGATACCGCCGCCACCCGGTCCCGGAACTCATCGCTGCCCATCACTCCGGGGATGCGGGCCCCGAGTGCGACGGTTTGCGCGCCGGTCAGCGTGGAGGTTTCGATCAGGTAGTCCGGGGAGTCCTCGCAGGCACGAACGATCGCGTCGGCCAGAATAAGTCGGCCCTCGGCGTCGGTGTTGAGCACCTCCACGGTGATCCCGCCATACTGGGTGAGCACGTCCCCGGGTCGCTGCGCGGTCGCCGACGGCATATTTTCGGCCATCGGCACGGTGGCGATCACGTCGATGGGCAACTGCTGTTTCGCGGCCAATACGACGGTGGCGATCACCGCCGCCGCACCGGCCATGTCCGAAGTCATGTGGTGCATCGCGGCGGCCGGTTTAATGGAGATGCCGCCGGTGTCAAACGTGATGCCCTTACCGACGAGCGCCACCTTCTTCGCGCCTTTGCGGCCCTTGCCGCCGCGATAGGTCAACCGCACCAGTCGTGGTGGGTTCGACGAACCCTTGCCGACCCCGACGATCCCACCGAAGCCGGCCTTGGCCAACGCCTTTTCGTCGAGAATCTCCACGGTAAGTCCGGCCGCAGTCCCGAATGCCTTGGCGCGCTTGGCGAACTCGACGGGGTGCAGATGACTCGGTGGGGTGTTGACCAGATCCCGGGCGGAGGCTACCGCCGAGGCGATGGCCACCGCGCGAGCGGCCAACGGTTTGGCGTTGCGAACAGTGCTCAGTGCCGTGATCGACGACAGCGGCGCCTCTTTGGGTGCGGTCTTGGCGCTGCGGAACTCGTGCATCTGATACGCGCCGAGGATCGAGCCTTCGATGGCTGCCGACAGGTGCAGTTCGGTCAGTGCGGTGATCACCGACCCCACCCCGCCCAGTGAACGCGCCGCCACCCCGGCGGCGCGACGGATCACCTCGGCCGGCCAGTGCTCCCGCGGGGCGCCCAATCCGACAGCCAGCACGCTGGCGACCGGAAGCGAGGGCACGAGCAGTCGGGTGAGTTGTTCGGTACCGCCCTTGGCGCCGAGTGCCTTGAGTCCCACCTCAATCTCGCCGATCGCCTCGGCATCGAGAAACCCGCCGTCCGCCACCACCGCAGCCCCATCGTCGGTGGCGACGATGGGGACGATCAGAACGGCAGCCGAGGTGCGCTTGGGCAGTGCTGCGACGACAGTGACGGTAGGGGCCTGGTAACCGGGTTCGATGCTCACCAGCGACACCCTAGTGGTGCGGGGTTTAGTGTTGTTTCCCGTGACTGATGAGGCGGCCGCGACGGCCGATCTTATTGCCGGCCCGCTGGAGGATCGCCACCGCGACCGTGGCGCCACGTTCGCCCCCTTCGGCGGTTGGCTGATGCCGGTCTCCTACGCAGGCACGGTCGGTGAGCACACCGCCACCAGGGAATCAGTCGGGCTCTTCGATGTCAGCCATCTCGGCAAGGCTCTGGTGAGGGGCCCGGGCGCGGCCGAGTTCGTCAACTCCGCACTCACCAACGACCTGCGCCGCGTCGGCCCCGGCAAAGCGCAGTACACGTTGTGCTGCACATCGGCCGGCGGCGTGATCGACGATCTGATCGCCTATTTCGTCAGCGACGACGAGATCTTCCTGGTGCCCAACGCCGCCAACACCGCCGCGGTGGTCGCGGCCTTGCGCGAGGCTGCGCCCCAGGGTATCTCGGTGACCAACGAGCATCGTTCGTACGCGGTGCTCGCCGTTCAGGGACCCCGGTCGGCCGAGGTGCTCGCAGCGCTGGGCCTGCCTGCCGAGATGGACTACATGGGGTACGTCGACGCACGCTTCGGCGATGCGGAGGTCCGGGTGTGTCGCACCGGTTACACCGGTGAGCACGGTTACGAGTTGCTGCCGACCTGGTCAATGGCGCCGGTGGTGTTCGATGCACTGGCAGCCGAGGTCGAGGCGCGTGGTGGCCAATTGGCCGGCCTGGGGGCGCGCGACACCCTGCGCACCGAGATGGGGTACCCGCTGCACGGTCATGAGCTATCGCCAGACATCTCGCCACTGCAGGCTCGCTCCGGGTGGGCGGTGGGCTGGTCCAAGGACGACTTCTGGGGACGCGACGCTCTGTTGGCCGAAAAGCAGGCCGGCCCGCGGCGACTCCTGCGTGGGCTGAGGGCGATCGGCCGGGGCGTGCCCCGCGCCGAGATGGCCG
>Ga0210003_1000659_pt1 | contig 31142 bp, 25 predicted proteins | sample LantaG_FD_182804 | JGI IMG/M metagenome (GOLD analysis project Ga0210003, IMG submission 182804) | Deep subsurface microbial communities from Baltic Sea to uncover new lineages of life (NeLLi) - Landsort_02402 metaG (SPAdes) (version 2) | ecosystem: Environmental > Aquatic > Marine > Oceanic >... | reverse complement strand
GGATTAAGACATAACGAGATCGCCGAAATCCTCGGTTGTTCAGAACAAACTGTGAGAGTTCATTTACACAGGGCGGTTAAACGACTGGCTCGGGAACTCGGCGACTATCTAAACGAATGAAAAAGGTCAATTATGAATAAGCACGACAAAATCAGCAGGTTATTAACGGCTTCGGCTCTCGGGGAATTGTCACCGGAGACGCAGGCCGAAGTAAATACACACCTGTGCGAGTGTCATCAATGCGGCAGCGAGTTGAAACGGCTCCAAACACTGCTCGAATGCACGGGACGCATAAGAGAGCTTTCACCCGATGCCCGGATGTGTGAATCGGCCAGGCAGGCGGTTTTTGCAGCCGTGGAAAACGAAAAAAAACAACCATCCCCCGGGCCGAATGCCGGCCTGGAACTTATATGGAGAACAATTATGTACAGCAAAACAATGAAATTAGCCGCCGCGGCGGTGATTGCGATAGTCGTTTTAGGCGGCATAAGCTTTTGGCCCGGCGGCAGTCATCAGAATTCAAAATGGTGGCTTGGCCCCCCCGCCGCATGGGGACAGGAGATTATGACTCAGTTGGCAAACATCGAAGCTCTCGTTTACCGGGAACAGGCAGTACATGTCAGCCGTTATGGCCATACACATGTTTCCGGAAACTGGAGCAGGAGATATCAAGCCGCTGACAGGTTGCGAAAGGACAACTATTATGAACATACCGATGAGGATACCTTTGCCGATAACAGTCCGGACAGCGTTCTACAAGATATCACGTGGGACATATCCGACGACCAGGACCTGATATCATATCATGTCTCCTACGAGTTTCAGTGTTATACAATCAAGAAAAATGAAGAAGGCGCTTACCAGCACGATCCGGTAGAAAAGTTGCGGTTCTATGTCAATCTGTTGGATAAAGCCGACCGAATACTCGATACGGCAGTATTCGAAGATCGAGAATGCGTTGGCTTCGAAATAGACACCAGCAAATATGGAGATAATCCAGTGGGACGGGTTGACCGTATCTGGTTAGACGTCCAGACAAAGCTGCCGGTCCGCATAGAAAAGCACGGCCGGCCAAGCAGACCGGGAGAAACATTTACATTCATACAAGACCAATTTGAATACTACGCACAAATTCCCGCTGAAATGTTTGAGCCTGAAATTCCAGATGGTTTTGTGAATGCCGAGCCGGGTGAGATTCGAGCCGCCAAGGAAAAGCAGGAGAAAAGCGAGATGCTCTACGCGGACGTACCGGCAGGACTAAAAGATGAAATTGCCGCCGCCCTGAAGGGCGTGAAAACAGCCGTCTTTATGCAGCGTTCTGGTTTCGTGCGGGACGAAAACTGGCTGTTCACTGATGGAGAAACTATATACGTATCCGAGTACGACTGGCGAATAGACTCCTATTCGGGCCAGCAACTGCGAAAAACACAATGGTACGTCACGGATAAAGACGATTGGGGCAAGACGAGCTTCGACTTTAATGACAGGAATTTTAGACTGATTCAGACAACCGTGAATTTCGCCGACCGCTCCTATAAGGAAATCACGCACCCCAGAACGTCGCATCCTGATAATCCAATGGTTCATATCATCTTTCTGGCAGGCTGGATCGACAGGGCAGACCGGTTTTTCGAGAGCCGGCAGATAGAAGGAATCGAATGTTTCGGATTCGAACTCAGCGCCAAAAAACACGGAACAAATCCGGATACAACAATACATACACTTTGGCTCGATGCCGAGACGATGCTGCCGGTACTGCTGGAATTCGAGTGGCTCCAGGATGATGGGCCGAGGAAGATGGTCCAGGACCAATTCGAATGGGACGCGGAATTGCCTGTAGAAACATTCATTCCCGAAATCCCCGCCGATTTTACCCTGGAAGCAGACAGCGATGGTTAATCGAGCTTATAAACGCGACTAAAGCACATCCAACAGGCCGGGCATAATATAGCCCGGCCTGTTTTTTATACGCTTCCGGCAATAAAATAACAAAATTCCCCTAAAAACCTTACAATACCTGTCACAATCTTGCTTGTTTTCCCGTCATTGTAAGTGAAAGGAGATATTCATTGACTGAAGCTGAGCCGTTGAACAAATGTAAAAACACCAGCGAGGCTGATATTGAAGAGATCATAACACCTCAGATGCTTGTGCGTAAGTACGCATCGACAGTGCTGGGCTTGTGCATCGCCCGGACAAAAAACTTTCACGATAGTGAGGATATTATGCAAGAGGTTTTCTTAAAAGCGGTCACGAAACTTGACACCCTGAAGGACCCCGGCCGGGCCAGAGCATGGCTGCTGCAGATCGCTCGGAGGATGTGTATTGATTACCATCACAAACGACAATCCGCCCAATCGATACCAGATGATGTGCTGGCGCCATCAGCTTTTATCGATGAGCATATCGAACTTTTGCATGAGGCTATCTCTAAATTACCGGATGGATACCGCGAGCCGATCACTTTATATTATTTGAATAGTCATAATTGTGCTGGCGTTGCCCGGACGCTGGGCATTAGTGAAGATGCTGTGCGTAGCCGGCTTGTCCGCGCTCGCCTCCGCCTGCACGAGATACTCTCGGAGAAGCCAAAATGAACGACCAGAATGATTGCCAAAACCGCCGCGAAGCGATCGCTGCTTTCGTACTCGGCGAATTGGAGCCAAAAACCGCCGATGAGCTTAAGAGACATATCGATAGCTGCCAGACCTGCCAATCCCTCTATCAGACCTTAACCGCCGAAGAGATGAAGATCCGCTCGACATTCAAAATCATCGCCGAGAAAAATCAAACCATACAGGGCAGCCTTATTGAGAAGCTCGCCAAACGCGAGCCGGCAGCGTCTCAAACAGACGTCAAGCCGGAACAAACCGGCAAGCTAATTTGGGGCGCAATAATACAGAGCAAAATAACGAAGCTGTCCGCAGCCGCTGCAATCCTTATTGCGGCACTTTTAGTTGCTCATCAATTCGGCAGTTCAATTGATGGAGCAAGTGTTGCCTGGGGAGATGTGCGGGACGCATTCCTTGCCCAACCCTGGGTCCATTTGAAATATGATAACGGTACTGAGCAATGGTACGATCTGCAAAACGGACGCCGCTATTATAAAAATTGGATTCGCGACGGTGGTTGCCTTTTTATAGACAAGGTGTTGAACATCAGGCAGAGCTATGTACCGGAGTACGGCCAGCACATATCTGAGGACAGACCGGCCGTCTATCATGATGGCGTCATTCCTCCATGGGAGCCAAAGACGGCCTGGGAAACTATCGTTGAGCATTGGGAGAAAACGGCTGAGACTGGGACAAAAGGTCATTCGGAAGTTAAAAGGATTACCGAGCAAGTTGATGGCAAGCAGCTTATCCGGTTTGATCGTTATTACAATGACGCAGTAGGAAGACGATTACTGGTTAAGCAGATTTGGGCCGATCCAGAGACGCGATTACCGGTAAAAGTCTGGGAGCGCCTGCAGTTAGCTTTCCGAGAGCAACAGAAACGCGAATTTATAACGGGTGAGTTTGATTTTCCAGAAAGTGGACCTGCAAGTATTTACGATTTAGGTGTACCGAGGGATTTACCTATCGTTAAAAACTACGACAAGATTCCTGATACTTCTGTGGTCGAGGTGCTCAATGCAGGCAAGGCCGCCCTGGAAAGATTCCCGAGCCGATATCACGCGGTCCGTTGGGACAACTATGATGAAGGAGCCGGGATCGATGTCGTCTGGCGCAATGGGCAAAAGGTCCATAACAACCACTACTTTAATTTACAGGCAGGTGCTCCTTATCCGGAACATCATCTTGATTTGCCTGCGAACGCGGAAGAGGTCTTAAGCTGGGTCGAAACTCAGCCACCTGTTTCCACATATATGTTCGACGGCGAAAAACAGTACAGCCGGCAGCATCGCACCGTCTTCAGCACATTAAGTGAATCCAAAGTCAGGGTGATGCGTACAAGTAGTAGCTTGTTACCGAGCAGCAGCAGATTCATTGAGGGCCAATGGCCATATGCGAATCACAATTCCGGCAGTTTCCAAATCATTGACGATGCGCCCGAGGAACTAAGAGCATACATTGGCCTGAGAATCGACAGCGGGGATATTCGCAGAGACTTTTATATCGACCATGAGCATGATTACATCTGTGTCAGATGGACATGGTGGAAGCTGAGGGCAGGCAACTGGGAGAAAGAACGAGAGTATGAGCGTTCCGGTTTTGTGCTGCTGCCACAAGGCCGGTGGTTCTCAACCAGGTGTCTTCTGACTACATACCCCGATCCTGAAAGAGGAACCGTTCAAGGAGGGGCCAACTGGAATATCGACGTCAAGGCGATTGAAGAGGACGAGTTCCCACCGGACATATTCAATGGCGAGATACTGTTGGAAAACGCCAGGGTAGAGACGTATTAGCAGAGTTTTAAAAGCACTATATTTTCCGAAAGCTTGTTTGAAACACCGCAACCTTCTGCTACAAGGGGCCATTCCAGCATGAATTTTCTGGACAAAATGCGGTTGCAATGGTATAATTTTAAAGGATAATATGGATATTCTGCTTCTTGGCAGCAGGATTTAATTTGGAGGAAAAAAATGAAAAGGTTAAGAAGAGCTTACCAGAGACAAACCAGCAAACGCAGTAAGTTCCGGCAACGGGCAATCGCAGCCGGAGCCGCGGCGGCAATCACTCTTGGGGCGGGTGCAGGCCTGAACAAGGCTCTCGCAAAAGATAAACCGGATATAATTACACACCAACAGCCGGTCAGCCTGGACGCGGATGCGGATTTGCTCGCCGACGCTGAAGAAACCGCAATCGGATATCGCCCCTTCATTACCGACCAGAACCTCAACCATGTCGCGGACGGCGTGGATCTGGCCCAGCACTGCGCGGCTGTGATCAATGAGCTGCCGTCCTATTTCCCCGGTACTATGATGCCGATACCAAATCAGACGCATAAAGTGGTGCGCACGCTTTTGGGTACGGAAATATGTGACATTTGCGGCCAGGAGGTCAATATGGGCGGCTCCGAGATCGTCAATCCGAATCTCGGTTTGTCGTATCCCGATCCCAACGATCCTTTAGACGGGACGTTCCTGCCCGATCTGGCACTGCACTATATGGAACACGGCTCATTCGATTGCTTCGGCGACGTTCACGCCGGCAGGGTCGATATCGCACGATTATTGAGAACCCTCGAACTGCGGTATCCCAAAGATCCGAATGAGCATCAGTTGGCGATCACCGGCGATCTCGACGGCGATTTAATGACGGATAGCGAAGAATTAGCAGCGGGCTTCAACCTGTACGATGCCGATCAGGATAACGATTTGACTGACGATGGAATCGAGCTTGCCAGGCAATGTGCGGAGGTGGTGGATGCCCTGCCGGTTTTCGACCCGAACGGACCCGAAGTAAACGCAATATATAAGGTGAACTATCTACAGCGGGGTCTTGAGAATTGCGACACATGCGGCTTGGCGGTCAATATGGGTTACTGGGAGATTACCAATCTAAAGCTCGGCCTTTCTATCGAAGTTCCGGCACTGGCACTGCATTATATGGAAGACGGCTCGTTCAGCTACTCGGGTAACGTTCACGAAAAGAGCAGAATTGATCTGCCCGCTTTGAAAAAGATTCTGGAAATGCCCAGTCGATGCGGCGATTTGGGAACTATCTATCAGCCTGCGGATTTGAACAGAGACTGTAAGATCGATTCCGAAGACTTCGTAATTTTTTCCGAGCAATGGCTGCAATACACCGATTCGAACCAGGGCCAGTAAGATGAGCAAGCAGTGCTGCCACGGCGATCCGCATCCCGACTCATCCGAATTCCAGAGATATCTCCGTGCACTGAAAGAAATCGACTTCGAATTGGCCTATCTTGCAGTTCTGACGCGAGAAGGATTAAAACCCCTGAGCCGATGGGAGAAATCCCTGACCGATGGCGATCTCGAATTATTGAAGCGAACAGGTCTGATAACAAAACAAGTCCGGCGAACCGTTAAGACCGGCAGGGAAGTCGTCGAGACTATCTTCAGCCGAACTCCCGGCTATATTCAATTGTACGAACAGGCCTTCGGTAATACTCCAATAGACAAATCCCCCCAAACCCAGCGATTCGAGGGCTTCCTCTTCGGTTACCCGCCCTGCTGTGTGAGCCAGTATATTCGCAAGCCCTACGCCCCGAACAATCTGCCGGAACAGGAGCAAAAAATCCTGTTCCATTGGGCCTGCCGGGACTGCAAAGTTACACCTGCGCTGCTGCCGGCTTACAAGAACGCCTATGATCTGCTTGAGCGTTGCTGAAGCTCAACAACGGCCGGAACATCCATCCAAACCGACTAAAATCCCGCTTAAAATCGCTGAAAAAAGCTTGACGGTTCATTGTGAGCAGACTATTATCCAAATTAAGTTTCCTGGAAATATAAGAATCTATGATAATTGGGATGATTAGAGAGTAAGTCGGTAAAACAACAGGAATGAGCAGTAATACTCTATCCTCGGCTTTGTGTTTTGTGAATCCTTTTCAAATTTAGTAAGGAACCAGAGAGAATGGCAAGTTCGAAAAACGACATTCCAAAGAATATTTTGGGCAAAGCCGATACTTACGAGGACGAAATAGATCTGATCGATTATTTCAGGGTTGTCTGGAAACGGAAATACTTCATTGTGCTTGGTTCTGCATTGCCGGCTTTGATCGTTTTCCTATTCATTTACTTCTCGCCGAAAGATTACAAACTGACCTATCTCTATGACATCGGTCTTACGGAGAAAAACTATAAAACCCTGCTTGACAAGTTCTATAGTGCTGAAAATTTAGGTAAGCTCACCGCCAAATTAAAAGAAAACAAGCTTAACGGATATTGGCAAGAGATAAACGGATCAAATGTGAAATTAGAGGTTTCGCCTTCGTATTTCGGTAATAATGGCGCCCAAGCAACTGATGTAGACAAACTGCAGAAAATCCAGGAAGTCAAAGGCACATTATTAGCTATGACTATTACAGGCAGGCCAAGAAAAGACATGGAGAAAATATCTTCGATTATCAGAGATAATTTTGAGAAGGTCATCCCAATATACAAGACAAAGCATGAACTAAACACTACTATCATCGACTTAAAGACCGAGATGGCAGATATTGAGGAACGTAAATTTGATCTGGAACTTGAGTTGAAAAGGAAAAAGGCGATTTCGGAAAAATTAAAAAAAATGGAACCGGCAGACTCAAATAAGACCATGGACGGCATCGTTTTACAATTCAGTAGAGTAGAGCAGAGCAGTGAATATCTACCATTGGTCTACCAGATACAAGCCACTGATGCGAATATAATTAACCTCGAAGAGACCATTAGAGCAAAGCAGGACAAGTACGATTACTACAATAACTTGATAGGCCTTAACGAAAAGTTATTTAGCCAGGTTAAGAACAAAGTATCTTCGTATTACACCGTTCAGGAATTTCGCTCTTTCCTGGCTAATATGATGGGCGATTACACAGAAACAGAATTGGTAGACTATTTGAATGCTTACGCTAAGAGAATAGAAAATATGATATCGACAAATACTCCGGTTATAGAAAAGCCCAGTGTATATCCGGTTCCCAAAGGTGCCGCAAAAAAAAGTACGGTTATTTTTGCGGTGTTGTTAATAATAACGACATTTGTAGCTTTCTTATCAGAGGCCGTCCAACAAAAACAAGCTCCGACCTCTTGAGAGGCTTTTTATTGACATATAAATGAGCCGACCGATTGTTATTGTTGGCCCATCAATTAAATGGGGTATTTGAGGGTTGTAATCATTTTTGCTTAGTATTCTTCCTGCAAAAATATTCAATTGCACCCCACGGGGACGAAGTCTAAGAAAATTTACGATTCACGGCAAATCCTCCGAAAGGGGAGGTAAAGCAGGCAATATTGCAATGGTGGTGTAGTAAAGCGTGTAAGCACGAACAAGACAGAGAGAATACACATCTACTCTCCCCGTGTCTTCTGCAAAATTTCGAGTGGCAAGAATCTTATGATCAAAAGGTTTCTCTCCTCCCAACTTCGCATCAACATGGCTTCGGGAATGGCGACGACGGTGGTGAATATTGCCGTTATGGCGGCGGGCTACCCAATATATTTGCATTTTCTTGGTTACGAGAAGTATGGTGTCTGGCTTGTTCTCGCTACGGTTTTGAGTTTTGCTCAACTTGGAAACCTTGGCATAGGCCAGGCGGTTATGAAGCTGGTCGCTGAAGACTATGGCCGTAATGATATTAAGGGTATTCAACGTTATGTTACAACAGCCTTAGCAATACTATCTGTCAGCGGAATCATCGTGCTGTCAGCAATACTGGCTTTTAAGACTCAGATTATTGCTTTATTCAAATTAAACGATGAAAATGCCGAGATGGCGGCATGGTTATTGCCTTATATCGGCATTTTGAGCCTATACGTCTTTACAGTCCAAACGTTGAACGCAACGCTCTCCGGCCTGGGACGCATGGATTTGGCCAATTACATCCAATCCATCGGAAAAATCGCTGCTATGGCTGTTGCCGCCGTCTTGCTGTACAATGGTCGGGGCATCGAAAGCCTGCTTATCGGAAATATGATTTCGTATACTTTCATTCAAGTCGCCAGTATCATTTGTATACGGCGTATAGCTGCGATACGCCTTCTGCGACTGGATAACCTGGATGTTCAACGCGGTAAACATCTCTTAAGTTTCGGCGGCGCCGTATTCGGCGGATCGCTTATAAGCATGTTTCTTAGCCCTTTTAATAAGATAATGCTTTCCCGGTATGCGGGAGTTTCCACAATACCGGTTTATGAAATTGCCTTTAATGGAAGCATGCAAATCAGAGCCTTGTTTGAAGCAGGCCTGCGAGCAATGATGCCGGAAATCAGCCGGATCGGCGCCAACGTGACAAGCTATACAAAGGATAGAATTTCGCAATTAAACTATCACACTATGAAGCTCATTTTTTTTTTCGGCATCCCCATATATGGGATATTGGCCATTTTGGGACCATCACTGCTTAGGGCCTGGCTCGGGGATAGGTTTGTGGAAACCCTGCCTGAGGCTTTTCGGATTATGTTAATAGGTACGTTTTTAAGTCTTTTATGTGTTCCAGCATACTATACTCTCATGGGATTGGGCAGGGTGTACCATTGTTTTCTATCCCAGGTAATTCAAGGTATTGTTAATGCTGGGATTGTGGGAGTAATTATTCTGTTTGTGAGAACAATATCAATACAAACGATTGCCTTGGCAGTGGCATTTGCCATGTTAGCGACAAGTTTTTATGTAATCTGGCAGTACCAACGTGCTATACGAAAGCTTATCCTTACTTCAGGTAAAAGCCGGATTGAACCATTAGGAGATGCAACAGTTTCACAGGCGGCCTGCGCAAGTTCAGATGGTTAATTCATATCAGGAATTTTCTGGCGTGCTGATATTGTATTGTACAGGGAGTTTGCTACGTGGCACTCCGTGTTCGCAATCTGTTACATCCCTATGCTATTGATGGAGGTGTTTATGAGTGCAGATAATGTGGTTAGATCCAACCAATGGTTAAACGAATTTGCCGCGAATGTCAATTCCCAGACTGGAGAAGACGGGGTCATTGAAAAAGTCTTGGAAGTCCTACACGAGAATAACCACTGGTGCGTAGAATTTGGAGCGTGGGATGGCATCCACCTGAGTAACACATACAACCTCATCGCAAATAGAGACTACTCGGCCGTACTGATCGAAGGAGACCGCAATCGATTTCGCCAGTTGCAGAAGAATTTCCAGAGCAATGAACGCGTTAAGCCGATCAATGCGTTCGTTGGTTTTGAAGAAGATAACAGTTTGGATTCCCTCCTTCGGTCGACAGACATTCCTGTCAACTTTGACTTGCTTTCCATAGATATCGATGGAAACGACTACCACGTATGGGCCGCTGTCAAACATTACAAGCCCAAGGTTGTAGTTCTTGAATACAATCCGACTATTCCCAACCCCGTTGAGTTCGTACAGGCTCGTGATATCCACATAAACCAAGGAAGCAGTATTCTGTCGCTTGACAAACTCGCAAAAGATAAAGGTTATGAGCTAGTTGCTGCCACCAGACTAAACGCCTTCTTTGTAGACTCAAAGTATTTTGCGTTATTTGGCATCGAAGACAACTCTGTAAACACCATAAGGTCAGAGCAGCCTAGGGTGACATACATATTCAACGGATACGATGGAACCGTCTTTATAAGAGGTTTTGGCCGATTGGGTTGGCACTCGATTCCGTACAAGGAAACGAGGTTACAACAGGTGCCGAGATGGTTGCGACAGTATCCTGGGAACTATGGAATCGTAAAGAGAGGCCTTGCCAAGGTATACCGTTGTCTTCGTAGAGTTGATTGATTCACGTTTTGATGCACCAATGCATATACTAAAACAAATCTTTTTTGAAGTTAAATGGGCCGTCTTTGTGGTTGGCCACAGGGTAAAGAGCCGGGTACTTGTTCTAAAGCGGCTTTTCATCGTACCGAATCTGCCAGAGAACCCTGATGGGAAGATCCTGATTCATCTCGGTTGCGGTGATGTTAATAGCCCAGAATTCATCAATGTTGATGCTCGCTCAGCACCGCATATTCACTATGTTCGAGATGTGTGTGATTTGTCTGTTTTTCCGGACAACTATGCGGATCTTGTTTATGCCTGCCACGTGCTTGAGCACATACGCCACAACAATCTCAGAAAAACTCTCTGGGAATGGCGACGGATACTCAGGCCCGGTGGCATTTTGCGTCTTTCAGTTCCTGACTTTGATGCACTGATTGATATTTATAGGGCGTGTGACAATAACATTGATGGAATCGCAGCACCTCTAATGGGCGGTCAAGACTTTGCGGAGAATATTCATTATTCTGTTTTTAACTTAAAGTATATCTCCCGTTTCCTCACGGAAGCTGGATTTCGGAGTGTGCGAGAATGGGACCCGAACCAAGTGGATTATCACGATTTCGAGGACTGGGCGTCTAAGCCTATCGAAAGGAATGGAAAGAAATATCGAGTGAGTCTGAACGTAGAAGCAATTAAACAGTGCTAATATTAGTAACCGTTCTGTTATGAGTACCTTGCCAAAGATAACAATTGTTACTCCTTCTTATAACCAAGGCCCATACCTTGAGCAAACCATTCTTTCAGTCCTGAGCCAACAGTATCCTAATCTTGAGTACATCATTATGGACGGCGGCTCCACCGATAACTCCGTGGAGATTATAAAGCGATACGCCGATAGACTATCTTATTGGGAAAGTGGCCCAGATAAGGGACAAGCCGCCGCGATAGTAAAAGGTTTTGAGCTTTCGAGCGGTACAATCCTCGGTTGGCTTAATAGCGATGATATGCTTATGCCAAATGCGCTCATAAATGTTGCAAACGCATTTTTGGCAACCCCTGAAATATGTGCGGTAACGGGCCGATGTGTCATCATTGATGAGGGTGGAAAGCCCTTTTTGGTTAGCATTCCAATTATTCGATCTTGGAGATCCATGTTGTATTTTGGGAGCGGTTTTTACCAAATGGCAACCTTTTGGAAAAAGTCGGCATATGAAGCGGTAGGAAAACTTAATACCGAAATGTATTTTAGCTTCGATGCGGACTTGTTTCTCCGTCTGAGGAAATATGGCCGGACTGAGGCAATCAACAGTTATCTGGCGGCATATCGAGCACATAAGAAATCCAAAACCACAACTAACCAGCCCATAATGCGGGCCGAGAACCGCATGATTCAAAAAAAATATTCGAAAGTAAATAATATTACAGTTTTAGCATCACATGTTGCTAAAAGGTTACGTCCGGTGAGCAGAATCCGCAACAGGATATTTTGGTATAGAGATAAGCATAAGCTGATAGAGCTTTCCAAGACAGCACAAATTTAATGAAATCACAGCAGATTCTTTCCAGTGATATACAGAAAAAGAAGATAATAAATATCTTGCTGTTTCTTTACGGCACCTCCCTCGGTTTGCCGGATATAGTGATCGGTTTTTACAATACACGTCTGCGCATAGACGACGGCATCATGATGATTTTGTTTCTTTGCGTTTTTATAAACGGGCTATATCATCCCTATCGTTTTACCAAGAGTCAGTTGAAATTCCTGAAGCTTTCAGCGCTCTTTGCAGCCTTTTGTTTATTATCTTTGTGTGTCACTATTATTCTGGATTTACCTCTTGATTTATATTCGCCGTTCCGAATGCTGGGCTGCATGCTTATTTTAGTAACACTTTCTACGATTCTAAAATCTCCACGATTACTTGTGTGGCTGGGGTGGGGATTGTTATCAGGAGGTCTTATTTTTATGACACAATTGTTTTTCCTTTTGTATAAAGCACTTCAAGTCGGACACTTCACATATTTTTTCCGACTCAAAAATGCGTTGAGTTTCAGGACATGGAATCCGAACTCGTCAAGTGTTTTTGCTTTAATGCTTGTTGTTGCACTATTTCTGATAGGCTCTGAAATGCATGGTGTCAGAAGAAAGATATTTTCGACAACAGCAGCACTCTTTAGTTTAGTTCCGTTTTTGCTTTACTCTCGTGGTGCCATGGCGGCGGTAGTATTCGCCTGGTCTGTTTTTATATTACTGGCTCGGGAGAATTATCGTTTAAAAGTGTTCGTTGTTTTCGTATTGGTTGGAATAGTAGTATTCCAGGCAATATTTCAAAAAGATCTCTTATCTTCCGCAATATCTATCGACCTGAAATCCAGCGAGACCCAGAGCATTTCAGAACACTTCATTATGTGGCATACAGCATTGGACTTGGCAACCGATTCCCCGATATATGGGTATGGGTTTGGCCAGGAGATCCGTTCGTTTGAGGCGAGAATAGGGAGGGGTATGGCTCACAATGCGTTCTTGAGTGTTCTTGTCGAAGGTGGTTTCATAGGTCTATTTCTATTTATGTGGCCCATAGAATACCTTGTTCGCCGCCTCTGGACGTTTGCACATGGTAGTTTGTACGATATACGGGCAGTAATCTGCCTATCATTCCTTTTTGCTATAATCATACAAAGTTTGTCACAGTCAGCGTTGTACTGGCACAAATCGCCAATGTTGATGTTGTCTCTGCTGTCGGTGTACATAGGAAGAATTGAGAGATCTGTCCCTGTAGTCATAGCTGAAAAAACTGATACTTAAGTCAGCAAGTTATGTCAGTACTGATAATATGAGAATGTCAATATGTTTAAAGTCTTATACATAGTACCTACGCTTCTAAAAGGCGGTCCCGCGCTGCAGTTGTTCAATCTAATCAAATACCTGGACCGCCGGCAGTTCCTGCCGCAGATTCTGACCTTGTCCGCAGAACTAAAAGATTCTATGGAAAAAGATTTTATACGTTTGGGTATTCCTATTTCCTGTTTGCGAATGGGGCGATTCACCAGTTTTATCCAAGGTCGAAATCGTATTCATGATTATATTTACAAACATAAACCCGACATTATCCATAGTAGTTGTTTCCGGCCGGATTTCTTTTCCGCCAGGATCAATCGAACCGTCCATACGGTGGCAACAGTGCGAGGTTACCTGTTTGAGAATTACGCCTATAATTTTGGATGGATAGGTCAACATATAATCGCACCTCTTCATTTGAAAATGCTGAAAAAAATCGAAAAACCGGTCATTGTCTCCCGAATATTGAGCGAAAAGTTTTCACGGGAACATGGAATATCCTTCAATGTCATTCCAAACGGCGTAGATCAGGATGCGTTTTTTCCTGTAGAAACCGCACATAAACTGCAAATTCGCAATCAATTGGGACTGCCTCTTGAACATAGGCTGTTTGCTGTTGCGGGACGCATAGTGCCGTTAAAAGATCCCCTTTGCGTTGCAGAAGGATTTTTGAAGGCGGCAATTCCCAATGCGACAATGATTTTCATCGGAGACGGCGTAATGCGGGAGAAACTCAATCGGTTGCTCAAAACAGGAAAGTTCCTTTTGACCGGCAGAGTAAACAGCGTACAAACCTATCTGCAGGCTTCGGATTTTCTGGTGTCCGGTTCTCATACCGAAGGGATGCCAAATGCCGTGCTGGAAGCGATGGCCTGTGGTCTTCCCTGCATTCTGTCGGATATCCCGGCACACAGGGAAATGCTTGATTACCAACCGCAAGCCGGAACGCTCTTTCCCGTCGGCGATACAGAGCGCCTTGGAGAAGCAATCCACCGAACAATAAATCAATCCTATAAGATTCAGCGACAAGCGGCTTTATGGATTATCGAAAAACATCTGAATGCGAAACGAATGTCAGAGCAATATCAAGCTCTTTATACAAACCTTCTGCGTACTTAATAATACTTTCTGTTCTATAAAAACATGAGAATCAAACGCTATTCCGAGCATTTTCCAAAAAATTTATTTAACCTTATTCCTGAGAATTGTCAAATATATTTGGATGTGGGGTGTGCAGCAGGATTATTAGGAAAAGCGTTGAAGCAACGCAATGAGAATATCGAAGTTTATGGGTTGGAAATAAATCCTGAATATGCCCAACGAGCTGAAAAATATGTCGATGGTGTTGTATGTGGAGATGTAGAAGAAGTTGATTTAGGTGCCATAAACAAAAAATTTGATTGCATCATATATGCCGATATATTGGAACATTTGAAAGACCCATGGACCACTCTCAGAAAGCATAAAGAATTTCTTTCTCAAGAAGGAACAATAGTACTCAGCATTCCAAACATTCAATTTATCGGTGTTATATTATCCTTGCTATTCGGGAATTGGAATTATAAAGAAGCGGGCATTCTCGATAAAACGCATTTAAGATTTTTTACAAGGAAGACTATAAAAAAACTTTTGCATGATACCAGCTTTGAAATACAGATTATAAGACCAAATTATTCCGACCATAAAGCTGTCGCACTAATATTGAAAAGCTGCTCCATCTTTGGTTTTTTAACAAACTATTTTGCCAGGCAGTTTCTGGTGGTTGCGAAAAAGAAAGTCACCTGAACCGCATTATCGATAATAAGCGCAAAATACAGTTGTGGGATAGGATTGACGCATAGGTGTTTGTTAGTACGTAAACAGTAAGGGATATAGTATAAATGTCAGCAAAAATCCTTTTGATCGATCCTCCGTTTTATAGAATCCTTGATTTTTATAATCGATATTTTCCGTTTGGCTTAGCCTCTATTGGGACTTTCCTTAAGAAAGCAGGCTGCGAAGTTGATCTTTACGATGCTGATTATAATGATAGTCCTAAGCATATGGATTACTCCCTTCTTCCAAAATTCTATCCGGAATATCTCGCCTCATTTCAAAATCAATCTCATCCCGTTTGGGTGGAAGTAAAAGATACAATTGCACGTGTTTGTCCTGATATAGTTGGTATTTCTATTTGGACGACCTATGCTGCCTCTGCTTTTCACGTGGCCAAACTTTGCAAACAAGTCAATCCCCACTGTGTTGTGGTTATGGGCGGGCCTCACGCCACAGTCAAAGCTGATGAGATACTCAAAATTTCATCGAATGTTGACTACGTGGTAAGAGGCGATGGAGAAATCACAATGCTTGAACTTGTGAAACAAATTTCATCAGGTCTGGATTCTACTTTGTCAATACCCGGATTGTCATTCAGAGATAAGAATATAATCGTCCATAATCCTTCCCGACAAATAACCAACGATTTAGAGCTGTTTCCATTCCCGGACAGGTCTCTCCTGATGAATGAAAACCGATATACTTCAGAGGATATGGGACTTATCATGTCCAGCAGGGGCTGTCCGTTTGCATGCTCATATTGTGCGACTCATACCAGAACAGTAAGTTATAGACCTATAGACCATATTGTAGATGAAATCAAACTGGTGAAAGAAAAGTATGGCACGACATTCTTTAGTTTTAAGGATGATTCTTTCACTGTAAATAAAAAGAGAGTTGATCGGTTCTGTGACAGGCTACTTGCGGAGAGGCTTAACATTCATTGGGAATGTAATACCCGCGTTGACCTAATAGACGAGAATCTTCTAAGAAAGATGAAAAGAGCCGGTTGCAACAGCATAAAGGTCGGTGTTGAGTCCGGCAGCGAGCGTATTCTGAAAGGAATGAATAAACAGATTACCCATGAGCAGGTAAGAAACGCAGCTAATATATTTAGAAAAGTGGGGATCCACTGGACCGGATATTTTATGATGGGTGTGCCTGGTGAGACTGTCGATGAAATTCACCAGACGTTGGGCCTGATGTACGAAATCGAACCGGACTTTGCTTCCATTTCGGTATATGAACCTTTTCCTGGAACGCCAATGTTTACTGAAGGTCTTGAGAAGAAGTTAGTCAAGCACGAGATGTCGCTTGAAGATTTTTATGCCACCTTGCCAAATCATTACTACAAGGCTAATCCTCGCAAACAGGTAGAGACCATCGGTGAAGATGAACTTATTGCTTTGGCCGAGGAGATGAAAAGAAAATTCCATGTATATAACAAGAGCTTTAAACGACTTTTACATAGAGGTAAAAGCAGAATTAATCTTTACGTTAGTCAACCGATGTTATTGTGCAGCGACATTAAAAAATATCTAAGTTGGCGGTAATGCGGTGAAACCTAAACTATCAATAATTATTGTTAATTTTAACGCTGAAAAGTTTTTAGTAGAATGCCTTGATTCTATATACGCCCAAACAAAACAGATATCTTTTGATATTTGGGTCGTAGATAACAATTCAATTGATGCGAGTGTACCTATGGTGCAGCAGAATTTTCCCCAGGTGAATTTGATTGAGAACAAAGAAAATATTGGTTTTGCCAAAGCTAATAATCAATCCATAGCAAGATGCACCGGCGATTATATTTTGCTCCTTAATCCGGATACGCTGATTCTGCAAAATGCTATTGAAAAAGCAGTTGACTTTTTGGACAGGAATTCAACTGTCGGGATTTGCGGTTGCAAAGTCCTAAATGAAGATAGGACTTTACAACTTGCCTGTCGCAGAAGTATCCCAACCCCCGGTGTTGCATTTTTCCGCCTTACCGGCTTGAGCAGGTTATTTCCCAACAGCAAAGGAATGGCAAAATACAATCTAACGTATCTGAATCCTAATGAAGCTAATGAAGTAGATGCTGTTTCGGGCGCTTTTTTAATGATTCGAAGGCAAGTTGTTGATAATATTGGCAAACTCGACGAAAGATTTTTCATGTACGGTGAAGAACTTGACTGGTGCCTCAGAACAAAGAAAGCCGGATGGAAGGTGATGTATTACCCGGATGCGGAGATTATTCATTATAAGGGAGAGTGCAGCAGGTTTAACCATAGAAAAGCTGCTTTCGAATTTTATCGGTCTATGTATCTCTTTCACAAAAAACATTTTGCCGATACCTATAACCCTCTTATCAACTTTATTATTTATACCGGCATTTTCCTGAAAGCTTTTATGTCGTGGCGAAGCTTTATCTTTCCCGCCAAAGTAGGCTCTAAAGGATAATCGGTTTATTTATTCAGACAATGGGTTGACTGGATAATTATGCTTTTACGAATATTCTTAATTCTGGCAGACGCATTCTTGATAAACGTTGGTTTTCTTGCCTCGTTTTTCATCCGGTATGGAACGAACATCCCTGAAATTACTTTCCCTCCCTACAAAAAAAGTTCTCTATTTCTAACGCTGATTTACATTGCGGCATTGTCTTTTTTCAGGGTCTATAAAAGCAGGTTCAGGTCCTCTTGGGACTTGTTCAAGAGAGTTTTCATAGGGCTGATTTTCGGGACGTTATTGAGCGTCGCTTTTGTTTATGTCTTCAGGATTAAATGGGGAGCTTTTCCGACGGGCATTTTTGTACTTTCGTTTTTCATCAATCTGCTTCTGATTTTTAAGGTTAACCAGTATATCCTCAAAGCCAGGAAAAAAATCAGAAAGAAGGTTCTCGTCATCGGCCGGAACAGCATCGACGGTATTGTTGGGAAAAAAACCTTCGTGGAAAAAATCGGCAGCGATGAGATTGGGCTGTTGGAAAAATACAGGGATATCGATGAAGTTGTTATTTGCGAGAGAATCAAAAATGAAAAGGATCTGAGCCTCCTGATCTACCTTGTACAAAAGTTGAAAATAGATGTTGTTTTTAATCCTTCGATTTATGTGGAACTTCTGTCCGGCAGAATCAATGGCGATAATTCGGTTCACTTTCTCAGCACCTTCGTTGGTGAAAAGAGGGATTTGGAGGAGTTCCTGATGAGGAGCCTTGATACGGTGGGCAGCATCCTGATCCTGCTTTTTTCTATGCCGGTAACGATCCTGATCCCCCCACTGATCAAACTTTCATCTTCCGGGCCGATTTTTTACAAGCAGCAACGAGTCGGCAAAGACGGCAAGATTTTCACCCTGTACAAATTCAGAACAATGATCAACAATGCGGAGAAGGAAGTCGGCCCCGTCCTGGCCAGCCGGGACGACCCGCGTGTTACGAAAGTTGGAAAGTTTCTGCGATCAACACGACTGGATGAGATCCCTCAACTGTTCAACGTGCTGCAGGGGAATATGAGCCTGGTCGGGCCCCGGCCGGAACGGCCACACTTTGTCAAGCGGCACAAAGTTTTACATGAATTGAGACTGGCTGTAAAACCCGGACTGACGGGTCTCGCCCAGATTCGAAGTTTCTATGATTTGAAGCCCCAGCATAAAATAAAATACGATTACCTCTACATCCAAAAAAGATCGCTGATGCTGAACATGTACATTTTGATTCGAACCATTCCCGCCGTCTTCTCCAGAAAAGGCTGGTAACACCCACACACCTGCTTCACTACTCAGCCCCCCTCCTGCATAATCACTCCGGCAATTTTCCGCATACCCCATCCTTGTCAGCTAACAACGACACCCTTTCCACTAAACGCTGCACACTAAACGCTTTGAGAGATAGAAATCGGCCAAAGTGCGCGCTTTTAGATGTATGAATGCCTAAAAAAAAGATTTTTCTTTGAAAACTCGACTGAATAGTATAGATTTACTATTATTCAGCATGCGAGCGCATCTTTGATTTATACTTCTTACAACGGCATTCGAACAATGCGCGAAAGACGGCGGTTCATCTGAATAATCTACATATGCTGTTTCCGACGGAAGTATTTGAAGGTTTTTATAATTCTTTTCAAAGAAAGTGAGGAAACATAACATGAAAGCTTCATATCTTAAAGCAAGTTGTATTCTATTGCTTCTCGTTCTGGTGCTGGTATTTGCAGTAAGCGGCTGCAAGAAAGAAACTCCACCGCCCCAGGAGTCGGCCGCTTCCGCTACTTCTACACAAGATCAGACTACAACCAAAGAGCCGACTGCACCAACTGCACCGGCACAGGATCGAACTGCAAAGGAAAAAGAATTCCTTTCATCCCCGGATGCCGTGACCTGCAAGCTTGAGAAAACTACTATCGCGAAGCTCGAACTTCCGAAAAACAACATTGCATCATTTATCCGCAGGATGGAGCGTGAGAACAGGGAAGACGTCAAACAAGCCCAAATCACCCTCGCCGATCACCCATTCAAAGTCATATTAGCAGACAAACCCGAACGTGAATTTTACCTGTATGACACCGAAACAGGAATCGGCCCCTACTGGTGGGGCTCGTGGAGTCTGCATTCGTACCATAAAATCGACGATGAGTTCTTCGAATTCATGCTAATTGAGGACGGCACAAAAATCGCCGCCCGTTCATACAAAGGGCCCCTCGGCACAATCATGGTCGGCAAAGGCGGCCGGGAATTGGAAAAGGTCGAGTTCAATGGCTCGGTACACCAGAAGGCAAGCGTGGCCGCACCGATTGGGATAATCGAGGAACGCTCGCCCAAGGCAGTGACCGAATGCGCCATACCGGTGGGCGACTACACGTCATATATCATGCACGTCACTTATGATAATCTGGATATCTGCATCTCCAACAACTACCACACGAACGCACAAGGTCAATCCGGCGGAAAGGATATAATCTATGGTATGATGGTGCGTGAAGATAAGCCGTACGTGCTGGATTTCTCGAACGAACCGATGGTTATATTTGACCAGCCGTCCAAGAGTCAAACCTCCTTCTCCCGCGGATATGAGATCAAATTCGCCGCCGTGCTGATTGACCCGAAGCTGGACATCATGATACGCGGGCTGGACGATACATCCGTCAAAGTTGATAGAGAGTACAAAGATGCAAACGGCAAGGTGATTCAGACCATCAAAGTGGACAAGTCGCTGGATCCGAATGTGGTGATCGCGCGTGCCGACGGCGAAGTTATCGCCGAGGGCGTAATGCCCTTTGGCTGAGCGGGTACATGCGGGTACACGTGGCGTGTACCAGACGATCTTCAAATCAATGGCGGCGAAGAAGAATTGACCGTAACAGTGACTTACGAAACGCAAAAGCTTTACGGCAAAGTAACCGCACAGCGAAAAATCAAAATCCGAAAATAACAGGACATACTAAAATGAAACAGGCGGCCTGAACTACTGTTCCCGCATCCTACTATGCAAAATTTATTTTGCACACGCCGAAAAAAAAGTCATAATGTCTTCATGTCACATTGCAGAGAATATAAAAAACATTGACAGACGGGAGTTTATATGAAGACTTATTGTATTATTTTGATTGCTGTTTTTATTACAGTCACGTCATTCGGACAAGGCAAAGATACGTATACTGCGGAACTCCAGATAAATAAACCGTATTGCCTGCTGAATTTCATGGAGACCCTCAGGACAAACGGCTATTACGGGCCGACCTTGTATTCCTTCTATCAAAAAAGCAAATACAATAACGATGAGAACTTAAAGAAACTCGTCCAACAGTACGCGAGGTTGAAAATCAGATATGCATATCACTTTGACAGCTACCCTAAATACAGATTCATGGCCAGGGATAAATCAACAAAAGACTTGTTCTATATTCTGAGTTCAAGATCTGAAAGTCTGGAAGATTTTAAGCAGCTAACTGTCGGTATTATTCCGTTTGATCAACATCAACAATTGTTCGAAGTTTTCGAAGCAGCCGAGCCAATATACGATGAGTTAATCTGGAATCCGTATTACAGTGCGGCACAAAAAAGATTGAAGGAATTGAAAGAATACGCGCAGGAAATCAACTTAAACGAAAAGTTTCAGCCGATTGCGAATTTCGTAAACAGCAGTTGGACTTCAGATATCCCCGTTGTAGTATCATTTTCGATTGTGCCCGGCGAAAAGGTCAGACTCGTCCCCCCGCCCCAGGGCAACACCATATTTTGTGGCCTGTTAACCGAATCAGACGATTACTCCTGGTATGTTGGTCTGATCACACACGAATTCTCTCACAAAGCGTTTGCGGAGCAGCCGTTGACGATGCACCAGCAAATCGATCAATGGTTTACGGCTTCAAAATCTCCTCATCGGGGCATGGTCAATTTTATGTTTAACGAGGTGTTGGGTGGAGCGATAGGACACAAAATAAAGGAAGATCTTTTGGGCCACCCGCACGAGTTTACGTATGGGCAGTCATTCATGAGGCAGTTCGACGAAGCTATTTATCCGATGGTGGTATCATATCTTAATGATGCAAAATCAATCGATCAACACTTCATCAACGAAAGCCTGAGAATATACGAAAAAACATTCCCGAATGCACTTCGTGAATATAGCTATTTATTCCAGGCTTACTACCTCATAACAGATGCTGACAACAGCCAGGCACGGAACCTGGCGGGTCTTATTATGAAAAACATTTCCAGACCGCTGATGTATGAATCAGAAAACCCGATTATTGATGATAAAAATATAGACGCCTTGATTGCCTATGACTTCACAAAATTATTAGTCATCACCAAAGATCATGAAAGGACAATCGAGTATCTTAAAGGTAAGATCGGCGATCTTGATAGATTTGAAAATCTTGATATAGAATCAGATTTCGTTTTGTCATTTAATGATGTTCAGGGAAAACCTTATGTAATAATTAACATACATTCCCTGGAAAAGTTCGAGGAGGTCCTGAAAACGATGAAAAGCCTCAAGATGATCGACCCCAAAAATCCCATCGTACTCATTGATTAAGATTCAGCCGGGTTTAGTTGGGTAGCGGTGCGATATATAGCCTCCTATATGTCCAAGCCGGAACTGGTTTCTTTTTTATTTCCAATCAAACTGTTCTTTCTTGAAATTCATCTCAAAATGCAGTGTAATACTTCCAAAATCGAAGGTATGTAAACCCTTGAACCTGCAATATGAACAAAGTCACGATATTGGAGACATTATGAAAGCATCGAATCTTTTGTACAGCATAGTAATCGCACTGGCACTTTTAACATCATGCGCGGTTTTCGCGCCGGAAGACAAAAGCGCAGCGTTATTTGACGGAAAAACCCTGGACGGTTGGACGGTCCTCAAATGCGAGGCGGAGGTCGACGACGGAGATATCCTTATCGTAGCAGGAAACGGCCTTATACAAACCGAGAAAAAATACGGCGATTTCATTCTGGATTTCGAATGGAAGGCCCTTCGGGACGACAAGTGGGACAGCGGCGTCTATTTCCGCTACGATTCCGTGCCGGAGAACCGCCCCTGGCCCGATCGCTACCAGGTCAACCTTCAACAGAACAGGGAAGGCAACATTGGCAACCTGGAAGGAGCCAACAGCGAGGGGCTTGCAAAGGACGGGCAGTGGAATAAATTCAAGCTCACGGTACGCGGCACAAAGGCCTCGCTCGTGATTAACGGCAAACCAGCATGGGAAGCGGACGGCCTCGAAGGCCCTGAAAAGGGATTCATCGCTCTGCAGGCCGAAGTCCCCGGCGGCGGACAATACCGGTTTAGAAATATCTACCTGACCGAACTGGACTGATACGCAAACGCATAAGCAAAGGCATTAAACGAAATCATTATTCCCGGCGTATCGGGGAGTTTGAGATTCCAGGCGATTGTTCGCCAATCAGGCCGCTTTGGCGCCTTTTGCTATTGCCAGGCGAGCGGAGATAATCCGATATAGCACCGCCAGAACGAAGATCAATACGACCAGTCCCGCGGCACGGAAAAGAAGGTCGTTCATCATGGAACTGTAACGCCGAGACTCCATTAAATTGTCTACTTCAGCTAAAAGTGCCTTGATGTCGTTTGCCGCCTGTGAAGTCTGCTGAGCTGTGTCACGGTAATCCGTGATCTTGAAAGGCGTTGCTTCTTTCTGCGGCGAAGGCTTTATTTTATTTAATTCCTGTACGACCTCGCCTGTGGATATAGCCGCAGTATTCCATGCCTGGACCGTTTCGTTAACATCTTTGACCACAACGTCAATCGAGCCGGCGGCCTTGTCCAGTTTTTCAAGAGTATCACTGACCGCAAGTGAGGTTTTTTCGGCCTGTTGGAGCGTTTGTTGAAGAGCGTCCTGCTTTTTGTCAATATTTTCGACAAACTTCGTCAACTGCTCTTGAAGCTGTTCCGGCAACTTATGAACCGACTGTTCCAGGCTGGCGCTGCTTTTAGAGACCTGCTCCAAACTGCTCAGGAAGGATTTTGTCATGTTTGCCTCTTCGAGGTCGAACAACAGCAATTGCAACTGCCAGCGAGTAGATTCGGGCATATCGGCGACTATATTGGAAAAACGTTCGGCCGTATCGCTGAAATGATTTATCGCAGAGGCCGTCCGATCCACTCCTTCTATAGCGCGGAAGGGTGTCATCGGAATCTTGAGAACGCTCACGAAAGGATTCGTCTGGTCCTTCTGCACCTCGGTCGCATACACGATTACATTGGAAAATGTGCCTTTGATGGGATTGTTATGTGCAAACTCGGTCACATTTTTACGGGCCGACTCGAAGACTTCGTTTTTAAGAAAAATAACCCCGATATTCTGGATTTCTATTTCAAGGCGTTTGGAGCCGGCGAGTGCTATCTGATGAGCATCACCGAAGAGCGAACTGCCTTCGCCTTCTTCGAGATACATTCTGATTCTTGTGCACAGAGCCCACGTCTCGATGAACGCCACAATAGAGTCGTCATTGTCCAGCATTGCATTTATACCCTGGACCATCCGCGCCTTCATTTGCAGAGTCGTTTTTTCCGTTCTCGTGCTGGGTACTCGCTCGTTAAGCTCGTTCGAGACCTGTCTCAGCGTGGATTTGAAGTATTCCCGGAATTTATCAAGCCGTTCCCGCAGTTCCTGCTTTGATATCTGGCCGGTTTTCGGAGTCATACCGCTGCCGATAGTGCGGAGATCCTTCGAGCCGCAGCCTTCAAGCAGAAAGAGCGAAAGTATTCCCAGGATTACCGTGATTATTAAGCCGCAAGAGTATACAGTATATTTGTATGCCATTATCATACTCCTTCCATCACCACTTCTGCTTTATATCATATCGCTTTCTAATGATGACCAAAGCATTCGTGGGAATTCATTTTATCGTAAACATTATAGATTTGTAATGCTAAACATACGAGAGAAAATTTGATGGATACTGAGACTAACGACTTAACAATTGGCAGACGGATTGAATTATTTTGCGGTCGATAAGGTCATACCGATCTTCCGGCGGCGGAATTGCTCCACTAAAAGTTATGTGCGGTCGATGCTGCATCGACGAGTCGCACTTTTGGCCAAACGCCGAGAAATGGACCTGCGTTGCTTTTGTCTGTTCCACGAACGCCCGGATGTTATGGAGTCGAAGGCCGCTGCCCGGCAGGATTTCGATTCTGTCGCCGGCATGAACAATCAGTTTCCTGATCAATTCGATACCTTCGGGCGCGGTCCTTTCCTGGCCGCTGGTCAGAACACGACTGAAACCAAGATCCATCAACTGATCGAGCGCTTTCAGCGGGTCAGGAGTAACGTCGAAAGCCCGATGAAATACGGTTTGCCGGCCCCGGGCGAGTTCGATGATCCGCTTACAACGCTCTGCGTCGACCGAGCCGTTGGGGGTGAGTATCCCGAAAACCAGTCCATCAACACCGTGCTCGACGGCCAGTTTCACATCGTGCTGCATTACCGCCATTTCCGCCTGCGTATAGCAGAACCCCCCCGCTCTCGGGCGAATCATGACCATTACGGGAATATTCAATCTCTTCCTGGCTTCGATTATCGAGCCCAGCGACGGCGTCAAGCCCCCGAGAAAAAGCGAAGAATTCAACTCGATACGATCAGCACCGCCTCTCTCAGCTTCAACGGCATCATCTACCGAACCACAACAAACTTCGATCAGTATTTTAGACGACACGCTGATTATCTCCCGACGAAAGAGAAATAAAGAACTTCGAATCGCTCCAAGAATCGATAAGCAGCCGGCCTTTGTATATTATGCGGCGATCTGCTGCTGAACGTTACGAGGCACAAGCTCGAATGGCTGAGCATCATCGACGTTTTACATTGCTATAGCATTTTCTCAATAGCGTTTTTCAGAGCATGCAAATCTTTCTCAAGAATGTTCCATACCCGTTCGATATCAATCCCGAGATAGTCATGTACAAGCACATTGCGAAGGCCGGCAATCTTAAACCAGTCAATGCCGCTTTCTTTTTCTCTGGTCTCATCGGACAGACGCTACGTCGATTTAGCTAACACCTGCAGGTTCCGAATTACAGCATCCTGTATGAGCGTAGAGTCTATGAAATCCTGCTTGTTTTTCCCGCCCACATAAGATTCTATTCGTTCGATGCATTCGTGAATGTAGATCAGATAGAGCCGGTCATCTTTCATATTGGTTTTGCCTCGCGGAGCACTCGCTCTTTGATATACCAATGCAGCCCATTTTCGGTTACGACATCAACTTTGCGATTGAGAAGCTGCTGCAGGTCCATGAGCAGGCCACCCAAATCAAACAGGCTGCGCCCCTTTTCCAGGTCAACCAGAATGTCAACATCGCTGTTCTCGTTGGCTGTGCCATTCGCAACAGACCCGAATACGCGAAGGTTCGAAGCCCCATACTTGGCCGCCAGAGCAAGTATCTGCTCTTTCTTGTCCTGGATTATTTCTGCAGTACCCATATGTGCATGGACCTTATCAACTAAACCAGCTTATTTGAAATGTAAACAAATAAACAGAATATGTCAAATCGAAATCTGAAGTAGCAATATCTCGATGTAACAGATCCCGAACTGCAGTCAAATCCGAGTCTAATCTGTAGCTGAGGCAATAGAATGCCCGGCCAAGCCTGCCTTGAGCAAAGTCAAACAGCCATCGGGACGACGGCACCTGTGTAAATCTGTTTTTAATCTTCCTCTTTTTTCTTCGCGTATTGGGCGACGATCTGCTGCTGGACGTTGGACGGCACCAGCTCGTAATGGCTGAGCGTCATCGAATAGCTGCCGCGGCCGCCGGTCACGCTTTTCAACTGGCTGTTGTACTGCGTGACCTCCGAGAGCGGAACTTGCGCCATGATAACGATGAAATTGCCGGGCAGCACATCCTGGCCCTGGACCCTGCCGCGTTTGGAGGCCAGGTCGCCTGTGATATCGCCCACGTTCTCTGCGGGGATGGTGATTTCTATATTGACGATCGGTTCGAGCAGGACGGCTTTTGCCTTCTGCAAAGCGTCGACGAACGCACCCTTGCCCGCGGCACGGAACGCGACCTCTTTCGAGTCGACCGGGTGATATTTTCCGTCATAGACGGAAACTGCGATGTCCTGCATCGGGAAACCCGCGATGATGCCGTTCTGCATGACCTCGTTGACTCCCTTGAGAACGGCCGGCTCGTACTGGCCGGGGATTGAGCCGCCGAAAATGTCCCAGCCATACTGCAGCGGCGGGTCCGAGTTGCGTTCGGCCGGCTCGATGCGAAGGTAAACCTCGCCGAATTGCCCAGCGCCGCCGCTCTGCTTTTTATGCCGGTAATGGCCCTCGGCTTTGGTGGTAATCGTCTCACGGTAAGGAATCTTGGGCTCCTTCGTCGTGATCGACAGCTTGAAGTGGTTTTTCATCTTTTCGAGCGTAACCCGCAGATGCAGTTCGCCAAGGCCGCTTGCGACCAGCTCTTTAGTCTGCTGGTCATGCGTAACCTTAAAGCAGGGATCCTCTTCGCGTAATTTTTCAAGGGCAGAGCTGATTTTTTGCTCATCGCCTCTTGTGGCCGGTTCGAGCGCCAATGAATACATCGGCTCGGGCACGCTCGGCAGTTCAAGCCTGCCGGTAACTTTGCCGTCGTGTATAAGGTCATCTACTCTCAACTCCTCGACTTTGGCCAGGGTCACGATATCTCCGGCGATGCCCTCATCGACAGGTTCGTTTTCGCCGCCCTGAGATTTCAGAATATGGCCCGGGCGAATGCCTTTCTTCTCGCTGTTGCGCAGCATGTTGGTGTCTGACTTTATAGTGCCGCTGAAGATTCGGATAGTGGAGTATTTCATATTCGATCGCGGATCGAATCCCACACGAAAGACCACACCTGCCAGCGGACCGTTGGCATCGGGGGTCAACTCCGTCACGTTCTCGCCGTCCTTGAGCTGAACGGCTTTTGCCTGGAGAGGCGACGGGGTGTATTTTGCGATCATATCCAGAAGCTCCTGAATCCCCACATCCTTGCGGGCATTGGTGAAGATTATCGGAATGATCGTCCCGGCTTTCAAGGCCTCCACAAAGACCGAGGCGATTTTTTCGGTCGATATTTCCTCGCCGCCAAGGTAGCTTTCCATCAACTCATCGTCAGCTTCGATAACGCTTTCGATCAGCTCTGTATGGGCCACGGCGACGTCCATAAGAGGCGATTCGCCGCTCTCGTTTTCGATGCAGTCGATCACGGATGCCTTATCCGCGGCCGGTAGATTCGCGCAGCGGCATTGCTGACCGAAAGTTTCCTGAATATTTTTTATCAATTCGGGAAAGATCACATTCTCGGCATCCATTTTATTTATGACAATAATCCGCGGCATTTCAAGTCTGGCTGCCAATTCGGCCATTTTGCGGGTGTTGGTCTCAATGCCGGCAGAGGCACTAATGACCAGCACGGCCGTCTCGGCTGCCGGTATCGCTTTGATGGACGGTCCGACGAAATCCGGGTAGCCCGGCGTATCGATGATATTTATCAGCTTGCCGGCGTGCTTGGCATGAACCGTCGCAGATTGAATCGAATGCTGGTGCTCTTTTTCCTCATCATAGAAGTCGCAGGTGCTCGTTTTGTCGTCGACGCTTCCGAGCCGGTTTGTCGCCCCGGTTTTATACAGCATCGCCTCTGTCAGAGACGTTTTTCCGCTGCCGCCGTGCCCTAAAAGAATAATATTCCGAATATCGCCGGTATTAGCCACTTTCAAGCCTCCAAAAAGCTATTTTACGGGTTTCCAGTAAAGCTATTAATAATACAACAATTCCGAGGCGAATGAAAAGATTTTTTTCAAAAAACTAAGCCTTACCCGCCAGGAACAGGAAAATACCGCCTTAAGTAAAGAAAATTGATGCTCTCCAAGCCCGCCATCTTATGACTTTGCTTTAGAATAGCTGCAATTGAGTTATGAGTAAAAAGGCCCGGCAGCTCCGCAGGCCGCCGGACTTTTGAATATACCGAGCCGTTTGTTTCTTTCTAAGGTGGCCTACTGTGCCATTGCCGTGATTTCCTATGCTGTCATCGCTATGTTGTAGATGCGAATATCGTCGATCTGGCCGGAGAAGTAGATTCCTGGGGCGAGTGTGCTTCCGACGCCGAAATTCGGTAAACGTCCCCATAAAATCCGCAGAAAAAGGGCTGCAAGTTTTATACTCACAGCCCTTCAGTTTTGTGATACGAATTGTACTTTATGCCCTGCTTTTCCCGGCGCTGCTGACGTCTACTGCAGCCGGGTTGGTTTGTTACTCCACTGTTGGTGGCCCGTTATCGTTCCAGCAACTGAGGGACGCCTTTGAGGGCCAGCCCTTTATTTAGTCTTTAACCTTGTAATGGCCCTCGAAATTTGTTGATTTTCTTTCACGGCAAGGTCTGTCCGAATCCGATCTTAGTCAGCGAGATGTTGGTTTACTCCTAAAAATTGGAAATGGAGCCTCTGTGAGCAAACAGATAAAGAATATTTCAGATATACCTGCATCTAATCAAGAGGTTCAAGAGACTCATAAAGACATTCGAAAACTGTTAAAGCTTAAAGAAAGGGCTGAACCTTAAGAAATTCTAAAGACAGACCTCCCGGAGTAATACAGCAATTCCACCAAGTACAAACATACCAAAACCAATAAACATAGGCCCAAACTGAAAGGCTACTACTGCACCAATGACACAACCAACAAGGGGTATTGGTAGAACAGAAAGGAGTGAGATTCTATTTTTGGAAACGTAGTAATCGAAAAGGATGATTCCATAGGAGAAGCCTAAAGCTGTTATGAGTGGTGCAAGACACCATAGCAACCAACTAACAGGTCCTCCAGGAGGTTTTTCAGCAAAGGTAAGGAACGCAGCGAGCCAGATGAAATTGGATAAACCAGCGCCGAGGAATGAGATAAATACTCTTTTTACGGAGACAAACAGTTTATACCAACGATGATCAGGACAAAGGAATGGCATTTTTAATTTCATGAAAACCCAGAGTTTGTGACGCCTAACATGTTATTATATGCTTTTACTGAGAACACCGAATAAGATATTCTTGAAATTGGCCAGTGACAACAAAAATGTGGAAAAATTGAATCGTCACTATCTCAATAACACCGGAACAGGAAGGCAGTCAATCATTATTTATATTTTAAGGGCTGGCCCCTATGTCCCCCGTCCCTAGAAACCACTGGTTAGAACTTGTTGAGAAAGTAGAAACCTCCGTTCAGATATGTTGCAAATAACACCCACCCAAGGTAGGGCCACAGAAGAACTGATGATGGCCTTACGACTTGCCAGAAGTGTACGATCAATAAAGCGAGTGTAATGTCAAGGAGTAAAATATCCAAAAGTGCCCAGCCGGGTCTTTGAAGGCCAAAGAAAATCCCCGTCCATGCGAAGTTTGTTATTAGATGAAGAATGATTGCAGCGTAGGCCCAATAGTTAGGGTTCTGACGAGTCTGTTTGATATACAGAATCAGTGATATTGCAATCATGATATAGAGGACCGTCCAGACTGGTCCAAATACCCAATTCGGAGGCGTGAGAGGCGGTCGATTTAGCTTTGAGTACCAATCATTCATCTTAGATATACCAGTAGTTCTAACGCTGCGGCTCATAGGTGAGGGCCGCTTTTTGGCCCGAATCCTTGTGCAGCCGGTTGTTATGTGCCCTGCAGCTTGTTAATCGTTTTTACCAAAGCTTCAGCAACAGCAGTTGACGAACCAGGATTTTGTCCTGTTATAATCAAACCATCAACTACAGCCAACGAATTCCAGTCTTCAACCTTCTGGTACACTCCGCCCATTGCGATAAGCTGATCTTCGACCAGATAGGGCACGATATCCATTAATTCCACTGCGGCTTCTTCGGAGTTACTAAAACCAGTGACTTGTTTACCTTTGACCAACGGATCACCATTGTGATCCTTAGCCTTTAATAACACAGCAGGTGCATGGCATACGGTCGCTACAGGTTTTCCGGAAGCAATAAAACCTTCAATCAGCGCAATTGAATCATTGTCATTATGCAAGTCCCATAATGGCCCATGGCCACCGGGATAGAATACCGCATCAAAATCTTCCACTTTCATTTCTGCTAATTTAGCAGTGTTCGCCAATTCATTCTGCGCAGCCTGGTCATCGTCAAATCGACGCGTATCATCGGTTTGAAAATCAGGTTCGTGACTTTTCGGATCAAGCGGCGGTTGACCGCCACGCGGTGAGGCCAGCGTAACTTGCACACCCGCATCTTTTAGATGGTAATAAGGGCTGGCAAATTCCTCCAACCAAAAGCCTGTCTTTTTGCCAGTATCACCCAGTTGATCGTGTGAGGTTAAAACAATAAGTACTTTCATCAGGTAGCTCCTTTTAGGGTTTGTTTTCTGTCATTGTGAGTTGGTTTGTAGATTCTACAACAGATTATTCCACCTAACATGTTATTATATGCTTTTACTGAGAACACCGAATAAGATATTCTTGAAATTGGCCATTAACAACAAAAATGTGGAAAAATAGAATAGTCACTATCTCAATAACACCGGAACAAGAAGGCAGTCAATCATTATTTATTTTTTAAGGGCTGGTACCTTACCGGGAGTCTCATGAAGGGGATGTGAGCGAGCCTTTAGGCTTGCTCGCGAAACATTCCCTTCTGAGACTCTCGGGGCTTTACAAA
>Ga0210003_1000658_pt1 | contig 31156 bp, 29 predicted proteins | sample LantaG_FD_182804 | JGI IMG/M metagenome (GOLD analysis project Ga0210003, IMG submission 182804) | Deep subsurface microbial communities from Baltic Sea to uncover new lineages of life (NeLLi) - Landsort_02402 metaG (SPAdes) (version 2) | ecosystem: Environmental > Aquatic > Marine > Oceanic >... | reverse complement strand
ATGTTTGCGTTTTTCGTTTCGAATCCAAGTCGCACCATCGCCCAGAAAGACCACCTCATCAGCCTGACGCAGCCCGCAACGGCATGCTTGAAGCCAAAGATGCCAACCAAAAATCTCTGAGTTATCGAACCGACCTACATAACAGCTTTTTCTCTGCTTACGTTCATTTTCCCAGTAAATCACACCTAACTTGGACTCATGCCAACCATCTATTTCATGCACCGTAGTGCCATCTGCGGCTATATACAGCCTCTTGGTCGTTATCTGTGCTCTGGGAATGTATCGGTTCTTCTGAAAATCGGCCAATTCCTGATCTGCCTGTCGCAAGAGTACCGCACCAACTTGATGTGTCAGCCGCTCAATCGTATTAGTCGAAACCTTTTGGCCAAAAAGCTGCTCGATTTTTCGAGAGGTCTGTTCAAAACTATCGTCAACAGCTAACAAACAGCAGGCCTTTGCCAAACCAGGACTGAGTTGGCCGGGTCACAATCCACTGTCAATATCATAAGGAACCACGCTGTCGACACAGTGCCGGCAATGATAATAAGCTCGCCGAATCTTTATCCAGCCGAAGATGGTATTGATGTCTTTGGCTCGGTGCCCTACGAAACGTTTTGAACCGCCGCAATTACAGGATATGGAGCTGCCTTTATATCCGTTGCGTTGACGCTGCACCAAACGCTGCAATAATCCCTTTCCTAACTGTTCCATTTTAGTTTTTACTGCTGCCTCCAAGGCTCCAAGGTCACCAGCGACGAGATTTAATTCTTCTGAATAAGCCGCTTCCAATTCTTCCAGGATTTTGGTATCCATAATATGTGCCCTCCATAGCAAAATAGTAGTTTGTAATATTTTCCCTATTTTGCCTATCGGGAGGGCTTTTTTCTACCTACAAATATGACATGCACCTAGCGTTTAGGGGGGTGGGGGTTTGGGGGTTGACTTCGGTAGAGATGGCGTTAAACTGGTTGCTTTGCGAAATTGGTATTATCGAGCGTAGTAAGCAATAAGGAGGCGATAAGTGGCTTATAATTGCGTTGTTCTGATTAAACAAGTGCCGGACACCAAAAGGATTACAGGGCAGGCGATGAATGAAGATGGTACGGTCAACCGGTCTGCGCTGCCGGCCATTTTCAATCCGGAAGACCTTAATGCGCTCGAGTTGGCTCTTGAGATTAAAGATAAGTTCGGCGGGAAGATAACGGTCATCACGATGGGGCCGCCGGCAGCGAGTGAGATTCTTCGTGACTCACTTTTCCGGGGCGCTGATGATGCGGTCCTGATAACGGACATAAGATGTGCTGCGAGTGACACATTGGCAACCAGCCATATCCTGAGCTGTGCGGTCAAGAAGGTGGGGGACTGCGATATTGTCCTTTGCGGAAGACAGGCAATTGACGGGGACACTGCCCAGGTTGGGCCGCAGTTGGCGGAGAAGCTGGGCATTGTGCAGATTACTTACGTCGAGGAGCTTGTTGAGGTTAACGGCAAAACCATAACGGCCCGCCGGAATATCGGGAACGGCTGGCAGCAGGTCCAAACCAAGCTGCCTGCTCTTTTGACTGTCACCGGTGAGGCAAATGAGCCGAGGGTTGCTGCAGCGAAGAAGATGATGAAATATAAGAAGGCACGGACGCATGTTGAGGTCGAACAAAGAATCAAAGCGGAAAATCCGGGAGCGAACGAGGCGGATATCAAGGCGCTCGTTGACCATAAATGCAGCGAGTTGGAAGAGAAGGGGCTTCTGATTAAGCAATGGGATTTGGATTTTATTGGCGCTGATTTGAAGTGGTGCGGGCGGGGCGGCTCGCCGACGAAAGTGCATCGCATTCAAAGCGTTGTTCTGGCTACAAAGGAAAGTAAGGACGTCGAGCCAAACCAGAAGGGAATCTCCGGTTTAGTGCATGAGTTGATTGAGGACAGGATAATAGCGTAGGGGTAAATCCGAAATGCGAAATCCGAAGCACGAAACAAATACAAATGACCGAAATACGAAATTCAAAACAAATTAAGCCACAGAAGACACAGAGGAACACAAAAAAGGATAAAAAAGAAGGTGGATTCCTGCTTTCGCAGGAATGACATTCTGGTCTATGAGATGAGTTATGATAGGTGTGAATAGAAAAGGTGAGGTTTGGGTTTTTGCAGAGCAGCATAACGGCAACTTAGAGGATACGCCGATTGAGCTGATGAGCAAGGCCCGGCATTTAGCTGATATGCTTGGCGTGAAACTGGCGGCGGCGCTTTTAGGTAACGGAGTCAGCAGCCTTGCACCAAAACTAATACACTATGGGGCTGACAAGGTATATCTTGCTGAGCATCCGCTGCTTCGAGCGTATCAGACGAACAGCTATGCGAAAGTAATGTACGATTTGATTCATAAATACGAGCCGCAGATAGTGCTTTACGGGGCGACAATTACGGGGCGTGACCTGGCACCTCGAATTGCAAGCGCGGCAAAGGCAGGGCTTACGGCCGATTGTACCGACCTTCAAATCGGCGACCATGGGATATCGAAAAACGGAAAGGTGCACAAGAATCTGCTGTTTCAGGTTAGGCCTGCTTTCGGCGGGAATATAATCGCGACAATCATAAATTTCGACCGCTGGCCTCAGATGGCGACGGTTCGTGAAGGCGTGATGCCGCCGGCTGAGGCGAATGTCAGCCGAAAAGGCGAAATCATTGAAGAAAAAACGGAACTCTCAGAGCAGGATTTGCCGTTGGAGATTCTGCAGGAACATAAGCGGGCGAAGAAAGTCAACCTCAAAGCTGCGAGGATTATCGTTGCCGGCGGAGCGGGGGTGGGAAGCAAAGAGAATTTCAAACACATCTGGGAGCTTGCAAACTGTCTCGGGGCGGCACCGGCGGCGAGCAGAGCAGCGGTTGATTTGGGCTTTATCGACCACGACCATCAGGTTGGACAGACGGGGACGACGGTTCGGCCGAGCTTGTATATAGCTGTTGGAATCAGCGGTGCGATTCAGCATCAGGCGGGGATGTCCCAGAGTCAGAAAATTATCGCAATCAATAACGATGCCGAGGCGCCCATCTTTCAGATTGCACATTACAAAATAATGGGTGATTTGAATGAAGTTGTGCCGAAGATTATCAAAGCAATTAAGGAAAAGAAATAGAATACGAAAAGAGATACTCGATGCTTGATGCTCGATACTCGTAGAAGGAGAAGACCTGTGGCATATCAGAGTTATAGAGATTTGGACATTTACAAGAAGGCCCATAAATTGGTTATAGAGATTCACGAGATGAGTTTAACGCTGCCTAAATTTGAGTTGTATGAGGAAGGAGGCCAAATAAGAAAATCGAGCAAATCAATTAAAAACAATATAGTTGAAGATTTTGGAAGACGTAGATATAAACAAGAGTTCATCAAATTCCTTACTTATTCTATAGCGTCTTGTGATGAGACCCGAGACCATTTGGATACTCTATATGAGACTAAATCACTGAGGGACACAGAAAAGTACGGGTATTTTTGCGAAGAGTACGACCACCTTGGTAAGATGATATCCAATTTCATTAAGTCAGTGGATGGCGGTCATAAAACGAGAATCTAGTATCGAGAATCGAGAATCTATAATGGCGAATTTTTACAGGGACAACGACGATATCCGGTTTTTGTTCAGGCATACGGACGTCGGTGGACTGGCTGCGCTTTGCGAGGATAACTTTAAGTTTTCAAGTAAATTCGATTATGCACCGGCCGATGTCGAGGAAGCGATACAAAATTATGATATGGTACTGGAGTCGCTGGGGCAGTTAAGCGCAGATTTTATCGCACCGCGGGCCGAGGATGTGGACCGCGAGGGCAATACACTTAACGAAGATGGTTCAGTGACATACGCAAAAGGGATGCGGGAGTCACTTGAAAAACTTGCGCAGGCTGAGGTTATGGGCTTTACGCTGCCTTATAGATTCGGCGGGCTGAACTTTCCGAACCTTGTTTACTCGATGGCTATCGAGATTGTCTCGCGGGCGGATGCGGCGCTTATGAATATATTCGGGCTGCAGGGAATTGCTGAGACAATCAACGCCTTTGCATCGGAAGAAATCAAGCAGAAATACCTGCACGACTTTACAGCGGGCAAAGTTACCGGTGCGATGGTCCTTACGGAGCCTGATGCGGGTTCGGATTTGCAGTCGGTCAAGCTGCGTGCATTTGAGGATGATAAGGGCAACTGGTTTTTGCACGGCGTAAAGCGATTCATAACCAACGGCTGTGGCGATGTGCTTTTGGTATTGGCTCGCAGTGAGCCGGACAGAGCCGGCGGGCTGGGGCTGAGTCTTTTTGTCTGCGACAGAGGGCCGACGGTCCATATTCGCAGGCTGGAAGATAAGCTGGGGATTCACGGCTCGCCGACGTGCGAGATATTTTTTGACAATACGCCGTGCGAGCTAATCGGCGAACGGCAGCGCGGGCTTGTCACGTATGTTATGAGCCTGATGAACGGCGCGCGTATCGAAATTGGGGCCCAGTCGGTCGGTATTGCCGAGGCTGCTTTTCGGGTCGCCCGCGATTATGCGGCCACAAGACAACAGTTCGGCGTGGCTATTGAGAAGCTGCCGGCGGTGCGCGATATGCTGATTGATATGAAGACTGCTATCGAAGCGGGCCGGGCACTTTTGTATGAGACGTCACGCGTAGTGGATATGGAAGTTGGGTACGCCAGGCGCCTCGAATGCGATTCCCGCTTGCGCGGGAATGACATAAAAAACCGCGGGAATGACAGCGGGGGGAAGGAAGAGGCCAGGCAGTCCAAGAACGAATCGCGAAAATACAGAAGATATGCGGCGATGCTGACGCCGATGAGTAAATATTATTGCTCCGAGATGTGCAACAAAGTCGCTTATGATTCCATTCAAGCGCTCGGCGGGAGCGGCTATATGCGAGATTACGCCTGCGAACGGCACGCTCGCGATGCCAGAATCACAACTATTTACGAGGGGACAAGCCAACTGCAGATTGTTGCTGCGGTCCGCAGGGTATGCAGCGGCACGGCTGAAAAGTTTATTACGGAACTTGCCCAGCAAAGTTATGAACCCGAAATGAAGGACTTACTCGAAAAACTTGGTGAGGGAACGGAGCAATTAAAAAGCTCGGTCGCTTTTGTGAAGGAACAAGGGGCCGAATATATGGACCTTTACGGCAGAGCGCTGGTTGATATGGCGATAGATTTGATTAACGGCTATTTGTTCTGCGGCCAGGCAAGCACAACAGTAGATATGGAAGTTGCAACCTCCGGGGACAACGGTCAGGCTGATAACGGCGTCGTTGCTATGAGAGAGCGCAAGGCGAAGATTGCCCGCAGATACATCACTAAAAACGCATCTAAAATTGCAGGCCTGACAAAGCTAATCGGCACCGGCGATAAGTCAACATTCACGGATTACGAGGTTCTGATAGGGCCTGTAGCTGCCGAGTAAAGGGGGAGGTTTATGCCTGGAGCTGTCATATTTGATTTCGACGGAGTAATAACGGATTCGGAGATTTTGCACCTTCGCGCTTTCAATCGTGTGCTTGCTCAACATAACATCGATATAACAACAAAAGATTATTACAAGGATTACCTTGGCCTAACAGACTTTGACTGCTTCAAGGCACTGGTCGATGAAGGCCGACTCAAACCTGACGCTCAGGGAATCAAAAATCTTGTAAAACAAAAAAACCTGGTATTCGAGGAACTGGTAAAAACCGAAGGCAGGATAATCGAAGGTGTCCGTGATTTCCTTGATGTACTCAAGCGAAACGATATAGGAATGGCTATCTGTTCAGGAGCGTTGCTGGCAGAGATTGAACTGATATTGAAACAGTCTCGGCTGCGTCCTTTTTTTGAGGTGATAGTTTCCGCTGAGCAGATAAAAGAAGGTAAGCCAAACCCGGAAGGGTTCCTGCTGGCTTTGCAAAGGCTCAACGAGGAACGCGAGAATCCCATTTTGGCAGACGAATGTATTGTGATAGAAGACTCGCATTGGGGACTCGAAGCCGCGAAAGCGGCCGGAATGCACACTATCGCCGTGACAAATTCCTACGCTGCCGAGCAGCTGGCTATGGCCGAGAAAATCGTGGCGAGGCTGGATGAGTTAACGATGGACGATTTACAACGGCTTTGCGCTTGATTCGCTCTTAATCCTGAACAGGCGAACGACAACTAAAGGCGTCAATTGCCAGGACGATTCTTGCCGCTACTAATCTCACCTTTTCACTTGAAATGCACCTGGGCCGGTAATTTCAGCTTTGACTTTGCCGGTTTTTAAGTCATACTCAATCGCATCAACAAAGACACCGTTTAACAGACACGGCTGAACCTCATCACCCTGAACCGTTATTATAGACTTGTTGTGGTCATAAAATAATTCGCTGCCTGCGAATCGTTTATCTTCATCTTCGTAAGTAATTCCGTCTGCTGCACTAAGCGTCAAGAGTTCGGTTTGACGGTCAGCAATTTCTATAAACTCAGCCTCTATACGGCCGGCAGTGGCTGTAACCTGTCGGTCGTAGCGAATCTGAGCTTCAACAATAGGGAAGTAATTAATCAGCAGTGTACCCTGCGGCTCGGCATCAGCGATAAGTAAATTAGGCTCCAATAAATACTTTAATGTGGCAAAATCCTCCACAAATACCCAACACGGCTTTTCCAAATTGGGGCCATTTGAGTCTGTCTCAGACCCGGACGTGTCAGAATTATGGAATTTTATCACACCAGGTCCGGTAGCCAGGAAAAGCCGCTGAGCAGTATCATAGTCAAACCTGGTGCATTTTAACTCAATGCCGCCAAGGAGTTTTCCCGGGCCTTCATTTTGTGCTTCTTTTGCAGAACGGAGTCGCTCTGCGGCTGTTTTTACGCTTGAGAGTCTAACCAATCCGCCATCAGCTCTCAGATGTTCAATGCCGGCGGCCAATGTATCAGACTGGCGTTTTTTGTCCCTGGGCAAATCTATGGTAAGCCTTGGCGCCGAGAGTGTGTATTTTTGCCGGACATTTGGGTCTTCCCGGAGCATTGTACATAAAGTGTCACCCTCGAAGATGACCTGATTTAACTGCGACAAAAATCTGGCTTCCTTCTGAGCGATTACTTTTGCGGGGATTGGGGTCTCTTTGCCTCCCGGACGGCTCAAATCATTCATATCCACGTAAAACGTAAGCTCTGCCGGGCCGGCGGCAAAAATATCAACGAAACCAGACGACTGTTTAGATTTATCTTTGGGTAAACTTACAGTAAGCCTTGGTGCTGAAAGCGTGTAATCCTGTTGTGCATTCGGCTGTGCCTGAGGCATTGTACATAGACAGTCGCCTTCGAAGACGGCCTGACTCAAGTCGGCCAAAAACCTGGCTTCTTTCTGCGCGGTAACTCTTACCGGAACGATTGGTTCATTAGGTTCGGCACCGGTTACATCGTTGGGATAAAAAGTAAGCTCCAGGGGACCGGCGGCAACGGCGTCACCGGTACGTGCACAATAATCAATTCTCTCGGCAACGAGTGTTGTTCGGCCGTTGGCTTCTTTGGAATCATTAGGCCGCCGGCTGTTGGTTACAGTTGACACCTCGGGACTAAATGCGTTGAAATCGCCAATAGCTTTTCCAGAGTCCATCGGCACAATGACAAAGCCGTTGTCACAAGTAACGACTATCTCCACAAGTTCTTCAGACAACTTGTTTGGCTCGGCTTTTTCAGGGACAGTGACATTATCTGCCTCTGCATTATCCGCCCTTGGGGTATCAGCTTTGGGCGGCTCGGTCCGGTTCGTGACAGAAGCACTGCCTGCCTTCGCGCCATCTGCAATGCCCGGCTCGGTTTCTTCTGATTCCTCGCTTGAGCCTTTTGACCAGAAGATGTTATTGATGGAAAGCTCATCAGCAAAAACCAGTTGGTCGGGGGTGTTGATAAAAACATTTTTACTGAATATACATTTGTAGTTTTCACCTTCTCCTGGCTCAGACACGCGTTCGGCTGCCGTCGGTGTCGCTTTTGCCTTTTGAGGGACGTCGGCTGCGACGGGTTTGCTCGGCGGCTCGGCTGGACTGCCAATATTCGTTTCTTTCGTTTCTTTCGATAGAAACAAAGGCGCCTTCGATGAGCTCGTCAAATGCAAGCTATCCAAATGAACGATTCTAAGAAATTCGACGCGGCCCAGGCCCTCGTTATAGACAAGTTCCAAACCTCTACCGAGCATCCGAGCATCTTCTGAAACAAATTTGACCGGCCCGGCAGTTAAAAATAACGACCTTTCGCTGATAAAATCAATATCATCAAGATAAACAAAACTTTCTTTAATATCCCTCGATTTCTCAGGCAAAATACGAATGACTACGTCTCCGGTAAATGTAGCGTCCTTCGGAGTGGGCCTGCCTGCTATGGTTTCGACCTGAACCTTTCCCTGGTTAGCAGTGATGTAACATTTAAAAGTACGCTGAAAAATATTCAAATACGGCTTTTCAATTTCCCACTCGTCCCCTTCTTCGTGAAGAAGTTTTTCGAACCCAAATACCCTGTCTATTTTTTTGGTTTTCTTATCCCGGTGCTCATATCTGGCCTTTTCAACGGTACCAACCCCAACCTTACTAATCGTCCCAACCTCACCCTCAAACTCACCGACGTTGCTTTCGGACACAGTCCCGGCGAATTCTGCTCGTCTATTAAAATCAATCTCAGGAGTCTGGCTCATCCGGCTATAGAGCAGATATATTACAAGCACCGCCCCCAATGCAATAAGCCCCACATAGAATTTTCGCGACCTAAAGACCATAACAACCTCACTTCGACGTCACGGCAAATACCTTTTCATAAGCTGCTGCCATTGGCCGGTGTTCTTCAAGATGTATTCAATTACTTCTCGCACTGCGCCGTGACCGCCTCGGTGTGTGGCCACGTAATCGGCGCGTTGCTTGACTTCATCGACCGCATTGGCGACAGCAACTCCAAAACCCGCGTACCTTATCATCGGCAGGTCAGGCAAATCATCACCGACGCAGGCAACCGCCTGGGGCGAAAGGCCCAGTTCCTCAAGCAATTTCTCGAGTACAGGCAGTTTATCGTGACAGTTCTGAAAAACATACTCTACTTCAAGCTGTTCGGCCCGATGTCTTGTCGCTTCTGATTGCCTGCCGCTTATAAAAGCCACTTTTAGTCCTGCTCTGCGCCACAGTCGAATTCCGTGACCATCCTGAGAATTAAAGAACTTAGTCTGGCTGCCGTCGGCGTTAACTACCATTCTCCCGTCGGTCAAGACACCGTCAACATCCAGAACCAACAGTTTTATGGCTGCAAGATTTGATTTTAACTTCTCTTCCATCAACAAAGGCCCTGACCTCGCATTCATATCTTCACCACGCTGCCGCGTTCGTTGTAGCAGAGCAAATCGTGTTTTTCGCCGGTGCAACTCGGTGCAGAATGAATAATCACGCGCTTATCAGTAAGCTGCTCTATTTGCGTAATAGCGGCCCGTTTCTCATTCTGCAAATAGTCAGCAACTTCGGGCGAGACAAAGAGCTCAACGCGTTTTATCTGTTTTTCCCACGCCGAGAGATTCAACAACCTGATGATTTCAATAGACAGCGATTCATGACTTTTAACAAAGCCGCTCCCGCCACAATTCGGACAGGCCAGGGAGGTGCTTGATTGCAGAGAAGGGCGTATCCTCTGACGGGTCATTTCCACCACGCCGAACTTGCTTATCGCCAGTATTCTCGAACGAGCACGGTCGGTTTTGACCGCCGCCCGAAAAACCTTTTCCACATCCTTGCGGTGCTTTTCACTGCGCATATCGATGAAATCGCAAATTATCAGTCCGCCCAGGTCCCGCAATCTAAGTTGACGAGCAATTTCAACCGCTGCTGCCATATTAATCCTGTAAGCGGTCTGCTCGGCACTTTGACCCTTGCGGTATCGTCCACTGTTGACGTCTATCGAGACCAGCGCCTCGGTCTGCTCAACCACAATCGAACCACCGCCTTTAAGCTCGACTGTGCGGGACTGAATTTTAGTAATTTCGTCCTCAATTTGATATTTGTGAAAGAGCGGAACCTTGCCGTCATAATATGTCACCCTTGATTTCAAACGGGGCGTCGCTATGGAAAGAAAATCCCTGATTTTGCGAACAACACTTTCCGAATCACATATTATCCCGCTGATTTTACTGCTGAAAACATCCCGCAGCGCTCTGATAACCAAACTGGATTCCTGGTAAAGCTCGCCGGGCGCCTTTTCACTTTCTATCCGTTTTCTTATTGCAGTCCACAATCGCCCAAGATATCTCAAATCATTTTGTACATCCCTTTTCGAGCATCCCTGACCGGCTGTTCTGACAATAAAGCCCTGTCCCTTGGGCGGCTTACTTTCTTCAAGAATTTGCCACAGTCTTTTACGCTCATCTTCGTCTTCAATCTTGTGCGAGACTCCGTGCTTTCGCATCCACGGCAGCATAACCAGGTACTTGCCCGGCAAAGCAAGGTATGTGCTAAGGGTCGGCCCCTTGGTCTTTATGCCTTCCTTCGTTACCTGAACGACAATTTCGTCTCCCTTATGAAGACATTCCTGGATTGGCGGGCGGTATTGGAGTGACTTCCTGCGTCCGACGTTTTCGGCGCGCTTGGCCCCGGCTGCGGGAAAATGACGATGGTGCAGGTCGCTGATGTGAAGGAAACCATTCTTTCCTATACCAAAATCAACAAATGCCGCCTGTATGCCGGATTCAATGTTTACTATCTTTCCTTTGTAAATATTCCCGACGTGACTGCTCAAACTTGCTCTTTCTACATAGAGCTCTTCAAGCGAGCCATTTTCAACCACTGCCACTCTGCACTCTTCGCTCTCCGCCACATTTATAAGCATCTCTATCGCCATTGCTCTGCCTCTATCGCCTCATTCGTAACTCGCACCCTGCGAACCAATTAATCAATAATCAATTACTCTGCCATTGCACGTTCGTACGCCGAATCGGTCCCGCCAGATGCTCTACATCAAGTTCCAGCAGTCTTAATATCTCCTCGACCCGTATCGAACCGGCCGAACTGATTTTGCATTCAACAACTATAATTTTATCATCGAACTCAATTGATTTCAAGAAAGGCCTGACATCCACATTACGGATATTGCCCCTTGCGTCTATTCGCCGCTCGATATTGAGACTCTGGCTGCCCAGCAAACGCTTAATCCTGCTCCTTAACCGCTCGTCAACGCACTGCGGCTGCATACCGAATACGTACGTAGCGGCACAGGGCTGAAATGACGTCTTTGCTCCTGCTACAGTAACCGTGAGCAGCTCACAACCATCGGGCAGCCGGGCCGAAAGCCTGCTCTTGAACCGTTCCATATCAGCCGACTGCGCGGAAGTCTCAGCCTTGATACACAACAAATCATCCTCCGACTCGACGCCGACACTCCTCGGCAAGGGCAAAGATAACTTGGGACGAGGATTAAAACCCTGACTATACCGGATTTTTATGCCTGCTCGAGCACAGGCCCGCTGAAAAACCTTGAGCGTCTCGGCGTGTGACAGAAACCGAAGACTGTCCCTTATCCTGAATCTTATTACCACCAGGATGGTTTCATTCGAAGCCGCTATGCGCGCATCTCCTTTCCGGCACCAATTACACCTCAGACCAAGAAACTATCCCAAAACCGTCACCCTGAGCGAAGCGAAGGGTCTGGGTAACTGAAATAATAAATTCTTCGCTGCGCTCAAAATGACATCCTGTATTTCGAGATAATTTCTAAGCTCAACGGTGCTGGAATAAGATTATGCTCATCTTTGTTTTGAAATACAAGTATTTTCTTCGGGTTTTCGGCGTGCGCTTTAGGTTTGAGTTGATTAGTACTACGGCGCCACTTAACAGCAAAAAGGTGGTTTTGACCTTAAAATCCGAAGCACGAAATCCGAAGCGGGAATCTGGCTGGCCATAAATACAACCGGGGCCTATACCGAACAAATCAGTATAGGCCCCGAATTGATACAATCTCGCTGGCTGATACTATGTCAGCAGTTGCCGATTACGGTGCTACATCAGTCGGGAACATTGACTTATCACGCCAGTCATCTGCCAGCATAGCATAATCTAAGAAGTTGACCAAACAGTCAAGGTTGATATCGCCGGGATCCAGCGCACATCCGGTGGTGAAGCTCCAGACATTGCCTTTGGTTATAGCCGGACGCCACGTATCAACCCGCCAGTAGTAGGTCTTCCATAACTCGAGGTGTACCGCGGGTTTAGCCGGTATCATAAGCGGTGGGTCTACGTCGAGATCAAAGTCAGTGGCTGTTCCACCTACTTCTCCCGTGCCTCGGCATTCCGGGTCCGCGAGACCGGCAGCATCCACAGCAGCATAACTAGAGCCGAAGTACACAACGTGCTTGAGAATCGCACCGCTTCCGGCGTTCCACTCAAGATCGACGTCAACGACCTGCTCTACGGCACCATCTTCCGGCGTCGGTCCCCAGGCTTCCAGCGGTATAGCGAAGTAATATACTTCTTTCACGTTGCCGCCGAGGTCATTGATCACCAGCACCGAGCTAGCGCAGGCGCCCTTTGGATAATCGTAGAGGCCTCCTTCATTGATATCGCGCGTTGCCCAATAGTCGGGGTCCCATTTATCGTCCTCATTGGTGTTTCCAGTAGTGATCTTGGCGATTATCACGCCTGGTGTAGGCGAACAGGCTATCTGCACGCCTGCATCGCGATCATCGCCATCATCAACCTCGATGCCCTCAGCGACCACCGTGCCGTTAATTACGATAAGCCGATGTATGCCGCCATCGTTGTCAGGAATGCAAATCTTCTCATTGGTGTGTATGACCGAGCCGCCATTGTCTACGATGAGATAAGCATCGTTGTCACAACCGAAGTTGATCCTCTCATTAATGATGAAAGTACCGCCATCGACGAGAACCACGCCGCCTACTCCGTCGGGTCCGCCGCCGTCTACGTCACTCTCATCGTTGAGGATGAGTGTTGCATCGGTCGGAATGACGATGGTACCCCTACACTCCATATCTCCGTACTCTTCCGTGCCGGAGACGGTGTAAGTTTCACCATAAGGGATCTCTAAATCCGCAGCCAACACAGGCGAGGACAGCCCCAGCAAACAAACAAAAGAAATTAAAAACATCAGTTTTTTATACATAATACTCCTCCTTCAAAATTAAACTCTAACGATATTTTACCTTTACTAAACACCAAAAACATCTATTGCCTTTCAAAAAAAGCTTTACGTCACTGTAAAACAACATCAACTACGTTTACCGCTTATCACCGAGCCAGTCATCTACCTGCATCTCAAGGTCTTTTTCGTCAACGATGCAATCGTGGTTAAGGTCGCCATCCGGTGCGTACCGGGTTCTACCTTCCCACGCATCAACGCACATGTCCTCACAATACTGGAGACAGTCGAAGTACACGGTACCTGACTGGGCGATGCCTTGCTCCTTGGCTCTGCCATACTCGCCAAAGCCGATAGCCATGCTGTCAACCTGCGATAAGTCCAGACTTGAGAACTCTGTTGCCAGGCTCATAACCCAGACTTGCCAGCCGGCTGACTGTAGGTCGGCCGGACCATCGGAACCGTAGATACCGTATGAGGTGCGTTCCACACTGCCATTGGCACCCACTTCGAACCACATCGTATCCAGTGGATCCGTCTCTTGGTCGACGATGTTGGTTGGGTCACCGTAGAACCATATCGCCAGCAGTTTTTCACCCTGGTCGGTCAAGTTAAGAGTCGGGTCAAAGGCACGCTCGGCCTCTGAGTAACCCAGCTCACGCTCGCTGCCACTGCTGTCGTACTGATACTCCATCGCGTTCTCGCCGTGGTGGACTGGATCGTGCACGAGGTAAACACTCGAGCCGGTACCGTTACCACCTTGGCCGCCCGCATCACCAGCACCATCAAGCCACGTGTAGAATACTTGATCGGGGTCGACATCGTCGTCGGTATAGCTCTCGAAGTCGTCAACCATCATGCAGTGTGCCTTGGTAAAGGACCAGACCTGGCCTGTGGTGGTACCGCAGTCCCAGACCTCATCGACACGCCAGTAGTAAGTCACGCTTAAAGTAGTCGGAATCTCGGGACAGTACGTAGTCTCTTCTGCATCTAAGATAGCCACAAGTGCTGACATATCACCAGGGGTGGTCAGCTTGTTGATGTCAGTGTGCAGGAAGACAAAGTGCTCCTCGACAGTCGCTCCAGCGGTCCAGCTAAGGCATATGTCACAGGGTACATCTTCTGCATCACAAGGTGGATATGGGTCGTAGGCCCTGTTAGTCATCTCTACCCATACCTTGGTGCGGTCACCGGGGAAGTCCGGATGATTGTGGTCAACCATCAAATCGGCGGGGCCGCCGCAGGGTCCGAAGCCGCAAGCGGTGATATTGCCGGCATCGAAATCACTCAAGATTTCCGCCACATGGTCACCAGCGATCACCATTACACCACAGCCGCAGATGTCCAAGAGCCAGTCATCGTCGTCATGGTAGAGGCCATTTACGCCGATCTCGATAAGACCACCATGCAGATTGAACGTGGCGAAGTCCGAATCGTTGTCACTGGGGAGGCCTAACCCCTCGCAAACAACGTGAGGACCACAGTCATACATATTAAAAACCGTGATTGCCTCGTTGTGCTGCAAGTCCTTTTCAACAAGGAGCGTAGCAGTTCCACCGACGTTCAGGGAACCATTGCGCCAGTACATATCGCCGCCGTTGACCTCAACAAGGGCGTTGCCGTCTACAGTCCACAAAGTGGTACCGTCTTGGCTCTCCCAACCGTCGTTGGCCACAAGATGAGCGTTACCAGTTATATGGGTCTCATCGCTGCCTGCGTCACCGTCGGCTCCTCTAAACGTATTATCGACATAAACGTAGGCATCATCGGTTATAAGGATGCGCATCGTATCAGAATCGGAATGGCGCAACTGACCATCAAAAACGTTGAGAGTAGCACTACCACTTACGGTAAGCTGAGACTCCGAGAGAGTAGTATCATCGCCGAAACGCATGCCGCTGACCTCAACCGTAGCGGTGTCACCTATGTTGATTTCGAAATATCCGGGCATATCTTTATCGTCTGTAAATACTTCGAAGTCCTCGTTGACATAAACATAGGAATTGCCGCCGATATTAAGGTAGACCTCTCCACCAGCATCTTCGTCGGTGAATGCACGGAAGCCATCATTTATGTGAACACAGGGGTCGCCATATCCAATGCCTAAACCGATATTGATGATACTGGTTCCGCTGTCGCTGCCGTCGACCATTTCCCAGCGGTTGAGCTGAAGCCATCCACTTACTATCTCGAGGGTCATATCGCCGTTTTCGTCGCGCCTGGGTCCCTGAATCTTATCAACGGTGTTGTCGATCAAAATTACCGGCTCGACGCCCGAGAACAACCCTGGCTCGAGTTTCGCCGTGTCGCTGGGGCCGGGTCCACCCAGCGGTTCCCAGTTCAGCGGGTCAACCCACAAGCTACTATAAGGGGAATTCCCATCCCACGTATAGTCGGCGGCCAAAGCGCTGCTGGCCAGTACCAGTACTGAAACAAAAGAAATTAAAAACATCAATTTTTTACACATAATACTCCTCCTTCAAAAATTAAACCACATCTTTACTTAACTTTGGCTACAAGCCAAAACATCTGTTGCCTTCGACAAGCACCGAAAACCTTCACCACTTCCATATTTCGCGCCTGTCTCAAACAACTTACAATAAACAACAAAAACAACTTCTTAAAACCTTTTGTTGTTTCCAACAAGCATCCGGAACTACACAGCTCCGTAACCTTCACCGCTTAACGTGCCTGTCCAAAACAACCTGAAACTCTTACGACTTAACTTTTCCTTATCTTCTTAATTCGCTGCGAAGTACCCGCAGCCAACGCCTAAATATTTTTTCCCAATCCATCGGGTTCAGGACACTCCGTTTTGACTACCGACTATCTTGTTCCATAGGCATTTCCTCCAATCATCGACCAAATGTTTCTTGGTCACATAACTCGAATTGTTCAGAGGATTCGTCTGTGAGAGGTGACATAGAAAGGAGCGTGTTGGAAAAACACACTACCAGACCGCCTGAGCTACTCCCAAAACAAAACACACGAGAAACCACCCGAAATGCCTTTTTGCCGCTCCTCACTGTCATCACTTTCCTCTCATTTCCTACTCACCACCACGCCACTCAGACGGACAACAAAAACACATCACTGCCTCCTCCAAAGCAGATACATCCTTACCTACCGATAAGATAAGCATCCACACTTATTTACTCTACATCATTAATCAACTTTACCAATTTCATAGCAGAATGTCAATACCTAATTTGCTAAATTCTCAAATTTTTTCTGTTTTTTTCGGACTAATTTTTCAAGGCCCTGAACAGGCCCTATAAGCGGCAATTTGGGCGATTTCGGCGGCTCAGCCCAGATATTTCTGTTTGAAGATTGCTTACCTGAGCGGCTGAAAAACAGGCACTTAGGCCTAAAATTCAATACAACCCACAAAATCAGCCTTTTTATGAGCGAGGAGCTCTATTTGCATTCAAGGCCGCATACTTGCATGCAGAAGCAACCCCGGCCGGACAGGCTGTGTCATAAACCAAAAATCGCCCCGAACACCTTTGTTTTTTATTTAAAATCGAAGGTAAAACTCGCAAAATCTTAATTGCGACACAGCCTGGGAGGCCGGGGTTAAATCAACGGCGTAAACAAAAACCCCACGTAAAACGTAGGGCTAAATACTTTTGGATGGGAGGTTGAAGAAGGTTGTGGTGGTGGCGGTTACTTTTTGTGCGAAGTCGGGCAAATTCATTGCTTTCAATTCAGCCAGGAATTGGGCGGTGTGGAGCATAAGGGCCGGCTCGTTGAGCTTTTGCTTTCGCATCGGCTCAGGGGACATATATGGACAATCAGTCTCGAGCATCAGTTTATCCGGCGGGACGACTTTCGCGGCTTCGCGGGTCTTGTCGGCGTTCCTGAAGGTAACAACGCCGGTGAAGGAAATGTGATAGCCTTTGCCCAAGACGATTTTAGCCTGGTCGGCGGAGCCGGAGAAACAATGAAAGACGACTTTATTGGCATCTCGGCCGTGTTCATCTAAAATATCCATAGTGTCATCGAAGGCCTTTCTGCAGTGGATAATGACGGGGAGATTTAATTCGGCGGCGATTTTTAGCTGCTGCGCGAAGACCCTTCTTTGGTCATGGCGTGGTGAATTGTCGTAATAATAGTCCAGGCCTGTCTCGCCGATTGCAACGACTTTTTGATTTTGCGCCAACTGCTTGAGTTGGGCAATCGTGTCGGCGGTTACGTCTCTTGCATCGTGGGGGTGAATTCCAACGGCGGCGTACATATTTTCGAATCTGTTGGTGAGGTCTATTGCCTTTTGGTTTTCCTTGGGGTCGGTTCCGACAGTTATCCAGGCGGTGACGCCGGCCTGACGGCTGCGTTCGACGACGGCTTCAACATCGCCTGCCAAGTCATCAAAGGTCAAATGGCAATGGGTATCAATCAATTCCATATCCACTACGGTACAAAGGCGTTTTGGTAATGTCTTATTTGTTCGGGGCCGGTCTGGCCGAGGACTATTGTAACAATGTCGAAGCGGAAGGGTCTGTCGTCGATGTTGTGGGTTGCAAGAAAATACCGGGCGGTTCTTGTGAGTTTTGCTTTCTTTGCGGGGGTGATAACAGATTCGGCTGGTGTAAGGGTTTCATTGGCCCTGGCTTTTACCTCGACAAAAACGATTGAGCCATCGGTGTCAACCATAACGATATCGATTTCGCCTGTTTTACAGGAGAAGTTGCGGGCGAGCTTTTTTAGGCCTTTTCTTACAAGATACTTTTCGCAGCGTTTTTCGCCCCATCGGCCGAGTTGTTTTCTATCGGCCAATAATTTGCGTCTGTTCAGCAACATAGCATTGTTAGTGGTTTGTGACTCGTGACTCGTGGCTCGATACAGGATTGGGCATTTACTATTCGGAGACGGTGTGTTCGCTGTGTCGATGCGCGAGTCTTACGGCCTTTCCGGTTCTTTTACGGAGGAAATATAGTTTTGCCCGTCTTGCCTTGCCGCTTCGAACCGCGCGGACATCCATAACGTTCGGCGAATGAAGCGGGAAGATACGCTCGACACCTTCGTTGGCCACAATTCGGCGGACTGTGAAGGTTTCGCTAATGCCGCGACCTTTGCGAGCGATTACGGTGCCGGTGAATACCTGAACGCGCTCCTTGTCGCCCTCCCTGATTTTGCAGCGCACGTCAACCGTATCGCCAATTTCGAAATGCGGTATATCTTTCTTAAGGCTTTTGCTTTCAACAGCATCCAGCAGCTTTGTTTTCACGTTGTTTTCTCCCACATCATTTACTATTTTCTATTGACTATTTGCTATCGTTCGGTAGTTCAGATTCCTAAATTTTTTTCAATAATAAACAGAAAATAGTAAACAGTCAATCCAAAAGGTCGGGGCGGCGTTTTTTTGTTCGTTCGAGGGCCTGCCGGCGGCGCCATTGGGCTATTTTGGCGTGGTCGCCGCTTAAAAGGACATCCGGCACCTTCATGCCGCGAAAGACCTCGGGCCTTGTGTATTGGGGGTATTCGAGGAGACCTTCACTGAAAGTTTCGTCCTTTGGGGAGTCTTGGTCGCCGAGTGCACCGGCCAATAGTCTGACGACGGCGTCGATGATTATCATAGCCGGCAGCTCGCCGCCGCTTAAGACGTAATCGCCTATCGAGATTTGGTCGGCGCCGAGGCCGATGCGGATTCGCTCATCGAACCCCTCGTATCTGCCGGCAATTAGAATAAGCCGTTTTTCTTTGCTGAGTTCGGTCGCTTTTGCCTGGTCGAACTTTTGTCCCTGGGGGGTAAGGAGGATGACACGGCCTTCTTCGGGAGAGAGTTTTTCGACATACTCGAAGCAGTCAAAAACCGGGCCTGGCGTCATAACCATACCGGGGCCGCCGCCGTAGGGTTTGTCGTCAACCTTCTTATAATTGTCGGTGGCGAAATCCCTTATATTGGCAAGAACTATATCAACTATACCGGCGTCCTGAGCCCTCTTTAATATCGAGTGGCCCAGGGGCGATTCAAACATCTCGGGGAAAAGCGTAAGAATGTCAATTCTCATCACCCTTATCCGTCTTCTTGACTCGAACCGGTCTCTTTTTTTTCTTCGGCTTTTGTTCTTCTTCGACTTCCGGCCCAGCTTTGGCCTCGGCCTTTTCCTCTATTGGTTCAGGTTCGGGTTTAGCTTCAGCCTGCTCGGGTTCGGTCTCGGTCTTTTCTTCTATCGCTTCGGGCTCGGTCTTTTTTTCTACTGCTTCTGCTTTGGTCTCTTCTGGCACTTGAGGTTTTTCGTCTTTGGGTTCTTCAGTTTCTGCTTTTGCTTTTTTGGCCGCTTTAGCTTTGGCTTTTGGCTTTTCTTCCGTTGGCTGCAATGTTTCAGCCTTATCTTCTGTCTCGACCTTGGCTTCTTCTGCTACTTGCTCTTTGGCTTCAGGCTCTGCCTTAGCTTGGGTGGGGGCCTTGACTTCGGCCTGAGGTTCTTTTGGTTCTTCTTTGGGTTCGGGTTCGGCTTTTGGTTTTTCTTCTGCCGGCTCAGCCTTTGCTTTTTCAGCGTCGGCCTTTGCTTTTTCCTCGGCTTTTGCTTTTTCTTCGGCGGCTTTTGCTTTCTCCTCGACTTTTGCTTTTTCTGCGGCAGCTTTTTCCTCGATGGCCTTTTCTGCGGCTATTTTTTCGGCCTTTGTGAAGAACCTGCCTTTTGCGCGGGCAGCGGTTCTTGCCCTTTGACGCCGGGCGGTTTGTTGCTCGGCATACTTATGTTTGATGCCCTGGCGAAGCAGGATTTGTGAAACGGTGTCACTTGGTATTGCGCCCTGGCCAAGCCAGTATTCGACGCGCTCGCGGTTTAGGACAATCTGCTTGTCGGGGTCTTTTTCGATTGGGTCGTAATGGCCCAGCTTTTCGATGATTCTACCGTCGCGCGGCGTGCGTGATTCGATGGCATTGATTCTGAAGAACGGCCGATGCCGCCTTCCTATCCTGGTCATTCTCAATTTTACTGCCATAATCGTCTCCTTGTTTATTCGTTTATAATCAATTTCCGTGATTTGCCCGCTGCGAATCACGAAACACGTTTGCAATGTAAGGCGTAGCCGTTAATGAAGATGGCAAATATACCAGGGTCTATTCTGGCGTCAACAGCAATTTTTTGTATTTGCTCGTCAGTCAGGCTGTCGGCGTTTTGCTTTTCGTCGGTCGTCATTATAGCGACCGCCTTTTTTAATTGCTCCAATTCGTCGCTGCTTGGTGCCGCGAGCATTGCCAATTCGCTGCTGCCTCTGATATCCTTGAACTGGCTTCTGACCATATTGCCATATTTGCTATCAGCAAACCTGGCGACTTCGTCGAGGTATTGGTCAATCGAGATTTTCTGGTTTATCGCCGTTTTATCTTTCCCTTTCTATTTTGCCATTTGCATTACTTTTACAAGTGCCCTACTTCGACGTCAACAACAGCGGCTTTGGGTCTTGGACCCGTCCGGCCGGCCGGATGTTTGCTCCTTTTCGATCGAGGTCGCCAAGGTCGCGGCGGGCATCTTCAGCCAGAGCGAGCAGACGTTTTACCACATTCGGGTGGTGTTGTGCAAGATTGTTCTTCTCTGCGATGTCATTTTCGAGGTCGTACAGGGCCAGCGGCGCCTGTGGGATAGGTTTTCCCCAGTTGCGTTTTTTTGGTTTTAGAGGCAGGTGGAGCTTCCATTTCCCCGAGCGGACGGCCTGGAGCTGGTCAATCTGGTAGTAGTAGAAGGCCTCGTGTGGCGAGCCGGCGTTCGGTTGGCCTGAGATTAGGGGCCAGATGTTCTTTCCATCGATGATTCGGTCCGTGGGTGGTTGCGCACCGGCAAGGTGTGCAAAGGTCGGCAGCAGGTCCATGGTGGCGGCGATTTCGTTGCAGGTTTTTCCGGGGGGGACTTGTCCGGGCCACCACATAATACAAGACTCTCGCATGCCGCCTTCGAAGGTGGTACCTTTGTGTCCGCGCAGTGGTGCGTTTGAGCCGCCGTACCGGTCACTGGCGCCGTTGTCGGAGGTGAAGATGACGAAGGTTTTCTTGTCGAGGTGGAGGTCTTTGAGGGTACTCAGGATTTGGCCGGTGTAGAAGTCAATTTCTTCGACGGCGTCACCGTAGAGACCGTTGGCGCTTTTTCCGCGGAACCGGCTGCCGGGGTTGAGGGGGTCGTGGACCATTGTGTGAGGCAGGTAGAGAAAGAACGGGCGGTCTTTGTTTCTGTTTATGAATTTAATGGCTTCTTCGGTGTAGCGTTTTGTGAGAGTATCCTGGATGGCGGGGGCTTCGATGACTTCTTCATTTTGCATGAGTGGCAGCGGGGGATTTCTGGTTTCTTTTCGAGTGCCCATGTCGTTGCTATATGGGATTCCGAAGTAGTAGTCGAAGCCGCGGCGGGTTGGGAGGAAAGGCGGCTGGTCACCAAGGTGCCATTTTCCGATGCAGCAGGTGGCGTAGCCCTGCTTTTTCAAGATTTCTGCAATGGTGATTTCGTTTGGATTGAGGCCCTTGCCGTCAACAGGGAAGAGGACGCACTTGCCGTGTGAGTCCTGGTGCATATCGACGCGTTTTGGGTAGCAGCCGGTCATTAGCGAGGCGCGTGAGGGTGTGCAGACGCTGCTGGTGACATAAAAGCTTGTGAACATGGTGCCCTGTTCAGCCATTCGGTCAAGGTTGGGGGTGCGGTGTAGCTTGGAGCCGAAGCAGGCGAGGTCACCATAGCCGAGATCGTCGCAGAAGATAATGATAAAGTTTGGTTTGTCGGTTTTGCGAGGCGCCGGTCTACAACGGGGGAGAGTCGTGGCGGCAACGCCGGCGGCGAGGAATTTTATGAACCGACGGCGTGTTATTTTCTGTTTCATGGGCGATGCGCCGGGTTGAAGCGGATTCTTAGCGGCGTTTTTTGATTTTTCCTTTTCGTTTTACGATTTTCTTTCGTTTTGAGCGCTGCTTTATTTTTCTGCCGGAAGACATAGCTGCGCCAAGCGAGTCCATATTGAATCCTCCTGAGAAGAGGCTTTTTAGTCCGCCGAGTTTGCCGCCGCTCATCGCCTTTAGCATATCTCGGCTTCGCTTAAAAGTCTTGACCAAACCTGAGACGTCATTGACCTGAACGCCGGCGCCAGTGGCGATTCGTCTTCTGCGGGATGAGTCGATGATGTCAGGCTGGCGTCTTTCGTGGGAGGTCATTGAGTGTACGATTCCCTCCATCTGGCTGAACTGGCCATCATCGATATCCATATCGGCGAGCTGGCCTCCCATTCCGGGCAGCATTTTTAGCATATCCTTGATGCCGCCCATTTTTTTGACGGCCTGCATCTGTTTTAGGAAATCATCAAAGCCGAAACTGCCCTTTGCCATTTTCTTTTGCATTTTCGCTGCTTCTTCAGCTTCGAACTGGTCCTGTGCTTTTTCGACTAATGTCACGATGTCGCCCATACCGAGGATTCTGCCGGCCATACGCTCGGGGTGAAACTCTTCGAGCTTGTCGAGCTTTTCGCCGACGCCGATAAACTTAATGGGCTTTCCGGTTACGGCTTTGACACTTAAGGCGGCACCGCCGCGGGCGTCACCGTCAAGCTTGGTGAGGATTACACCGTCGAGCTCGAGGCGGTCGTTGAACTCTTTTGCTGAGTTGACGGCGTCCTGGCCGGTCATTGAGTCGCAGACCAAATAAATCTGGTGCGGGGTGACGGCTTTTGCGATGTTGGCGACCTCGGCCATCATTTCTTCGTCGATATGGAGTCGGCCTGCGGTGTCGAGGACGACTACATCGTGACCCTGGCTTTGGGCGTGCCTGACGGAGTTCTTTGCGACCTTGATGGAATCTTTGCTGTCTTCGCTATAGACGTCGACGTTTATCTGCTGGCCGAGGATAATCAACTGCTCGATAGCGGCAGGTCTTCGCAGGTCGTCGGCTACCAAAAGCGGTCTTTTGCCTTTTTCGACGAGGTATTTTGCGAGTTTTGCGGCGGTTGTGGTTTTTCCGCCGCCCTGGAGGCCGGCCAACAAGATTATGGTTGGGCCGGGCGAGACGAAATAGATGCGGGTATCGACGGGGCCCATCAGTCTGGTCAGCTCGTCGCTTACAATTTTTATCAGGACCTGGCTGGGGTGGAGGCTCTTTATGACCTCGGCTCCGATGGCGGCCTGTGTGACATCCGTGCAGAACTGCTTTACGACGTTGTAGTTGACGTCGGCTTCCAAGAGGGCCTTGCGGACATCGCGCATAGCATCGGAGACGTTGGCCTCGGTGATTCTACCTCGGCCGGCCAAAGACCTGAAGACTGAGTTAAATTTTTCGGTTAATGACTCAAACATACTCGATTCTCGATACTTGATTCTCGATACTCGGTGCCGGCGACGGCTGAACAAACCCCCAAATAAATTTGGGAGCTAAATACAATGAGTATCGCACCTCAATTCTGCCATCAAAATGCACATTGTAAGGGCGCAAGGGGGATTTTGCAAGGGCAAAATTGGTAATGCGTGAATACGGGTGCATGTTGCTCTGTATAGAACATAAGTTATATGCCTGAGAATCATCAGGTTGTGGGTTAGTACACGAAGACGGATTTCGCGAGTCTGGCTGTGATGATTTCTTGCACGAAGGGCGCTGCCAAGATTGCGTTTGAGCATACTGAAAACCGTTTCGATCTGCCAGCGTTGGCCATAGATGTTCTTTGGAAAATTGTTTTGCATAAGTTTTCGATAGTGTCCTGTGACTGCTTTGGGTTTGCCATCTTGGCGTGGTCGACCGCGTTGCGTAGTTGGGATGATACTTTGTATGTTCAACCGATCGCGACAAAGTTTGTGAAAACGCTCTGATTCGTAACCAGCATCGGCTAAAATTGTTTCGAACTTTTGCTGTGAAAGTGCGTTCAATAGCGTAGATTCGTCTTCGGCATAATCGAGTTTTGGACCTCGGTCTATAACCATTCCAAGCAACAGATGATTGGAAGTATCGCAAATAGCCGTAAATTTTGGAAATCGTCGTTTGTAATGGCCCTGATGGCGTTTGCAGCGTCCTGTGTAATATCGAGAAGCATGGCGGGTTTCCATGCCGGTCGAGTCGATAGCTGCCTGCTTTGACTTGGCTTTTAGCAAGCCGATGTCGCGACATTTCTGCAGAATCGAACGCAACGAAGCTTGCGCAGCAGGTTTTCGCAACAGTCGCTTGCTGGCAGCACAGAGTGTTGTAAAATGCGGGCTGCGTCAGGCTGATGAGGTGGTCTTTCTGGGCGATGGTGCGACTTGGATTCGAAACGAAAAACGCAAACATTTTGGTCGTGACACGTTTATTATTGATTGGTATCACGCCTTAGAACACATTTGGGATTGTGGGAAAGTGCTTTTGGGCGAAGGTAGTAAGGCGACTGAGAAGTGGGTGAAAAAACGTGAAAGCTGGCTATGGGACGGACAGACGCGAAAACTGTTGAACGATTTATAAAAACAACAAAAGCAACACAGAGGACGAAAGAGAAAAGAGCTGGCAGGGTTGCATAAGTATATCCGAGATAACGAACAAGAAATGCGTTACGATGTTTTTCGTGCAAAAGGTTATGATATAGGTTCCGGTGCAGTGGAAGGGGCATGCAAGCATGTTGTTGGAAAACGGCTCAAGCAGTCTGGAATGATATGGAATAGAACAGGCTCGTCAGCGATATTGGCTTTGCGAGTAGTTTGGCTGAACGCAAAATGGGAGCAATTGTGGGAAAACAAGCCTCTGGCCGCATGAAAAATCTGCCTACAATCATGACATGCACCCCGTGAATACGTAGATGAGAGAAAAGTAAAAATCAAAAATGAAGTCCTTCGATTGCGGTCAGGACGACAAAGAAATGGATTCCTGCCCGTTCGACCCTTCGACTGCGCTCAGGGCTAAAGGCTGGCTCAGGACAGGTATCGAAATTCTCCACGGGACACCTTACGGTGGAAGCAAATTCAAATGCGGATATCCGCCAGAGGCGGACTTCCGACAGGCGTGACGAATGATGAATTATATGCGGTGGCCAGATCCTTCGACTCCGCTGCGCTTCGCTCAGGATGACAGGAACTGAAAAGGCGCTTCGCTCAGGATGACAGGAGGTATGGTGGCGCTTCGCTCAGGATGACAGGAGGTATGGTGGCGCTTCGCTCAGGATGACAGGAGGTATGGCGGCGCTTCGCTCAGGATGACAATGTTGGGGCTGGGCTTGGCTCAGGATGACGGGCGGGGATAGTCAGACGGACCAGTCTTTTGAGCTTTTGATGAACTTGTTCTGGAGGAAGATTCCGACGGCCATCGGGACGAGCAGGGCAACGGGCAGGAACCACTTTTGATTATATATCAGTTGCTGGACATCGACAGTTGTCGGCATATAATCGTACATTATCGCGAGGACACCGACGACAACCAATACGCTTCCACCGAAGCTTGTAAAGAGCATAACGGCGATTTTGAAAATGATAAAAGAAATCATTCCGCCGGCGATGATACCGACGAGGGCACCGGCCCAGATATATTGTTCAGGCAACTTAAAGGCATACCATACTCCTCCTGCAAGTATCCCTCCTGCTGCCGCACCCAAAATGCACACTCCCCATCGCATCAAGGGTACGGAAAAAAACGCAAAAAGCACCATGCATATAATGCCGAGCCAGAGGCCGCTGCCTCCAATAAGCATCTTATTCGTCCATACCCCGACAAATAAACCGATGAGGGCAAAGCTTACTGTTACGAGTATTTTGAAGACCCGCCAGCCGTAGAAAAGGCAAACGACGCCGAAAGATATAAATGTCAACGCTTCCAGCAAGCCAAGCGAAGTAATTTGTTCCCAAATCCGGTCTACCGGCACAACTGCTCCCTGTGATACTTCGCTTGCAGTTTCAACCGTCTGAGCAATGATAGCAAAAGAATCCATTGTTTTTCTCCTTGACTTATCTTTTGTTTTTCGCGGTAAAGCGCGACCTATTCTTAGAAAATATCCTTCTATAACTTATCGGTTTCGCCAACCCAGCGGCGCTGCGTCGGGCTCCTGGTCTTTTTTGTCAGTCGCTCGCTTTTTTGCTGCGGGGCGGCCACCTGCGGGTTGACAGAACAATAATTGCTCAACCGTGCCGAAAGCCGTCATTGCGACAAAAACAGCAGCGAAGAAGAGGCCTCTGCTGCTAATATAACCTACGGGCGCAGCGCCTTTATATAATAACAGCAAAATCATACCGGCAAAAACAAGCATTGTCCCTATAGCGGCACAGCAGAGAGCGGAAGTCAGGCGCCAAAAGTAGAATCCACCGGCTATAAAAATTGCTGCGACGGCTGCTATAATTGGCCAGCTATATAATGGCATCTGTGAACAAGCGTGCTTTAGGCCGTCACTGAGGTCAGCTTTATAAATACCTGCCAAAATGACGAAGGTGACAACCGCCACTGAAGCGGCTGCGAGTATTGAGATAAACATCTGTTCAAAAATTAGTGCTAAAGCAGCAGCTACCGCCGCGGAAGCGGTCGCTGAGATAAGATTTCTGCAGGCTATGAAGGAGCCGACGATAGCACCGGCGACGGCGCCTACGAGTGCGACAAGAAGTCTTCTAAAGCCGAGGCCGCCGAGCCAGACAAACAATCCGACCGTCACGGCCGCCAATCCGAGGGTGACAGAAACTACGGGGCTGAAGCTCCTCGCCGTTTGTTCAAAATTGTGAGCAATTTCAAGCATAATTCGTGACTCACTAAATAGTATGTTCCTTATTCTTTATTATCGGCCTGTGGGCGCAATTTCCGTTAGATAGTTGAGTGCTTTGTGGATACGAGGCGAAAAATGCTGGTCTTAGCCAACAGGACAGGTTTTAATGCGGATGAGAGGAGTCGAACCTCCACGGGCCGAAGCCCACAGGCACCTGAAGCCTGCGCGTCTGCCAATTCCGCCACATCCGCGGAAGAGATAATATTAAGCAGTTCCTGCGATTTGGTCAAGATTTTTAGATACTGGCGCAAGTGTTGGGTTAAGAAAGTTGATTTCGCGCCAGCACCTGTTACACTTACGGAATAAAAACTTTTTTCAGGAGGAATCGCAAATGAAGGTCAAGAATTTTGTTAAAGGAGTAACGTGTGCGTTGTTGATTCTATGTCCGGCGATGGCAGCCGGAGAGGAATTGAGCGTTAGGGTCGTCAAGAGGCCGCCGACGAACAAGACTAACAGCTATTACGTTTCTAATCGTGCGCCGCTGGCGCCAAGTCCGCTGGTTAAGCTGCCGATTGGGGCGATTAGTCCCAAAGGGTGGCTTCGGCATATGCTGGAGCTGGAAGCGGATGGTATGGTGGGACATCTGCCGGAGCTTAGCAAGTGGTGCAAGGCCGAGGATAATGCGTGGCTGAGTGCGGAAGGTGAAGGTCACAGCGGTTGGGAGGAGCTGCCTTACTGGGTCAAAGGTTATGGTGACCTTGGTTATGTACTCAAGGATGAGCGTATTATTAAGGAAGCGCGCAAATGGATTGAGGGGATTCTTTCAAGTCAGCGAGAGGACGGGTGGTTTGGTCCTCGTTTGAATCTGACCAAGCAGGATGGCAAGCCTGACCTTTGGCCGAATATGATTGCGCTTAACTGTTTGCAGTCGTATTACGAATACAGCGGTGACAGGCGAGTCCTGCCATTTATGACAAACTATTTCCGCTGGCAGCTTTCGGTTCCGAGCGAGGATTTTCTGCCGAGGTCCTGGCAGAAGAGGCGTGCGGGTGACAATCTGGAGAGCGTTTACTGGCTGTATAACCGGACAGGCAAACCCTGGCTGCTTGACCTTGCCAAAAAGATTCACGAGCACACGAGCGACTGGACTGGAAAGGTTGCAAGCTGGCACGGAGTGAATATTGCGCAGTGTTTTCGTCAGCCGGCGGTTTTTTATATGCAAGCAAAGGACGCTAAGTTCATCGGCGCGGCTGAGAGGAATTATGAGACGGTGATGGGACTTTACGGGCAGGTGCCGGGTGGGATGTTTGGTGCAGACGAGAACTGCCGGAAAGGATATTACGAGCCACGACAGGCGGCCGAGACCTGCTCGATGGTGGAGTTTATGCACAGCTTCGAGATGCTGGTGAAGATTACGGGCAATCCGATGTGGGCGGACCGGTGCGAAAATGTTGCATTCAATTCGTTTCCTGCATCTCGGCCGGCAAACCTAAAGGGACTGCACTATCTTACGGCGCCTAATATGATTCAACTGGACCGTCACAATAAAAGCCCCGGTGTGCAAAATCGGGGGTGTATGCTGGCTTACAGTCCGTGGCTCTATCGGTGCTGCCAGCACAATGTTTCGCACGGCTGGCCATATTATGCAGAGGAACTCTGGCTGGCCACGGCTGATAATGGTCTGTGCGCATCTCTTTACTGTGCCTGTGAGGTCAGTGCGAAGGTCGGAGACGGGGTGACTGTGAAAATTGTCGAGGCTACCGAGTATCCATTCAGCGAGACCATCACGTTTACTGTGTCGGCACCGAAGCAGGTTCGCTTCCCGCTGTACCTTAGAATCCCGAGATGGTGCAAGGAAACAAAACTTAAGGTCAACGGCAAGCGTGTCCAAGCTGCATTCGAACCTCTCTCGTACGTGGTGATTGAGCGCGTGTGGGCAGATGGTGACACCGTCGAGATAGAGTTTCCGGCTCGGATTACAGTGGACGTATGGGAAAAGAACAAGAGGTCGGTTTCGGTGAACCGGGGGCCGCTTACCTTTTCTCTGAAAATCGGTGAGAAATGGGTGAAGTATGACGGGAGGGAGAGGAGTAGTGAAAAGCGGGTCATTGACGAGGTTATGAAGTGGCCTGCGTATGAGGTTTATCCGACGACGGCGTGGAACTATGGGCTAATCCTGGACACTACAAATCCTGCGAATTCGTTTGAGGTTATCAAGAAGCCGGGGCCAGTTGCGGCTCAGCCGTTTACGCCGGAGGCTGCGCCGATAGAACTGCGGGCAAAGGCAAGAAAAATCCCGGAATGGAAGATAGACGAGCAGGGTCTTGTGGGGGTGCTGCCGCAAAGCCCGGTGACGTCGGGAGAGCCGATGGAGACGGTAAGGCTGATTCCAATGGGCTGCGCGCGGCTTCGCATCTCAGCTTTTCCGGCGGTGAGCAGCAATGGCGATGCAGAGCAGTGATAACAATTGTAAGCTTTGTACTTTTGAGCAGGATTCCACCGGCAACATCGATTATACAAAGACGAAGAAGCAAAAGTTTTATTCCGAATAGAAACAAAAGCATCAAAACCAACAAGACCGGCCTGAGGTCAAATTAGCGACGGTCCCATAAAGAGTGTTCCTACTTTCATTAAGCGGGCAAGCTTTTTTTTCGCAACACCCTTTAGCATCCTCGAGTGAACCAACGATTTTTTGGCGTCTAACATTTTCTGTATTATACTTTAAATAATAGCTATATTGGGAAATCGGAGAAGCGTTATCCACGCCTCATTTTGAGCTTCTTGTCCCTAACTAAGTAAGTAACGCCGGATGCGTGTGTGTAATTTGTCAGAAAAAAACTTAATGAATGGCCATGGATTGAGGTGACCGAATGGAATCTATACAAGAAATCTCTAACTCCCCTAAAACAAAAGCCGACCTTCTTTTCGGTGAATCCCTCGTATCCAAAGGGCTATTAAACCACAGGGAGTTAATTGAAGCGCTAAACGAACAGCGTGAGCACGGTGGCCGACTCGGTGAAGTATTGCTGCGACTGAAGATGCTAAGCAACGAGGATGTTACCGGCGCCCTTGCTGAACATCTGTCGATGGAGTACATCCGTTTCGATGATGTTGCCAAAATCGATATGAATATTGCGCGAATGCTTCCGGAGAACATCGCCAAACGATTTTACCTTGTGGCCCTCGGTGAGATAGATGGCAAAGTCATAGTGGCGATGGCAGACCCGCTTAATGTCATCGCAATAGATACAATCACGCTGAAAATAAAGCGTCAGCTTAAAGTAGTGCTCAGCTCGCCGCAGGAGATTCAGAAAGCAATAGAGGTAATTTATCATGGTTCTGATATCGAAGAACAGAGTCTTCGTGACCTGGTTGAGTTCGAAGTTACTGAAGCAGGGGGTCAGGAAGCTGAAGATGATATCTCAGAGGCGGACATCAGCAGCGAAGTAGCCGCGACGAAGCCACCTGTTATTCGTTTTGTTGATTTGCTGCTAAGCCAGGCGGTGAAAAGCAGAGCAAGTGACATTCACATCGAGCCGCAGGAGCATTCGATGATGATTCGTATGCGAATTGACGGCATACTTCGGGATATGGTCCCGCCGGCGAGAAAAATGCAGGCTGCGGTAACTGCCAGGATAAAGATTCTATCAGAGATGGATATTGCTGAACGCAGACTGCCCCAGGACGGGCGATTTAAGATGAAAGCCTCCGGCAGAGATATAGACGTTCGGGTTTCGATAATCCCAACGATATACGGCGAAAAAGTGGTGATGCGAATCTTAGACGCATCGGCGGTAAACCACGACATAAGTCAACTTGGGTTTGAACCGGAACTTCTTGAAGAATTCAGGACGATACTTTCACAGCCCCACGGCATCATAGTTGTTACGGGTCCGACCGGCAGCGGTAAAAGTACTACATTGTATTCTGCATTGAATTACCTGAAGGACCCAACGAAGAACATTACCACTGTCGAGAACCCTGTGGAATACCGTCTTGCCGGGATTAATCAAATTCAAATCAAGCCGGAAATCAACCTCAATTTTGCGGTTTGTCTGCGGGCGATTTTAAGACAGGACCCGGACATAGTTCTAATAGGCGAAATCAGGGACAAGGAAACAGTTGAGATTGCGATAAAAGCATCTTTGACGGGGCATCTGGTCTTGAGCACGTTCCATACGAACGATGCACCAAGTGCGATAAGCAGATTTATCTATATGGGAATTGAGCCGTACCTGCTGGCTTCCACACTGAATCTGGTCGTTGCTCAACGACTGGTTCGAAAGATTTGTGACCGTTGCAAAGAGCCCACAACCTTAGATGAACAAGTCGCTAAACGTTTGAAAATCGGCGCCGACCAGGCCAAGGCCAGCGTTTACCACGGTAAAGGCTGCAATGCGTGTGGGGGAACAGGCTATTTAGGGACTGCC
>Ga0210003_1000657_pt1 | contig 31157 bp, 62 predicted proteins | sample LantaG_FD_182804 | JGI IMG/M metagenome (GOLD analysis project Ga0210003, IMG submission 182804) | Deep subsurface microbial communities from Baltic Sea to uncover new lineages of life (NeLLi) - Landsort_02402 metaG (SPAdes) (version 2) | ecosystem: Environmental > Aquatic > Marine > Oceanic >... | reverse complement strand
TAAATTAAAAACAAAATAAAAAAGATATGAAAATTAGAAATGGATTTGTAAGTAATAGTAGTTCAAGTAGCTTTATTATCGGTATTGCTAAAATTAATGACCTTAATAAACTAAGGGAATATATGAAGAATAAAGGTATTAATGCTGATTATGATCTTTCTATTTTATCTAAGGTTGATATTTTAAATAATAAACCTTGGCAAATGGATATCAGAAATGGTAAAGCATCAATTGAATCATTCAATGGTGATTATGTAAAAGTAGATATTGATGATTTATCACTGTTAGATACTGTTCTCACATATTACTATACTGGTCATAGTGATAGTGATTTTTGGAATGGTGATGAATATGATTATGATATTGATATGACACTATTTGATGAAAATGAAAGAAAAATCTTTAATATGTTTAAAGATAAAGATTCAGGATTAGATGTTGAAACTTCAGAAGTTGAATATGGTGCAGGTAGAAATGGGTAATTATGATGACAAAAGATGAACATACAATATGTGCTGAACACCTTATCAGTTTAATAGACCCTGATAGGATGTATAATAACTGTGCTGAAGTATCTAAAAAAAAGTTTAGCAAAGAAGATATAATCAGTAGTATTAGAAAAATGATTAAAAGTTATCCTTGTTTTGATACAAGTAGAGAAGGTAGAATAGAATCATTTACATTGTTATTTTCATCACGAAAAGGTACATTTAATGATTATATGTATTTTATTTCAGGTATAGATAATGGAAACCATACTTGGTATTTAACTGAAAGAAATTTTTTAGATAAAATAAAATACCAGGATGATAGGGCTCATCATGTTGTTTGGTTTAATACAAAAGAATATTTAAAAAGTTATAAATTAAATAAATTAATAAGTATAATAAAATGAAACTAAGAGAAGGATATGTTAGTAATAGTAGTTCCAGTAGCTTCATTATAAAAGTTGATGAACTTTTAGTAGCACGTAATAAAAAATTGAATAGAATAAAAAATATAATAGAAGGCCATGAAAGTAAGAAACGGATTTGTAAGTAATAGTAGTTCAAGTAGCTTTATCTTGAAATTTGATAAAGTTCCGGAAACTAAAGAAGAAATGAGGGTATTATTGTATGGTGAAAACCCACCAATATTTACTGCACATTGGGATGATGATGCAATATCAACTGAACAAGTTGCAAGTATTTTATTTAATGATGTACAATCAGCATATATTATGAGTGTTGATGATGTAATATCAAAAATAAAAGAAGAATTATATTTTTCAGAACATAGTGGAAGTGAAGGAAGGGGTTTTGTTGCAGACACAGAATATATTGATGAGTTTGATAAAATATATGAATCTATTGTTAAAAAAGATAAAGATTTTAATAGAAGAAGATGGACTGAAAAGAATACAGATTTGAATTGGGAAGATCATCACAAAGAATTAGAAGAAATGTCAAAACCATTATTAGATATTATTGAAAAAGTTTTAAGAATAGAATATAAAGATGGTAATTACATAGAAGTTGAATATAGTGATAATGATGGACAAGTATTTTCTTATATTGAACATAGTGGTGTTCTTGATCCTATTATGGTAGAAAGATTCAGTCACCATTAAAATATATAATATTGAAAAAATAATAAATGTGTTATGAAAGTAAGAAATGGATTTGTAAGTAATAGTAGTTCAAGTAGCTTTATTATACTTAAATCAAATTTGAATGATAAACAAAGAGAACAATTATTTGATCATATTCATATTGCTGAAGAAGTAGATAATGAATTAAAAGAAAAAGGACAACCAACATTATATGAATATTATGAAGATTGGGGTATAGAAGAAGATGATCTTTGTTATTGGTTACATACATCAATGGATAATTTTGATATGGAAACATTTCTTATAAGAGAAGTTAAGCTGTTAGCAGAGGATATAATTCAAATGGGTGATGGGTGGTATAATAAACCTATATTTGAAGAAGATTATTATAAAATTTTTAAGATGAAAATCAGAAACGAAAAGATTAATAATATTAAAGGGAAAATAGATGAAACCAGGGGATAATGTAGTTTGTATAAATCATATTTTGAATAATATTGGTTCAGATTTAGAACAATATAAAACATATAAGATTGTTTTTGTACATACATTATCAAATGGTACAACCGAAATAAGAGTAAGTTTACGACCATCAGTTTCTTATTCTTCAAAAAGATTTGTATCTTTAACACAATTTAGAAAAATGAAGATGGATAAATTAAAAGAAAGAATACTACAATGAAAAAGGGAGATAAAGTAATTTGTATAAACAGGGGTAATTTTAGAACTTATCGTGGTGTATGTAAAGATGCGGTATATAAAATAAAAGATAATAAAATTTATACTATCCATAAAAATGAATCAGGTGTGGGTATAAAACTTAAAGAAGTACCAGATACAATTTATCATTGGGAAAGATTTATTACTTTAGAAGAATATAGAAGATTAAAATTAAATAAAATAAATGAAAGAATTAATTAAAATAGGAAGAAAGATGTCTTATTTATTAAGACATAATCCAGAAGATTTATCAATGGATAAAAACGGTTGGGTAAAGGTATCTGAATTGCTTAATAAGCTCAATATAACAGCATCTACACTAGATAGTATAGTTGATACCAATGATAAGAAAAGATACATATATAACGATGATAAGACCCTTATACGAGCTAACCAGGGTCATTCGGTTAATGTAGATGTTGAACTTGAAGAAAAGATTCCACCAGTGGTTTTATATCACGGAACTTCACCAAATTTCATAAATTCTATATTAAAATCAGGATTAAGTAAGATGAATAGACAACATGTTCATTTATCTTCAGATATAGAAACAGCACTAAATGTTGGTCAAAGACACTCAAAAAGAAATAAACCCGAAGTATTAGTTATTGATTGTAAATCAATGGTTAAGGATGGGTATAAGTTTTATATATCTAATAATGGTGTATGGTTAACAGACCATATACCAAATAAATATTTATCACTATGGGAATAAAATTACATGGATTTCTTTGTGATAGTTGCAGAACTTTTCGTACCTTTGGTGGTGTGAAGTTATGTGAAGATGATTTAAAAGATTTTGAAGATGATTCAATATCTCTCAAAAAATATTCATATATGAAATTAGATGGGTGGGAATATTATAATTATAATGAAGATTTTACTACTGGTTGGATTAGATTAAAAGATGGATTTAAATGTTACTGCCCAAAATGTGCGAGACTATTAAAACTTAATAAGTTAATATCTAAATTAAAAAGAAATGATTAAGGAATACGAAGATGTAAAGAATAGTATGTATGAAATATTTAGTAGTAAGTATCCACATTGTGATGTTGTAATAAATGATATGTATACCGATGAATACAATGCTATTGATATTAATCTTATAGGAATACCTACTATAAATACTGATTTTTATTTAGATATTAATTATCAAATCCGAACAAGATGGAATAATATTGTAATGGATATTGAAAAACTTTCCGGTATAATACCTAATCAAGTATCTATTATAATATATTTCAAACCTGTTATGGAAATTCGGACTCATAAAATATCTAAAATTAAATCAAAAATTTCAGCTTAAAAATTTGTTTTTATCATATATAATTCCTATATTTGTAGGGAATTAATACTATATATGATGAAAACAGCAAAAGATATCACTTTATTAGCACCATTCGACAAGTATGAAGGTGAAAGAAGAACTGAGATCAAGCATTATAATCGTACCATTGAATATCGTGGTTTTGAAATCAAAAGAAATGGTTATATTCCTAATGGTGCTGATGGTCGTTGGGAAGTTCCTACGTTGAAGTATATTGACCTGGGTGGTGTCAAAGAAGGTTTTCTTACAGTTTCTATTATCCAATCAAAAGAAGCTATTGATAAGTGGTTTATGTTGAATGAAGAACTTAAAAACTTATAATAATGAAAACAAAAAAATTAAAATTCATAGAACAATACATAGATAAAAAACCAACCGAAAATTATTGGAGGGGTATTACTGTTCTTTGTGATGGTATTCGTATTTTTGATATTGAATTTGACCCCAAAGAAAGTAAATTTGATGATGAAGATCATTTTTATATAAGAAATAAATTTTTCCCCGAAACTATATTTGATGGTGATTTGAATCCTATTTATGTAAAGGGGATTTTTAAAGAAGATGGTAGAAGAATAGTATATTATGATAAAGAAGAAGTAAAGAAAGCAGCTCAAATAGCATTTGAATCAATATTAAATCTTTTTGTTTAAATAAATAAATAAATAAATAAATAAATAAATAAATAAATAAATTATGAATTATAACGTATTTAACTACAAAAGCAAAACCAAACTTGGTACATTTCTTAATATAGAAACTGTTAATTGTGAAGTTAAAATTTGGTATCTTAGTAACGATGGTAATATTGAATATAGATATCGTGAAGATGTTTATCTGAAAGAAGATGAAGATTTCGGTAATTAAAAAAATTAAAAATATGACAGAAGAACAAATTGTACAAAAGGTGTGTGAAATAATGGGTGTAAAATATTCACATTATGATAATCACAAAATGGAAAAAAATTATTTCCAATATTATACTTTGGATTCAATACCAAAGATTGTTGTATATTCGGGTATGTCACCCTGGGAATTTGCAATTCTTGAAGATATGTCAGTTATTACTGCAATGAGTCGTTATAATGACACTCTTATAGAAGCTTATGAAATGATGACTAGACTTGAAGATTCTTTAAAAAGAATTGATAAAAAGGATGCATCTGATATGATGGTGAAAGTAAATAAAGAAATGAAATGTATTAAAGATGCTGAATCTTTTTTGAAAGAAAATAATTGTTCAAAAGTTATTAATAACCCAAAGAAAAAAGTAAACTGGGTTTAATATGGAAACTTGTAAAATTTGCAATGGTAGGAAAGAAATAGAAGTATTAGTTATGGGAACTGATACTGATTGGGTAGAATGTCCATATTGTAAACTAGATGAAAAAATAGTTGAAAGAATTAAAAAAATAAATAAATTACAAAAGGTTTCTAATAAAAAGATATATAGTAGTAGTCAAAAAACGAATAAAAATATTATGAGAAAAAAGAAAAATAATCCATCAATAAATCTTAAAATTTATAAAAAGATTTGTGAAAGAGTACGAATTGTTGAAATAAAAGATGATGATGGTTATCCTATTAATTATTTAGTTCAATCAAAAAGAACAAGAAAACAAGAATGGCATACATTATCAGAAACTATATCATTAAAGAAAGCAATTCAGAAGAAACATTTCCAAGTTCATGTTGCGATTAGAGATTTAGGATATGGGTATGAATTTCTTAGAAGAAGAAAGAAAAGAAAAGGATATTAATGTAAAAAACTTATATTATGGTATTATACGATAAATTTAGATTAAAAATGAGTGAAAATCCTTATAGTAAGAATATTGAAAATGTATTAAAAAAGAATGACAATTCAATTGTTATTGGTCTTACTAAAATTACATTAAATGGGGATGTTCTTAAAATTGAACATTCAGGTGGTGATAAACAAACAATGGATAATATTAATTGGAATTTATTAGATGCTGGTTTACAATCTATATCTTTGTTAAAACAAGTTTTTCCGGTGCTAACAGAAAATGGTGATCCAACTTATTATTATGTAATTCAGTTACAAATATGAAAGAAACAATAAGACAAATTAAAAAATTTAGATTAACTAATTCTATAAGGGAAAAGTTTAAAGATGATAATATTATTAATAAAGGTTTAACAACTATATCTTTATCAGAGTTAGGAAAATCAACAAAAATATTATCTATTGAACATTCAGGGAATATGGGAAATAGTATTGAAAGAAGTGTTAATCCTAATTTAAAAAGAATAGGATTACCAACTATTTCCGAATTAAAAGATATATACGAAGTAATAGATGAAAGGGGTAGTCCTGACTACTATTATTCAATTGAATTTGATATACATATTTATTCATCCAAAAATTAAAACTTAACTTATATGTCAGTAAAAATTTTTTCCGGAAGAGCGACACAATATTTATCTGAAAAGATAATAAAAAAGTATTATGATTTTGATGATGCTAAACTTAATGATGTTGAAATATCACAACACCGAGATCGAGAAATTGGTATTCACTTCAATGAATCTATAAGACAGGATAAAGTTTTTATTATACAATCAACGGCATTTGGTGGTGATAATATAATGGAACTTTTTCTTATGTTAGATACAGCAAAAAGAGCTTCAGCAAGATCAATTACTGTGGTTATACCTTATTTTGCATATGCAAGACAAGATAGAAAAGATAAACCTAGAGTTCCAATTTCAGCTAAAATGATGGCTGATTTGTTGACAACAGCAGGTGCAACCAGGGTTGTTTCAATTGATTTACACGCTGACCAAATACAGGGATTCTTTAATATTCCGGTAGATCATTTAAGTTCAAGTCATATATTTATTCCTTATATTAGAAATAATTTTGATACTGAAAAAGTAATATTTGCATCTCCTGATGCTGGTGGTGGAAAACGTGCAAGTAGATATGCAAATGCATTAGGAACTGATATGGTTATTGCACATAAGGAAAGAAAGAAACCAGGTGTTATATCAAAAATGAAACTTATCGGTGATGTGACAGGTGGTGATGTATTTATTGTTGATGATATAATTGATACTGCTGGTTCAATTACAAAAGCCGCTGAAATAATTATGGAACATGGTGCAAATTCCGTAAGGGTTGTTTGTACACACCCTATTCTTTCAGCAGGATCGTATAATAGAATTAATAAATCCCCAATTTCAGAAGTAATTACAACTGATACAATTCCTATTGATTTGGAATTATCAAATAAAATTACAGTTTTATCAGTAGATACAATGATAGCTAAAGCAATAAAACTTATTGTAAATGGTAAATCATTAAGTGAGGACTTATTTGGAACTTTATAATATAAAGGATATGGATTATTCATTAGATGACTTTTACGAATATAATGATCACGATCAGGTGAATAAAGATTATGTGGAAAGTGTTTTAGATGGTGGACTATATAATATGAACACTAAGGATAGAGCGAAAGAAATTCTAATTCAATTAGAATCAGATGATGAATTATTAAGGGATTTTAATCTATTATTAAGACAAAAAAAATTAGAACAAATAAAGAAAAAATAATATGGCACAAATACGTCATGGTGGGAAAACATATGATATGACAATGCATAATTTTCTTTTATATAAAAAGGCACAAGAAATGGTAGATGAATTAATGAGAAAACCCGATTTATTAGAAGAATTTAATAAACAAATGCGTATTGCTAAACTAAAAAACATAAAAAATGGAATTAACGGTAGGTGATGTAGTAACAACAAGATTAGAAGTTCTTGGTTGTAAACCAGGTACAAGAGGTGTAGTTTATGAAACATATCCCGATTTTGATATCCCTGGTAAAATGGGTGCTAGTATTATTTTTGAAAATGGTGATTATGATGGGTTTTCAATAAAAGACCAAGAACTATTTTTAAAAGAAGAACATATTCAATATATCCCATTTTATATTAGGGATTATAAATTTACAAATGTTATGAAACTTTCCCGGGATTTCAGAAATGATTTTTGGGGTGAAATATTTAGATAATATGAAAACAATAAAAATAGAAAGATAAGAAATAAAAAAATTAATAAATTAATAACTAAATTAAAATAATATGGAGCAGGAGAGTGAGGACGACCTTTGGAAAGATGGGTACTATGAAAGTGACCCACAACCACCACCAAGTAAGGAAGAACAACTAGAAGAAGATGCAAATAGAATTTATGAGCAACTTATTGGTGATGATGAATTGATGCATAAAGTAAATGTGTTATTAAGAAAACATAAACTTGAACAATTAAAAAATAAATAAATGGCTGATACAACAGATAGTATTTATAATAATATACCAGATTTTTTTGGTGGTATAGATGATGGTGGTGATGAAGATGGTGGTTGGGATTATGATGATGGACTCACCGATGAAGAACGAGCTATTGAAATTCTTACTGAACTAGAAGATAAACCTAGTTTAATGCGAGAATTTAATCTTTTATTAAGACAAAGGAAAATAGAACAACTTAATAAGAAATAATGAATAAAGTACCACATGATTTTTTAAAATATTTATTAGAAGAATCTGAAAGAATAAGACCTACCCCTAAAGAACAAGCGAAGGAAATTCTTGATAAATTAGAATCTAATCCAGAAGTTTTTAGGGAATTTAATTTATTATTAAGAAAGAATAAAATTAAAAAAATTAAAAATGGAAGAAAAGTATAGTACCATAAAAGAAATTTTAAATAAATATAAAAAAGGGGATTATTATAATTATGAATATAATAATTATCCTGAATATAAATCAAATGGTTGGTATGAACATAAAGATATACCAATTCGGATTCTACCAACACCATCTATATCAGATTTATTAGATATGATGGATAAAATTATAGAACAACATCCAAGAAATATTAAAAAGATTCTTGATAATCTTCCAGAAGAAGAAATTCAAAAATATCTACGTGCTAAAAAAATGGCAAAAATAAAATCAGAAATGAAATGAGGGATGATAGTTGCATAGGGTGTATGTTTTCTGAAAGTGATGAATCAACTACAATGTTATCAGATTTACCAGGACTTGATCATAATGTAATGCGTTGTGTACATCCTAATAGTCCATATTATGAAGAATTAGTATTTGAAGATACATCTTGTCGTCAATTTATGGATGCTAAAGAATACTTTAAAATGAAGGATAGACAAGAAAATATAGAAGAATTAAAAGAAAAAATCAGAAAAAAGAAATTAGGATTATGAAAATAACAAAAAAACAAGGAGAATATTTAGATTCCATTATTAAGATGGATAATGACCAATTGTTTAATGAGCTTCTTGATGTTCATGTACCCGATGATTATGATGGGTGTTTTACTGAATGGGGAGATATAGTAAAAGATACTGTTAATGAAGAAATGATTAAACGTTTGAAAAATATTAATTTTTTATCAGATAATTATATTATCTTTGTACAGAATTATAATTAAATAATTTGTTAATTAAAATATTTTTATTATCTTTGTAAGGATAACTAAAAAATAAAATTATGATTGAACATTTTAGTGATTACGATCAAGATTTCAAAAAACTTTTTATAAAAGTGTTTGGTCAAGATATTTTTAATGATTTTAATAAAATAGAACTAAAAGTTTTAACCCCTGGTGTACTTGATATTGATCATGATCCAACATCCCCAAATATCAATGAAAGATTCAATAATAATTGGATTGAATTTGCGAAGAAAAATAAGATAACACCATTTAATTTATTTACTGGTGTTGTTTGGTCATATGGTATACAACAATGTAAAGACCACGATGTATTAGATGCAAAAAAACATTTAGAATTAATTCGTGCAATGACTTTAAATACTGATATTTCTGAAGTTGAAAAATTAGAAGAAAAAGAAAAAACTAGAAAAGATTTTTCAGAATATATGGAATCATCTAAACAATTGATGACGGTTTTATTTGGTTTTAAACTTTACAATAGAATAAAAAATATTAAACTTGTAGCTTTCGATTGGGATGGATTAGATATTTCAACATCATCTATTCTTGCTACTACACCTGGAATAAAGGAAAGATTTAGTGAAGCTTGGGTGAAATATTTTTCTGATAAAGATTATTCTGCATTAGACCTTTTCTTACAGTCTATATTTCATTATGGTTATCAATATGGTGTAGATAATTATTTAAGTGAAGTAAGAGAAATAACTAATTCGTTTTTAAATAATAAGTTAACACAAAAACAATAATATTATGAAACACATTGATGTAAACAGTATTTACCCAGAACAAAAAGACATTATGAGAGCTGAAGGTTTAATGGTGTTGCGTGGAAAAACAAGGGGTGATGATAAACCATTTAGGTCAAACGCATCTAAGATGTCTAAACTTATTACTGATCCTTATAAGATGGTAAGAAGAGCAAAAGCAGTTTCACAAATGTATGGTTACGGTGATTATTTCCCGGTTGCACCTGGAAAAACTATTGACCAAGCTACTAATGTTTTTGCACCTTTTGCAGAAGGACTTGAAAGAATAGGTTTTTCCAAGCAACAAATTAATGATATTGCTGGTTGGAAACTTGATCCACGTGTTAGGGAACGCCAAGCAAAGATGGCTGATATAATGAAAAAAATCAGGGAACAACAAACAGCATAGTTATGGAAAGAAAATATGATTATATTAAAGTATATAGAAAAACCATTTTTGGGTGGGGTTTAAGACAATATGTAAACCGCAATAGTGAAGATGGTTTAGTAGTACTTCATAGAACTAGGGATCATTATAGAAACATATGGGGATATGAAAAAGTTAAACTCGTTCTTTGTTGGAGAGAAGAAGAACACATTTTTTGAAATTATGAAAACAATTGAAATTGATATAATTGAAAGTTCTGAATTACCTGATCCAATTTATTTGGATTTGTTAAATCTATCTACATTTAAAAGTGATGAATTTGGATTTAGTTTTATGGTTAATAAAACTTATATTGAAATATGGATATGTGATTTAAAAGATGATAATCAGTTACAAGGAACAATTGGGTATTTAGAAAAATTAGTTTCTAATATGAAATCTGATTATTTATTTATTAATTGTGACTAAAAAATAATTTATTATGGCAAAGGTAAGACAATTTAATAAGTATAATGATAAGACAAAAGTGTTAATTTTAATGCGATGTCTGATGAATGCAATTATGGAACATCCCGAATTCTATGATGTAACAAAACATAGAACAGATTTGTTAGGTATTGCTACTCAATATAGTAAATTTGTTCGTAAAGAAGATTTTGATTTAATAAAAAATATGAAAATCGAAGATATTATTAATATGTTTAATGAAGGGTATTAAAATGATAATATTATCACCACAAATAGAAAAGACTAAGAGGGTATTGGATAAGATAACCCAACCAAATCAAGATACATTGGTTTTAGAAAACCAGTTGATTATTATGGAAAAATTAAAAGAAATTCATAGTATATTAGAATTAATAAAAAATAAATGAAAAATAATATAACGGTATTAATTAAAAAAATAAAAAGAAGTCGTGAACCGTTTACTTGGTGGAACAATCTTCCAATACAGAACTTAGAAGATTCATCGGATAGTTGGTCTGGTTATACATTGAAATATTTTCCTAATAGGACAGATTGTTATAATTTATCAAAAAGGGAAATACTACATATATGGACTTGTGAACAAATTAAAGTTACAGAAATATAAAAAATAAATAATATTATGTCATCAGAAGAAATAATAGAAAAATACAATATTAATACAAGTATGGGAAAGGTTTTTGAACATAGTTCTTTACCTTTTTTATCAGATTCAGAATTTGAAGAATTTAATACTATTGGATACACTGGTAAGAATAATTCAGGGAAAAAAATGAATTATGGAGAATTTTTAAATACATTGAATAAAGGTGAATTTACTGTGATACAGACTAAATCTGATAATGGTGATTTTTCTGAAAGATTTTCAATTATTAAAAAAGATTCACTTCAAATGAAAAGAAGAAAAAAATTAAATAAAATAATACAAGGAATATGAAGAAAGTATATAAACTTAGATTAGCTGATAATTCAGCAGCAATTCTTATCAATGATGATAAGAAAATGACTCTTATGAATAAAAATTACAATTTTGTTTTTCAAAAGAAAGATGGATTCTTTGCTCGTTGGGGTGCAACACAAGAAGATGATGGACTATTAGAACTTGGACTTCCAGAAATTGCTGACATTGAAATAGCAGAGGTTTGTGAAGGTGTTCCAGGGATCGGTCCTTGTGCTTTCTGTTATAAAAGCAATACAGGGTTCAAAGGAACTAATATGTCCTTAGAAACCTTTAAAACCATCTTTGATAAGCTCCCACCAACAGTAACACAGATTGCTTTCGGTTGTGGTACACTTCGCAGACACCCTGAAATGTGGGATATATTCAAATATTCAAAGGATAATGGTGTTGTACCTAACCTTACTATCAATGGTGATGTTGATGATGAAGAATTTGATAAGATTGCTGATATGTGTGGTGCTTGTGCAGTATCTATCTATGATAAAGATTTATCATACGATGCTATTAAAAAACTTACTGATAGAGGAATGACACAGGTAAACATCCACTATATGATTTCAGAAGAAACTTATGACAAAGCTTTTGAAATTATGGATGATATTAAATCTGATCCTAGATTAGCTAAACTTAATGCACTTGTATTTCTTTCACTTAAACCTAAAGGGAGAAGTGAAAATAAATTTCATCAACTTAATCAAGAAAAGTTTAATGATTTGATTAAGTATGCACTTGATAATCAAGTACCATTTGGTTTTGATTCTTGTTCAGCTCAGAAAGTAATGAGATATATTGATACACAAGATGGAAAACTTGATGGACTTAAAGCACATGTAGAACCTTGTGAATCTACATTGTATAGTCTTTATATTAATGTCAATGGTGATTTCTTTCCTTGTTCATTTAGTCCTGATACATTAGGATGGGAAGAAGGGTTATCAGTATTAAAATGTAATAACTTTCTTGAAGATATTTGGTTTAATGAAAAAACTAAACAATTTAGGGATAATGTAATACAATGTAGAGGATGTGGTCAGTCATGTTCAATTTATGAAATATAATTATTAATTTAAAAATAATATTATGGAAACAACTGGAATTTATATAATGTGTGGAATAATGGTTCTTGGTGCAATATTAATGCTTTTTAAAATTATATTTAATATACAAGAACAAGGAAAAAAGGAATTGTTAAAAGATATGTATAAAAACAATGATATTAGTAAGGATGTTTATTTTAAATATTTAAATAAAGATGATTAACTGACACATTGACAGATAAAAACAATTGGAATAATGTTTGAAGTAGGTAACATAGTAAAATGGACTGATGAAAGAAGAGAAAAAACAATACCTTTTCATCGTGATTTTAGATTTGAAATAACAGCTATAGGTAATGGTAAAATTACAATTAAAGCATTATCAGATAAATGGTTGATAACTCGTTTAACTGATCCAGAAGGTATTGTTCGTGATATAGAATATGAAAGACAATTAAAAATGTCAAAGTTTATAAAGAAAAAGAAATGGTGGCATATATTTAAAAAGAGGTGAACGAAAGGGAATATATAAGAGTATTGAAAATATTGTATGATGGTGCTAATGATTATACTATTAAAGTGTGGTCAAAAGAACCATCATATAGTAATATTCAGCGTCATATAAGATTGATTAAATCTTATGGGTATAATGAAGTATATTACACTTGTAGATTTAGTGATAAAGATAATTTAAACAATTTATTAAGTAATGTTAATTTTGTTATATTTGACCAGGAAGATGCAATTAAAAAATGTATTGAAAAAAATAGATTAGATTTACTTAAAATAATAGAAAAAGGAATATAAAATAAATGGCAAAAGATTATTATAATATATTAGGTGTTGATAAATCATCATCAACAGAAGATGTTAAAAAAGCATATCGAAAGATGGCTATGAAATATCATCCTGATCGTAATCCGGACAACGCTGAAGCTGAAGAAAAATTTAAAGATATATCAGAAGCATATTCTGTATTATCAGATGAAACCAAAAAAGCAAATTATGACCATTATGGTGATCCTGATGGAAGGATGCATCAAGGGTTTGATATGAATGATTTTATGCGTAATTTCAATATGGGTGATATATTTGGTGGTGGAAGTCATTTTGGTGGTGGAAGTCCTTTTGGTGATATGTTTGGGGGTGGACAGCAAAGAACAATTAAAAGAGGTTCTGATTTAAGAGTTCATATAAAAATTGATATTAAAGATGTAAATACAGGATACGAAAAAACAATCAAATATAATAAAAAAGTAAAATGTGATGATTGTGGTGGTATGGGGGGTGAACAAGAAACCTGTAGAAGATGTAGTGGATTAGGTAAAATCAAAGTTAATAAGAATATGGGTTTTGCTACAATATCTACAACTACTAATTGTAATGTTTGTGGTGGACATGGACATACTATAAAAAACACTTGTGATACTTGTCACGGACAAGGTATAGTAGATGAAAAAACAGAATTAAAAATTAATTTACCAAAAGGTGTTGAAAATTCAGATAGATTTCAAGCTAATGGTAAAGGTAATATGCCAGAAAGACCAGGGAATAATGGAATCCCAGGAAATTTAATTATTGATGTAGTTGTTGAAAATAATACCTTGCTTGAAAGAAATGGTTCTAATCTAATTTATAATTTAGAAATACCATTTACTACAATGATGTTAGGTGGGGAAGCAATAGTTCCAACCCTTGAAGGAGAAGTGTCTATTAAGATACCACAATATACAAAACCAAATGAAATAAAAAGATTAAGGGGGAAAGGGTTATCTACACAAAGGGGAACTAAAGGTGATTTATTAGTTGTTATACATCTACTTATCCCAAAAAAATTATCTAAAGAAGAAAAAAGAATATTGGAAGAATTGTCTAAACAGAATAATTTCAATAAATGAATCAATTAAAAAAAGTTATAGAAGAAAATGGATTAAAAGTCACTTACAAAGATAAAAGACATTTGTGGGTGAAATTTGATAATATAATAATTATGGTAGATTCATATGATTTATTTGGTTTAGCTGATGATGATCTTATGCTTCGTATAAAACAAAGATTTGGTGGTTATGGTATTAAAATAGATTTAGATAATCTTAATAACAATAAAAAAAATAAAGAACCTAAACATAAGTATATTCCAATAAATGAAAGAAAAGAAAATATACGGAAAATACTTAAAGATAAATTCAAACTTCTTCCTTAATATATCATATATAATTTATTATGAATATTAAAGAAAAACAATATAAAGAAAATAAGAAAAAAGTAAAAAAAATCAGAAAAAAAGTTGGTGAAAAAACCTTTAGGTTAATTGACGATCCACTTAAAGTAACAATAGAAAAACTTGACCCTGATGATTCTTTTTGGAATTAAAAACAAATTAATAACTTAAAAATATGGAAAATATGAATAACATGATGAATGATTTTGACAAATTTAGAAAAGAACATGGTATTAGTGGAACAGCATTGCACGATTACCAAAAATTGATGAATATTTATAGTGGTTATATTAACCCTACAATCATCGAAGAAAGACAATTGAATGTTGCATCAATGGATGTATTCTCCCGTCTTATGATGGATAGAATAATTTTCCTAGGTACAGCCATTGACGATACTGTTGCTAATGTGATAACAGGTCAGTTATTATACCTTCAGTCACAAGATAGTAATCGTCCAATTGATTTATATATAAACTCCCCTGGTGGATCGGTTTATTCTGGTTATTCTATTTACGATACAATGCACCTTGTAAAAGCAGATGTTAATACAATTGTGTGTGGTATGGCAGCTAGTATGGCCTACATTTTAACAATAGCAGGTTCGAAACGTTCAGCTCTTAGACATTCAAGGTTGATGCAACATCAACCGTTGGGTGGAATTAGTGGACAAGCATCAGATATTCAAATTACTGCACAACAAATTCAGAAAGTTAAGGATGAATTGAATGGGATTATTTCTGAAAAGACTGGTCAACCATTGGAAAAAGTTCAAGCTGAAACAGATCGTGATTATTGGATGGATGCACTTGAAGCAAAAGAATATGGTGCAATTGATACTGTAATTGGAATGGATGTTAAAGAAAAAGAATAAAGGTCACATAGGTTAAATAAAAAATCCTAACATTAATTTGTTAGGGTTTTTTTTTATTATTTAAAAACTCTTAAAAGAATTTCTATTTCTTTTTTAATTTCTTCCATTTCTAATTCTAATTCAACTTTTTTATCTTTTTCTAATTCAACTAAAGACATAGTATATTCAGATGCGGGTCCATTATCATATGGCATATTTCTCATATACTGATGAATATCATTATTAATCTTATTTAATTCTTTTTCTTTTAAAAAATAATCAAATATTAAATTTCTTGCTTTTTCGTGTTTCATAATTTCTAAAAAATATATTTATGTTAATTTATTTTTTATCCCAGGGTAATTGTTGTGCTTTTTCTATAGCTCTTTTTTGTTGTCTATGACCCCTATCAATTTCCCTTTTGTTTTTAACCATTCTCTTTTCATTTTCTATCATTTCTTTCTTAACATTTGGGTGAACCCCTGGTCCTATAGTTGAATTCACATATAATGTAGCACACCCATTTAATATTAGAAAGATAATAAAGGATGTTAAAATTTTTATTAATTTATTCATTTTCAATATTTTGATTTGTATTATATATTATATTTTTAAGTTTCCCTTTCCTATAATATATTTCATCGAATGTATAATTTTTATCAACATCAATAGCGGGAATTAATGTTTCACCCATATTAGACTCATCAAATTCAGTTTTAAATATATAATAAAATGTACTTTTATTATTTAAATCAACTACCCGATCTATAAATACTGTTTTAGTAGGATCGTGTGAAAATGTTAGTATACTATCCTTTTGTCTTATGATTGCATCACCTTTTTTGTATTTTGGGTTATACATTTTTTCAAATCACTTATTTTTTTTGCTCTAATAATATCTTCAAATAAATCATATTCAATATCAACTATCGTACTATCGTAAGAATGTTGTTGTTCTTCAAATACATAACCTTTAAGAATAAAATTAGAAAATTCGGATATATTGATATGATGAATAGTTAATGTACTAACAAATGGTATATGATAAGGATTAACATATTCTGATTTTAAATTCCTTGAAAAAGAATTATGCCATTTATCATTTCTAACTATAACATCCCCTGGTTTAAATCTAGGTTTATAATTATAATCTCTTTTATCTTCTTTTTTCATAGACTTTTCATCATTTTCCATATAAATTATAGATAAGAATATAAAAATAGTTTATTATGTTAGATTGGCAAAAACATTTAATTTACATTCCAGAAATAGGATATAATGAATTTGTATCTGTGATACGTGTAAACACACATAATTTAAATACATCATATAGTCAATTATTTAATTATAATAAAGAAATATTTTGTAGTGATGAAGAATTATTAAGAATAACAATTACAGAAAAAGATATTGATAAATTACAAGATTTAACACAAAAAATAATTAACAATGGATTACATTTTAAAAAAATAGATGTTTTTATTGATAATTATCAAAATGTATTATCATATAATAATTGTAATATAAATAATATAAATACTAGAATTACTGAAGATTTTATATCCAATGTAATAGATCAAAATGTAAATAATTATATATTAGAAATATCTATTGTATCTGAATATATTGAACGATTTACAACTAAAATGTATAATAGAACACTTAAACTTAAAAAAATAATTTCAAATTTAAAATGAGATCATACACCCAACCATTTTTAGATAGTATGAATATGAACTTCATATATGAATATATTGATAGCTATCATCATGTTGGACTATTTTCTGATAGAATGACTGGGAAATCTATTATCTCACAATATTATCTATTATCTTATTTAATAAGAAATAAAAATAAGAATGCATATTTTACATCAAGAAATCAAATACATAGAAGTAAAGCAGATGAAATACTATACCATATAAATAAATCAATGAATTTTGAAGTAGAATATAATATAATGAATTTTAAAAAACAAACTGATTCCCGGGTGTGGTATGGTCATATGAATAATTTGATACATAATATAGGGGAATTACGTTTAGATTTAATTGTTATAGATGAAATAAATGAATCTGAAAAAATTAAAAATCATCAAATAGATACACTTAGATATCATATAGAAAAAAATGGAATTAAATTATTAATAAATGGGATATTAAATGATAAAATATATCATATTCTACATAGATTGGGAATATTAGATAATATAAAAATAATTGATGATGATTTTATAAAAAACACAAATCGTTATAGTAGAGCTATGAAAATAAATAAGCTAATGAATAAATGAAAAATGGAATAGTATTTATATATGAAGATGAAATAATATTATTTGTAAAATCATATAGTTTTAAATCAGGTTATAGAATAATAGATAATAAAATAAATCCTAATTATCTTAATGTTAATTTAACTGATAATATAGATGATGCATTTAAGTGGGAAAAAGAATATCAAATAGATTTAGCTTATGATAACATAAAAGGATTAATAAAAACAGACACAACAATTAAAAGTATTTTTAAAATGAATTCTAATGTATTTAGACGGTATTTAAAAATAAAAAAATTAAAAGAAAAATGTCAATTAATAGAGGGAATCAGTTTATTACAGAAGTAATTATTCGTGGATTTGTATATGAATTATGGGAGCTCACAGATAGAGAACCACATTCGTTAGGAACAATGAATGGTGAATCAGGTACACTATGGGTTAAACAAATAGGTGAAGGACCATTTAAAGACCTAGAAGGTGAAGATGAATGGATTCCCTGGTTAGATAAATCAGCTAATCGTGATTGTTGGGAAATACATATTATGGATGGTAATTCTATAAAATATAAATGGTCTGATTATAGTATAACCAAGCACACCACAGCATCCATTTCACTTAATAATAATGTTATATATGAAATAAATGGTCATAATTTTGATTTTTGTTATAATGAAGCAAGAAATAAGATATATCAATTAAAGGAATTACTATATACATTTGATGTAAATCTGAAAAATATAGAAAAAGAATCTGGTCGTAAAATATTTTATAAAAGTATGCCTGCTATTATAGATACTATATATATTCAGGGTGAAATGTATATAAAAGCCGATTATACTGAAGTAGATAAAGATACCTGGTGGAATGAAATGATAGAACCCTGGTATGATAATTATGATATAGAAAATTTAGATGAATGTAAATATAGCAATGGTATAAAAGTTGATATATTATCTAAAGATATATACTGGAATCGGAATGATCGACTAATCAAACTGAACAAAATACAAAGAAATACTAATGCCAAAGGAATTACATAATATAATTGAATTCTATCTAAAATCTGATAAATCTATTATAGGATATTTTAGGGATGATTTTGATTTAACAAGAAATATTAATATAGCTAAAAAATTTAAAGAAGAAACTAATTTAGAACCAATTGTTCAAACATTATTAAGAAGGGTTTATAAGAAAGATTGGGATGAAATCAATCAATCAATGTCAAAACATTCATATGGTCATTTATTTGAAGATTGGTTTAAAGGTGTAGATAAAAAAGATGTGGGATATAGGGTAATAATTTATGAAAATGAATTAAGAAGATTGAAAATGAAAAACATAAAAAAAAGTTGATGCCTGACAAACATCAACTTTTTTACCAACTATAAAAACTATAATCAAAACTGCCTAACCATTAGACTTGAAGATACTCTTCAAGAATCCTCTTACATGAAAAATTACATAAGAAGCAATTGCGAATATAACAATCCATTTTCCGATAAAATGAATTTCATCCCAATATGTTACTGCTAAAGCTGGAAAAAACCCAACCATAAGTATTAAAAAACCTAGTCTTTTAATCCACACATTCTGTGTTCCTTCAAATTCTGTATGACCATTTTCATCCATAACATTGAGTTTTAATTAATATTCTTTTACAAATATAAATATAATAAATGGAAAAAACAAATATTTTTGGAAAAAAATGAAAAATAATTATTTAATTATAATTTTATTCATCACAATATCTTTAAATTCTTCTAAACTATTAATTGGTTGTTTATCATTAGTACCCTGTTCAACCAATAATATTTTTTTATTATTATCTGAATACTGTAATAAATAAGTATGTGCCCAATATCCAAATGCAAAACTATATCTTTTATCACCAGTAATATAAAAATCTGGTTCTTTAATCACTTTAAGTGTAGTTTCATTTATAATAAAATTAAAACATTGATCAATAAGTTCTTTACTTTTTAATGGAATTATTTTATCAATTTCTTCATCAGATTTAGGTAACATTTTATCCCTTAATGATTCTTTTGTTAAATTAATATTATTCCAATCACCTGTATTATTAAGAGTATCCATAATTTTTTTAAAATTATTAAATGGATTAGGTTCTCTTATTATATAATCTTCTCCCCATAATCCGTATAATACATATTTTTTATAATCTTTATCAAATGCAAATGCAAATTTATTTTCATTTTTAGTATTTTTTAATTCAAATTTAAATGCTATTACGTCTCCCATATTAGTATAACCATCATCTTCGGGTTTCCAAATTCCTGGTTCTGATGTTATGATACAATTTTCACAATTTTGTAATATGTAATTGTAGCATTTTCCAAGAAAACCATTCATTTCTTTAGATATTATATCTTTAATATCAGCTTCATCTTTTGGTTTCATATAATCTCTTATTGATTCTTCAAGAATAGTATCTGTTGTTTTAAATGCTGGTGATTTAAATTCATCATTAACCCTTAATGGTTTAGCATTATCTTTATTTTGGAATTTGTTTGTTGCTTTAGTTATTATATCTAATTTACGAAGAATTTTATTAAGAAATACTTTAAATTTAAGATCACCTAATGTGTCTTGGAATTCTTTTATTGTGCCTATAAGGAGATCGGGGTTTAATAGATTGTTTTTAATTTGATTATTAATGATAGATATGAATGGAACTAATAACCCTGTTCTTTCTAACATATCATTAAAAGATTCTATTTTTTGTTCAGTATCTTTCACTATAAATTTAAAAATGGCTTGAAAATTTCTTAATTGATTTATGACTTTATTTATATCATCATCTTCAATTTTCATATCTTGTAGATATTTGTATAATTTTTCAACCTTATCTTTACTATCATTAGTTAAAACACTAATAGCAAAAATTGTAATAGCAACAGCATTGTTAATTGTTGGTTCAATATTAAAAGTACCATATTCTAATAATAGTTGAACAACCTGGACTAATACTATTATTGATGTACTAAAAGTTGCTGCGTTGTGCAATTCAACATTAGAATTTTTATAAAATTTCTGGATAGTTCTTTGATACTTATTTACATTTACATTTTCTATAATATTGTCATATGTAAAGTTACCAAACCTTTTAACATTCTTCATTAATATGGTATTAATATTTTCAATTATATATAAAAAACTTACTACACATTTTGTTTTTAAAATAATTTATTGTATATTTGTAATTAATCAAACTATAAAAATATGAATTCTGATAAATTTTTAAAATGGTATGCATATTTAACAACAATAATCTTGTCTGGTATAGTAATGTATACTATTTATACTGAATATATTTATAAGACAGTAGATATTATTTCATATACTACTATTAAAGAATCTAAACTAAAAAATGTTTTTAATAAAGAAGATGTATATTATGCTAAACTTTATAAAGACAAAATAGGAGAAAATAGATATAAGTTTAATAGGGTTGAAATTGATACATTTGTAGAAAAAGATTTTAAACATATTAACAAGTGTAAATTTACTAGATTTAGTGTTCTTACAGATGATGGTTTTATACAATTAAAAGTTAGAAATCAAAACCCTTATGAAAAAGTATATGTTACAATACCTAAAGACCAAATGTATGTTATTGTATCGGATTATTTATTAACAGTAAGAATAATAGATACGAAAAAATTATCAGGGTTAATAGGATTAAATAATAGATTATCTTTAAGACCAATTGAAATAAGAATTTGGTTAAATATAAGAGATAAAGAAATGAATCCGGATTTGTTATATCGAACTAATAAAGATTTAGCTGATGTCGGATTAAAAATAGAAGAGTATAGAAGATTATGATTTATTTTATATCAGATCACCATTGGGGTCATAAAGCAGTAATATGGATGTCAAATCGTCCATTTGAAAATGTACACGAAATGAACCTATATATGATCGAAAAATGGAATGAAGTAGTAGGGGAAGATGATGAAGTGTATTACTTAGGTGACTTTATGTATAAAATGAGCCCCAATACCTTCGTTAAAAACGTTTTAAACAAGTTAAATGGGAAAATATACCTTATACCAGGTAATCACGATAAACGCCATTTAAAGAAGTATGTGGAAAGGGTAGAATGGATACAACCATATCACGAAATGCAATATACCCACGAAGAAAAAGAATACTACTTTAAATTATTTCATTATCCTATTTATTCTTGGGATGGTATGTGGAGAGGGAGTATTCATTTACATGGTCATACACATTATAATACAAATGACTTGTATTTTGAATCAATTGGACACAAATTAAATGTAAATTGTGAATTTTTTGATTATAAACCAATATCAATAGTAGAAGTGATTAATATGTTCAAAGACAAGAAGATAATAAAAAAATAAAAACTTTTGACGAAAAAAGTCAACTTATTGTTTGTTTTTGAATAATAATGTTGTATATTTGTGAATTATAAATAAATCTTAATTTTTTAAAATAATAGAAATGCAGAGAAAAATAGACCTTTACGCTACACAACGCTTAGTAGAACTTTTATCTAATATTGAACACCAGATAGCTTACCAGCTTAATGAATCTATTAGATATCGTCATTCATTTCCAATATCTTATTTGGATTTTGGTTCAACTAATGATACAATTTCATTTATTACATCAAATAAATATGATGATATTCAAAGAAATAATCAGGATGAATGGAATTCTATGGTTTGGAAAGAAAAAAGATCAGAAATGAAAATAGGTAAACTTATTAAGATGTTTTATCATAATTCTTTTCCTGTCAATCATTCAAAAGGTCAACCAATCCCAAAACCACAAATGGATATTGAATCCTTTGTAAATAAATTCAAAGCTGAAAGAGATAAAGATGTAAATTACGAAAGATTTGAAATTGTAAAAGGTACTAAATTTCAATATTGGTATTCACAAGACAATTATTCTAGGTTTGTACACGAAGAAACTACCCTTGGTCGTTCTTGTCTTAGGTATAAAGAATCAGCTAATTACCTTAAACTATATTCAAAAAACCCAGAGGTCTTTAGTATGCTAATTCTTAAAGATGATGCAAATAAATTAAGAGGTCGTGCAAATCTTTGGCAACTTGAAGAACCCAAAGGAAGAATTTATATGGATAGAATTTATAGTGTTAATGACTATGATGTTGAACTATTCAAAGATTATGCAAAACAACAAGGATGGCTTCATAAGGAATCACAAACATATGGTTGGCAAAACAATATCGTAGATACTAAAAATGGAGAAGTTTACAAGTGGAACGATATGATATTACTTACAAAAATTAAAAAAGTTCCTGAAGTGGATTATGATTATTATCCTTATTTGGATACATTATCAATTTATAATACTGTTAAACATACATTAACTAATGATGGTAGATTAAGGGTATTAGAACCACATCTTTTACTTACTGATTACCAGGGATCATTCCATTCAGAAATAGATGGAAGGGATATGGTACTTAGTGCAGTATATAATGAATATATTGTTAGAGATGAATCTAAATTCGTAGAAATTGATAATACTTGGGTAAGAGAAAATGAAGCAGTATATGTTCATAATTCAGGTGGAAAGTATGCATATAAATATAGTGAAAAAGTAGTAGAATCTAATATCTACAAACGCAAATATTTCTTGAAGGAAGTAACTGAATTTTCAGAATATCTTGGTACACATATCCATAAAGATAGTGTAAGAATAGCTTACCTTGATGAAGATAAGAAAGAAAAAGTTAAAATTCATTATAAAATGATTGGTAGGGAATTTGAAGAAAAGGGTGACTTCATTATAAAAAAAAAATGCAGTCACGACCAAGACCTATTTACGAAGTATTCAGATAATGATAGGGAAATGGTGGAAGAAATTCTACGACATCTTTCAAGTAATAGTCCTACACAAAGTAGAAGAAGGGGTTCAATAAATAGAAGGGGTCGTGAAACAAATGCGTGGGGTGATGATCTTGATTTATTTGTAGATGCACCAGAACGACCACAAGTTGATAGTAATGTTGAAGAAGATGTTGATCCATTAGCATCAATTGGTATTGATAGATATTCACCAGAAGTTCAACAATATCTATATGAACTGTTAGAACAACAAAGAAGAAGTAGATCAGAAGGAAGGGTAGGTTATGGTACACCACTTGATGAATTATTAAACCAAGCTGATACTTATGAACCAAGATTTTCAGGATTGAGATTTACACCAATGGTAGATAGACCAATGGTAACAGAAGAACCAATAGATGATGTGGCAACTGATGAAGAAATTAGTGAACTTGAAAGGGAGATTGAAGATACAATATCTGATCCTGATTCACCAGGATATACTGGTCAAATTGATGAAACAGAAAATACTAATTCAAATGATGCATCAGAAAGATATAGAACTTATAATGGTGGTGATATAGTACAACATTGGTGGCATCATCCTGTGGGAAGTTCACGAAATAATGATACTATTTCATTTGATATTGAATCAATACTTGGAAGTAATATTTATTATACAGATGAACCAAGAAGTACTAGAAATGAAAATGCTGATAATGAAGAAGATAGACCTAATTCTGAAAGTTAATTAAAAAAAGTTTCATTTTTTTTAAACTTTTTTAAACTTTTTGACTATAATAAGGTCATACTAATATATATTTTTTTATAAATAGTAAACACTAAACTTATATGATATTAAAAAGAGCTGTCAAGAAAAGTCTAATTGAACTTAAATCTTATGTAAATCAATGGATGGTCTTAGGTCATGTACTTAAAAACGAATATTTTGTTTTTGATGATGATGTAGAGAAACCACAAGAAATCATCCTTGATACACTTAATGATTTATGTAGTAAAAAACACAATTTAATAAATCGTGTTGGTACATCTAATGGTGGTTATTTATTTGGTTATGATTTAGAATCTAAAAAATCAATCAATAAAAAAACTACATTAGAAGATATTATATTTAAATGTTTAGCTGAAATTAATGAACCAGTAGAAAGTAGAATATTAGCAGATTATATTATTGAAAAAGGTTGTTATAATATTTCAAGATTAGACACTTTTTATAATAATATATCTAGTCGTTTAGGTGGTATTATTATTAAAAAAGATACAAAACTTGGTAGAATTAAAAAAGGTAAAAAATATTTATATTATTTAATATCTAATGGTATTCCTAAAGTAGAAAAACAGAAAAAAACTACTACAGATGATGCAATTATTAAAGGTTTAGCTGATTTTAAAAAACCAATAGGTAGTAAAGAATTAGCATATTATATTATCAAAAATAATTATTACAAAACAACTAATAAATCTTTCCCTATTAGTGTAAGTGCGGCATTAGGAAAATTAGTGAAAAAAGATAATCCAAAAGTTGCTTATATAAAAGTTGGTAAAAAACATCTATATTATTTGATTGAAAATGGTGTACCTGAAGTTAAACCAGAAAATCAAGTCAAAGAAGAAACTAAACCTAAAGTTAGTAAGAGTAAAAAACCTACTACAGAAGATGCAATTCTTAAAGGTTTAGCTGATTTTAAAAAACCAATAGGTAGTAAATTATTAGGACAACATATTCTTCAAGAAGGGTATTATAATACTAAAAACGAAAAATCCTTTTTTATTAATATATCAGGTATTTTAGGTAAATTAGCTAAAAAAGAAAATTCAAAAATAGATAGAATCAAGAAAGGTGAAAGGGATTATTTATATTCCTTAAAATCTATAGGTAATTTAGAATCAACTGAAGATACATTAGAAGATAATATTGTAGAGACAATTAAAAATGTTGTTAAGGATTTTGAAAACATATCATTAGAAGATAAATTTGAAGAAATTACTGGACTTAATTTTCCTACATTTTATAAAAAGTATAGACCAAAATTAGTTTGGTATCTTACTCGTTATACAAGGGATCAAGAACTTGCTGAAGATTTTGCAGATGATGCATTTACACAATCTTTAATAAAAATTGATAATTATAATAACGAAAAATCCCAAATACATACCTGGATTTATAAGATTGCTGAAAACCTTGTTAAGAAAGATTTCAAAGATAAAAAGAAAATGTCTGTAGTTTCTCTTGATAAAGATAATAGTGAAAACTTAAATCTTATCAATATTATTCCTAATGGTCAGTTTGAAGAAACTAATATAATGGAACAAGATAGCATATTACTTAAAAAAGCTGAAATTGTAAAAGATGCTATTTCTAATTTACCAGAAAAATACAAAAAAGTAATGGTATTAAGGGAATTAGAAAATAGACCATATATTGATATTGCTGAAATTTGTATTAAGGAATCAGAAATGTTTATTGATAATGAAGAAAAAGAACTTCCCGGTGCTATAGATTTCTTAGATTTGAATGTTGATAATAAAAGTAACAATAATAGTTATGTAAATATCACATTTAATGAAGGTGTTGAAAAAACAATTCAGTTTGAAATAAAACCATACAAATCATTAAAGGTTAGTAGAGAAGATTTGGAAAATGTATCAAATATTGAAATAATATCAAATGGTATGTTACATGTTCAATATAGAACAACCACTAATCTATCAACAATTAAATCTCAGATTAGTAAAGGTAGACAACTGATACAATCTATGGTTAGTAAGAAATTTAAACTTTTAGATGACCAGGGTGTAGATAATATCATATTTAATAAAACAGATGAGCTTACTATAGATGATATTTCATTTGATGAGAGTGAATTTGATGAACTTGATTATTAAATAGTAAAAACCGGGATTCACATCTCGGTTTTTTTTATTTAAAATTTTCTATTTTGTAAGTAATCGAAAAAGTTTAATGGTATTCTATCTTCATATTCTGTTCCCTGTTCATCAATAAATTCTTTTGTTATATTAATCTTTATGAGATCAAATATTTCCCCATTATTTAATAAAAAATGTTCAGATACATCTTTACTTTCATCAAAATAAAATGTACTACAAATTATTTTACTTAAATGAAATATCTTTTGTGCTATTGCACCAGTTCTAAATCCTACCTGGTCATTATCACATATTAAATTTACCTTACTTGGTTTTTTATGTATAATTTTCATATATTGAATCGGACTAATAGATGCTGATGATGTAGCTACTACTTTACTTCCTTCGGGTAATACTGATTCAAGTACATACTTATCAAATACACCTTCTACTAACCATACAATATCACCCTTTTCAATATCTTCTACACCCCATACATATAAGTCTGGACAAGCATGTGTATATTTTAATTTATTATAATCTGATATTTTCCTAAATGTAGCATTTATTAAATCACCTTTTTTATTAATTAAAGGTAATATAATACCACCACCTTTTGTACCACCATCAAACATATTATTCATTATAGGGTGGGTAGAAATCCCCAGGATGTCTAAATCAACCTGATCCTTAATATATGACATTGATCCAAATTTACCCCTTTCTATGAGCTCGTCAGAAAATCCCCTGTCTTTTAAATATTTTAATTCTTTTCCGGATAAGTTTTTATGTGCATCTAATATTAATTGGGTTCTTTCAATAATATCATTTGGTGTTATTCTAATATCCTTTTGTGTGAGGTCTAAATCTTTTATTTCTAATCCCATTTCCCTGTCTGTAGTAAATAGTGATTTTGCATATTTAAAATCATTTTCTATTTTCTTTAAGCTCATTAATTCTTTTACATTAAAAGGGGGGATAAAATTATAAATAACATTAGTTAAACTTCTATTATTATAAGCAATGTAAATAATATCATCCTTAGTATACTCATTAGTAACTTTATAATCAGTTGGTTTCATCTTATATTTATAGTTGATATTATAAGGAATGTTTATGGATTTGAATAAATAGGAACAACAATATTACCTTTTTCATCAGTATAACTATGTTCAAAGTATGGTTCAAGATCATCTAATACTTTTAGTTTTAATTCTTTATCACCCATATCACCTACTAGGGATTTCTCAAATTCTCGTCCACCAAGATATTTGTTAATTTCATAATCATCATTTTTTAAACTATTTAAATATTCCCAATTAATTGTTACTTTAAAACCATCTTCGTGTGGATTTACACTTAAAAGTTTATCAGTATCAGCTCTATTTAAATCAAAAAATGAAATAAATTCAAAATAAAGAACTTGTTCTTCTGTTAGTACCTCAAAAAAGTTATTTGCTATTGCACCATAATAATCTGTTAATGTTTCATATGATTGTAATATTGCAGCTTTACCATATTTATCATATTGGAAACCATAATGATATTTCATTGCAGTTTCACCAATATCTGATTCATCATAATAATATCCACCTAAAGGATGTTCTCTTTTAGTAACTGTTGGGAATTCTTCTAATGAATTATCAGCTTCAGATTCAGCACATAAAAATTCATTATAAAATATATCCATAATTCCACTATATTCTGTGAAATAATGCTCAGCATCTATTCTGTCTTTATATCTACCCATAAATTCAAACAATTGTTCTTTAGTTTCCATATTCATACCAAGTAATAAAGAATCAATAAATTCTTGATATACTTCTTCAGTTTTAAAACTATTAAATTCAACTGTATAATTAAATGATGTATTTGCACCTTCTACATATAATTCATCATCATCATCATCACTACCAATAACCCTCCCTAATACTTCTTTAAAATTATCATATTCATCATTTTGTTCAAAATCTTCTGGTGTTTGTGGTTCTTCAACAATATTAGGAATATGTGGTTGTATTTCTTTTACAAAATATGCGTGAAGTTCTTTAAGAACCCTTTGTACAAAAATAGGAAGTGATCCATGTGTTACTTCTAATTCACCATCATTAAATTTAACCATAGATTGTGTATTTCCATCATTAAATATTTCCATTCTTCCTGTAGGATAAATAGTAACACCGTATCTTGTTGTTTCCCATCCTGGTTTCTGATATGATTTCCCATCCCAATTGTCAGGAACAGTTAATTCAAATTCATCATTTTCACCAACTAATCTAGAATCTATTAATACAAACTGTGTTCCTCTTTTTTGCTTAGTATAGTTGTTCCATTGTGATTTGGTTTTTAAACACCATGCAGGTGATCCCGTACACATTATACCTTTATAATCATTAACTATATAAACATTAAATCCATTACTATTGAATAATAATTCATAATCACCTTTTTCTTCACCTTTTTTAGCTTTACGGATTAATTCAACTATATGTTGTATTTTATATGGACTTGGCATACTTTTATCATTTAAAATTTCTTTTATTTTCGGTGTACCTATATCAATCTTATATTTTTTTAGTTCATCATACATACTTAATGCACCTTCAAGGTTCATTCCAAATTCAAATACTAATTTTGTTATAAAACCAGTAAAACCATCTTTTTTGGTCTTTTCTACTATCTTTTTAAATTTTTCATCATCTTTACTTATATCTTTATCTTTCAGTATTTTCCTAGCTTGTGCCATATTTTCGATGATGTAATCAAATTCTTGTAGGTATTTCATATTGAACTATTATGTTTTTTCTTATATATAAAATCATAAGTTTCAAACTTTTTACTCTAATATGACCAAGTTTTTTAAAAAACAGAAATATTTTTTTAAAAAACGATTTTTAACACTAATTGCTTAAAATTATTTTTCATCTGATAACATTCTATTAATCATCACTTTATTCAATTTTGATGAATATCAAGTCATTTTATATTAAAAAAGTAAATATATAAAGACTTTTTAAGATTAAACATCTATAATAATCTATGTTTTTAATTAAAAAATGCATATTTTTAATGTGAAAATGTGTTTTTAATTTTAAGCAAAAATGAAAATTATAAATATGGTAAAACGCTATAACTCTATGATATTCAGACCCTTACAAAAAATATATAGGAACAATGGGAAAGAATATATATTAACACAATTAATATGTTATTTAATCGGTGGTTGAATAACTAATGTATTAATAATCAATACATTAAGAATTTAATTTTTTAATTACAAATATTTGTATTAAATTAGCACCTTGAAAAAACAAAAAAAGTTATGATAAACATTGATTTATTAAAAAGCGAAGTTTACAAAAAGGAAAAACGAAAATTATATCGTAAGTCCATTTTTTTTAATTTCGTTGCAATTATTATTATTTCATTATCACTTTCTGGAATAGCACACAATCAACAAGAAGAAGAATTGAATAAAACAAATCATACGCTTCAAGCTAATAATGATTCGTTAGTTCATGTGCTTACAACAGAATTAATGGCAATGAAAGAAAGAGAGAACAAAATTATAAGATCAGCATTGAATTTATCTGAAGATACATCTTATGTTGATTTTAATCCATATGAAAGTAACATTCTTGAAGTAGCAGAATATCAATCAAAGTCATTAGACTTTATGGATGGTATTATTGCTGAAAAATGGGATTCTATAAATAGTGTTCCTATTGGTTCACCAGTATCTATAGCAGACTTATCAAGAATATCAGATGGATTTGGATGGAGAAAACACCCAATTCTTAAAAAATGGATATTTCATGAAGGAACAGACATATCCGCACCTATTGGATCAGATGTATTCACAACATCTGATGGTGTAGTAGAGAGAGTTATTAAATCTAAAAAAGGATATGGTAATAGAGTAGTTATTAATCACGGATTTGGGTATAAAACCGTTTATGCTCACCTGAATTCATTTAATGTGGAAAAAGGTGATGTTGTAAAAAGAGGTGATGTGATAGGATATATTGGTTCAACGGGTTTATCAACAGGACCACATCTTCATTATGAAGTGTTAGTAAATAATAGACCACTTAATCCTCAGCAGTATTTTTATTATGGGGATCACCTTGCAAAAAAATAAACATAATAATTGTCATTAATAATAAGGGAAAGTATTAAACTTTCCCTTTTTTGTTAGACTTTATATTAAAAATAAGCTATATAATAGAAATAATATATTTATTAAGATATATAAACGAAAATAAAAGAGATTGATGAATAAGAGAAGATACAATC
>Ga0210003_1000656_pt1 | contig 31209 bp, 27 predicted proteins | sample LantaG_FD_182804 | JGI IMG/M metagenome (GOLD analysis project Ga0210003, IMG submission 182804) | Deep subsurface microbial communities from Baltic Sea to uncover new lineages of life (NeLLi) - Landsort_02402 metaG (SPAdes) (version 2) | ecosystem: Environmental > Aquatic > Marine > Oceanic >... | reverse complement strand
GAGAAGCTGGTACCGGAGATGTTATAGAAGCGGTAAAACATATGAGAAGCATAAAAGATGAGATAGTAAGAATTTCTTCACTGCCAAAAGAAGAACTGATGACTGTTGCTAAAGAATTAGGTGCTCCCTATGATCTGATACTATATGTGTATAAGAATAAAAAATTACCGGTAGTTAATTTCTCGGCTGGTGGAATATCTACTCCTGCTGATGCCGCTATGATAATGCAGCTTGGCGCTGAGGGTATATTTGTAGGTTCCGGTATTTTCAAATCTGAAAATCCGTCAAAGATGGCCCAGGCTATTGTTGAAGCCACTACTCATTACAATAATCCTGAAGTTTTAGCCAGGGTTTCTGGAGGACTGGGAAGTCCTATGAGAGGAACTGCAGTATCCGCCCTTTCAAAAGAAGAAGTAATTTCAAATAGAGGATGGTAAAAAAAGAAGTGGATATAAGAGTTGGCGTTCTTTCCCTTCAGGGAGCTTTCAAAGAACATGTAACGAGACTTGAAGAGTGCGGAGTATCTGCAGTAGAAGTGAGGTTCCCGGAGCAGCTAAATAATATTGATGGGCTAATTATTCCTGGCGGTGAGAGTACTACTATAAATAAATTACTGGAAAAGTATAAATTTAAAGAAAGCCTTGATAAATTTTACAGGGATAAGAAGCCTATATTCGGGACCTGTGCAGGATTGATTTTGCTTGCAAAGAATATTGAGGGAGAAGGCAGAGGTCTTGGTTATATAGATATTGATGTACAGAGAAATGCTTATGGCCGACAGATTGATAGTTTTGAAGAAATGCTGGATATCCATCTTGACAACAATCAAAATGGCAGGAAATTCAAATCCATTTTTATAAGAGCGCCAAAAATTTTAAGTGTAAACAAAAGAGTTGAGGTGCTGGCAAGGCTTAAGGATGAGGTAGTGCTTGTGAGGGATAATAATGTAATGGTGAGTGCTTTTCACCCTGAGCTTAATGATGATTTAAGGATACACAGGTATTTTATAAATATGATTAGAAACTATAAAGGAGAAAATTGATATGTCCGGGCATTCAAAGTGGCATTCAATTAAGCATAAAAAAGCAAAAGAGGATGCAAAACGGGGAAATATTTTTGGTAAGCTCAGCAGAAATATAATTGTAGCGGCAAAAGACGGAGGAGGAGGCGATCCCAGGGATAATATGGCTCTTGCCAATGCAATTGCCAAGGCTAAGGAATATAATATGCCTCAGAGTAACATAGAGAGAGCAATTAAAAGGGGAACGGGAGAAATAGAAGGAGAGAATTATGAGAGTATCATGTATGAGGGTTACGGTCCCGGAGGCATAGCCATAATAGTTGAGGTAATGACAGAAAATAAAAATAGAACTGCTTCTGACATAAGAAACATTTTAAGCAGATATAATGGAACTCTGGGTGAGAGCGGAAGTGTAAGCTGGCAGTTTGAAACAAAGGGTATAATAATAGTAGAGCGGAGTGAAGTTAAAGATGAGGAAGAATTTATGTTAAATATGATTGACAATGGAGTGGAAGATATTGATGAAGATGATGATGTGTATGAAATAAAAACTTCCCCAACGGAATTCATGAAAGTCAAGGAAGATCTTGAAAAAAATAATATAAAAATAAAATCAAGCGAAATAGGACTTATACCAAAATCTATCATAAAATTATCAAAAGAGGAAAGTGCTAAAGCATTAAAACTAATTAATGCATTGGATGAGCATGACGATGTCCAGAATGTAAATTCGAATCTGGAAATATCCGACGAAATATTAAGTGAAATATAGATAATTAAAAATGACAACTGATAGAATAAGAATACTGGGGATAGATCCCGGATTGGAAACTACAGGGGTAAGCATATTGGATGTAGAAAAAGGAGAATACTATCCCGTATTTTCCGATTGCATCGTTACAAAAAAGAACAAACCCATTTGTGAAAGATTAGAAGAGATTTATATAAGGATTAACCAGTTAATTAAAAAGTACTGTCCTGACTGCCTGGCTATTGAAGAAATCTTTTTTAGCATAAATGTAAAGACTGCTATGGATGTAGGTCAGGCAAGGGGAGTATCGATACTGGCTGGAAGTATTAACAACTTGAAGATATACGAATATACTCCCTTACAGGTAAAACAGGCTATTGTTGGATATGGAAAAGCAACCAAGAAACAAATCAAATATATGTTAAGAATAATACTTAAAGTTAAGGATAATTTTTTCCCCAGGAAAGATGATGCCTGGGATGCAATGGCGATATCTGTATGTCATGCTAATAATAAAAAGTTTCAAGATAAGGTTAAAACTTTTAAATAATTCAGATAGCTGGCTATGATTGCAAAAATATTTGGAAAAATAATTAAAAAGTCACCCTCAAGCATTATAGTGCAAGCCGGGGGAATAGGATTTGAAGTATTGATTTCAAGCAGGACTTTTGAAAAGATACCAGAAAAGGGTTCGGAAGTAGAACTTGATATATATACCCATGTTAGAGAAGATGAATTAAAATTGGTGGGTTTTCTGGATACCGCCGATAAAGATTTTTTTCTGAAGCTCCTGGGAGTTTCAGGAATATCAATAAAAATAGCGTTAAGTTCTCTATCCATTTATAGCGGACAGGAGCTTAAAAGAATAATTGCAAACAGGGAAGTTGACCTGCTAAGAAGAATTCCCGGAATTGGCCTCAAACTTGCTGAAAGAATGATTCTGGAACTTAAAGATAAACTGGAAGAATATAAAGTGGAAAGAGCAGCGCTTGCAGGTTTAGCGGAAAATGAAAAAATATATGAAGTTGAACAGGCTTTAAAGACCCTGGGCTACGATTCAAGAGAGATAAGTAAAGCCATATCAAAATTAAGTATTGACGTTATCAAGAAAGAAAAAATTGAGCATATCCTAAAAATAGCTCTTAAGGAGATTTAATTAAAATGGTGGGTGAAAAAGGTAAAATGACAAACAATGATGAAGAAAATAATGATGTAAATCCCAAACATATAAAGGTAGATACTGAGCTGGACAAGAGTCTGCGTCCCAGATTTATATCTGAATTTATAGGTCAGGAAAAGATAATAGAAAACCTTCTAATATTTATTAAATCTGCCAGAAAAAGAAAAGAACCACTGGATCATGTGATCCTATCCGGCCCACCCGGTCTGGGGAAAACATGTCTTGCAGAAATAATTGCAAATGAATTAGGGGTTGGTTTTAGGATTACTTCTGGCCCGGCTATTGAAAGAGCAGGAGATCTGGCTGCTATATTGACTAATTTAGAGAATTTTGATGTTTTATTTGTAGATGAGATTCATAGGTTGAACAGAAGTGTGGAAGAAATCCTGTACCCGGCTATGGAAGACTATAAACTGGACATAATAATAGGAAAGGGTCCTTCTGCAAAGTCAATTAGAATTGACATCGCGCCTTTTACAATTATTGGTGCTACTACCAGAATTGGGCTGGTAGCCCCACCGCTGCGGGATAGATTTGGAGTAAATCTAAGGCTGGATTATTATGATAAAAAGAGTATTGTCAAGATTATTAGAAGATCAGCTGATATATTTGATATAAAGATAACCGAAAAAGGTGCCGAAGTTATTGCCGGCAGAAGCAGGGGAACACCAAGGATTGCTAATAGACTGCTCCGTAGAGTAAGGGATTATGCTCTAATGTACAACGATAGTGTAATAGACGACCAGATAGCCGAAAAAGCTCTTGGCAAACTGGATATAGATAAGTTGGGTTTAGATGTGGTTGATAAGAAAATATTGAATATCCTGGTTACAAAGTTCGAAGGGGGACCGGTGGGTGTCGGTACTATAGCAGCATCAATAGGGGAAGAAGCGGATACTATTGAAGATGTTTATGAACCATATTTAATACAGCTGGGATTTGTAAAAAGAACTTCAAAGGGCAGAGTAGCTACCAATCTGGCATTTAAATATCTGGGAGTAAAAAAAGAAAATGAACCCAAGCTCTTTTAACTATTTACTTAAGATATGAAGATTGAATTATTTGATTATGAACTTCCCCAAAAATTTATAGCTCAAAAACCGCTGCAGAGAAGAGATTATTCCAAACTTCTGATACTTGATAGGCATACGGGTGATATAAAACATGATATTTTTTACAATATTTTGAATTACCTCGACAACGGTGATGTTCTAGTTGTAAATGAAAGCAAAGTTACAAGGTGCAGACTACCTGGCAAAAAAGAAAAAACAGGAGCCAATATAGAATGTTTTGTTCTAAATAAAATAAAGGATAATCAGTATCTGGCATTGCTTAAACCTTCAAAAAGACTCAACACCTCAGATAAGGTAATTATAGGTAAATACTATTTCTGGGTTATATCAAAACTTGATTACGGCGAGGCTATTGTGGAATTTAATACACCTGCAGAGAAAATTTTTAATGAATATGGCAGAATACCAATACCTCCGTATATTAAATGTAATGATATAGATGAATCCCGTTACCAGACTATTTATGCAGGAAGGGAAGGTTCTTCTGCGGCACCAACTGCCGGTCTTCATTTTTCTGAAAATTTAATTAAAGAAATAAAAAATAAGAGAGTCGTTTTAGCAAAAGTGGGTTTGAATATAGGACTGGATACCTTCAGACCTATTTCATCAAATGAAATCGAAGAACACAAAATGCATAGTGAATATTATTATATAAGAGAATCTGAGGCTAAAAAGATTAACCAGGCAAAAGAAATGGGAAGAAAAATTATTGCGGTAGGTACTACTTCGGTTAGAGTTTTAGAAACTTTGATGTCCAGATATGGAAAAATAATATGGGATAGAGGGGTTACTGATATTTATATATACCCCGGGTTCAATTTTAAGGCTGTAGACCGGATGATTACTAATTTTCATCTACCCAGATCTACTCTGATGGTGATGGTATCTGCCTTTGCCGGAAGGGAAAATATTCTAAATGCATACGAACAGGCAAAGAAGAATAACTACAGGTTTTATAGTTTTGGAGATTGCATGCTAATAAAGTGACTAATCTTTATTAGATCTAAGACCTTTTTTAAAGTAAGAGAGGATTATCTAAATATCGGGATGATTATACTAGAAATAGGTTTAATTATATTGGTAATAATGTTACCTTTATTTTTTAATAATGAAATTTTTATTTATATAAAACAAAAATTACAAGTATTATGATATAGCCTGGAGGTAAGATTTGATTAATACTCTGATGTGGGCATCAATTATTTTTTTTGCAAGAATAATTGATGTCAGCCTGGGTACTATTAGAGTGAATATGATAGTAAGAAGAAAAAAGACCATTGCTGCAATTGTAGGTTTTATTGAAGTTACTATCTTTATATCAATAATAGTCAGGATAATTAAAGATATTGACAATATCTATGGGATACTTGCTTATGGAGCTGGTTTTGCTGTAGGAACGGTAGCAGGTATTTTAATATCTGAAAAATTATTCCGCGATCTTATAAGTACAAATATTATTTCTAAAAAACATAATAAAGAAATAAAAGAACTACTTTCGAAAGAGGGCTTTGGTTTTACCTGCTATAAAGGTGCTGGAAGAGAAGGCGAGGTAGAAGTTATCAATGTGGTATGCACACATACAAGTCTCTCAAGACTAAACAAATTAATTTATAAACAAGATCCTGGCGCCTTTGCAGCAAGCTATATGCTGGACAAAATGCGAGGGGGATTTATTAGGGGGCTAAATAAAAAGTAATTAAATAAATAAAAATTTAAGTCCTGTATTTTTTGGGATATAGGACTTTTCGTGAAAGGCTATTTGCCTTTTTTCTTTGCTTTTGTTGGCATTTTTATCCAATAAATAATAGAGATTAATAAGGTATCAACAAATGTAGATATTTCGCTTATATTATTCCTAAAAATTCTTTAAGGTCAATAAAACTTCATTTTACTGTTTTCTAAAATAAGAATAGAATATCTTTCAATAATTTATAAATAAAATAATTGATTATTTACAAAAAAAATGAAAGTATTAAGATTAGAAAAAAGTTAAATAAAATATTAATTTAAAAAAAGGAGTGCAGTAAATGAAAGGAGATTCTTCAAGTTGCGAACCTCCCCAAAAGAGTACCAATTCAAATTCTTATAAAAAGACAATCGGGCCAATATCAAATCTGGAAGAGTACCTGAAGCCTGATTGGTGGAAGACTATTTTTAACTCAACTTATTTAAAAACTGATGGCGATGTTGTAGATGATAAACAGATTACAAGAAAAGAAATAGATTTATTCATAAAAATTCTAAATTTATCCCCGGAAGACAAAATACTGGACTTGTGTTGTGGTCAGGGGCGTCATTGTATCGAGCTGACAAACAGAGGATTTAAGCATGTCGAAGGACTGGACCGTTCTCATTACTTAATTCAAAGGGCAAAAAAGGAAAGATTGACCATTAAGTTCAGAGAAGGCGATGCAAGAAAATTGCCCTATTCTCCTGACACATTTGATGTAGTGATGATCCTGGGGAATAGCTTTGGGTATTTTGAAACTGCCAAAGAAGATATGACGGTACTTAAAGAAGTTTTAAGGGTATTAAAACCATGGGGCCGATTTTTAATCGATTTGTCAGATGGAGATTATTTAAAGGAAAATATTAAATCCAGGTCATGGGAATGGATAGATAAAAAATATTTTGTATGTCGTGAACGCTCACTTTCTTTAGATAAAACTCGTTTAATCTCAAGAGAAATAATAAATGATGTTGGCAATGGGGTAATTGCAGATCAATTTTACGCTGAAAGGCTTTATGCTCAAGATGAAATAATCGAATTCCTGAAGCAAGCAGGATTCAATAATATTATTTCACATGGTACCATAACGCCGGATTCAAAAAGAAATCAGGATCTTGGAATGACTGAAAAGCGAATTATTATTTCAGCTATTGCAAAGAAGGATTGGACACCTGTAAAAACTAAAAAACCTCATTTGAAAAACATTGTAGTTCTATTGGGCGATCCAAATAAAATTGATATTTTAAAACCGTTTTATATGTTTGACGATGATGATTTATATACTATTGATCAGCTTAAGGATTCTTTAAGGGATATTGAAAAAAATTATAATTATAAGTTTCATTACCTTGATAGCCATGAGACGATGATTAAAGATCTTATAAAAATGCAGGAAAAAGGAAAGATAGATTTTGCGTTCAATCTTTGTGATGAAGGATACTGTAATGACGCAACAAAGGAACTTCATATACCAGCTCTGCTGGATGTTCTGGGGATTCCATATACCGGGTCTGAACCGCAGTGTCTAGCTCATTGCTATGATAAATCGCTAATAAGAGGTATTGCAGAAGAAATGGGGATTCCTATTCCGGAGGCTTTTTTTATAAAACCTGGAGATACTTCATTTGAAATTCCTTTTAACTTCCCGATGATTATTAAACCAAATTTTGGTGATTCGAGTTTTGGAATAACCCAAAGAAATGTGGTCTATAGTATTGAAAAAATTTTAAATGTAATTTCTGAAATCAGGGATAAACTTGGGTATGGCAAACCTATTCTAATTGAGGAATTTCTTTCAGGAAAAGATTTGAGTGTAGGAATAATCGGAAATTTTCCTGATTCCTATAAAGTCCTGCCAATAATAGAAGAGGATTACTCAGAACTGCCACCTGAACTACCCAGGATTTGCGGTTATGAAGCAAAGTGGCTGCAGGATTCACCGTACTGGAAAATTAGATCTATTCCTGCTGAGTTATCGGTAGAAACAGAAAGATTTATTATTGATTGTTCGCTGAAGTTGTTTGAAAGACTTGGTTGTAAAGATTATGCGCGATTTGACTGGAGACTGACATCAAAGGGAGAGCCCAAACTATTAGAAGTCAACCCCAACCCAGGTTGGTGCTGGGATGGTCATTTAGCCAAAATGGCTAACATTAAAAATATATCATATAGTAAAATGCTGCTGATGATTTTAGAAGAAGCTGAGAAAAGATTTAAATCTACAGAAAAGATTGAATCATTAAATTCAACAAAATTGATTATAAAATAAGCAAATGTGGCCATTTCAACAGTATCAGTATTATATCCTGATTTTAATAGTGTAAATAAAACCACTAAATTTAAAAAAACAATAAATCCTGATAAAATCTCTAAAAGGTGACACTTAACTATGCTAAACATTAAAATAATATTTTAATTAATAGGTAATGATTGTAAACAAAAAAGAATGGATTTTTTTAAAGTTCTAAAAAAAGATAACAAATCATCTGCCAGGGCAGGAATAATGACTACAAAAAGAGGAATCATCGAGACACCGGTATTTATGCCAGTAGGCACCAAAGCAACAGTTAAAGCAGTTACCAATGAGCAGCTTTATGATGCAGGGTGTGGAATCATACTTGGTAACCTGTATCATCTTTATCTTCAGCCAGGAATTAAGGTAATTAAAAAAGCAGGCGGGCTCCATAAATTTATGAACTGGACGAGGACTATTTTGACTGACAGCGGGGGATTTCAAGTATTCAGCCTTAGCAAAATAAGAAAAATTGTTGATAATGGGGTGGAATTCAAATCAATCATAGATGGATCAAGTCATTTTTTTACTCCCGAAGATGTAATAAAAATGCAGTATCAGATAGGCTCGGATATTATTATGGTTCTTGATGAATGTATCCCTTTTAATGAAGATTATAACTATACTCTTAATGCGGCTAAAAGAACACTTAAGTGGGCGGAGGTCTCTTTAAAGGTAAAAAATAAAATAAATTTCGATGAAAAGAACAGGATATTTGGTATAGTTCAGGGAGGATTTATAAAGAATTTAAGAAAATTTTGTGCCCAATCCATATCCGGGATGGACTTTGACGGCATAGCAATAGGTGGATTAAGCGTAGGTGAAAAAAGAGCTCAAACTATTGATATTTTAAACTATACTGTTGAATTTTTGGATAATAAAAAACCGCTATATTTTATGGGATTGGGTGATCCTGTAGGAATAGTGGAAGCTATAGGCAGTGGAGTAGATATGTTTGATTGCGCAATGCCTACAAGAATTTCCAGAAATGGCAGTGCTTTTACATCTGTAGGAAGGATAAATATAAAAAATAAAAAATATACTTGTGATTTCAATCCACTGGATGAAAAATGCAATTGCTATACTTGCAGAAATTACACCAGATCTTATATTAAACATTTGTTTAAAAGCAAAGAAATACTATCAAGCGTGCTTCTTACAATTCATAATCTGTATTTTATTTTTAATTTAGTCAATCAATCAAGAGATGCCATAATATCAGGAAATTTTGAAAGTTTCAGATTGGATTTTGTAAATAAATACAATAGAAATGAAAAATAAAATAAATTATTTATTTGCAAAATTTTTAAAAAAGTTAATAATGGTAATATTTGATTTTTAAAAAATATTTAAGGGGTGAACATGAGATTATCTAAAAGGATTATAAGCATTTTAATTATCAGTATACTGGTAATAAGTATAGTGCTTTCGGTAGTTGCCTGTCTTCCATTAACAACAACAGAGGAAGAAGGAACGACTGAAGGAGCACAAACTGCAGAGCCTGTTGGTATTGCCAATATATTTACAAGCTATGGAACATGGATCTGGCTGGCAATTCTAGTGGTAGCATTTTATTTTCTACTTATAAGGCCACAGCGTACAAGATCCAAAAAAGCTCAGGAATTAATGTCCAGTCTACAAAGAGGCGATGAGGTGGTTACCATAGGGGGTATTCATGGCAGGATTAAAGATATCAGGGAAAATGTAATTATAATAACTATTGCCAGTGGTGTTGATGTAAAAGTAAATAAGAGCGCTGTTTCTAAGAAAGAATCTCAATAAAAAATATGAGAAATAAAAAAGTTCATATAACTATTATTGCAATATTTATAGCAATAATAAGTATAAGTCTTTATTATATACTTAAAGAACCCATAAATCTGGGGCTTGACCTTAAAGGCGGCACCCAGATTATTTTAAAACCTACAGAGAGGGGCGGAGAAGAAGTAACCACCCAATCCCTGGATAAAGCCATGCTTATTATAATGGATAGGATAGATAAGCTTGGTATTTCAGAGCCGTTAGTCACCAAAGACCTCTCAAATAATATTGTGATTCAGCTTCCCGGCGTAAAGGATCCTGATAAAGCAAAAGAAATAATAGGTAAAACTGCCCAGCTTGAATTCAGACTGGTTACAGGAACATTTATCTCTATAAAAAATCAGAATTGGGACACTTTAAAATTCGATTATGAAAAGGGTGAGTTAGTAATTGATCCTGACGCCGAAAAAGTCTTACTGGTTGATGATATAAATGCATTGGTTAGCGGAAACCTTTATGAAATAGATGGAGAATTATTAAGTGATCCTGAAAGTGAAGAAATGTTGTTGGTTAAATACAGTGGAAAGGATAATCAGGAAACGGATGTAGAAGGAAGTAGCACCGGTGATGGTTCTGAAAGTAACGTAGATATTAATATTGATCCGGAAAAAGTTATAGGAAAAATAATTTATAAACCTGAAACCAGAGAATTACTGCTGGTTGATTATAACGATGAAAGCGAGACAGGAGAAATATTGGTTGATTCCAGAAATGATGCCGCAACATTGGTTGGGCCGGTACTTCTAACAGGGGATAAATTAGCAAAAGTATCAGCAGGATATGACACATACGGGGAGATAAGAGTTACTTTAAGTTTTAAAGATGAGGGAGTAGAAATATTTAAAGAAATTACTTCGGAAAATATTGGCAGGAATCTGGCCATAGTGCTGGATGAGGAAATTAAATCCGCCCCCTACATAAAAGTTGCCATCACGGATGGGGATGCAGAAATTACAGGCATCGATAGCATAGAGGAAGCAAAAAATATCGAGCTTGTTCTGCAGACTGGAGCATTGCCTGTAAATTTGCAAATAGAAGAAAGCAGCACCGTGGGTCCGACTCTGGGAATGGATTCTTTAAACAAAGGTTTACGTGCCGGGATAATTGGCTTTATTCTGATTATAGTATTTATGTTATTTTATTATAAGGGTTTGGGGATTTATTCGGCTCTGGGCCTGATAATCTATATTATTATATTCTGGGGAGTTATGTCAGGAATAGATGCAGCTCTGACACTGCCTGGAATTGCCGGAATAATATTGACTATAGGAATAGCTGTGGATGCAAATGTCATTATTTTTGAAAGAATAAAAGAGGAGATATTAAAAGCTAAATCCCCGAGAATTGCTATTGGATACGGCTTTAAGAATGCGCTAAGAACTATTGTCGATTCTAATGTAACCACTTTGATTACAGCAGCTGCATTATTTAGATTTGGTACAGGACCTATAAAAGGTTTTGCGGTTACATTAAGCCTGGGTGTGGTAATAAGTATGGTAATAAGTCTTCTATTTACCAGGTCTCTTATATTCCTGATGTCGGGTATCTCAAGAATAAACACGCCCGGATTTTTAGGTGTTAGAAGAAGGAGCGGTGAGTAAAATTTGAGGTTTAGAAATTATAATTTTGATTTTATCGGAAAAAGTAAAATATTGATTATTATATCATTAGTGGCGATAATAGCCGGTATTGCTGGTTATTTTATTCAAGGCGGCTTTAATTTAGGCATTGACTTTCTCGGCGGATCACTGATTGAAGTGGAATTTACAAGAGATGTGGATTTTGCCGAAGTGCGCAGTGTGATGAATGATATAGGATTTGGTAATGCTGTGCTCCAGCGGACAGAATCTGATAGGTTTATAATAAGAACAACGCCTATTGATGAAGAAACTAAAAATGAAATGCTGAATTCCTTGAATGAAAAAATTGGAACAACCGGACCGCCACTTCAGGACAGAAATGTAGCCCCTGGCTTTGGGAAACAAATAACCAGATATGCTTTTATGGCTGTTGGTATCGGTATTGTTGGAATTTTAATATATATCTGGATCAGATTTGAATTCAGGTTTGGGGCTGCAGCAATTTTAGCCTTAGTTCATGATGTACTGGTAACTCTTGGGGTCTATGCTATTTTAAGCCGTGAAATTAATACTTCAACCATAGCTGCAATACTTACTATAATTGGTTATTCAATAAATGACACCATTGTTGTTTTTGACAGAATAAGAGAAAATACTCCTAAAGCTGGAAAGTTAGGATACATTAGAGTAGTAAATGATTCCATAAATGTAACCCTATCCAGGTCCATTAATACTTCTCTTACTACATTAATTCCTATAATTTTACTTCTTATATTAGGAACCACAGCATTAAAGGATTTTGCTTTAGCACTTACTGTTGGAATAGTAGTTGGAACATATTCTTCCATGTTTATTGCCAGTCCTATTGTGGTAGCATGGAATAATAGATTTCCAAAATATAAGAAATAACAATGACAGATTTTCCTGCTAATTGGCAATGCAGAATAAGTAAAAAAGTCAGTAAAGAACTCTCAACAAGAGTTGGTTATGGCACAGCTTTAATAAATATACTCGCCAGTAGAAACATAATTACCGAAGAAGAAATAATATCTTTCATCAATCCAACCTTAAAGCAATTGCATGACTTTAAAATGCTTCCCGGTATCAGTACAGGTACCGAGAGAATAATAAAAGCAATCTACGGAAAAGAAGATATATTAATATTCGGAGATTACGACGCAGATGGAATTATCAGCACTTCACTTATACATAACTTCCTGAAGAAGTTAGATTTAAATGCGGAGGTCCATATCCCTGACAGATTTAATGAAGGTTATGATCTGAGACTTGATTTTTACAAAAAGATTTCCGCAAGTGGCAAGTATAGTTTGATGATATGTGTTGATTGCGGTACAAATAGCGCAGAAGTACAAAAATTTATTCAAGATAGCCCGGGTCCTGATGTAATAGTTTGCGATCATCATAACCAATCAGTTGATTTTGATTTAAAGCAGGAGAATTATATAATAATCAATCCCATGCTCAAAGGTTCCAGATATCCTTTCAAATATTTGAGCGGCGCCGGTGTTACTTTTAAATTTATTATAAGCATTTTGAGGGAACTGGATGAGGACTATAAGAAAAAATTTAAAAAAGACTATCTGACCAATCTCCTGGATCTTGTTGCCATAGCAACTATTGCGGACATAATGCCTCTGGTTGATGAAAACAGGGTAATGGTTAAAAAAGGTCTTAAAATGCTTAATAAAACTACCAACCCCGGCCTTAAAAAAATGATAAACGCAGTAATAAAGGATAAGAAAAATATAAGTGAATACGATATAGGATTCATAATAGCTCCCAGACTGAATGCGGCTGGTAGAATAAAAAATGCAGAAAGCAGTTTTAATCTTTTAAGTAAAGAAGGAGATATTTTAGATAAAATAATAAATGACCTTAATTCTTTTAATGAAGAGAGAAAGAATATCCAAAAAGACATATTAAATGAAATAATTAAAAATAATGATTTTGATAAAATTGTTAAGGAAAAGAAAATATTTATAGATAAATCAAAAAACTGGAACGAGGGAGTACTGGGAATAGTGGCTTCTGATATTGTAAAAAGATTTAATATTCCTGCCATTTTATTCAAAGAAATAAAAGGGAAACTAAAGGGTTCCGGAAGAAGCACCGATAAATTTGATTTATACGGGAATCTTGTTTCTCTTGGTGATTTATTTGAGAATTTTGGGGGACACAGACTGGCTTGTGGGATAAGTATGAATGTTTTAAATTTTAAAACTTTTTATAAGAAGATGTTAGAAATTGCCGATAAAAATATTAAGGATAAGGATATTGAGAAAATATTTGCCTATGATCTGGAATTAAACTTTAGAGATATAAATAAGAAAATTTTAAACGAAATTAATTTACTCAAGCCTTTTGGAGCAGGTAATCCTGAACCCAGTTTTACAACAGGAAACTGCGCTATTATAGATTTTTATTATTTAATGGAAGAAAGACATGTGAAGTTAAAACTCAAGCAATCCGGCAGGATATTTGATGCTATAATGTTTAAAATAGACAAAAGAGTCAAGGAGAAGGTAATAACCGGTAATAAGATTAATATATTATACAAAATTGAAGAAAATATTTGGGGTGATTTTAAGACCATACAGCTTGTGATATTAGACTTATTTTAGTAACAAAAATGGGAACCGCTTCCTAATATTGGGATGCACGGTAATTTATTGCCGTGAGGATGTCAGAGAAGCCGAAAATGTTTTATAATAATAGTAATTTTTTAATTAAAAATGAAGAAAGATGAGTTTAGAACTGAATAGTAAAATTAAGAATATAAATACTGATCTTATATATAATAAGTTAGTAAAAAAAATTAAAGCCTACAATCCTGATGTAGACGAAGAGTTGCTGCATAAGGCTTATCTGATTTCAAAAAAATATCATCAAAACCAGTATAGAAAATCTGGTGAGCCTTTTGTAGTTCATCCTCTTGAAGTAGCTGGAATACTGGCGGATATTGAGCTGGATCAGATATCTATCGTGTCAGCGATTTTACATGATGTGGTAGAAGATACGGATTATAGTCTGGAAATGGCTAAAAAAGAATTTGGACAAAAGACTGCCAATATTATAAATGGGGTTACAAAATTAGATAAAATAGTTTTTACCAGCAAAGAAGAGCAGCAGGTAAGTAATATAAGAAAAATAATAATCGCAATGTCTGAAGATGTGAGAATAATACTGGTAAAGCTTGCTGACAGGCTTCATAATATGCGTACCCTATTCTCGCTAAATGAGGAAAAAAGACGTATAAATTCAATAGAAACTCTGGAAGTTTATGCGCCTATTGCCCACAGATTAGGAATATATCAAATAAAATCAGAGCTGGAAGATTTAAGTTTTAAATACCTGTATCCGAAAGAGTACGAGAAAATAAAAGATATGTTTAATGAAAAACTGGAAGAAAGGAAATCATTAGTTGATGAGGCAATAAAAATAGTTAATAAAAAATTAAAGGAAGTAAAAATATCAGCAGATATAAGCGGGAGAATTAAAAATTATTATAGTGTTTATAATAAAATTACCAAACAAAATAGAAAATTTGAAGACATTTATGACATATTTGCAATTAGAATTATAGTAAACGATATTAAAAGCTGCTATGCTGCCCTCGGAATAATACATTCATTGTGGAAACCTGTACCAGGAAGGTTTAAAGACTTCATAGCCAATCCCAAATTTAATATGTACCAATCTCTCCATACCACAGTTATTGGAACAAAGGGTAAGCCTCTGGAAATACAGATAAGAACATTTGATATGCATAAATTTGCAGAATATGGTATTGCTGCACACTATAAATATAAGGAAGGCGGGTTTAAAAAGCCCAGTGAATTCGATAAAAGGGTGGAATGGATAAGACAAATACTGGACTGGCAAAAAGAATTAAAGGATCCCCGGGATTATATGGAATCACTGAAACTGGATTTATTTGAAAAAGAAGTATTTGTATTTACTCCCAAAGGAAAAGTAGTAAATTTGCCCAGGGGTGCTACTACTATTGATTTTGCATATCAGATACACACTGATGTTGGGCATAACACAATAGGTTCAAAAATAAATGGAAATATGGTTCCTATTGAGACCGTCCTGGGAAATGGTGATATTGTAGAAATTATAGTTTCGAAAACTAAAAAGGGGCCCAGTAGAGACTGGCTTAATGTTGTTAAAACCTCGAGAGCGCGCAATAAGATAAAACAATGGTTCAGTAAAGAGCAGAGACAGGAAACATATAATGCAGGTAGAGATATAATGTTAAAAATTTTAAGGAAAAACAGTCTTTCTTTTAAAAGTGTGCCAGCAGAAATTTTTGAAGAAGTGGCAAAAGAGATGAATTTTGAGAAAGTGGACACACTGTTCAGGGGTATTAGTTCACATAAGATATCGGCGCACCACGTTTTTACCAAAATAGTAAAAAAATTGAGCCAGACAGAGCCTAAAAAAGAGTTAACTATTGAAGATATACACAAAAAGGAAGCTGAGAAAAAAGAAAAAAGCAGCGGCATTAAAGTCAGTGGTATGGAAGAAGTGCTGGTAACTATGGCAAAGTGCTGCAATCCTGTTCCAGGAGATAATATTGTGGGTTATATTACAAGAGGGAAAGGGATTTCAGTTCATAGAAGTGACTGTAATAATGTTAACACTTTAATGAGTTCTGAAAAACAAAGATTTATTGAAGTCGTCTGGGATAAAAAGGCTCCTTATAAATTTAATGCTGAAATACAGATTGAAGCTCTGGACAGAACTAAACTGCTGAGAGATATTTCTAATGTCATAAGTGAGTATGACTTGAATATACTTAGAGCCAATTCTTTAAGAATTGATAAAAGCGGTCATGTCAAATTTAGATTTTTAATAGAAATTAGCAATAAATATATTATAAAAGATGTTATTAACAATATAAAAGAGATAGATTCAGTTTACGACGCTTTTAGAGTATTACCTAGAAAGTAAAGACCGGTATTGAAATTAAAAAGATTAGAATTAGGATTTTTTAAAGTCAATTGTTATATATTATCTTTGAACGGGGTAAATGTAATTATAGACCCGGGTGCAGATTTTGATATCATTCAAAAATATCTTGAAGGATTTAATATAAAACCAGATTTTATATTAAATACTCATGGACATCACGATCACATTGGGGCAGTTAGTGATATAATTTTAAATTACAAAATTCTGTTTTATATTCATGAACTTGAAGAATCAATTATTACGGACCCTGAAAAGAATTTATCTTCATTTTTTGGTGAAAATGAATTATCATTAAAAACTTACAATTTAATAAAAGATGCTGACTATAGCTATTTTGCTGATTTTGGTATTGAAATTATTAATGCTCCCGGACATACTCCCGGGAGTATAATACTTAAGACAGGAAATTATCTTTTTACAGGTGACCTGCTTTTTAAAGGCGCAATAGGCCGTACTGATTTGCCGGGAGGAAATACGGTGCAGATTAAAAGATCACTGGCTAAAATAAAGAAAATGGACAGGCAGGCAGTAATATATCCTGGTCATGGTCAGAGCAGCAGTCTTGAATATGAACTGGAATCAAACTATTATCTGGATGAGTGTTTTTTAAGAGAAGGTGCTAAGAAGGAAAAAGGTGATTTACTTTGAAATTAAGTTCCCCCAGGGGTACAGCCGATATTTATGGTGAAGATATAGATTATAGAAATTTCATTATAAATACTGCCCGAAAAATATTTGAAATATTTAATTACAGCGAAATAATAACCCCTGCATTTGAATATACTCAGGTTTTCAGCAGAAGTATTGGTGAAGGTACTGATATTGTACAAAAGGAAATGTATACTTTTATGGATAGGAAAGGAAGATCATTGACACTGCGGCCTGAGGGCACTGCATCAATTGTAAGAGCTGTTATTGAGAATAAAATATACTCTGAAAATATGCCACTTAAATTGTTTTATATTGGTAATATGTTCAGATACGAAAGACCGCAAAAGGGAAGAATGAGGGAATTCTGGCAGCTGGGAATAGAGTCCATTGGTACAGATAATCCAGTCATAGATGCTGAAGTTATCTGGATTTTAAATTCGTTTTTTAAAAAATTGGGATTTAAAAAATTAATACTTCTGGTAAATAGTATGGGGTGCAGCAGGTGCAGGGAAAAATTTCTTGCGGAATTTAAAAAATATATAAAGCCTGAACTGGGAAAATTATGCAGTGATTGCCAGAATAGGTTTGAAAAGAATCCCTTAAGGGTTTTTGACTGTAAAAAAAATAGTTGCAGGAGCATTTTAGACAGTTCGCCAGAAGTATCTTCTTATTTATGTTCCGAGTGTAAGGAAAATTTTAAAGAAGTTCTGGAGTGCCTGAAAATCCTTAAAATAAAGTACAGGACCGATAAAAACCTGGTGAGAGGTTTTGATTATTATACCAAAACCATATTTGAAATAATATCCGAGGACCTGCATAGTGCACAGAATGCCCTGGGCGGTGGAGGAAGGTATGATAATTTAATAAATCAACTGGGTGGTCCGGAACTTCCTGCTACAGGCTTTGCAGTAGGAATTGATAGGACAATGATGCTTATGAAACAATTAAATTTAAAGTTTACAAAACTGGCCAGAAAATCCAGAGTTTATTTGATAGCGATGAATAAAAATTGTCAGATTTATTCTCTGGATATTCTAAAGTATCTTAGAGAAATGGAAGTGATCTGTGATATTAATTTTAATAATAAGAACTTGAAAAAAGAGATAAAATGGGCCAGAGATAATAATTATGATTTTATTATTATAATTGGTGAAGATGAAATAAATAGCGGGAGCCTGACTATAAAAGATATTAAAAAGTTCAAGCAATACACAGTTGACTGGAAAAATCAAAAGGATAAGATCATAGAAATTATAGGAGCAAATGATTATGATTAATTCTGTTTTTAAAACCGGAATGAGGACTAATTTATGCGGAGAGATAAATAAAGAATTTGCAGGTAAAGAAGTTACTTTAAGCGGATGGGTCGGCAGGAGAAGGGATCATGGAAAGTTAATTTTTTTGGATCTGAGGGATTTTTCCGGTATTGTCCAATTAGTTTTTAATCCAAATATAAATAAAAATCCTTATACTACAGCCAAAGATGTCCGTAGTGAATATGTTATTAAAATAAGCGGAAAAGTCACCAAGAGGTCAAAAGATACAATTAATCCCTCAATTCCGACCGGTGAAGTGGAAATAGTGGTAAAAGATATTAAAATTTTTAGCAGATCAAAAACTCCTCCTTTTATGCTTGAGGATAGAAATAAAGTAGAAGAGAATACAAGGTTAAAGTACAGATATATTGATTTAAGAACAAGGCAAATGCAGGAAAATATCAGGTTAAGGCATAATGTAACAAATGTAACCAGAAAATATTTTAACTCGAAAGGTTTTTTGGAGATAGAGACTCCCATAATGGCAAAAAGTACTCCAGAGGGTGCCAGAGATTTTCTGGTGCCTTCAAGAATGAACCCCGGTAAATTTTACGCTCTTCCACAATCACCGCAGCTTTTTAAGCAGATCTTAATGTTTTCCGGATTTGATAGGTGCTATCAGATTGCAAGATGTTTTAGAGATGAAGATTTAAGAGCAGACAGACAGCCAGAGTTTACGCAGATAGATATGGAAATGACTTTTGTGGAGGCAGATGATGTGATTGAAATAATGGAAGGTCTATTTTCTCATATCTTTAAAGAGGTGTTAAATAAAGAAGTAAAGCTGCCTTTTAAGCGGATCAGGTATAAAGACAGTATGGAGATGTACGGTACAGATAAACCTGATTTGAGATTCGGCCTTCCTATAAAAGATATTTCGGGCTTATTTAGAAATAGCGAAATTAAAATTTTCAAAGATGTATTAAAAAATAATGGCTGCATAAAAAGTATTGTAGTCAATGACTATTTAGATTTTACCAGAAAAGAGCTTGACCATCTTGTTGAGACGGCAAGGAAGTTTGGTGCCGGTGGACTGATATGGATTAAAATTGATGAAAATATGAATTTACAATCTCCAATATCTAAGTTTTTATCAAATACAGAAAAGGAAGGTTTAATTAAAGCTTTAAGCTTAAAAGAAAAAAATCTGCTGCTCATTGTTGCTGATAAATTTATAACTACATCCCAGACGCTCGGTATGATAAGAAAACATCTGGCCCGAAAATTAAAACTAATAAGAGAAGATGAATTTAATTTCGTATGGGTATATGATTTTCCATTATTTGAATGGGACGAAAAAGAGAAAAGAATCACCCCAGTGCATCATCCATTCACCAAACCAGATGAAAATACAGCTGGTTACCTGGATAGTGAACCTTTAAAGGTTAATTCTCTGGCTTATGATATAGTACTGAATGGGGAAGAAATAGGTGGTGGTTCTATCAGGATTAATGATGTGAATTTACAAAAAAGGGTATTTAAAATACTAAAGTTGGATGAAAAAAAAATTAGAGAAAATTTTGGTTTTTTTACTAGAGCGCTGGATTATGGCGCCCCCCCTCATGGTGGTATAGCTATTGGAATGGATAGGCTGATTATGTTAATGACGAAAGTTGAAAGCATCAGAGAGGTAATAGCTTTTCCAAAAACACAATCGGCAGTATGTATGCTCACTGACTCGCCTTCAAGTGTGACAGATGAACAACTAAAAGAAGTATCTATCAATATAATAGAAGAGGACAAAAAATAAAAAATTCATTATTACAATTTCAATCGTTTTCTCAGTTCATCGGCATCAAAATACTTCTGCATATTTCCACCATCTGATGTTTTTATAGCATGCAGTGTTTTATTTTCATAATCATCTATTAAATCTAAAACTTTTTGCTTACCGTCTTTGGTTTTTACTGCATCCAGCGGAGTTTTATTTCCAAGAGCTGGGATTTTTTGATTTATCCATTCATCATAATATTTATTCCACCAGTCAAGTGCAAATTCTTTTAATACTTCTTCAGGGATATTATTATTTTTTTCTTCTTTTATATCTGCATCTTCCGGAATGGGGTTTCTAAGTCTTTCTTCAAGTATGCTTTGATAATCTATATGTTCTGTCCTTATAAATTTAACAGGTATTTTCTTTATTTTAGCTTTCCATTTTTTAAGACGCTCTTTGGAATTTGTCTCAAAACAGAGCTCTTTATCGGTAAGAAAAATTGTACCAAGTATTGTATTTTTTTCATTATGCCATGAAATAATAATCTCTTTTTTATTTTCTTCTCTAATTTCAAAATCTTTTATTTTAAGTAGCCTATTTTTAACTCCATCTCTATCTGATAGCTTATAAAATGTTTTTGAAAATACTAATTCTTCTTTATCTGTGGTCATAAATTTTGGCAGTGGCTTATCTACTGTGTTGTAATAAAAATCAAGTACTACCCTATAAATAACTAAGGGGTATAAGTTTAGAAATTTTGAAAATATTTCCTCTCCAGAACCTTTAAGTTTTTTCTTATTGTATTTATAAAGGAGCTCTACGGTTTCTTTAATATATGTTTTTTCTATAGGAGGAAAAATTATTGGTGTTCCTCCTAAGACTTCATTAGAATCGGAGTCTTATTTTTAGTATAGGCTTAATAAATTTACAAAAAATATTTTAGATACCTTTGACAAATGTGTCTGATGAAAATGCAGCCAGTTACCTGGATGCTGAACCTTTGAAGGTTAATTCTCTGGCTTATGACATAGTACTGAATGGTGAATAAATAGGTGGCGGGTCTATAAGGATTAATGATGTAGACTTGCAAAAAAAGATATTTAAGCTACTTAATTTAGATGATGAAAAGGTTAAAGAAAATTTTGGAAGAGCTGCTGTTTATATTACTCCAATGGCTATCATAGCTGCCTTTTCTATTTCTTTCATCTTTTCATTACTTATCTTACCTGCAAAAGGCCCTCTTATAAGTAAGAGTTTGTCTATTGTTGTTACCTGTTCACATTTAGACATTGATACTTTTGATAACCCACCTTCACCTTCTTGAAGTAAAACATGGGTGGGAGATGGCCTTAAATTTGTAGACAAAGGAACAATAATTATGTCATTAGCAAACTTGTTTCGAATATCTAAAGAAACTACCAGGGCAGGGCGATTCTTAATATCCTTTGGCTTTGAAGGTAGATTAACTAAATATATCTCTCCTCTTTTTGGATACTTAATCATTCCATGTCCTTTTTGCACTTTCTGCTGTTATCCTGGTCCATTCTCTGTTTTCCTTCTTCTCTTCTTCTGTAAGAGATAGATAATAAGCCTTGATATCTTTTTCAATTGCTTTTTTTTTAGATCTCGATAACCAATCTCGCAGTATTTCTTCAATCACCTGACTTCTCGGAGTTCCTTTTTTCCTGGCAATTTCGTCTATTTCACTGGACACATCATTGCTGATTGTTATTGTAAGTTTTGTTTTACGCAGGATGCTTGTAGATGACACATTAGCCTCCTTTCTATCTTATTAATTATAAGATAATATGGGCTTGGTTACAATAAAAATTTTTGTGCGAATTTTTTTGACTTACTTCTAAGACTAATAATATTTGTATTTAGCTTAGAAGTGAGCCTACAGTTATTTTAGGTTTATTTCAAGTACGGAACTTGTCAATGAAAATGAGACACCTCCATCAAGAATTTAGTGTATACCCGGATCACTATTTTCTGGTGATGGTTTATTGATCCAGGCCGCCTCGGGTAAAGCCATCGGTTTTGGTATCTTCCCCTTGAACCGCTCTGGATGTTTTGCAAAAGCATCATTCAAAACTGCCTGACGTTAAAAATATCGAAAGAAATAGAAGGACTCTTTAGAATCCTTGGGACATCATCACTGGATATCCCAGATAGGTATAAGTAATGGATATAGATCTAAAAGCATATAAGCTAAGTAAGGGAAGAATTGAGAGGCTATTTAGCACCTTCCAGGATAGGGTCACAAAGGAGATGAGGCTTGCCGGCGTCTGCAATGTAATAGGCGGTAATAGTTTTTTAGATTATTATCTACCAATTTATAATGAAAAGTTTTCTATAGTCCCTGCAAGAGAAGGCGATATGCACAGAGAAGTGCCAAAGGATATAGATCTGGAAAGTATTTTTCTATTAGAGAAGAAAGGATCCTAAGAAATGATTTTACTATTTCTTACAAGACAAAACTTTACCAGATAATAAATAATGTATATGCTAAAAAGGTTACTGTAGAAGAGAGATTGGATGAAAATATCTATATAACTTACAAAGGTAAAAAGTTGATGTATAAAAAAATAGAAAAAAGACCTATTCTTAAAAAAGAGATAGTCTTAAACGAAAGAAGGATATATATTCCTTCTTTTGTTCATCCCTGGAAGAGGAATAAGTCAGGAGTATGGAGTTATTATTAATAAATATAAAAGCGGATATTTCTACTTTGCTATAACATTTTATTAAAAAGCACTTGACAACCTATATAAAGATGATTTAACCTTAATAGGTGCTTGAAAATAATAGCCCTATTAAAAAATGATACCTTTCGAGTTTTAGACCATATATTAAAATTAAAATGGAGATGAAAATGGAAGAATTAAGGATTAACTTAGGGGAAAGATCCTATTCGATTCTTGTAGGATGTAATTGTCTAAGAGACCTCGGAAAACATATAAAACAACTAAATTTAGGATATACGAGTGTTTTTGTCATTACAAGTCCTAAAATAGGAAAATTATATACTTCAGATACAGTAAGGAGTTTGAAGAATGCAGGTTATAAAGATATTGGAGTAGAGGAATTGCCTGATGGGGAGAAGAACAAAAGTCTTGCTAATATCAAAAATTTTTATGATAAGATAAATAAATTTGATAATGAAGATAAAAAGATACTGGTTTTAAATCTTGGTGGTGGTGTAGTGGGAGATTTTGGTGGATATTTAGCAGGAACTTGGAGAAGAGGCGTTGATTATATACAAATCCCAACAACATTGTTAGCAATGGTTGATTGTGGAATTGGAGGTAAAACAGGAGTAAATTTTAAAAAACAAAAGAATTTTATAGGTGTGTTTTATCAGCCCAAACTAGTATTTACAGATATAAATTTGCTAAGAACATTAAATAAAAGAGAACTGAGGTCAGGTTTAGCTGAAGTGATTAAATATGGTGTGATTTCTGCCCCTGCATTATTTAAATGTGTTGAAGATAATTATGAAAAGATATTGAATTTAGATAATGAATTTGATGAGAAACTTATGGACTATATATCTATCACATCATATAAAATAAAAAAAGAAATAGTAGAGAAAGATGAAAAAGATAGAAAGGGAATTAGAGCACTTCTTAATTATGGTCACACTATTGGACATGCTGCTGAAGCAGCCTCTAATTATGCATATAGACATGGCGAAGCTATTTCTATTGGTATGGTAGTTATAAATGATATTGCTGTGAAGATGGGTATAATGAACCAGAAAGATGCTCAAAGAATTGAAGATTTGTTGTGTAAAGTTGGGTTGCCAACAAGAATTAAACAAGTGAAATTGAATGATATTATGGGAATGCTAAAGCATGATAAAAAAGCTATAAATGGGGTGAATAGATTTATTTTTGCTAACAAAATAGGAAATGCTATTCCACCAAGAGAAGGTGTGGATAAAAAACTTGTTTTAAAGGCAATAAAAAACAGATTGAACAATATATAAATCAATTTGCCATATTCAGTGGTTTCCTTGCTTAGCTCGTACACACAAATCTTTAGCTAATCCTTATCCAAGAACACCTGCAATGGCAGTAGGTATAGAAAATCATATTTGGAGTATTGAGGAGATTGCTAAATTAATTGATTCAAATTGACCCACTGCCCAAAATCCGGGTTGATTGAATAAACTATTTAATTATGATAACATTATTCCGGGTACTCTATTTATATCGCGACTAGAGTTAAATTTTTGTGCCAACAAATTTACATTGGAAGCCCAAACTCTGACTGCAGCGTAAATGCCCACTATTAGGTGGGACTTATAAAACAGACAGGAGGCATCCACCTGCTGAGCGCAGGGCGCAAAAAACTTCTTATAGTTACGACTAAGCGGAGTATCCATTTTATTACCAAATATTAATCTGGTTTTAATTATTATGGATATAAGAAAGATATTTTTGAATTATTTTGAGAAAAATAATCATTTAATTTTACCTTCATCAAGCCTGATACCAGAGAATGATCCAAGTGTGCTGTTAACTACTGCCGGAATGCAGCAATTTAAACCGTATTTTTTAGGAATAAAAAAACCTCCCGGAAAAAGAATTACTACAGTGCAGAAATGCTTTAGAACGAGTGATATTGATAGGGTAGGTTTAACAGACAAACATCTTACATTTTTTGAGATGTTAGGTAATTTTTCATTTGGAGATTATTTTAAAAAGGAAGCAATAAAATATTCACTGGATTTCATTTTAAATACTTTGAAAATTCCTCTTGAAAAATTACTTGTTGCAGTATTTAAGGGTGATAAAGATATACCGGCAGATCTGGAATCTGTGGGGTACTGGAAGAAAAGCGGTATAAGTGATGATAAAATATATAAATTTGGAAAGGAGGAAAATTTCTGGGGACCAGCAGGAGATACGGGACCCTGCGGACCCTGCTCTGAAATATTTTATGATTTTGGAAAAGAATATGGATGCGGCAAGGATAACTGCAACCCCAATTGTGATTGCAGTAGATTTTTAGAAATATGGAATCTTGTTTTTACCCAGTATAATTTTGACGGTAAAAAATATAATGAACTCCCTCAGAAGAGTATTGATACCGGTATGGGATTAGAGCGAATAACAGCAGTTTTAGAAGGAAACCCGTCTGTTTTTAAAACATCCTTATTTGACAGTATAATGAAAAAAATAGAAGAGATATCAGAGAAGAAAATAAGTTATAAAAATGGTAAAAAAGCTAGTTTAGAATTTGATAAAAGTACGAGTATAATAGCCGATCACGCAAGGGCAATTTACTTTTTAATTTCTGATGGTGTGGCACCTTCAAACGAGGGGAGAGGTTATATACTAAGAAGAATAATTAGAAGAGCGGTAAGATATGAAAAAATGATAGGGATTGAAGATTATTTTTTAAATGAAATCGGTGAGGTAATAGTAAGTGAATATTCAAAAATATATCCCGAACTTTTAGAAAAAAAAGAGTTTTCATTTAAGTTAGTAAGGGATGAAGAAAAAAGATTTACAAAAACATTAAAGGAAGGAAGTAAGGTTTTAATACAGAAAATTAATAGAATTAAAAAAGATAATGGGAAATATCTTGATCCTGAAGATGCATTTAAGCTATATGATACATTTGGTTTTCCAGTCGAACTAACCGGGGAAATATTAAATGAAAACAAGTTAAAACTAAATATGGAAAAGTTTAATGAATATTTAAAGGAACATACTGAAAAATCTAAAAGTAAGATTTTATTTGATAAAAAAATTGATAGTAATTTGGAGATATACCGTAAAATAAATAAGAATCTGGAAGTAGAGTTTATTGGTTATAAAAGAAGTAAAGCAAAAACAGTAATAGAGAATATCATAAAAATCGATAAAAATGGTAATACGGAATTGACCTCAAAGTTATATGAAGGAGAAAAAGGTGAAATAATTTTAAGGGGAACTCCGTTTTATGGAGAAAAAGGCGGTCAGATTGGAGATAAAGGAATTATTAGAAAAGGCGAGAATTTCTTTGTCGTTACAGACTGCAAGATTCCGGTTGAAGGTATTAATATCCATAAAGGTAGTGTAAAAAAAGGTGAACTGGAAGTAGGGGATGAGGTAAGTGCAGAAGTTGATTATAACCGTAGAATAAATATTAGTAAAAATCATACTGCAACTCACCTCCTTCATTGGGCCCTCAGAAACGTATTCGGTAATGAAATAAAACAATCAGGTTCCTTTGTAGGAGAAGATATGTTCAGGTTTGACTATTCTATCTATACTGAGCCATCTGAAGAAGGCTTAAGAAAAGTAGAAAGAATGATAAATGAAAAAATACAGAATAATGACTCTGTAAGATGTTTCGAGACTACCAGAGAATTTGCAGAGGAAATAGGAGCCACAGCTCTATTTGGTGAAAAGTATGGTAAGTTTGTAAGAGTAGTAGAAATAAATAACTATAGTAGAGAACTTTGCGGCGGTATTCATGTAAATAGAACAGGAGATATAGGTATATTTAAAATTATAACGGAGACCAGTATTGGCGCTAATTTAAGAAGAATTGAGGCAGCGACTGGTATGCGTGCATATAATTATCTGGCAGCCAAAGAAAGAATTTTAAATAATATTTCTGCCAGCCTGGAGGTGGAAGATAATAGGGTATTGGATACTTTAAAAGACATTAAAGATAATATAAAGAAAAAGGAAGAAGAGCTGACATTATTGCAGATAAAAATTGCAAAAAAGGAAATAATAAATAAATTTGAATACGACCCATGGAGTGATAATTTAAAAATTATTGATTTCAATTTTTCAAACTCAAAACTGGTTCCTACTATAGAAATTAAAAGTATGGGAATAGTAGGTGATGAGATAAAAAATTACTTTGAAGGGAAAAATACTTTTATTATTTTTGGTAATATTTTAGGTAATAAGCCCGTTATGCTGCTTCAGGCTACTGCGGATCTGGTAAAGAAAGGAATAGATTGTGGTAAGATTGCCAGGGAAGTCAGTGAAAAGTTAAAAGGAGGAGGCGGGGGGAAACCTTACTTCGCACAGCTAGGTGGTTCAGATCCCGATTCTTTAGACGATGCCATTGATTTTGTAAGAGATAGAGTTTTAAAATACTTTAAGAAAGGAAAATGAGAATCCTGGGATTGGATATAGGAGATAAAAGAATAGGAGCAGCGGTTTCAGATAAACTGGAAATCATATCTACGCCGCTTGAAGTATTTAATAATGACAAAAAAGTAAAGGAAAAACTTCAAAAATTAATAAATGAATATAAGATTAAAAAAATAGTGGTGGGGATACCATATACCCTGAGGGGTGAGGTAGGCATTCAGGCAAAAAAGGTGGCCAGCTTTGTTGAAGATATAGTAATGAGCGCAGGCATTGAAGTTGATTACATTGATGAAAGGTATACGACAAAAATTCCATTAAAACTCCTAAAGATAAAATCTAAAAGTAAGATAATTGATAAATTTTCAGCAGGTATAATTCTAAAAGATTATTTGGACAGGCAAAAGGGGAAATTGAAAGCAGTAAATAATAAGTTTATAAATAAGATAAATTTAGTAATCATATTACTGGTAATACCTTTACTTTCATTTTATTTGGTTTCATGCAGTCTTTTCAGGGGAGAAGAAAAAGAGATTGTCCCGGCAGGAGTTGAAGTTGAATTTGAAATAAAAGAGGGGACGACCTTAAAAGAAATTGCCAGCCTGCTGGAGGAAAAAGGAATAATTGATAATGCCTTTTTTTTCAGGTTGTTTGTAGAACAGAGAGGCAAGGAAAAAAGTTTAATACCCGGCATATATACATTAGAAACAAATTCGGAGTATGAAGATGTGCTTAATAAAATAGTAGCAGGCCAGCCAGTTGTGACCTACAAGTTTACTATTCCGGAAGGCTATACGGTAAAACAAATTATTGAAAGGGTAGCTCAGGAGATACCTTTTATAGAATATCAGGATATGGAACAGGCTGTGGATATCAGCAATTATAAATACGATTATTTAGAAGATGCTTCCAGCCTGGAAGGATTTTTATTTCCAGATACCTATGAAATAACAATAGATTATTATGCGAGAAACATAATTGAAATGATGCTTGCCCAATATCAGTTTGAAACCGGAAGCCTCGACTACTCCTTTGCTGAGGATAAAGGATTTACACGTTATGATATATTAAAAATCGCTTCTATGATTGAGAGAGAAGCATATGTCCCGGAAGAAAGGGCTTTAATTTCAGCAGTCATTCATAACAGGCTGGATATAAATATGGCACTGGGAATAGATGCTACCTTATGTTATTTTTTAGATAAATGGGATGGGAATTTAACTGAAACAGATCTGGAAATTGATACTGAATATAACACCAGATTATATACAGGTCTTCCACCAACCCCTATCTGTAATCCCGGCCTGGCATCAATTGAAGCAGCTTTAAATCCTGCAGATGTAGATTTCCTATACTATGTGGTTGATGATCCGGTAAGACATACCCATCATTTCTCTATTGATTATGAAGAACATACAAGAGTTCAAAATAACACAGATTAAAGAGTTACAGGCCTATCTTAAAGAAAAAACAATGCTGGCCGGTCTCAAGAAAAATGCAGATCTGGAGAAGAAATTATTAGCTGGTTTACAAGAAGAAGCAGCTTTTAAAAAAATACCAATAATAGATGTAACTACAGGAAGGTTTCTGGAAATAATCTGTCTTCTAACCGGCCCAAAGAACATTCTGGAGATTGGATGTGGAATTGGTTTTTCATCATATTTTCTGGTTAAAAATTTAAAAGATGGGTATTATACAGGAATAGATTTGAATCATGACAGGGTAAAAAGAGCTGCAAGATTCATCAGGAGCAAATTTCCGGAAAAAAAATTTCAATTTTTAACTGGAAATGCTTTAAAATTAATCCCGGAAATACAATGTAATTTTGATCTGGTATTCATTGATGCGGCAAAGTATGAATATCCCCGGTATATTAAAACTTTAGAAATTAAGCTGGAATCTGGAGCTTTAATAATTGCTGATAATATTTTTTACAACAATAAAATTTTTAAGAGTAAAATCAGCAAACATGATTTTAACAGTATAAATGGGATCAAGGAATATATAAGCTATATAACAAATTCTAGCAGTTTCAGCAGTTATTTTTTTGATATAGGTGATGGTATATCAGTTACAAAGTTTATAAAAAAGTAACTTTTATCAAATTATGTTAAAAGATAAAAAAATACCAGAACTTTTAGTACCTGCCAATAATTTGAATATTCTAAAATATGCAGTTAATTATGGAGCAGATGCTGTTTATGTGGGCGGGAAGGAATTTAATCTAAGAAGCATCAGAGGGAATTTTAGCATTGAAGAATTAGAAGAAGGTGTCCGGTATGCGCATAAGTATGGAGTCAAATTATATTTTACTTTAAATTCTATAGTTTATGACCATGAACTGGCCAGATTCAGAGAATATTTAAATAAACTAAAAAGCATCAATCTGGATGGTATCATTGTATCTGATTTTGGCGCACTGGAACTTGCAAAGGAAATTCTACCTGGAAAAAGAATACATATAAGCACACAGACCAATATAAATAACCATCCGGGAGTAAATTTTTTTGAAAAGCTTGGAGCAAGCAGGGTAAATCTTGCAAGAGAAATAAATTTTTCTGATTTAAAAAATATCATAGACAGAACCAATGTAGAGATTGAAATATTTATACATGGGGCATTATGTATATCCTATTCCGGGAGATGTATGTTGAGCAAATATATGACCGGTCGCGATGCCAATAGAGGAGAATGCGCGCACAGCTGCAGGTGGAAGTATTATCTAATGGAAGAAGAAAGATCAAACTTATTTTTCCCGGTCGAGCAGGACAACCGGGGAACTTATATATACAATTCAAGAGATCTCTGCCTGCTGGGTAAATTAAAATTACTGGTAGATATAGGTGTAGATGCTTTTAAAATAGAAGGAAGGATGAAGACAGAAAATTATGTAAGTCTTACAACCTGGGTTTACAGGAAAGCGTTGGATTATATTGCCCAGAATAAGTTTACAAATCAAAAAATATCTTATTTAACCCGCGAGCTTGATAAATGCTCTCACCGTAACTTTACCTCAGGCTTTATGTTTTTAAAGGACAGGAGTGAACTTGAGGATAATGATAATGTTGGTTATATAAAAAAATACAGGTTTATAGGCATATACCATGATTTTAGCAATAAATATAATGGCCCGATTATAAATGTAAAGAACCAGTTCAGGGTTGGAGAGGTTATAGATATATTGCAGCCACATAAAAATCCTAAAAAATTTATGGTAGGGAAGATGATATCGGTATCGGATAATACTGAGACTGACTGCGCCAATCCTAATGACATAGTGATTATTCCTAATATTGGAAACTTAAATCCCTATGCTATCTTTAGAATTAAAATCTAATTTTTTTTATTTATGGATGTGGGGTTATCGTTTAAGAAGTTGAAAATATAAAAAATTTTTAGTAATATTATAATAATTAATTTAAAAGATATATGATTGAAAATATTAAAACTTATAGGGTTGTACTGTTCGGCAGAGTTCAAGGTGTGGGTTTCAGGTATTTTGTGGAATCTATGGTAAGTAAGTATGATATAAGCGGTTATGTGAGAAATACCTTTGACGGTAAAGTGGAAATAGTCTGTCAGGGAGAAGAGGAGGATCTGAAGCAATTTATAGATGAGATAAAAAAAGGTCCGGCGTTTTCAGTAGTAACAGATATAAAAATAGAAGAAATTAAAGATAGTAAAAAATATAGTATATTCGATATCAAATTTTAGCGGTAATAATATAATAATTAATAATAGCAATAGATATAAATAAAATGATTAGTTCCAGCACAAGAATAATAGCTCTTATTGGTAATCCTGTAGGGCACAGCTTATCCCCGAAGATTCAGAATTATTTTATCAGCAAATACTCAAAAGATGCAGTTTATCTGGCATTTGAATTTCCCCGGGAAAATCTTAAAGAAGCATTTAATGGTGCAAAAAAATTAGGTTTTGTGGGATTAAATGTAACTATGCCTTACAAGGAAGAGGT
>Ga0210003_1000655_pt1 | contig 31245 bp, 18 predicted proteins | sample LantaG_FD_182804 | JGI IMG/M metagenome (GOLD analysis project Ga0210003, IMG submission 182804) | Deep subsurface microbial communities from Baltic Sea to uncover new lineages of life (NeLLi) - Landsort_02402 metaG (SPAdes) (version 2) | ecosystem: Environmental > Aquatic > Marine > Oceanic >... | reverse complement strand
ATGCGGGCGAGAGGCCGGGGTTGCCCTTGCCAGCTCGCCGGCCTTGCAAGCGAGCGCAGGCAGGATGCCGAAGCGAAGCTTGCACGGAGTGAGCGCAGGCAGGATGCCGAAGCGAACGTCCGGCGAGATGGCAAGGGCAACCCCGGCCCACCCAGGGGGTTGCCTCGTGCCAGCTCGCCGGCCTTGCAAGCGAGCGCAGGCAGGATGCCGAAGCGAAGCTTGCACGGAGTGAGCGCAGGCAGGATGCCGAAGCGAACGTCCGGCGAGATGGCAAGGGCAACCCCGGCCCACCCAGGGGGTTGCCTCGTGCCAGCTCGCCGGCCTTGCAAGCGAGCGCAGGCAGGATGCCGAAGCGAAGCTTGCACGGAGTGAGCGCAGGCAGGATGCCGAAGCGAACGTCCGGCGAGCTGGCAAGGGCAACCCCGGCCCACCCAGGGGGTTGCCTCGTGCCAGCTCGCCGGCCTTGCAAGCGGGGTGGCTCTTGCTCCCGCAGTCCCCGGGCTCGCGCCCGGGGCTTTTATGCGGGCGAGGACGCCGGGGGACATCCGGAATTCTGCCCCAAGCGATCGTCCGGATTCTCCTCGGCTCACGCCCGGCGGAGGGCGGCGAGGATTCGCTCCATGTCGGCCGGCAGCGGCGCCTCGAACCGCATCCGCTCCCCCGTGACCGGATGGTCGATCTCGATCGCAGCGGCGTGGAGTGCCTGCCGCTCGAGCAGCGGCGGACCGGGTGGCAGGCCGAGCAGCGTCGGCTCGATCACGCCGCGGCCGCTGTAGAGCACATCACCGAGCACGGGCGTGCCGATCGCTGCGAGGTGGACCCGGATCTGATGGGTGCGGCCGGTCCGCGGTGCAACCCGCACCAGCGCCGCAGCCCCAAACCGCTCGAGCACCTCATACCGCGTCACAGCAGCTCGGCTGGTGGAATGATCGCGGCGGATGGCCATCTTCTCCCGCTGGTAGGGATGGATGCCAATCGGCAGGTCGATCTCGTCGGCGTCGAACTCCGGCTGCCCCTGGGTGATGGCCAGGTAGGTCTTGGCGACGCTGCGACGCTCGAATTGCTGCGCGAGCGCATGGTGGGCCGCCTCGCTCCGGGCCACCACGATCACGCCGCTGGTGTCGCGGTCGAGGCGGTGGACGATGCCCGGCCGGGTTGGCCCGCCGGCCGTCGAGAGCCCCGCGGCGGTGGCGTCGGCCCGTTCGAGATGCCACTTGAGGGCGTTGGCGAGCGTGCCCTTCCAGTTGCCCTTGGCCGGATGCACCACCATCCCCGCCGGCTTGTTCACAACCGCGATCGCGTCGTCGACGTGGAGAAAATCAAGCGGGATCTCCTCGGCGGCCGGCCCGACCCGCGGGGGCTGCGGCACGGTGAACATCACAAGCGAGCCCGCCCGGAGCTTCACGGAAGCGCGGGCCACAACGCCGTCGAGACGCACCCCGCCGGCCTCGATGGCCCGAGCAAGAAATGAGCGGCTGCTCTCGGGAAACGCCCTCACCAGATAGACGTCGAGCCGCAGGCCCGCGTCCTCTGGTGCGACCGTGAAACAGGCCTCGTCACCCGGCCGGTGTTGCGGCGGGCTCGGCGGTTGCGGGCTCGGCAGCGGGCTTGCTGGTTGCGGGCTTGCTGGCAGCGGGCTCGGCGGTGGGGGAGGGAGTGTCACGGGGCGGGTCGGCGGGCTTGGACTCTGGCGGTGCGGAAGGCTCGGACGCTCGGACCGCAGCGGGTTCTGCCGCCGGGGTGGCCGGAGTGGCAGGAGCCGCCGCGACGACCTGCGTCTCAAACCATTTGTACCACCGCTGGGTCGCCGGCATGGCAAGGGCGGCGATTCGCTCCTCGGCGATCCCCCGGAACGGACTGTCTGGGTATTCCGCCACGATCGCCTCGTAGCCGCGGCTGGCCTCGTCGAGCTGCCCCTGGCTTTCCCGCGTGCGGGCCAGGCCGAAGATGCCCCGCTCGGCCGCGAGGTCGCTGGGCCGCTGGGCGTTGACGGCCATGTAGAGGTCGGCAGCCGAGGCGAGCCGCTCCCGCGCCCGCTGGCGATCGGTCATGAGCAGACCGTTGCCATCAGCCAGGGCCGTGTCGGCGAGCACGAGTTCCGCCCACCAGGCCGCTGGGGTGCCGCGGTAGCGGGCGGCCACGTCGCCCAGCCGCCCCGGTTCCCCTTCGGCGAGCGCGGTCAAGCACTCCTCCCAGCCGGCGGCCTGCTCGGCGGCCCGCTGGGAGCGGACGATCACAAGACCCGCAAACACGGCAAAGATGACCGCTACGGCCAGCAGGATGAGCCCAAGATGGGGGCGGATCCTGTCCGCGAGGGCCAGCGTGTTCGAGGCCAGCTGATTGTCGTCGAGCTCACTCAGGGTGGCCCGGTCGTCGGTCGCCATGCGGTCGTTCTCCTCGGTCACTTCACTCACGCGGCGGCCTCGACCGCCACGGGAAAGGGGCAATAGAAGACCCCTGCCGGAGAGCGTCAAGACGAACACGCCGCATCTCGGCTCCCAGACCGGTGGCTGCTACATTCGATCCGGTCGATCTCCCGCCGTGAGCCTGCCCATGACACCCGCTTCCGACCAGCCCGTGACTCGCCGCCCCGCCCCGCCCCGCAAGGTGGGCGTGCAGGGGCTCAACGCCGCCCAGTCGGAGGCGGTTCTCGCGCCGCCCGGGCCGCTGCTCGTGCTCGCCGGCGCGGGCACGGGCAAAACGCGGGTGGTGATCGCCCGGATCGCCCACCTCGTGCGGCAGGGGGCCAGGCCGGCGCGGATTCTCGCTGTCACGTTTACGAACAAGGCCGCCCGCGAGATGCTCTCCCGAGCGACTGGTCTGTTGGGTGCGGCCCGCGGTCGGAAGGCCGCTGCCAACCAGCCCCCGGAGCGGCCCGAGATCTCCACGATCCACTCCCTGTGTGTGCGGATCCTGCGGCGGCACGCCGCGAAGCTCGGCTATCCGGAGCGGTTCGCCATCATCGATCGCGGTGAGCAGGAGGCCGCGGCCCGCTCGGCGCTCAAGGCGCTCAAGGTCGCCGACACCGTGCTCACGCCGGGCGACCTCGTTGACCGCGTGAGCCGGTGGAAGAGCCGGGCGATCCGCCCCGCCACCGCCCTCGACAGCCTGGCGGCAGATGCCGACGACACCTGGACGCTCGCCGCCGCCGGCTACCGCCGCTATCAAGAAGCGCTGAAGACGGCCGGGGCAGTCGACTTCGACGACCTGCTTCTGCTCGTCGACGAACTCTTCGCAACCGACGAGGAGGTTCGCCGCGCCGAGGCCGGCCGGTTCGACCACCTCCTCGTCGACGAGTATCAGGACACCAGCGGCATCCAGGAGCGGATCCTCGCGGCCCTCGCCCGCGACCACGCGAGCATCTGCGTGGTCGGCGATGACGACCAGTCGATCTACGCCTGGCGGGGCGCCGAGATCTCCCACATCCTCGACTTCGCCCGCCGCTGGCCCGGTGCCCGGGTGGTCAAGCTCGAGGAGAACTACCGCTCCACGCCCGAGATCATCGCCGCAGCCAACCGGCTCATCGAGCAGAACGTTCGCCGGCATGGCAAGACGCTCGTGGCCACCATTGCGGCCGGCGTGCCCCCGGCGATCGTGCAGGCCCAGGACGAGGCTGATGAGTCCAGCCGGATCGTGGGAGACGTCGAGAGCCTGATCCGGGAGCGGCAGTGCGATCCCGGAGACGCCGTGATCCTGGTCCGCACCGGCGAGCAGACACGGGCCTTTGAGCAGGAGCTCCGTCGGCGGCAGATCCCCTACGAACTCGTCGGCAGCCGCTCGTTCTTCGACCGCCGCGAGGTCAAGGATGTGATGGCCTTTCTCCGGCTCATGGTCGAACCCGACGACGACCTCGCGCTCGCTCGCGTGGCCAACGTACCGCCCCGCGGAATCTCGAGCTCGGTGGTGCAGACCGCCCGGGCCGGCGGGGCCGAGGCGGGCACCAGCCTGTGGCGGGAGCTGCTCGCGTTACGAGACCGCGGGAAGCTGTCGCAGGCAGCCAAGGGGGGCGTGGCGGCGCTCGAGCGGCTCGTGGCCCTGCGGGATGCCGGTCCGCCGGCGGCTCCCGGGCAGTCGCGGGGGGCGGCCATCCTGCGGCGGCTGCTCGATGACGTGGGCTACCGGCAGCACCTCGACAAGGAATATGCCGACGATCTGGCCGAGGCCGAGACCCGCTGGGGCTGCTGCGAGGAGGTGGCCAGTGCGCTCGACGAGCATGAACGGAGCCGGCGGGGCGGGGCCGATCTGGCGACGGTGATCCGCGGCTTCCTCGACGACTTCGTGCTCCAGGTTGAGGAGCAGGAAGACCGCTTCAAGGACGACAAGCCGAAGGGGAACATCCTCCGGCTGATGACGCTCCACGCTGCCAAGGGGCTGGAGTTCGACTGCGTCTGGATGGTGGGCCTGGAGGAGGGCATCCTGCCGCACCACCGCTCGCTTGGCGACGGTCTCCAGGCGATCGACGAGGAGCGGCGGCTCTGCTATGTGGGCATCACGCGGGCCCGCCGCCGGCTCGTGCTCTCGCTCTGCCTCACGCGGACGAAGTGGGGCCGGAGCAAGCCCTGCCACCCGAGCCGGTTTCTCTACGAGATGACCGGCCAGGCGGAGAAGTTTCAGGAGCGGAAGGACGAGCCGAATGCAGGCGGGCCGCGTGGCGGCCGCCGCCGCCGCTGACCCACGACCCGCCACACGAGCCAGCTCAGCCAGTCAGCACGGCGGGAATCATCCTCGCAAGCTGGCTGAGGCCCGACCGGCCCCGCACGATGGCAGCGATCATCTCGACCACGCCCTGGGCGAGGCGGTCGCCGCCGGCGTGCCACGGGACCCAGGCAGGCGTGAGCCGCGTGGCCAGCGGGGCCCGGAGGATCGAGTTGTGCACAAGCGGCAGCAGGAGCGGATCGTGCACGTGGCCGATGCCGCTGGCCGGGTCGGCGAGCGTGCCCCCCGGATAGCCGCCCCAGGGCACGCTCCCGACCGCATAGGCAATCGCCGCCCAGGTGTTTACCGCCACCACGCCATAGCGGAGGTGTTCGACCAGCAGATCCGCCCGCCGGGAATCCTGCGGGGTCAGGCTCCGGGGAATTGTCACGCTCGCCGCGAGCGACCCCGGCAGCGATCGCACGAACTCAGAGGCCCGGATGCAGAAGGTCTCGCTGTCGCCGGCGTCGAGGCAGACCTCCGCGGCCACCGGCACAAACCACTCGCGGTCGAGAAGCCGGCGATCGGCCGGGTCGCCCTGCGGCACCAGCACGCACGGCAGCGTGCCGTCAGCCGCGGCCGGCCGCCCCGTGGCCGCTTCCCAGGCCTGCCGGGATCCGGGAAACCATGCTGGTCGTGCCGGCAGGCTCGCCAGCCGGGCGGCAACGAGCCGGAGAAACTCAGGCCGCTGCTCCCACTGCCGACAGGTGACGAGGACCTTGGTGGCGATGCAATTGAATGACGTATTGTTGGCGATCGAGGCGGCGACCAGATCGGCCTGATGCCGCAGCTGCGTCGGCGTGTACCGCCCCGGCACGACGATCCAGGGGGTCACATTGCCCAGCTCGCACGTGATCGGTTTGGCGAGCAGCGGCCGGCCGCCCGGTGGCTGCGGTCCCGGACCGCCCCACACCACGGCGTCGAAGGCGGCCTGACCGCCGGTGAGATGGACGTGGGTGACGGCCGGCTCCGCGATCGCCTCCTCGGCCAGCTCGGTGCCACCGACCACGATCGCCATGAGCCCGGCATCGAGCAGCGGCGCGAAGGCCTCCCGATAGACCGGTGCGAGCGGGGCGTGCAACGGGTGGAGCTTGAGCAGGACCGCGCGGCCATGCTCGAAGACCTGACTGATCGCGTCGGCCGGGGCCAGGCCGGTGACGTTGCCCGCCCCGAGGACGGCGGCCACACCCCCAGACCGCGGCCGCGTGGCCGCCTCCGCCTCCCAGGATTCGAGGAAGGCCGGCACACTTCCCGGGTTCACACAGCGAACAGTGGCGGTATGGCCGCCGAAGATCGCGCGGTCGAACAGCCGCCGCTCGGGCAACACATCGACACTGATAAACGAGGCTGGACCATCAGGGCCACCGGCGGCATGGCTTACCCACGGAGGCCGGGCCGGCCGCGGGCGGCCCGAGCGGCCGATCTCCTCCCAGGCCCAGGCTGTGATTGCCAGTAACCGCAGCGTAGGCAAGGGGCCGGTGGCCATCTCCTCGGCGATGACGGTCTGTGGTGGTCCGCCACCCCCTCCTTCGCCCCCCAACTTCATCGTCGCCGCGGCTCGGACCCAGGCCGCCGCCGCGGTGGCCACCGTCGCGGCCGTCTCGCGGGCGAGCGTCGCCCGGCTGGCGGGATCGAGCCGGGCGTAGGCGGCTGCTCCGGCAACAAGTGGGGTAAGCGTAGGTCGCAGTGACTGTTTCAAGCGGCTCTCTCGTCCACAGCAGACTCACTTGCCGATGCAATGCCGCGAGAATATCCGGTCGAGCAGATCGCTGCCGACCGCGGCCCCGGTCACGTCCGCCACCGCGTCAACAGCCCGCCGGAGGTGGGCGGCCACGAGCGATTCGTCCACAAAGCCTCCCGCCAGGGCTGCCGCCACCGCCTCCCCTGCCATTGCCAAGGCCCCGCAGGCCAGGTCGCAGCCAACGGCCAGCCGAAGTGTGGCCAGAGAACCGCCACAGGGCAGCCGCCTGACCGCCTCCAGGATCGCTACGCGGAGTTCGCCGATCCCCGCGCCGGTGATGCTGCTTGTCAGGATCCGACGTCGCTCCTGGGGAAGGCGTTCACGAGCCGTTCCACCCGCCGAGCCTGCCAGATCACACCGCGTGACGACCTCCAGGCATGCCCCATGGCCACGCGCCGTCGCCGCTTCATCTGCCCCGGCATCGCTGCAGGCCAGCACGAGGTCGGCCCGCTCGATCACATCCCGCGCCCGCGCCGCGGCCTCGCGGGCGATCGGGTCGGCTGGCTCCACGGCCTCAAGCCCCGGCAGGTCGACAAGCAGGCACGTGCCGCCGGTCGCGTCGCCGAGCCGCGCCTCGAGCCAGTCACGGGTCGTGCCCAATTCATCGGCCACAATCGCCGCGGCCCGGCCAACGAGGGCATTGAACAGGCTGCTCTTGCCGATATTTGACGATCCGACGATCACCACCAGTGGCAGCTCGGTCGCGGCCGCATCCCGGCCCGCGAGGTCTGCCGCCACCCGGGCCACCGCCCCTTCGCACCCAGCGATCCGCTCGGCCACATGCGTCCACATGGGGCCGACCGGCACCGCGTCGGGAGTCGCCGCGTCGGCAAAGTCGATCGCCGCCTCGATGTCGGCAAGCAGGTCGAGCAGGTCGGCCTGCACGGCTGCGAGCGCTACGCCAGCGCCCCCGCCGAGCCGATCGAGCGCGGAGCTTAACTCCGCGGGCGAGCGGGCGTTGACGACCGCGACAACGGCCTCCGCCTGCACGAGATCCAGCCGGCCGGTGAGAAACGCCCGCAGCGTGAACTCGCCGCCGCGGGCCAGCCGGGCCCCGTGCCGGCAGGCCTCCGCGACCACCGCTTCCACGAGCACCGCCGAGCCGGGCAGTTGCACCTCCGCGAGCGGCCCGCCCACCGGCCCGCCCGGCCCCGGCCAGTGCAGGATGTCGACCGCGATCTCGCCCCACTCGCGGCCGAGCGAGGCCGCACGAAACCGGGCAGCCACAAGCCGCGGCCGGCCGCCGGCCGTCGCGAACCCCGGCGGCTCGGCTCCGAAGAGTGCCTCGAGCACGCGGTCGAGCCCATCACCGGAAAGCCTCACGATCCCCCGCGAGCCGGGCCCCGCGACGGTTGCCGGCGCCACAATCAGTTCGGTGGTGGAGAACATGCGAAGCAATCGTGATTCAAGCGCGACTCAGGCGGAGGTTGGTCCGGAAACTCGATCAGCTCCGAAGGCGAGCGTGGGGCCCGCTATCGCAGCCGCTTCCGCGCCTGCCGCCGCTGCCGGCTCGCCTCGGCGACTGCCGACACCGGTTGCGACACCGCATCGACAACCTGCACACCACCGGCGGCCATGGCCGCAGCGGGCTTCGGCAGCCAGAGCAACCGCTCGGCGATGCCCCACAGGCTCGAGGCGATGAAGTACAGGCACAGGCCGCAAGGGACCTTAAAAAACATCACTGCCATGAACAGCATCATGTAGTTCATCACCTGCTGCTGCATCCGCTGCTGCTCGTCCATCGCCGGCGGCATGAAGAGCTTCTGCTGCCAGAGAAACAGCCCGATCGTCACGAGGGGCAGGAGGTTCAAGAACGGCCCCAGCCAGCCCTCGGGGGTGACGAGGAATTCGGGCAGGTAGCCTCTCCAGTCCCAGAACATGTCGGGGGCGGCGAGATTCGAGCACCAGCGGATCGCCGTCGTGAACAGGGGCGCCTCGCGGAGTTCGACGTCGGTGGCGAGGGCGCGGTAGAGCCCCATGAAAATTGGGATCTGGATGAACACCGGCAGGCAGCCCGCAGCCGGGTTGACGCCGTGCTTCCGCCACAGATCCTGAACGGCCCGCCCCCGTTTCTCGCTGTCGTTCTTGTACTTCTCGTTGATGACCTTCATCTCGGGCTGGAGGGCCTGCATCTTCTGCGACGAGATCGCCTGCCGCCGGCTGATCGGAAACATCGCCCCGCGAACGATCACCGTCAGCAGGATGATGGCCACGCCGTAGTTCCGCACGACCGCGTGCAGCCCGTGCAACAGCGCGATCATCGGCCGGGCCACCCAGCCGAACCAGCCGTAGTACACAAGGTCGTCCATGCTCGCCTGCGGCGCGCCGAACTGCCGCAGGAGTTCCGGTCGCTTGGGGCCGGCAAAGATCGTGTAGCGATGCCGCAATGGCTCGTTCACATCGATGGCGGCGTCTGCCGAGATGATCCGAGCGGTCACATTGACGAGCTTTTTGCGGGCCGGTGCAGACGGATCACCGACGGCGATCGACCGCACCTCCGCGAGGTCGGGCACGTCTCCCTCGGTCGCCGGCAGGACGGCCGACGCGAAGTACAGGGCGTCGACACCGGCGAAGGAGAGCGGCTTGTCGGGGGGCACCGTGGTGGCCGGACGGTCGAGCGTGCCGTCGAGCGTCTTGAGCCCGCTGATCATCGCGCTCTGGCCACCGACAAACCGCATGGCCACATCGCGGACGGCAAGCGAACTCCAGAACTCGTGCCACACCCGCTGCGTGTACCACCACCCCTCGGTCGGCAGCCCGGTGGGCCCGTCGAGGGCATAGCTCACGACGGTCTTCTGGTCCGGCGACTCAAGGCCCACGATCAGGTCGAGGGCATACCCCGATGGCTCGGGGCCGCCGGAGACGATCCGGAATTCCTTCGTGGCCTTGAGGCCGCCGGGCAGAGTCCGCGTGAAGGCCACGCCGGCCCCGTCGGCCGTCGCAGCAGCCTGCCAGTCGACCGCCGCGAGTTCTTGGCCGCCGAGTTCCTCGAGCGGCTCCCGCCGGCGGCGGCCGTCTCGGGTCTCGAGCGAGAGGCAAAATGAGAGCGGATCGTGGGGCTGGCCGTCGAGATCGACCACGGGCCGGCCGCGATACTCGGGCCGCACGACCTCGAGCGGCCGACGGATGAGCGTGGCCTCAATGGCCCTGGGGCTTCCGCCGCGGAGAAACTCGATCGGCACCCGCTGACCGGGCCGCGTGCCGGCGAGCACGTCGGCAAATGCCACGGGATCGGCCGTGGCCGCCCCGGCAACCCGCACAATAATGTCGCCCGGCCTCAGGCCGGCCAGGTCGGCAGGTGTGGCCTTGCCCACGACCGTGATCCGACACCCTTCGGCGACGGCCTCGGCACCGAGATGGCCCAGGTATCCGGAACGGTCTTCCTGGTCGTGAAACCGCTCGTCAGAAAGCTCGATCCGTTCGATCGCCCCCCCGCGACTCGTGAGCGTGACGAGCATTTTCGCGGGGTCGGCCGGGTCGAGCGAGCCGAGCGTGAGCCGCATCCGGGGGGCGGCTTCCGCTCCCTCCTCCGCAGCAGCACCGCCGGCTGGATCGGCAGCGTCGCTCGCGGCGGCTAGCTCACCGGCCGCTGGCAACTCCGGAGGCTCGCGTTTGCTAGCGGCTTCCTCGCTCACGGCCGGTACCGGTGGCTTAGGAAACAGGAACGACTGCAGCATCTGGCTGGTGATCACGATCGCAAGCGCGATCGCGAAGAACAGGACGTAGCGACGTTCCACAGCAGCGGTTCCAGGGGGTTGGTGGCAGTATAACGGGTTCGTGCCAGTGGCTCGCGGATTCCGCTCGGCTCACGCCTCGCCCTGGGAAGCGAAGTGGAACCCGAGAAGTGGAACCCGGAACCCGGCCCGCTATCGCCCTTGGACGAGGCGGTCGCCGAGGAAATTGTCGAGGTCGGCGATGGCGTGGATCTTCCGCCGCGTCGTCTCGACCGGATACTCGATCCGCCGGAACCGGACCCGCCGGTCGTCCTCGACCACCACGTAGCAGCTCCGCGGATCCTCGTCGCGGGGCTGCCCCACGCTGCCGACGTTGACCATCGCCTTGCCGGCCGGCAGGTCCATCGCCACCTCCGTTTCCCCCTTCGGCACCCCAGGCGCCATGAACTCGGGTGACGTCGTGAACATGCCGGGGATGTGGGTGTGCCCTTGGAAGCAGTGGCGGGGAACGAGTTCGAAGATGTGCTCGAGCTTGAGCGGGTTGTAGATGTCTTCGGGGAAGACGTATTCGTCGAGCGGCCGGCGGGCCGACCCGTGCACGTACATGAAGTCGCCCTGCACATGGTTGCGGGACAACTCCCCGAGAAAGTCGCTCAGCAGGTTCGCAGAGTTCCGCGGCAGCCGGTCGTGCAGTTCAATCTGGCGGCGGGTCCAGCGGATCGCCCGCTCCGCGCCGGAGTTGAACCCGTCCGGATCAAAGAGCGCGCCCTGGTCGTGATTGCCCAGGATCACGACACTGCACCGGTCCCGCACGAGCTTGACGCACTCGCAGGGATTTGGCCCGTAGCCCACCACGTCGCCCAGACAGATCACGTCGTCTACTCCCTGCCGGTCGATGTCGGCGAGGACGGCCTGGAGGGCCTCGAGGTTGCCGTGGATGTCGCTGATGATGGCCCGCTTCACGTGCGTTTCCAACGCTGACTGATCGACCGACCCGCTCGGGCCGGAACCCGCTCGTGCCGGGCCGCGGTGCGGCGGCGGGTCTGCGGAGGGTGCGACTTCGGTATAGTTGTGAAGGCTACGACCGATGACCGGACCGGTCAAGGATCGCCGGTTCGCTTGCCCCCACTGCACGCCATGAAGACGCTCGCCATCGACACAAGCCACGCCGCCGGCAGCGTGGCCGCCTGCGAGGCCGCGGCCGTAGCCCTCCGGCCGCTCGGCCCCGCGGGGGAGCATGCCGGGCGGCTCGCCGCGGCCCTCACGGAGGTGGCCGCCGACCTCGGGTGGAGCGTGGCCGATGCCGACCTGCTCGTGGTCGTCCGCGGGCCGGGCTCGTTTACCGGCCTGCGGGTGGGCGTGGCCACCGCCAAGGCCATTGCCTGGGCCGGTGGCGGCCGGCTCCTTGGCGTGTCAGGATTCGAGGTCGTGGCCCGGCAGACGGCGGCCCTGAGCGATCGGGCCGGCGGTCGGATCGAGCTTGCCTACGACGCCGGCCGCGACGAGGTCTATGCCGCCACGGCCGAAACCGATGCGGCATCGCCCGGCGGCTGGCGGATCGAGGCGGCTCGGCTTGTGCCCGCCACCGCCTGGATCGAGTCGCTCCCCCCGCAGTCGCAGGTCTCGGGGCCTGCGGTCGCGTCGCTGGCCGAGCGGCTCGCCGCCGCCGGACACTCGCCGGCCCCGGCGGAGGCCTGGTTCCCATCGGCTGCCGCCGCCGCCACGCTCGGCTTCGCCCGGGCCGCCGCCGGCGAGGCTGACGACCCGGCGTCGCTGGTGCCGGAATACCTGCGGCCCAGCTACGCCGACGAGCGGGCGGCCCTGCCGCGGTGATGCGGCATTCACACCGTCTCATGCCACGGCCTGTCGGCTGCCGGCCAGACCGGTACATTGGGCGACCGCCAGTCGGTTATTCGACCTGCCCCAGCCCCGTCCTCAGGTGATTCCATGCGTCCGATCAAGAGGCTCCTGGTCGCCAACCGGAGCGAGATCGCCACCCGCGTCTTTCGCTCGGCCCACGAACTGGGCATCCGCACCGTCGCCATCTACGCCCATGAGGATCGCTTCGCCCTCCACCGCTTCAAGGCGGACGAGGCGTATCTCGTGGGCCGGCCGGGGGAACCGCTCCGGTCCTACCTCGACATCGACGCGATCGTGGCCCTGGCCAAGGAGCGGGATGTTGACGCCATCCACCCCGGCTACGGGTTCCTCTCGGAAAACCCCGACTTTGCCGCGGCCTGCACCGCCGCCGGCATCAGGTTTGTGGGCCCGCGGGTCGAACTCCTCCGCACGCTCGGCGACAAGACCGCGGCCCGCGAACTGGCCCGCCAGGCCGGTGTGCCGATCCTGGCCGGCAGTGCCCGGCCCGTGACGAGCCTGGCCGACGCCCGCAAGGTTGCCCGCGACCTCGGCTATCCCGTGATTCTCAAGGCGGCCCACGGCGGCGGCGGACGGGGCATGCGGGTGGTCCACGGCGAAGACGAAGTGGCCGTGGCACTCGAGAGCGCCCAGCGTGAGAGCAAGACCGCCTTCGGCTCAGCCAGCGTGTTTGTCGAGAAGTTCATCCAGCGAGCCCGGCACATCGAGGTGCAACTGCTCGGCGACCTGCATGGCGGCCTCGTCCATCTTTTTGAACGGGACTGCTCTGTCCAGCGGCGGCATCAGAAGGTGGTCGAGGTGGCCCCTGCGCCAAACCTCGACCCCAAGATGCGGGAGGCGATCTGCGAGGCGGCCCTGGCCATCGGCCAAACCGCCCGCTACGAGAACGCCGGCACGGTCGAGTTTCTGGTCGACGCCGACACGGGCAGGTTCTTCTTCATCGAGGTTAATCCCCGGATCCAGGTCGAACACACCGTCACCGAGGAGATCACCGGCATCGACATCGTGCGGCGGCAGCTGCGGGTGGCCGAGGGCTGGAAGCTCTCCGATCCGCAGATCGGCCTCGGCAACCAGGGGGCGATTCGGATGATGGGCACGGCGATCCAGTGCCGGGTGACCACCGAGGATCCCGAAAACCGCTTCCTGCCCGACTACGGCCGGATCACCGCCTACCGCTCGGCCAGCGGCCTGGGCATCCGCCTCGATGCCGGCTCCGCGTTCTCCGGAGCCGTGGTCACCCCCTACTTCGACTCGCTCCTCGTGAAGGTAACTGCCCGCGGCCTGTCGCTCGACGAGGCCGCCGGCCACGTCGAGCGGTGTCTGCAAGAGTTCCGGGTTCGGGGCGTGAAGACCAACATCCCGTTCCTCGTGAATCTGGTCACCCATCCCGAATTTCTTGCCGGCAGGTGCACGACGCGGTTTATCGACGAGACGCCTGGCTTGTTCGACTTTCCCATCCGTCGCGACCGGGCCACCAAGCTGCTCGAGTATCTCAGCGACGTGATCGTCAACGGCAACCCGCTGGTGAAGGGGCGGCCCGCGATCGCCCGCCGGGAGCCGGCCCCGGTGCCCGACCACGACCGGCTCGCGCCGCCTCCCGCCGGCACCCGCCAGCGGCTCCGGGAACTCGGGCCCGAGAAGTTTGCTGCCTGGGTGCGTCAGCAGAAGGGGCTCTTGGTGACCGACACGACCATGCGGGATGCCCACCAGTCGCTCCTGGCGACGCGGATGCGGTCATACGACATGCTCGCCGTGGCCGACGCCTATGCCCGGCTCGGGGCGAAGCTCTTTTCGCTCGAGATGTGGGGCGGGGCCACGTTCGATACCGCGATGCGGTTTCTCAAAGAATGCCCGTGGGACCGGCTCGCGGAGCTGCGAGAGCGGATTCCCAACATCCTGTTCCAGATGCTCCTGCGGGCGAGCAACGCCGTCGGCTACACGAACTATCCCGACAACGTGGTCCGCGAGTTTGTCAAGGAATCAGCGGCCGCCGGGATCGACCTGTTCCGCGTCTTCGATCCGCTCAACTGGGTGCCCAACATGCGGGTGGCCATGGAGGCGATCCGTGAGAGCGGGGCGATCTGCGAGGCGGCGATCTGCTACACCGGCGACGTCCTCGATCCGGCCCGCACGAAGTATTCGCTCGCCTACTATGTCGCGCTCGCCAAGGAGCTCGAGAAGCACGGGGCGCACATGCTGGCCATCAAGGACATGGCCGGCCTCTGCAAGCCGTTCGCCGCCGGGAAGCTGGTCGAGTCGCTGCGTGCCGAAGTCGGCATCCCGATCCACTTCCACACCCACGACACCTCCGGCGCCGCACTCGCGAGCCTGCTCGAGGCAGCCCAGCATGGGGCGAGCGTGGTCGACGCGGCGTTCGCGCCCTTCGCAGGCCTCACGAGCCAGCCCAATCTCAACGCGCTGGTTGATGCCGTTCGCCACACGCCACTCGACGCCGGGCTCGACACCGACGACCTGCGGCGGCTGGCCCACTACTGGGGAGCCGTCCGCGACCATTACACGCCGTTCGAGAGCGGTATGAAGGCTCCCGACGCCGACCTCTACCTCCACGAGATGCCGGGGGGGCAGTTCACAAACCTCCTCGAGCAGGCCAAGGCCCTCGGGCTCGGCGAACGCTGGGAGGAGGTCTGCCGGGCCTACGCCGACGTGAATCGGGTGCTGGGCGACATTGTCAAGGTGACGCCCACGAGCAAGGCCGTGGGAGACCTCGCCCTGCTGCTCGTGACCAACGGCCTCACGGCCGACGACCTGGCCGACCCATCCCGCGAGCTCGCCTTCCCCGAGTCGGCAATCGACCTGCTCGCGGGGCGGATGGGCCAGCCGCCGGGCGGCTTTCCCCCTGCGATCGTCGAGCGGGTGGTCCGCAACGCTGAGATTGTGACGGGCCGGCCGGGGGAGTCGCTGCCGCCGGCCGACTTCGCGGCGGCCGCCACGACCGTGGGCGAGCTTCTCGGCCGGACGGCGTCACCCCGCGAGGTGCTCTCCTGGCTCCTCTACCCCCGCGTGTTTCAGGACTTCGCCCGCCAGGTGGCGGCCTACGGCGACCTGAGCACGCTTCCCACGCCGGCCTTTCTCGAGGGCCCCAAGCCCGGCGAAGAGCTCACGGTCGACATCGAACCAGGCAAGACGCTCCTGATCCGGTTCCTCACCGTGGGCGAGCCGCACGTCGACGGCACGCGGACGGTATTCTTCGAGCTCAACGGCCAGCCGCGGAGCGTGTCGATCGCCGACCGGTCGCTCGAGCAGCAGGTGCAGCGGCGGCCCAAGGCCACGCCGGGCGACGCCCGCGAGGTGGCCGCCCCGATGCCGGGGCTCGTTGTCACGGTTGCCGTCCGTGGGGGCGACAAGGTGACGAAGGGGCAGAAGCTCCTGAGCCTCGAGGCGATGAAGATGGAGACCACCGTCTACGCCGAGCGAGACGGCACGCTGGCCGAAGTGCTCGTAAGCCCGGGCACTCCGGTCGAAGCGGGCGAGTTGGTGGCCCGCTACGCCGATGCGTAGCCGGGCGTGAGGGATCGAGAGAAAGCCGACTCACGCCTCGGGCGGGAGGTCGAAGCGGTCGAGGTTCATCACCTTGTTCCAGGCCGTCACGAAGTCGGAAACAAACTTCTCCCCCGCGTCGTCGCTGGCGTAGACCTCGGTGATCGCCCGCAGCTGCGAGTTTGAGCCGAAGATCAGGTCGAGCCGCGAGGCCGTCCACTTGACCTTCCCTGTCTCCCGGTCATGGCCCTCGAAAAACTGATCGCAGGCGGGCGATGGCCGCCACTCCGTTCCCATGTCGATCAGGTTGACGAAGAAGTCGTTGGTCAGCAGGCCACGGCGGTCGGTGAACACGCCCAGCTTGGCCAGCGGGCCGGTGCCGGCGTTGACGCCGAGCACCCGCAGGCCACCCACGAGCACGGTCATCTCCGGAGCGGAGAGCGTCAGGAGCTGGGCCCGATCGACGAGGAGTTCTTCGGCAGGCCGGTCGATCTCGCGGGCCAGGTGGTTGCGGAATCCATCAGACCGCGGCTCGAGCACGGCGAAAGATTCGGCGTCGGTCATCGCCGCGGTCGCGTCGGTGCGGCCGGGAGTGAACGGCACAACGACCTCATGCCCGGCCAGCCGGGCCGCCTCCTCGACCGCCGCAGAGCCACCGAGCACGATCAGGTCGGCCAGCGACACCTTCGTGCCATCGGTCTGGGCGGCGTTGAACTCCTGCTGAATCGCCTCCAGCCGGGCGAGCACCGCGGCGAGGGCTTCGGGCCGGTTCACCTCCCACCCATTCTGCGGCTCGAGCCGGATGCGGGCTCCATTGGCCCCGCCCCGCTTGTCGCTGCCCCGGAAGGTCGAGGCCGAGGCCCAGGCCGTCGAGACAAGATCCGGCACCGACAGACCCGAACCGAGGAGCTTCGCCTTAAGGGCCGCCACGTCCCGCGCGTCAACGAGCGGGTGATCGACCGCCGGGACAGGATCCTGCCAACGCTGCGGCGGAGGAACGTCGGGCCCCAGGAGCCGCGATACTGGCCCCATGTCGCGGTGGGTGAGCTTGTACCAGGCCTTGGCAAAGGCCACCTCGAACTCCTCGGGATGCTCGTGAAACCGTCTCGAGATCGGCCCGTAGGCCGGGTCGAGGCGGAGGGCCATGTCGGTGGTGAACATCATCGGCGCGTGCGACTTCGTGCCGTCATGGGCGTCGGGCACCGTGCCCTTGGCCGCCGCTTCCTTCGGCGTCCACTGCCAGGCCCCGGCGGGGCTCTTGACGAGTTCCCACTCATAGTCAAAGAGGTGGTCGAAGTAGCCGGTGGACCAGGCCGTGGGCGTGGAGGTCCACGCGCCTTCCAGACCACTAGTGATCGTGTCGGCACCCTTGCCGGTGCCGAAGCTGTTTTTCCAGCCGAGGCCCTGCTCCTCGACGGGAGCGGCCTCCGGCGCCGGCCCGACGTTGTCGGCGGCCGCCGCCCCGTGGCTCTTGCCGAAGGTGTGACCGCCGGCGATCAGGGCCACCGTCTCCTCGTCGTTCATCGCCATCCGGGCGAACGTTTCCCGGATGTCATGGGCCGCGGCCAGCGGGTCAGGCTTCCCGTCGGGCCCCTCGGGGTTGACGTAGATCAGGCCCATTTGCACGGCGGCCAGCGGGTTGTCGAGCCGGCGGTCGCCGGTGTACCGCTTGTCGCCAAGCCACTCGCTCTCCGGGCCCCAGTAGATGTCGTTCTGCGGTTCCCAGACATCCGCGCGGCCGCCACCAAATCCGAACGTCTTGAAACCCATCGATTCAAGCCCCACGTTGCCCGCGAGGATCATCAGGTCGGCCCAGGAGAGCCGGTTGCCATACTTCTGCTTGATCGGCCAGAGCAACCGACGAGCCTTGTCGAGGTTGGCGTTGTCGGGCCAACTGTTGAGGGGTGCAAACCGCTGCGTGCCGTAGCCCGCACCGCCGCGGCCGTCGGCCACGCGGTAGGTGCCGGCGCTGTGCCAGGCCATGCGGATGAAGAGCGGGCCGTAATGGCCGTAGTCGGCCGGCCACCAGTCTTGCGACGTCGTCATCAGGGTGTGCAGGTCCTGTTTCACGGCCGCGAGGTCGAGCTTTTGAAACTCCTCTGCGTAGTCGAAGGTCGCTCCCAGCGGATTTCCGGCGGCCGGGTTCCCGTGGAGGATGGCGAGGTTGACCTGGTCGGGCCACCAGTCGCCGTTGGTCATCCCACCGGCAGCAGTCGCGCGGGAGGCGGGCGTGGGGTGGCTGATCACAGGGCAGACCGCGGCCGGTTCCTCGGCAAGGCACGGACCATACATCAGAGCAGCCAGGCCGACGACGGCGAGGGATCGCAGGATCATAAAATTCTCCTCTTCGAGAAAGCGTTCAGGAAGCTTTTGGTCGGCCGAGGCCGGCATAGGCTTGACCGCCGCGACCCTTCATTAATCGTAACTGAAATCGGCGCGCTGGGTCGTTCGAGCCTGCTTTTCACGGCCCGCCCCGCTCGGACTCCCGCGCACGGTGCCTGGAACGGTGGCTGGAACGGTGCCGTGCGATCCCTAGTCTTTGAGCAGGTCTTTGAAGACCTTGCGAACCTTGTCGACCTTGGGCAGAACCACAGCCCGGCAGTAGCCCTGGCCGGGGTTGTTCGCGAAGTAGTCCTGGTGGTAATCCTCGGCCGGATAGAAGGTGGTCGCCTTGGTCACCTCGGTCACGATCTTCCCCGGAAACGCCCCCGCCGCGTCGAGCCGCTTGATCACCTCCGCGGCGATCCGCTGCTGCTCGTCGTCATGGTAGAAGATGCCAGAGCGATACTGCGTGCCCACATCAGCACCTTGGCGGTTCTTCGTGGTGGGGTCATGGGTGGCGAAGAACACCTCGAGCAGTTTCTCATAGGGCACCACCGCCGGGTCGAACTCGACCTCCACCGCCTCGGCATGGCCGGTGAGCCCGGTGCAGATGTCTTTGTAGGTCGGATTCGGCACCGCACCGCCGAGGTAGCCGCTCGTAACGCTCGTCACCCCCTTGATCTCGGAGTAGACGGCTTCCGTGCACCAGAAACAGCCCCCGGCGAACGTGGCCGTGGCGAGTTTCGGTGCCGCCGCTTGGTCCGCCATCGTCACGCCTCCTGCCAGCACTACCGCAGCCACCACACCGAGGAGCCCATCGATCAGGATTCGCCCGCCCGTCATGGATTTATTCTCCGCAGCCGACGGCGGGTCGATCGCCCGACCTCCCATATCTTAGACAGTGTTTCCGGGGCGGCGACGCTTCGCAAGGCCGCCGCGGCCCATTTTCCGATCTGACCCACCCGGATGCGGGGCGTTTGGGCGAGTTGACGGTCACCCCGTATCATGCCGCCTCCGAATCCCACCCCCCGGAGCAGCTTCATGGAAGCAGGTATCGTCGGCCTCCCCAACGTCGGCAAGAGCACGCTCTTCAACGCGCTCACGATGTCGCAGGCGGCCCAGAGCGCGAACTACCCGTTCTGCACGATCGAGCCCAACGAGGGGATGGTGAGCGTGCCCGACGACCGCCTTCGGCGGATCACGGCCCTGATCCCGACGAAGAAGGTGATCCCGGCCGCGCTCAAACTCGTCGACATCGCCGGGATCGTGAAGGGGGCCAGCGAGGGGCAGGGACTCGGCAACAAGTTTCTCTCCCACATCCGCGAGGTCGACGCCATCCTCCAGGTGGTCCGCTGCTTCGACGATCCAGACGTGATCCACGTGGCGGGCAAGGTCGATCCGGTGTCCGACATGGAGACGATCGAGCTGGAGCTGATCCTGGCCGACATGCAACACCTCGACAACCTGCTGCCGCGGGCAGAGCGAGCCGCCAAGAGCACCGACAAGGAGGCTCGGGCCAAGGTCGATGCGATGCGGAAGTGCCTGACGCATATCCAGGAGAGCAAGCCGCTGCGGACCCTCGAACTCTCCGAGGCCGATCGGGCCGCCGTCAGGGAACTCGGCCTCCTCTCAGCCAAGCCGATCCTCTACGTCGCGAACGTTGACGAGACCGATGTGTCCGGTGCGGGCCCGCTCGTGCAGGCCGTCCGCGGGCAGGCGGTGGTGGTTGGGGCAGAGGTGGTGGCGGTCTGCGCCAAGCTCGAGGCAGAGATCGCGGAGCTCGACGAGTCCGATCGCGCAGAGATGCTCGCCGGGGCGGGGCTCACGGAGCCGGCGCTCGCGGTGCTCGCGCGGGCGGCCTACCGCACGCTCGGTCTTCAGAGCTACTTCACGGCGGGGGAGAAGGAGGTGCGGGCCTGGACGATCCCGGTCGGGGCCACCGCCCCACAGGCCGCAGGCGTGATCCACACCGACTTCGAAAAGAAATTCATCCGCGGCGAAATCTACTCGCTCGAGGACCTCGAAACCTACAAGAACGAGAAGGAGATCCGCGGCCACGGCAAGCTCCGCGTCGAGGGAAAGGAATACCTGATGCAGGACGGCGACATCTGCCACTGGCTGGTGTAGGTGCCCGAGGCAGCCGCCGCCTCAGGCCGAGAGCGGCTGAGGACGGGGCGGCTGGTGCCGCAGATTGTCGGGCAGCCACTCGGCGTCGGCAGCCTCCTCGGCGGCAGGATTTTCGCTGACTCTTTCTTCGAGCTCGTCCGCCTCAACCTGGCCGTCGCGGGCCGTTGTGCCGAAGAATGAGTACATCACCGGCACAAGGATCAGAACCAGAAGCGTGGTCGTCGCCAACCCGAAGGCCATCGAGGTCGCCATCGGCACGAGGAACTGAGCCTGGAAACTCGTTTCCAGGAGCAGCGGCATGAGGCCGCCGATCGTCGTGACGCTCGTGAGCAGGACCGGCCGGAATCGCAGGCAACCCGCCTCACGGAGCGATTCGCGGAGCGGGTGTCCGGCCCGGACGCGGTGATTGATGAAGTCAATGAGAACGATCGAGTCGTTGACCACGACGCCCGAAAGCGCCACGAGGCCGAACATGCTGAATAAGGTCAGCGGCATTCCCATCAGGGCGTGACCAAACACAGCCCCCGCGATCCCGAACGGGATCACAAAGATGATCAGGAGCGGCTGGAAGTAGCTCTTGAACTCCATCGTCAGGAGCACGAACATTGCGAACAGCGCTACCGTGAAACCGATGCCAAGACTGCGGAGCGACTCATTCGTCTGCTCCCGCTGCCCCTCCCAGCGGACGCGGACCAGGGGAAACTCGGCGAGCAGGCCGGGCAAGAGCCGCTTCTCCATGTCGGCCGTGATCTGGCCGCTGGTGAGCGAGCTGGTGGCCACGTCGATGTCGGCCACCACCGTAATGGAACGCTTCTGGTCGAGCCGATTGATCTCGGAATACCCTCGGTCAACGGTGATGTCGGCGAGTTCACGCAGCGGCCGCTTGACCCCATCGGGGCCGGTCACCCGGATGTCGTCAAGCGTGGCGAAGCTCCGCCGCTCGTCCTGCGGATAGCGAACCATGAGCTTCACCTCGTGCCGGCCCCGCTGGAGCCGCATCACCTCCTCGCCGTAGTAGCTCGCGCGGACTGTGCCGGCGAGATCGGCGAGTGAGACGCCGAGGGTTTCGGCCCGTGGCTTGACCTTGATCTGGTATTCCCACTTGCCGGGCCGCGAGTCGGAGTCGATGTCGATCACACCGGGATACTGGGCGAGCCACTCCTTGCATCGCGCCACGGCCGCCTCCAGCTGCAAGACTGCTTCCGGGCTCGACTGGGCCAGCAGTTTGAACTCGATCGTCTTGCCTCCGGGGCCGATGTTCTCGGTGCCGTAGAGGAGCGACTCGGTGCCCGCGAACTCACCAGCCGCCCGCCGCCACTCGCTGATAAATTCCTCGCTTGTGACATCCCGCCGCTCCCCTTCGATGAGTTCCACCGCCACTGCCCCCACGTGGCTGCCGCTCATGCGGGCGTCGGGACCGACCTCACCCTGGGACGCCACCGTGCCGACGGCCCGGTGGACGAGCGTGACCACCGGATCCCCACCCGGCGGTGAAAACTTCCGCGAGGCCGCGACGGCCGCCGCTTCGATGCGGCGGGTGGCCTCCTCGGTGACGCTCGCCGGCGTGCCGTCGGGGAACACAATCTTGGCCAGCAGGCGGCTCGCGTCGATCTTCGGAAACAGCTCGAAGGGCGTGATGCCACTGCGGACGACGCCCAGGGCCAAGAGGAGAAACCCGACGGCCAGGGCGATTGTCGAAAAGCGGTTGTCGATGGCGAAGTCGAGGACGGGCGAATAGATCCAGCGCACGAACCATTTGAGCCCCCGGTCGCAGGCCCGCTGCAGGAAGGCCACGACGGGCAGCAGGAGCCGCAGCGGATAGAGAACAACGCCCAGGACCGTGAACAGAAGGTTCTTCTCGTGGGCCAGATGACCGGGCAGCACGAGTGTGGACTCGAGCAGCGACATCAGGAGTGCGCTGATAAAGGCGAAGGGCATCACCGCGATGAATTTGCCCATCACGCCCGAGACAAAACAGAGCGGCAGGAACGTAATCACGGTCGTCAACACGCTCGTGATCACGCTCGGAACCACCTCGACCGTGCCGTCGATCGCCGCCTGCACCAGGGGCTTACCCATCCGCCGATGCCGCTCGATGTTGTCGCTGACCACGATCGCATCGTCGACCACGATTCCAATCGCCATCAGGAAGGCGAACATCGAGAGCATGTTGAGTGTTTGATCGGTCGAGAACATCAAGGCCCCGGTCCCAAACATCGCCACCGGAATCCCCATGGCCACCCAGAAGGCGATCTTGAGATCGAGGAACAGGGCCAGCACCACGAACACGATCAGCAGACCCTGCAGGCCGTTCGAGACGAGCATGTTGAGCCGGTCGCGGACGTCGACTGACTGGTCGGCCCAGGTGACCAACTCGTAGCCGGCGGGCAGTCTGCCGCCACCGTCGACATATCCCTTCACCGCCGCCGCCATCGCCAGCAGATCCTCACTCGACGTGCGGTCGACCGAGATCACCATTCCCGGCCGCCCGTTGATCTGGTTGGTGGAGGCGACGTCGGCGAACTCGTCCCGCACAGTCGCGAGGTCGCCGACGGTGAGCACCAGCCCGTCGGGCAACGTGACCAGCGGCAGTTTGGCGATCTCCTCCCCGGAATACCGCTTGTTCTTGCCACGCAAGAGGATCTCGCCGCTCTTGCCGCGGATCAGGCCGCCGGGCAGCTCGAGATTCTCACGGCGGACGATCTCGGCCACGGCCTGGAGCGAGAGGCCATACTTCCGGAGCGTGGCCTCGGGAATCTCGATGTCGATCTCGTAGTCACGGGCCCCCTGGAGGTTGGCCGCCGAGACGGCCGGCAGCGAGAGCAGGTCGTCACGGACTGCCTCGGCGACATCGCGCAGCGCCTCTTCCGACACGTCGCCGGCCACCGCCGGGTTGGGCGCCAGCACCCCCACCTTGATCGCCGGCGTGCGGAGCGTGATCTGCTCCACCTTCGGGTCCTCGGCGAGCACGGGGAAGCTCGGAATCCGGTCAACCTCGGAGCGAATCTCGGCCAGCGACTTCTGCACGTTCTTGACGCTGTCGCGGAGCTCAAACACGCAGTAGCCAACCCCCTCCTGGGCCACGCTCGTGACCTTCTTGATCCCCTCGACGCTCCGGCAGGCCTCTTCGATCTTCTGGCAGATGCCCTCCTCGACCTCCTCCGGGGTGGCCCCGGGATACGGCACCGTGACGAGGACGATCTCGAGCTCGAACTCGGGAAACACCTCGCGCCGCATCGTCGCGAACGCCCCCGCGCCGACGAGGAGCACTGCGACCAAGAGCGTGTTCATGGCCGGCATGTTCCGGATCGTCCAGGAAATGATGCTCCTCACGTGTCGTCTCTGCCTCCGGTCGCGGCGGTGGCTGGCGTGGCGGCGGAGGTGGCCGACCCGGACTCAATCTCTGCGACCGCCATGCCCTGGCGGGGATGCGTAAGCTGGCTCGTGACCACGCGGTCGCCGACCACCAGGCTCGACGGCCCGCTCTCGAAGATGGCCCGCCCGCCGGCCACCTGGACTGGCCGGTGCCGGATGATTTCGAGGCGACCCTCCCGGATCACCCACACCTCACCGTTCGGCTGCTGGGCCTCCTCGGGAATCGAGACCAGCTCATGCGGCGAGTCGACATGCACACGAACCTGGACGAACATCCCCCGCATCAACGACCGTGGGGAACCAGACGGCGATATCTCGAGCGCCGCGCCGTACCGATCGAGCGCCCGCACCTTTGTCGGTTCGGCGACGATCACCCGGCTTGGGAGCGTGCGGGTCTTCTCGTCGAGGCCGCGGCCCTCCTGGCGGGACAGGAAGCCGTCCCATTCATACTGCCGATTGGCGACCGTAAACACGATCGTGACGGGCGTGTCGGGCATCTCGTGAGGCCCGCCGGCCAAGGGGTCGGCGAGGCCCGCCGACCGCCAGATCCGGCCGAGTTCGTCCATCTGGAGGCTCGTGCGGATCTCAGCCTGCTTCGTGTCTTCGATGGTCACAAGCGGCATGCCTTTGGACACATAGGAATCCTGCTCCCCATAGTCTGCGACGATGACCCCGTCAGTGGGGGCCACGACACGGGTCCGGTCCAGATCGAGTTCCGCGCGGTCGAGCATCGTCTCCGCGAGAGCCTTCGCCTCTTCCAGCCGGCTCTTCCGCTTGACGAACACGCGGGCCTGGCCCTGGAGATTGGTGAGGACGGTGGTCGCCGTGAGCTCGTCGCGAAGGGCACGGTCGTGATCCGTTTCGGTCACGATCCGGTTCGCCTTCAGGCCATCAAGCCGCTTCACTTCGCGGCGGGATAGTTCGAGCTGCTGCATGGCCAGCTCGACCGCCGTGGCATTCTGCTTGATTTCCTCTTCGGCTTCCTCGATGGCAAGCGCCGCCTGGGTGGCCTCCCGCTTGAGTCGGGACACCTCAAATTCGTAGTCGCGGGGATCGATTTCGAAGAGCAGCGTGCCGGAGGTGACAAACCGGCCCGCCTTGCAGGCGTCCGCCTTTCGCAGCACGCGGCCGGGCACCTCGGCGGCGAGCGTCACCTCGCGGAGCGGCACGACCACCCCATCGAGCTCGATCACAAGACCCCCTGTTTCGCGAACGGCTTCAACGGCGCGAACGGGCGTCGCGGCCGGCCTCTCAACCTGCTTCCGCTCAGGGGGCGACTGCTGGCCCAGGAACATGAAGGCGACGATACCCGCTCCGAGAATGGCGAGCGGCGTCAGCCAGCCGACGATGACTCGAACAACGCTCATGTGGACGAAGCCTCCGGACGGGGCGAGTCATCGCAACGGGCCGCGGCAGCCAGCGGCGGCCCGGCGCCGATTGCTGCGAGAGTAAACCGGGTGACGTGGGCGGCGAGCTCCCGCGGCGTGTGCATTACCGCCCGCTCCTCGGCCGGCACAAGCATCCCAACCACGTCGCCGGCGGCCCGGTAGAGGAAGCATTGGCCGATGACGCTCAAGGCCACCCGCCGCAGGTTTGGTTCGTCAAGCCTGCCGGCGGCAAGCTCGTCGAGAATCGCCACGAGCAGCTCGAAGTGGGGGCGGAAGTAGTCCTCGACCAGCTCGCGGCAGGCCTCGGTGGGCTGGAGCACCTCGCGGAGCATCAGCCGCACCTGCCAAGGGGGCTGGTCGGATCCGAGCATTCGCTCGAGCATGTTGCCCACGAAATCGTGGAGCTTGCGGTCGGCCGGCGTGCCCGCGGCCCAGTCGGGCTCGGGCACCTGCCGCATCCGCTCCTCGTGCGCGTGCTTCACGCTCTCGATATAGAGCCGCCGCTTGTCGCCGAAGTAATAATTGACCGCCGCCAGATTGACCCCCGCGGCCAGGCAGATGTCGCGGACGGTCGCGGCCTCGTACCCTTTTTCCGCAAACTCACGGCCGGCGGCGAGCAGCAGCCGCTCCCGCGGGTCATCTCCCTGGCAGTTTTTCTGCCCAGGGGCCTTATTCGGCGTTTTTGAGAGGTTGTTTTGGATCATCGACCGCTCCCGACGCCTGTTTCAAACAGGCGTTTTAATCAAGTGTATACACCTGAAACCGCGGAGTCACGAGCGGATTAACCGTCGAAGCCTCAAAACATCCCGCGTTTGGCCGCCGGGGTTTGCCGGGGCCTTGGAGGGGTTGCCCGTGTGATCTCGACGGCCTTGCAAGCGAGCGCAGGGAGGATCGCCATCCCGGGCGGCACTGCATGTGGCATAGAAGCCCCCTGCGCTAGCTGGGGGACTGCGACGTGGCCCATCAATTTGACACGGGGCGACTCAAGCGGCATGGCAGGCGGGGTGGCCTTCATTCCCGCAGTCCCCGGGCTCGCGCCCGGGGCTTTTATGGGGCGGGGGTTGCCCGTGCAATCGAGCCGGCCTTGCAAGCGAGCGCAGGGAGGATCGCCATCCCGGGGCACTGCATGTGGCATAGAAGCCCCCTGCGCTAGCTGGGGGACTGCGACGTGGCCCACCAATCGGACACGGGGCTGCTCAAGCGGAGTAGCAGGCGGGGTGGCCTTCATTCCCGCAGTCCCCGGGCTCGCGCCCGGGGCTTTTATGGGGCGGCGCGGGCCTCGCGCGGAGATTCCTCCCTCATCACCGCCTCGGCCGACCGGCGGCCGCTCACAAGTGCGCCGTTGATCGACGCGGTTGTGTTGTGGTCGCCGGCGAGCACGAGGCCGCGAGCGAGCCGCAGCGAAGCGGGCCGCTGCCGCCGGGCGGCCGGCGACTCGTCGGGCAGGGCATGCGGCACCGCGATCGTGGCGAGGTGCCGCCAGCGACGGGCCGTCTCGCCGAACCAGCCGGCCGCCTGACCGCGGACCGCGGCGACAAGCTCGTCGCCCGCCACCTGAAAATCCTCCCGCAGCGACACGGTTACGAGGGTCGCGCCGGCCGGTGCGTAGCCCGCCGCCACGCCCGACGGCACGGTGAGGTTATCGATCGGCCCGGCGGCCTCGGCGTTGACCAGGAGCGTGGGCGTCTCGAGCGGCGGCCGGTCGGCCGCGAAGGCCACGAGGCGGGTGGCCTTTGTGCGGCGGCCCGTCCATCCGCCCCGAAATTCTGCCGGCACGAGGGTCGCCGCCGCAGCGAGATCCGTAGCCAAGACCACGTCGCGGGCCGCGAGCGTGGTGCCGTTGGCTAGGTCTACCCGCCCCGGAGCCACGCTGCGGACGGCGGCGCCGAGCCGCACGCAGCCCTCCGGCAGGCCCGCGGCCAACTGGGCGGGGATCGCCGCCATGCCACCGGCGGGCAGGCAGGCCTGACCAAGCGCGAACATCGCGAAGTCGAAGAGAAATACCGGCGCCGCCGTGGCAAGCGATCGCTCGAGGAAGACGCCGCCAAAGAAGGGCACGAAAAACCGGCGGATGAAGCTGGCGGAAAATCCGCGGGCGGCGAGTTCCTCCGCGGTTGTTCGCTCGTTGAATTCGGACAGGGCGTCCGGATCAAGCCGGCCGGCACGCAGGCCTGCGACCGCATCATGCCGCAAGCGGGCCGTTCGCAGGCCGTCGGCGATCCCCACGGTGCCGGCGCAGACCGCAGCAATCGCGGCCAGCGGCTGCCGCCAGGGGTCGGCCACCCGACGCAATTTTCCTCCCTCCGCCACCAGGGCGCCCGCCTCGAAGCGGCCGAGTCGCAAGCCCGCGTGATCGAGCTGCCGGCGACCCTCGGGATAGGCGTCGTTGTAGACCTGAAAGCCGCGGTCGATTCGAAAGCCCTCGACCGCCTCTGTCGCCACCCGGCCGCCAACGCGATAGGCCGCCTCGACAACGATAACGCTCCTCCCTGCGCGGACGAGTTCACGGGCACAGGCAAGCCCCGCGAGCCCCGCTCCCACCACGATGCAATCGGCGTCGTTCATGGCCCCTTGCCTCAGCCTCTGGCAGCCTCACCGGCGAGCACGCGGGCCAGCCAGCGGCCGGCGGCCAGTCCGCTCGACGCGGCCCCCTCCACCCGCGGCCCGGCGAAGGCATCACCGGCACAGGCGATCGGCGGCGTGTGCGAGATGGCCACCAGCGGCTCCGGGACGATCGTTGTGGGCAGGGCAAACTTCCAGCGGTGCAGCGATTTCTCGATCACGGCGGTGGCCGGGTCGCCATGGATCCAGGGACGGGCATGGTCGATGAGCAGGGTCATCACCTCGTCGGGCGGCGCGTCGAAGTGTCGGCGACTGAAGGCCCCGTCGGCATGGATCGTGAGCACAGGCACCGGTGAGATGCCCTTCTGCTGGTTGTCGGCGATCCAGGCAATCGGTCCGCCCGCCGCCGCGTCGAACTGGATGCCGCCCGGCGGCGGCACACGGCTGGGCCGATCGAGGACGAGCATCAGGGCGAAGCAAGGGTCGTAGGCGACCTGCTCGAGCGTGGCCCATGCGGCCGGCTCGGCGGACAGTCCCGCGGCGGCGGAAAGACCGCCGGCCGTCAGCAGGTCGAGCGACTGCGGCACCGGCGGCGTGAGGATGCAGCCCGCGGCAGAGAGCGTGGTGGTGTCGTCGAGCGGGATCTGCACCCGGCCGTCGGCCGTCGTGACTGCCACCGCCTTGGCTCCGGTGCGGATCGTGCACCGGCCGCCAGACGCCTCGCTGAAGAGTGCGGCGGCGATTTCCCTGGGCAGGTCGGTCATCCCACGACCGCCCCGCCACCGGGCGTGGCCGTCGCCACCGTGACCGCCGAGCGAGCCGTCTCGCGAGAAGCCGCGACACCACTCCACGACGGCGCCCGCCTCATGGGCCTCGGCCACGATCCCGCCGAAGGCCCGGCCGCGGACAGTAAAAAATTGCGCCCCGTGGTCGCAGACAGCCGAGCCGAGCCGCCGCGTGGCCATCCGGCCGCCGACGCCGCGGGCCTTGTCGAGCAGGATCACAGAGCGGCCGGCCGCCACGAGTTCCCGCGCCGCGCACAGCCCCGCGATTCCGGCCCCGACGATAACGGCATCTGAGTCAACCGATCGATTCACATGCCGCTCCGGCTTCACCAGTGATTTCCGACGCTTCCAGATCCCAGCAGATTACCCGGTTTTCTTTTCCGGTCGTTCCGGGATTTTTATGGGCGTGTGGTGCCTGCCGAATCTGGTGGCCTTTGTCCCTGGGGCCAAGATCGCGTGCTGCCAGGCCTGCTACCATGCCCTCCGATGAGCCGCTTTCGCACCACCCCCACCGACACCGCCGGAATGCCCCCGGGCATCCCCTACATCATCGGCAACGAGGCGGCCGAGCGGTTTAGCTACTACGGGATGCGGACGATCCTCACGATCTTCATGGTCCGCTACCTCTCGCTCATGTCCGACACGGTCATGCCGGCGATGAGCAAGGCGGAGGCCCAGGAGCTCTACCACACGTTCTCCTCGTGGGTCTATTTCTTCCCGATCCTGGGGGCGATCCTCGCCGACGCCTTCATCGGCAAGTACCGGATCATCATCCAGGTGTCGCTCCTCTACTGCCTGGGCCACCTGGCGCTGGCCTTGATGGGCGGGGGCGGGCTCACGGCCGAGCAGTGGCTGTGGGTGGGGCTGTTTCTGATTGCCCTGGGTTCGGGTGGCATCAAGCCCTGCGTCTCCGCCCACGTCGGCGACCAGTTCGGGAAGCGGAACCAGCACCTGATGGAGAAGGTCTATCAGTGGTTCTACTTCGCGATCAATTTCGGCTCGACGCTCTCCACGCTCCTGACCCCCTGGCTGCTCGAGTGGTACGGGCCTCACATCGCCTTCGGCGTGCCGGGGGTGCTGATGGCGCTGGCCACGCTCATGTTCTGGCTCGGTCGCAACACCTACATCCACGTGCCGCCGGGAGGCATGGCCTTCCTCCGCGAGGTGTTCAGCCGTGACGGGATCCTCACGATCCTCCGGCTGTCGCTCGTCTATCTCTGCATTGCCGTCTTCTGGGCGCTGTTTGACCAGACGAGTTCGGCCTGGGTGCTCCAGGCTGAGGATATGAATCTCCGCTGGCTCGGCCTCGACTGGCTCCCCGCGCAGATCCAGGTGCTCAACCCGATCCTCGTGATGGCGATGATCCCGCTGTTCCAGTTCCTGGTCTATCCGACGATCAACCGCATCTTCCGGCTCACGCCGCTGCGGAAGATCGGCATCGGGCTGTTTGTGATGACGGTGGGCTTCGGGCTCTCGGCCGTTGTGCAGGGCTGGATCGACGACGGCGGCCGGCCGAGCGTGGGCTGGCAGTTCGTGGCCTACATCATCGTGACGGCCGCCGAGATCATGGTCTCGATCACGGGCCTCGAGTTTTCCTATGCGCAGGCTCCCAAGACGATGAAGTCGGTGATCATGGCGGTCTGGCTGCTCTCGATCTCGCTGGGCAACTACGTGACCGCCGCGGTGAACCACTGGATCCAGGTGCCCGGCGTCAACGCGATCGTGGCCCGGGCCGCCGATCTCGCACCCACGCCGCCGGGAAGCGAGGCGACCCTGGCGGGCTGGACGCTCCGCGTCACCGACACCGTGCCCGCTGCCGACTGGGCGAGCCGGCCCGACGACGCGGTGGTCCGCGAAATCCGGCTCGCCGGCCCCGACGAAACATTCGACACGCCCGACGACATTCGGATTTCGTTCAATCGCTTCGCCGGGCTGCTCGGCATAACGACGCCGGAAGACGCCTCGCTTGCCGCTGCCAAGGCGAAGATCGACGCCGCCTTCTTTGGCTCCGCGGGGGCCGACACCGCCAAGGAAATTCCCTCCGACGAGGCCGGCAGAGCGCTGCTCGACGGCGTTGCCGACTCCTCCGGCCGCGGTCTCCGCTACCGGCGAATCACGCGAGACCGCTACCGGCTCGTGAGCGACGGCCCCGATGGGGTGCCCTTCACGTCCGACGACATCGTGCTCGCCGCGAGCGTTGTGCGGGCCGATCCAAAGGAGGCCGCGCGGCTCGCGACCAAGCCGCTCACCTGGCGGGAGAAGCGGCTCATCGAGCTCAAGGGAGACGAGGGCCGGCTGGAGGTCGAGGCGGCCCGGGGGGAGGCCCCGGCAACGACTGTGGCCGGCGAGACGACCGTCGGCGGCCTGGCGACCCTCGAGGGGGCGGCCTACTTCTGGTTCTGGACAGCCTGCATGCTCGCCGCCGCGGCGGCCTTTGTGCCGATCGCGTTCTTCTACCGCGACCAGCGGCATCTCCAAGACGAACCCACCGCCTGAGGCGGCGAGTCACAAGTCCATCCTGGTGGCCATCCCGGCCTCGCCAGCGAGCGAGAGGGGAGGATCGCCATCCCATTCAGCACTGCATGTGGCATAGAAGCCCCCTGCGCCAGCTGGGGGACTGCGACGTGGTGCACCAATTGAAAACAGCCAGGCTCAAGCGGCATCGTTTATCCGGGGCGGCATGGGCGGCATGGCAGGCGGGGTGGCTTTCATTCCCCAAGTCCCCGGGCTCGCGCCCGGGGCTTGTATGGGGGCGGGGAAGGGGTTGCCCGTGTGATCTCGCCGGCCTCGCAAGCGAGCGAGAGGGGAGGATCGCCATCCCGTTCAGCACTGCATGTGGCATAGAAGCCCCCTGCGCCAGCTGGGGGACTGTGACGTGCCGCACCAATTGAAAACAGCCGGGCTCAAGCGGCATCGTTTATCCGGGGCGGCATGGGCGGCATGGCAGGCGGGGTGGCTTTCATTCCCGCAGTCCCCGGGCTCGCGCCCGGGGCTTTTATGGGGGCGGGGAAGGGGTTGCCCGTGCTCTCTCGCCGGCCTCGCAAGCGAGCGAGAGGGGAGAATCGCCATCCCGTTCAGCACTGCATGTGGCATAGAAGCCCCCTGCGCCAGCTGGGGGACTGCGACGTGGTGCACCAATTGAAAACAGCCAGGCTCAAGCGGCATCGTTTATCCGGGGCGGCATGGGCGGCATGGCAGGC
>Ga0210003_1000652_pt1 | contig 31288 bp, 23 predicted proteins | sample LantaG_FD_182804 | JGI IMG/M metagenome (GOLD analysis project Ga0210003, IMG submission 182804) | Deep subsurface microbial communities from Baltic Sea to uncover new lineages of life (NeLLi) - Landsort_02402 metaG (SPAdes) (version 2) | ecosystem: Environmental > Aquatic > Marine > Oceanic >... | reverse complement strand
CCCGGACCCCACGGAGACCCTGGCAAGCTTCATACGCACCAAGACGTCCTTCACGGGGTGCAAGGTCGGGTGCGCCGAGGGGGGGTGCGGCGCATGCGCCGTGCTGGTCTCGGACGCGCCCGTCGCGGGTTGTTCTTCTTCAAGTTCTTCTTCAGGCTCTTCCTCTCCGGGCCAGCGCCGCGAGCGCACGCTCAACGCCTGCCTGGCCCCCGTGGGCGTGCTCGACGGCGCCGCCGTGCTCACCAGCGAGGGGCTCAAGGACAGCAGCTGCAACGAGAATGAAAACGGAAACGGAAACGGAAACAGCGGCTCTGTCTGCCCCAGTAGCTGCAAGTCCGGCGTCGGCGGCGGGAGGTTCCATAAAGTCCACGAGGCCCTGGCCGAGAACCACGCGTCGCAGTGCGGCTTCTGCACCCCCGGGATGGCGATCGCCTGCGCCGCCGCGGCGAGGCGCAAGGCGAAGGCCGTGGCTGGAGGAGAATCTTGCGCAAACGGCCACGGAAGCAACGACGAAAACGACGACGTCGACGCCTCGGGCGACCTCGACGTCTCCCGCGACCTCGACGGCAACCTCTGCCGCTGCACGGGCTACAGGTCCATCGTCGACGCGGCCCGCTCGGTCACGGCGCAGGACGTGGAGGACGTCGGGAGGAAGCTGGCCCCGCCGGCGGGGCTGCTCGCGGCAAGGGCCGCAGGCGCCTCCCCCGCCGTTTCTTCTTCTTCTTCTTCTTCTTCTTCTTCTTCTCCTCTCTCCCCCGGCACGACCTGGTGCTCCCCGCGCTCGCTCGCAGAGGTGAGGGAGGCGGTGAAGAGCAGGCCCAGTAACGTTCGCTTCGTGGCCGGGAACACGGGCTCTGGCGTCTACAAGCAGCAGCTGTGCTGGCCCCCCGCGCCGAACACGGCCGTCGTCTCCCTGCAGGGCGTCGCGGAGCTTCGCTCGGGGATCGAAACCTCTGGCGATTCTGTGCTCGTCTCCGGCGGCGCCACGATCGCGGAGCTCGCGGACTGGGCCTGGAGCTCTTCCTCTTCCTCTTCGAGCTCCTCTCCTTCTTGTCGCAGCTCCAAGACCTGGAGGGAGCTCTCTCGCGCGCTGCGGCGCGTCGCGGGGGCCCACGTCAGGGCTGCCGCGACGATCGGGGGCAACCTGGCGCTGGCCGCAGAACCTGCCCTGGCCCTCGAGTCGGACGTCGCGACGCTGCTCGGTGCCCTGGGCGCCGAGGTCACCGTGAATGAGATGAGCTCGGGCGCGGAATCCACCTGTTCGGTGCTCGACCTCGTCTCGGGGTCCAACGCGCTCTCTCCGACGAGCCTCATCGTCTCGGTCCGCATCCCCCCTCCGTCTTCTTCTTCAAGCTCCCCCAAGCTCAAGGAGCGTTTCTTCGCCACTCGCGTCGCGGCCCGCTACTCGCACGCCGTGGCGTCGCTGCAGCTGGCAGTTTCGGTCTTTGAAGACCCCGAAGCGGGCAAGCTCTCCAACGCCGTCGTCGTCGTCGCCTTCCACCGAAAGGTCGACGCCTCTTCTTCGGGCCGCTGGCGTGCCGCCCGCCTGCGCGACGCGGAGGCCGCCCTTGAAGGGGCCGCGACCTCGGACCTGGGGGCGCTCGCCTCGGCCCTGCGCGCGGCGCGCGCCGCGGGGCTCGAGGAGGCCCTGGCCGACGACCACGACAGGGACGACGAAGAGAACTCAAGCTCGACGCAGCAGCACGCCGAGTTCATCTCTGGCGTCGCCGAGGGCGCCCTGGCGCAGGCCCTGGCGCCGCTGTTTGTCATCGCCGCGAAAGGAGAATCCGGAGAAAACGGGGCAGCAACAGCAAACGGGACCTCTCCTTCTTCTCCCTCGTCGGTCCTCGCCGCGGCGCGCCGTCTGCCGACGCCGCAGGCGGCCGAGGGCTCGCGCTCTTGGCCCGCCCCCGACCCCGCCACCGCCCCCGTGGGGGCCCCGGTGGAAAAGGACCGCGTCAGGCTCCAGGCCTCGGGCGAAGCTCTGTACACGAGCGACTATGCCATGCCCGCCGACGGCCTCTTTGGAGCTTTGGTGCTCTCGACCAGGGCCCTGGCCAAGCTCGCCGGCGTCGAGACCTCGCGAGCGCTCGCCGTTCCGGGCGTCGTGAAGTTTGTTTCTGCTGCCGACGTCCCGGGCTCCAACGACGCCTCCCTGATCGGGGACCGCATCTTCGTTCCGTTGGGTTCCGATGTCGAGTACGTCGGGGAGCGCGTCGGGATGATCGTGGCGGAGAGCGAGGCCGCGGCGCGAGCGGCAGTCAAGCTGGTCGAGGTGCTCTACGAAAAGCCATTGTCAAAGGACCCCAAACCGATCCTTTCGATCGCGGAGGCCGTCGAGCGGGGATCCTTCTACGACGTCACGGGGGACATCGGGCCCACGACGAAGGTGCACGGCGACCCGGACGCCGCGTTCGCGGCGGCGCCGTACGTGCTGCGAGGGGCCAAGGTGTCGATGCCGTCGCAGGCGCACCTGTACATGGAGACGCAGGCCGCGGTCGCGGTGCCCGACGAGGGCCTCTCCTCGGTCTCGGTCATCTCAGGCACGCAGTGCGTCGACATGGTCCAGTCCGCCGTCTGCAAGGCCCTCGACCTCCCGGCCCACAGGGTCAACGCCAGGGCCCGCAGGCTCGGCGGCGGCTTCGGCGGCAAATCGTCGAGGTCGCAGGTCGCCGCCGCGTGCGCCGCCGTCGCCGCGTTCGCGGCCGGGGGAAGGGCGGTCAAGCTGGTGCTGTCGAGGGCCGAGGACCTGGCGACGATCGGCGGGCGCTGCGAGCTCGAGGCGGACTACGACGTTGCCTTTGATGCGGAGGGGCGCGTCCTGGCCCTGGACGCGCGCGCTGTCTTGCTCGGGGGAGCACAAAAGGACATTTCCGCCTTCATCCCGCTGCTGATGCTGACAACGATCGACCAGAACTTCTCCATCCCTGCCTCGAGGCTCTGCGCGAAACTGGCGAAGACCAACCTGCCCCCGCGAACCATCATGCGCGCGCCCGGGACCTTGCAGGCGACGCTGCTGATCGAGCACGTGATGGACGCCGTGGCGAGCGCCGCGGGGAAGGACCCGATCGAGGTCCGAGAGCTCAACCTCCTTCGCGCGGAAGGGAACGAAGCCGCGGGGCCGCGCAGGCCCTGCGCCGGGGAGCTCCCTCCCGGGGTCAGGGACGCGGGGGACGAGGAAGCAGCAGCCATGAGGAGCTTCGACGGCGTGGTGTCGGACGAGAAGGTGGTGTCGGCGTTTGGGGCCGACCTGCCGCTGGACCAGTGAGTTTTTTTTTTTTCCCCTTCTTTTCAACTTTTTTTTTTTCCATTTTTTTTTCAACTTTTTCTTCTACCTCTCCACACTCACTCCAACTCCAACCCCCCACTTCCACCTCCCTCCTCCTCTCCCTTTCTAGGTACACCGTCCCGCGCATGTGGGCCCTGCTCAAGGCTGACGCCGACGTCGACGCCCGCCGCGCCGCCGTCGCCAGGCACAACGCCGAGAGCCTCTTCGTGAAGAAGGGGCTGTCGATGGCGGCGTGCAGGTTCGTGATGAGCGTGGACGCAAAGCCGGCGATCGTGTCGATCCACCACGACGCGAGCGTGCACGTGACGAGCGCGGGGCACGAGATGGGGCAGGTGAGGAGGGATAAGAGGAGTTTCGGTTTTTTTGTTCTTCCTTTTTTGTTCTTCTTTTTGCTCACCTCCACCTTTTCTTCTTTTTCTTCTTCTTCTTCTTCTTCTTCCCTTTCTTTTCCCCCCCAACCTCAACACCAACAATCACAATCAGGGAATCCACACCAAGGTACTGCAGGCTGCCAACCTCGCCCTCTCCTCGGCCCAGCCCGCAGGCACCCCGCCGCTTCCCATGAGCCTGTTCCACCACGCTGACTCCTCGACCGACGTTTTACCGAATTGCGGCCCTTCGTGGGGCTCCACGACCTCCGAGGCCGCGTCGGAGGCCGTCAGGCAGGCCGCCACCAAGCTGGCGGACTCGCTCAGGGACAAGTTCGAGGTCGAGGTCGATGACGAGGAAAAACCGGGCTCGAAGAAGAAAAAGACGCTGACTTGGAAAGAGGTCATCCAATCGGTCCACCCCTCGGTGGGCTTCTCGGCCTCCAAGATCCCCCTCACCGCTTACAGCTTCTACGACGGCACCGAGAGGCACTCGGGCGGGCAGGGCAAGAACGCCCTTTCCTACAACGGTTACGGTGTCGCGGTGACGGAAGCGGAGGTGGATTCCTTGACGGGCGAGGTCAGGATCGCGAGAGCCGACATCATGCTCGACGCCGGCGCCTCTCTGAACCCTGCTTTGGATTCCGGGCAGATCGAAGGAGGGTACGTGCAGGGTTTAGGGTTAGCGCTGAGCGAGGCCGTGCGCGTGGACCTGAGGACGGGGGCCTGCGCGACGTCGACGTGGCAGTACAAGGTCCCGACCGCCGACGGCTGCCCTCGGGTCTTAAAAGTGCACCTGTTGCCGGCCGCCAAGCACGCTCGCGGGATCCTGAGCTCGAAGGCTGTGGGCGAGCCCCCGCTGCTGCTGGCTTCGACGGCGCTGTGCGCGATCCAGGCCGCGTGCGACGCCGCGAAGGAAGGGTTTGCGAGCAAAGTCGGAGGAAACGGAAACGGAGGAGGAGGAGCTTTGGCGGCAAAGGCAAACGGCACGATAGAGAACAGGTCCAAGGGGGGGCCCTCGCTGTCCGCCCCGAGGTCTCTGCTGACCGCGCCTGCGACCCCGGCGGCGGTGAAAGCGGCGATAGGGCTGGTGCCGCTGGCGGAGATGGTCGCTGGCGGGCCCGCCGGGAAGCTTTGAGAGAGAAGAAGAAGAGAGTGGGGTTGAGAGTTTTGAGTTTTTTTTTGTCGTTGGAGTTTTTTTTTAAAAGAGAGAGAGAGTTTTTGTGGCCTTTTTTCACGCTTCTTTGCTTGCCTGCTTGCTTTTGTCTCTGTGCTGAGCGCTTTGTTTCATTTTGGCGGTAGGGTGGTGTAAATGGGATTTCGGAAAGAGAGAGAGAGAGCAAAGAAAAGAAGAGGTCGAGGTCGAGGTCGAGTTTTTCCCCATTTTTTTCCGGATTTTTTGTTCGCTACTATCTTCTTCCCTCAACCACTTCTTTTCTTCTTCTTCTTCTTTCCGCGCTGCCCTGTTTCTCTTCCAAGCCCTTGAAAAGCCATGCGCGCTTGACCTCATCCCCCTCGATTCATTCTCTGTCCCGTCCTGTGCTTGGAACGCGTTCAAAGGGGGCACTTGGAGAGAGAGTTTTCCCCCCTTTCGTTGCAACATCATCATCAACCAAACTTCGACGACGATGAATCTTCTTCTTCGATCGTCCACGTCCCCCGTGGCCGCCTTCCCTTCGGCGGGAGCGCTGCCGACAGCGCCCAGGCGCAGAGAGCGTCGCGCCGTCACGATTGTGGCCGGGGCTCTGCCCAGAGCAAGCCTGGCGAGCTCGCCGAGAGCGATTGATCAACAAGCAAGAGCAGTTCGAAGGAGACGAGTTTTTCTCCCTCTCCGACCTCCTCTTCGACCTCTTCGCTTGGACGACGACCCCCCCCTCGTCGCTGCTGCTTCCGCCTCCGCCTCGGCCTCCGCCCCGCTGCCTCCGCTTTCGTCCTCTTCCGAAGCAGCAATCACGCTCATCGCAACGGACGACGAGAAGAATGCCAACAAACGTCGTCAGCCCTCGCTCCTCTCCCGCTTCTTCTCCTGGTGGAGCCTCGACGACGGAGGAGGCGTCGACGCTTCTTCCGCCGCTTCTTCTTCTTCTTCCTCGGAAACAGCGCGCTCCACCTCCACCGCGGCAGACCCGCGCCCGCTCTCCGCCCTGGTGGCCAGGCTCTGGCAGCTGATGAACCCGCACCCTCTGCTCCTAGGCGGAGCGATCCTGTTTTTGATCGCAGCGGCAGCAGCGGAGCTCTCGGTGCCTCACCTGACCTCTGCTGCGATCGCCTCCGCCGCCGGAGGGATGCCTGAAGCCTTGAAGGGCGACGTCCGCAGGCTCGCGCTCGCGGCCGTCGCCTACGGGTGCTTCGCTGCCATGCGTGGGTTCTTGTTTTCTCTGCTCAATACAGAACTCGTGCAGAACCTGAGGACGGCGCTCTTCTCGGCGCTGGTGAGGGCCCCACCGGAAGCCTACGACGACCCCGACGGCGCCGGATCGGCGGCCTCCCGCCTGGGGGCAGACTGCTACGCTGTCGCGCGCTGCGTCTCGACCAATTTAAACATCGCGGCCCGCAACGCGCTGGCTGCCACCGGCGGAGCTATCTACCTGGCCCGGGCTTCGCCCGAGGCGGCCAAGGCCTGCGCCGGAGTGGGAGTTGCGCTTGCCGCCGCCGCCCTCGTCTACGGCCGCTACTCCCGCGCGGCCTCCCGCGCAGCCCAGGACAGGCTGGCCGACGCGGCTGCCACCGCGGAAGAAGCCCTGGCGCGGGCGACCACTGTGCGAGCTTTGGGGGGCGAGGGCGCCGAGGAAGCCCGGTACGCGACGGCGCTCGCGAGGCTGAGGAGGGTTGCCCGTAGGCAGTCTGCTTCTTACCTCGCCTACGTCGCCTCCAACGCGTCTCTTTTTAACCTGAGCAAAGCCGCGGCGCTGGCTGCGGCCGGAACCGTGGCCCTGCGAGGGGAGCTGAGCGCGCGAGCCCTGACGGCGGTCTTGCTTTATGTGGATGCGACGGCGTCGGCGGCGCTGTCCCTGGCGGACCAGTGGGGGGCAGTCATGGAGGCCCTGGGGGCAGCAGAGCGCGTCCTGGCCTACGTCGACGCCCCTCGGGCGCCTCAGCTGGAACCGAGAGCTGTCAACGGCGCCGGGGACGACGCCGGGAGCGAGAGCGAGAGCGAGAGCAGTGGGAGAAGCAAACTCTCCTCTTCTTCTTCTTCTTCTTCTTCGCGTCCAGGGATCGTCCCGGGCCCGAGGCTGTCTACCGTGGAGCTCCGAGACGTGCGCTACACCTACCCCAACAGGCCCGGTGCCCCAGCCCTGGACGGCGTCAGCCTCGCTCTCACCAAGGGTAGAAGAGTGGCCCTGGTCGGAGGATCGGGAAGCGGCAAGTCCACGCTCGTGCAGCTGGTCCTCAGGCTCCGCGACCCGGACCCCGGGCCCGAAGGGGGAGCCGTGCTCCTGAACGGCAGCGACGCCAGGGAGGTCTGCGCCCGGTGGAGGTCGTCGAGGATGGCGCTGGTGGAGCAGGAGCCGCGGCTGTTCACCGACACGGTCGAGAGGAATATCGCTTACGGGTGCAGGATTGTTGACGATGAAAGAAGTGGAGAGAGGTCTTTTTCGTCGACCTCGACGTCGACGTCGACCTGTTCGACTTCTTCTTCAGACTCGACGATCACTTTCTCCTTTGGCAGCGGCGGCGGCAACTCTTCTTCCGCTGTCCCTTCCTTCACCAAGACCTCCTCCTCCTCTTCCTCCTCCTCCTCTTCTGCTTCTGATTCAAATCCTTCCTCCTCGACGCGCCCCACGGTCACTCGGGCCCAGATCGTCGCCGCGGCACAGGCGGCCAACGCCCACGACTTCATCTCGGCCTTACCTCGAGGCTACGAGACCCGGGTCACCGACCGTCTGCTTTCGGGAGGGCAAAGGCAGCGCCTGGCGCTTGCCAGGGCCCTGGTGCGCAACCCGGACGTGCTGATCCTGGACGAGTCCACCTCGGCGCTGGACGCCGAGTCGGAAGAGAAGGTCCAGGCCGGGCTCGACGCGGCGATGGCTGACGGGTCCCGCGCGACGCTCATCATCGCCCATCGTTTGAGCACGGTCAAGAACGCCGACCTGATTCTGGTGATGAGGAAGGGGCGCGTGGCCGAGAGCGGCACGCATGCGAGCCTGATGGCGGCCAAAGGAGAGTACTTCTCTCTGGTGTCGAAGCAGTCGGGCGGGCTCGAGGGAGGCGACCTGGCGCCGCATCAAAAAGAGGCCGGGCCGGCGGGAGACAAAGACGTTGCAGTGGTCGTCGCTGCCGCCGATTCCGCTTCTTCTTCTTCTTCTTCGTCGAGCGGCGGCTCCTCTTCCGTCTCCTCCTCCTCTTCCTCCTCCTCGTCCCCTTCCTCTTCCGCCGCCGCCTCCGCCTCTCCGAAGGCGGCACCGCGCGACGACGACGACAACGACGGCGTCGTGAGCCCGACGGGAGGGGGCAGCGACCTGCTGCCTGCTGGGTCGGGGGCTCCCCTCGACAACAAGGCCAAGAGGTGAAAGAGGTGCGGGGGATTCTTTCTTTTTTCCTTCTTTTTTATCGGAATGCTTTTTCGCCGCGTGTAAAAGGGAGATTTTGCGTGCGAGAGAGAAAGGCAACGAAGCAGGTTGAATCCAGAAAGATCGGAAGGGTTTTTTTTTTTTTTTTTTACATTGGAAAAGAGAAAGAAGAAAGAGATGCGGAAAGAAAGAGAGAGAGAAAGAGTTTTTAAACTTTTTCATCTCTCGACGATCGATTCGTCGATCTCGATCCCGGTGTGCCTCGCCGCGGCGGCCCTGCGGACCAGCACGGGCTGGCCAGGCGCGAGGTCCGTCACGGCCACGGTCGTCCACCCCTTGGTTTCCCGCGGGTCCCATTTCATGGAAGGGAACACGGGAGAAGCAAAAGAAGAAGAAGACGAGCGTGTTCTCGCTCCTCCGTCTTCTTCGTCTCCTCCTCCTTTCCCTCCTCTTTTCCCCCCTCCGCCCCCTCCTCCTCCGAGCAGCCACCGCAGCGCCGCCACGGCCCTCGAGTCGTTCTTGGGGAGCAAGTAAGGCCTGCGGGGTGGCCCTTCGACGAGCTCCTCGGCTCCGTCGGACTCGTTGCCGTCATCGTCGTTGTTTTCGTTTTCTTCTTCGTCGTCGGAAGAAGAAGAGGTCGACGACCAAGTGGGCGTCGCCGAGAGCGCCGGCGAAGAAGGAGAAAGAGGGTGCGACGAAGGGTACGAATTGGACGACTCTGAGGGGCCCATTACCCAGTCGAGCGTCTTCTCGTCTTCCTCGGCGAGCTTCTCGGGAGGCGGGGACTTGGAGGAAGAAGAGGAAGCTGAAGAAGAAGGGTCCATGGCCCAGCGCAGGGCCTCCTCGTCCTCTCGCGCGAGCCGGCGCGGCGGCTTTGTCATCGCCGTCGAGGGAGGAGCAGGAGGAAGCAGCGGAGGAGGAAGAGAAGAAGCAGCAAAGCCGCCGCCTCTTCCTCCTCTCGGCGCCACTACCCGCACCGTCTCGGCGTTCTGCAGGATGGCGCTGCACGTGGAGCCGTCCGCGAGCCTCACCTCGACCTTGGTCATCGGCCTTCGCTCGACCTTCGCTCGGCCGACGACGGCGGTCGTCGAAGTAGTCGTCGAAGTCGTCGTCAAACTCTCTCCTCCTCCTCCGCCTCCGTCGTCGTCGTTGTTCCAGCTCATCGGCGGCCTCACCACCAGCACCTCCGACCCGGCTTCCAGCTCGCTCAGGTAGGCCGTCCTGCTGCGAGGCACGGCCACGTACGAGTGCACGGCCCCGGCGTTGACGCGGAAGGGGCGAGGGGAGATGTAAGCTTCGTTGTTTGTTTCGCTTTTTCCCCCTCCTCCGCCTTCTCCTCCTCCTCCCTGGGCCCCTTCCCTCTCCGAGTGGACCAGCAGCGCCGCGGCGGCGAAGGAGCCCACCAACAAACCTTCCCCGGGCTCCAGCAGGACCGTGACGTCGACGCAGACGCGGTCGCCCATCCCGGCGGGGCTCACGGAGGAGACGACGCCGACCTCGAACTGGATTTCTCCATCATTGTCGTCGTTGGTGTTGTTTTCGCTGCTCCTTTTCTCTTCGACGAAAGCAGAAGCCCTTGCCGCCGCAGCTTCCCCGACGGCGGCGCAGAGCGCCCTGACCTCCCCGGGGTCGCCGGTCCTCAGCACGACGCCGTCGACGCCAGACTCCAGGGCCCCCAGCAGGGCCAGGGCGCCGTCCGCCGTCGCAGAGGTGACGAGCAGCTTAGGCGTCGGCCTGGGCCTTCGAGGGAGTTTTCTTCTTCCACCCTCTTCTTCTTCTTCCTCTTCCTGCGTGCTTTTCCTCACCGCGGCGTCGTAGGAGGCCGCGCTGCGCCTGCGGGCCTCCTGGAAGGCGGCCACGAGGTTCTCGGCCGGGATGATGGCCCAGTCGCGGGCGTCGGCGAGGACGACGCTCTGCTGTTCCGGGGAGGAGGAGGGGGAGGAAGAAGAGGAAGGATCGGAAGGGTCGTCGTCGTCCTTATCGCTCTTCGGACTCAAACCACCACCACCACTTCCGACGACCGCGAGCGCCTCCGCCCTCCGCACGTCCGCCGGGGTCCGCAGGTCCACCGCCGTCCCGACGCTCCTGCCCGTCACGTCGGCCAGCAGGCCGTCGTCGAAGCGGACGACGGCGTCGAAGCGCGCCAGCGTCCCGGCAAAGTCGGCGGCACGCGCGGCGTCGCGCTCGTCGAAGAGCAGCACGCGGACTCCCGCCTCGGACGCCGCCTGCGCCGCCTCGGCGGTGAAGGGCTGGACCCAGACGATTTTGTTATTGTTATTTTTAGATCCGGCGGCGGTCTTTGGGCCTCTAAAGGGGAGGAGGAACGGGGAAGAGGAGGCGAGCGGCTGAGGTGGAAGAGAAGAGGTCGAAGAGGTCGACGACGACGACCAAGCCTGTTGCGACGTCGCATCATGCCCCTTCGATGTCCTCCTCCTCGCTCGCCGAACCGAGAAGCTTCTTGTCGTCGCTCTCGCACTCGACCGCGGCACTATGCCTAGTCGACGGGCTGCGCCTGCTGATGCTCGCATCGCGGGTTACGGAAGAAAAGGCAGCCCACGCGTCTCAATCGGGAAAAAGAGTAAAAAAAGAAGTCTTCAAGAAAAATGAACTTTGATAACGTCAGAAAGCGAAGAAAAAAAAAATCTCGGCGGCCAAATGCCATTCCTTTGCCATTCCATTCAAAGGCCGGCGTCTGCTCGAGCGAATCCTCTTTCCTGATTTCTGAAACGAAGCGGAGCAGTCAACTGAAACCACTTTATCGTGCCGTCAACTCGGTACGTCGAAATTCTGCTGTCCGAACAAGCGGCGACGCTTCTAGTAAAAAAAAAAACAAAGAGAGCAATTCTCGAGCGTCGACGTCGACGTTTCTCTCTCTCTCTCTCTTCTTCGACCTCTTCTGCCACCACCACCTCTTTGCCCCACCTCCACCGAAGGACAGAGTGGGCGCCCCCGATGGATTCTTTCCACAGTTCGGGGCGCCCTTAGTTAACCTTCGCAGAGCAAAACCTCTTTGTTTGTTAACGAACAAGAGGCCCCCGCGGGAGGCCCTTCGTTTCTCTGCCTTTTTCTTCTCCTCCTCGCCCTCTCGCGGTTTTTCGCGACGAGGGGTTTTTCGAGGAGGCGGAGAAGAATGGAGAAGCGAGCTATGGGGCCTCCCGCGTTTTTTCAAGGGCCCCTTTATCCGCGTGTCCGGAAAGGAGAGGAAGAGAAAGGAGAAGCGGGATCATTCCCCTGGTTCTTTTTTTCATTCACCTACCTTTCCAGAGCGACGGGCGACATTTTTTTTTGTTCTTTTGGTTTTCTCCGAGGAAAAGGAAAAAGACAAAAACCCGAGAAAGATGCTCACTTTCTTCTTCTTCTCTTTCACACGACACAGGCCCTCTCTCTTCTCTCTTCTCTTCTCTTGTCTTTTCTCCGCAGGGCGCTCTTTTTCTATCAAGTCTCTCGACTCTCTCAGTAAAAGAACAGAACAATGGACGACGGCGACCACCTCAATTCGGATCCGACAGCTGCTGCTCCGAAGACGACGATGACGACGACGACCGCGCCACAGCCGACGATGAGCTCCATGTACAACGAGCGCAGCTCGTTCCAGCGCAAGCTCAACATGGTGAGGAAGTGTTCTTCTTCTCTTTCGACTGTCGGAAGAATATAAAGCAAGGAGCGAGCGAGAGAGAGGCGCAATTGGGTTTTTTTGAAAAAAAGAAAGGTCATTCGTCATCGAGAGCTAGGCTTTCGTTGTCGCGTTACTCACCGACCTCCTTCCCCTTTTTCAGGTCGCGCGCCCGCACCTCTGCAGCGTCATGGCCACGCTGGGCAAGCGCGCAGCAGCAGCAGCAGCAGCAGCCGCATCCTCGTCGTCTCCCCCTCGCCTCTCGGTGGCCGACTTTGGCTGCTCCGAGGGCGCCAACGCCGTCGAAACGATGGCCGCCGCCGTCGCTTCCGCTTTCGCCGGGTTTCAACAAGAAGACGAAACCTCCTCCTCTTCCTCTCTTTCGATCACCGTCACGCACTCTGACCTGACCAACAACGGCTGGAACGCCGTCGCCGCCGCCATCGCCGCCGCGGGATCGCGCTACGCCAACCCGCCCTCCGTCGTCGCGCTCATGCAGCCCTCGGACCGGGGCTTCTACGACCGCTGCTTCGCCGACGAATCGCTCGACCTGGCGCACGGCGCCATCACTTTCCACTGGGCGAGCCGCGGGTTTGTTAAAAAAGAAGAGGGCGATTCTTCTTCTTCTTCTTCTTCTTCTTCTTCTTCTTCTTCTTCTTCTTCCCCTTCCTACGACAGCCTCCCTTCGAAGATGGGGGACGGCGACGCCTGCATCGTGCCCGCGCTGTCGTCGGACGAAACCGTCCGAGCCCGCGCCGCGGAGACCGCCCTCGGGGACTGGTGCCAGATCCTGACTCACAGGGCCGCCGAGCTGAAGCAGAGTGGTTTCTTCGTGGCGGCCCTGATCTGCACCGAGCGAGGGGACACCATCTGCGCCCTCTGGTCTGTTCTGGCGGGCTGCCTGCAGGAGTTGGTGGAAGCACAAACTATCACGGCAGAAGAGGCGAGCCTCATCGTCGTCCCCGTCCACCTGCGATCGCCGAACGACTATCGCGCAGCTTTGCAGGAAGATAATGATCTGAAAAAGCTCTTCCGCGTCGTCGTCGACGAGTTCGAGACGGTCCAGTCCACGGAGAGGGACGCCTTCTTGGACCAGCACAAAGACGCGAAGAAGTACGGCAGCGACGTGGCCCAGTTCTTCGAGGCCGTATCGAGGACGATGGTCGAGGCAGCGCTGGCGCCGAGGTTGGGATCTCAGAAAGCGACCGAGGTCGCCGACGAGCTGTATTTCGTGCGTTTCGCCGCGAAAGTGGCGGAGACCACGCCCGAGTTTGCGATCGGGCTGCAGACGCTGGTGCTGGAGAAGCTTTGACGAGCTTGACGCATCTGCAAACGCAGAATCCCAAGAGCACGTCGAGACGGATCCCAATCGAAGAGTTTGAAAGCCATCGGAAATTGGGAAAAGAAAAAAAGAAGGAAAGAAAAAAAACTGTTTTTTTTTGAAATGTTAAAAAGAAACTGAACGAAGATGAATTTTTTTCAACTCTCTCTCTCGTTTCTCTCTCTTTTCTCTGTTCTCTCTCTGTTCTCTCTCCCTCTACCCATCATCTCAAGCAGCAGAAGCCGCCGTGGCTTTGCTGCTGTGAGAAACAGCAGAATTCCCTCCACCATTACTGCTGCTCCCGGGGACGTAGTCATTCTTCCCCAGAGCTTTCAGCAAACTCCTCCACCTCGCCGGCTCCTCGTCGAAGATGTAGGTCATCGGCTGCACCAGCACGCCCGACCCTCCGATCGACCGCAGCTCCTTCACGCAGTCGTAGAGTCTGCGCTTGGGCACGCAGATGACTGCCGCCCAGAGCCCGTCGTTGCCCTCGTCGTCGGCGGAGTTGGGAGAAGAAGAAGAAGAGCTTTTCTTGTCGCTGCTCCTAGGAGCAAACACTGGGGACACCGTCGGCCCTTCCAAGCCTCGAAGGCCGTCGCACGCCAGGATCCTGTCCGCCACGGCCCTGCTGCTGGCGCCTCGCATGTTGGCCACCACGGAATAATAGCCGTCGGCCTTCAAATGGGCCTCCAGGCGCTCGATCAGCTCGTGCACGATATCGAGGAGCGCTCCCCCGTCCCTCAAAAGGGCCTTTTTGTTGGCGACCAGCACGCCCTGCGACTTCAGGACTTTGCCCCCTTCGATCTCCTTGAGGTTGTTCTCCCGCAGGGTGACTCCGGTCGAAACCAGGTCCAGGATGATGTCGGCGCAGCCCATCAGAGGTGCGGCTTCCAATGCGCCGTCGGCGCCCAGCAGAGCGACTTTGCTCGTGAAACCTTTCGCTTCGAAAAAGGCCTTGGCGACGTTCTGGTAGCCCGTCACGACCCGCAGGGGCGTCTCCGGGGTCCAGTCGGGCATCGAGAGCAGCTGGTCCAGGGTGTTGACGTCGGTGAACTTCCCTCCGGTGGGGACACCGAGTCCGAGGTGGCAGCCACCGAAGCCCAGCGCGTCGTGGAGGATAACCAAGTCTCCGTGGATCATGCTTTCTTCGTCTCCGTTTCCTGCTGTTTTTCCTCCTCCGTCTCCGTCTCCTCCAACCAACGCCGCCCCCGAGATCTCGGCGAACATGTCGTAGCCCACAATACCTAAATCCACGTCGCCGTAGCTGAGCTTGCGCACGACATCGGACGCGCGCTGGAACCAGACCTCGACCCCGGGCAGCTGCGGGATCGAGGCGACGTACTGCCGCGGGTTGGGCTTGTAGACAGACAGCTGGCACTCTCGCAGCAGCTGCAAGGTGTCTTCGGCCATGCGCCCCTTGGAGGGGATGGCGAGGCGCGGGGAGGAGTCCTGGGGGCGTCGGGCGGAGGAAGGGGCTGGGGAAGGAAGAGGAAGAGGAAGGGAGAAGAGGGAGAATTTGGGTTTTTCGTCGGCCGTGAGTGCTCCGCTCTCTTCTTCGCCTTCATCTTCATCTCTCTTCGACTACCTCCTTCTGCAGATCAAAAAACAGATCAAGAAAACAAAAAAAAGGAGAGCAACCGTACCTCCACCCGACGCGTCGTTGTTGTTGAGCCCGCGGGGCGCGGGCAGCCTCTGGCGGTGCAAGTTGAGACTGAGGTTGAGCGAAGAAGAGGATGACGAAGAGGAGCGAGTCGACGCCGCTCCGATCATCGTCGTCGTCGTGCTCGCCGTCCTCCTCCTGCTCGCCTGCGACTCCTGCTTGCTGCTAGCAGCAGAGGACAGGCCCAAGGCCACCACGGAGCGGCAGGCGCAAGCCACAGGCACCTGCCTGGAGGCCGAGCGGGGCGCCGCGGAGGGAGCGAAAGAAGCGCCGGCGGCGGCCGTGATTGAACGCTGCATCGTTTGCTTGTTTTGGTTGTTGGTTGTTTTTCCCTGCTTTCTCTCCTGTTAGCTGCGACTGATTCTTCTTGTTTGTCTTCCTAGGCCGCAAGGAGACCGTGCTCTCGGGCAAGGAGATTGGAAGAAAGAAGGAGCGCGAGTGTAAGGAAGCAGAAGGAGGAGCGAAGAGAAAGAGAGAGAGAAAGAGAGAACCTTTGTTCGAGAGAGAGTGAAGAGCGCTGCCGCTAGCCGACGACGTTTTTTTTCTTCGAAATCACTTTTCAAAACGGAGAAAAAAAAGGAAAGAAACTTCAACGGAAAAAAAAGAAATCATGGCCCAGCAGCTCCTGCGCTCGGCAGGCCGGCGGCAGCGCTCTCTCGAGAGCCTGCTCGCCCAGGCTATGCGAGCGGCGGCGGGCAGCGAGCCGGTGGCGTCGCTGAGCTTCAGCCGCAGCTGCTCCATCGCATCGACGTCGTTGCCGGCGTCGTCGTCGATTGCCTCTTCTTCTTGTTCTTCCTTCAATCCCCGCCGCGCCTTCACTTCTTCCTCTCGTCCTTGTGCGGCTGCAGCAGCAGCAGCGGGAACGAGCGGATCGGGGAGCGGCGACGGCAAGGATGATAAAGGTAGGAGAGAAAGGGGCAGAGAACGAAGGAAAGAGGCTTTGATTGATCTCATTTGGGCCGCCGCCGCCGCCCCTCGCGAGCGCCCTCTTTCCAACCTTCTCTCCTTCCTCACCTCACTCACCCGCCGCGCTCTCTCTTGCTTCTTCCACCTCGATCCAAAAAATTAAAACACAAAAAACACCACAGCAGCAGCAGAAGCACCGTCTGCGGCTTCCACCCCCGGAACCACGGAGTGGAGGTCGTGGATCGAGAGCCGGCTCTCGGAGCTCGACGGCGGCGACGACGAAGAGGAGGAAAAGAAGAAGAAGAAGGACGCCGCCGCTGCTGCTGCTGAAGCCGCAGCGAACGAAGCGGCTTCGGTAACATCGACTGAAGCAACGGAAGCAGCAGCAGCAGCACGAGGCGGAGAAGAAGGAGAAGCAGCAGCAGCAGCAACGACAACACCAACACCAACATCAGCACCAACTCCTCCTCCTCCTCCTCCGCCCCGCCGAAAGCTCCCCCCGCCGCGCCTCGCGGTAGTCGAGCCGCACGCCGCGGACCTCCCTTCGCCGTTCACGGGCTACGCTGAGCTCGGCGAGCCCCTTTCCGGCGGCGGAGGCAGGCGAGAGGCAGCAGCACCAGGAGCAGCAGCAGGAGCAGCAGCAGCTCTTCCATCTCGATCTTCCCCTTCTTCCTCTCCCTCTTCTTTTGCACCGGGGAGGCTGCACCCGACTCGCATCTTCTACCCGGGCCAGACCTACGAGCCGAACGAGCTCGCCGTCCCGGTCTCGACCTCCTCTTCTTCTTCCGGAGGCGGCGCAGGCGGAGGAGGAGGCGCCTCGATGCCCTTCCCGCCTCATTTCGCGCAACGGAGGGCCCCCTTACCCCCCAAGAGCGTCCTCTTCATCAGCAACGCCTCCGAAAAGAGACCCAGGACCATGGTCGACTTCAGGGACGCCAAAATCTTGCAGGGCTTGCTGTCCGAGACTGGCAAGCTCCCGCCACGGAGGAGGACCCGCCTGTCGCAGAAGCACCACCGGCATCTGATGCGGCAGGTGAAGCTGGCGAGGCAGATGGCTCTTTTGCATCCGTTGAACAACAGGAGCAGGGTGGATGGGGGCTTTTTTGGTGATGCTGATGGCGGTGTTGGAGAGGGAGGAAGGAGGGATGAGGCCGCGAGTGAGCGGGCGTAGAGGCAGAGAGAGAGAGAGAATGATTTTTTCATTTTCATAACTTGTAGTTTTTTTCTTCCAGCTTTCAGCGTTCCTTTTTACAAGAACTCGTTTCACTTTTTCTTCTCCACCACAAAGGTCGCGACGCTAAGGGCCGGGAGCGAGTAGGTCAAGAGGACCTGTTTGTTTTGTCCATCATCTCCGTCTCCTCCGATCTCAAAAGTTTCGACCTCTTCGGCGTCGCGCGTTGCGTCGGTGAGAAAGACCGAGACTTTCGCCGCTGCTATCTTCTTCCCTCTCGACGACCCGCCTTCTTTCAGGAACGGGCCCAGGTCGAAAGCGACCCTGCGCGAGCCGTCGAGAGCGGGAGAGAAGTATTCAGTAGCAGAAGAAGAATCCGCTGCTGCTCCCTTCTTGCTCTTCCTGTTCTTCCTGTTCGAAGAAGAACTCGAAGAATTGATAGCGACGCACACGGCCCTCGACCCGTCTCTCGAAAACGCGACGACGGCATCGTTGGCCCTCGCCCAGGGCACGGCGCCGATCCTGAACCCGCTCCGGATGTGCTTGGAGAACTGCTTGAGCCCGTAAAACTGCTTGGAGATCACCAGTTCGCCGGCCTGGAGCGCGTCCTTTGGGTTGACGGCCGGGTGGAGCCCCCGGTCCTTGAGCTTGGAGGTGACGTCGGGAGGGATCAGAGGAGAAGAGGTTTTTCTCCTTACGGTGTTTCCGTCGTCATCGACCTTTTCCTTTCCTCCTTCCTCGTAGCGTCGCGGCGCCCCGAAAGAGACCAGCAGCAGGCCCCACCACGGCCTCCTGAACTCCGACGCCACCTTTTCCGCTTCCTCCAGGGCGGCTTTCTTCGTCATCCCTTCCTTCTTCCTCTTCTCCTTCAAAATCTTCCTCCTGACCGAAGCGGCGGCGATCTTTTGCTTTGTGGAATAGTACTTTTGCTGCAGCGCAAACAAGGTCCGAAACCCCAGCGACGACACCGGCCTGAGCTTCATCAACCCACGCCAGCTCCCGCCGTCCGAGTCCTCGACGCCCTGCCAGTAGACCCACGCGCTGCTCCGCATCCGGTTAACGTCCGCGGCGATGTTCTCCGCGATGTGCGTCGCGGACTGCGGAGCAGAGGGCGGCGCGTTGCCATACCCGACCTCGCTCATCCACAGGTCGACGCCGGCGGCCTCGACGACCACGCGCAGCGGCAGGCGCGCCTCGAGCCCTGCGTAAGCATGCGTCGAAACATGCCCTACAAGGGCGAGCTCCTCGGCAGTGAGCCCTTTCAGTTTCGCATAAGGTTGGCCGTCTTCTTTACGGTATCGGACGACGAGCCTGCGGCCGAGCGTCGCCTCGAGAGAGCTGAGGGCTCGGTCGATCCTGTTCTCGTCCGAGACCGCGATGCGGACGAACTTTTTCTTTCTGCTGTCGTCGTCGTTGTCGCCGTTAGAAGAAAAAGAGCTAGTTGCTGCTGTTGCCGCCAGTCCCGCCTGCTTCAGCCTCGCTGCCAGGCACCTCACGACCCTCCTCTGGTCCGGCAACTGGAAACGGCACCCTTCCTGGTTGGTCCCGGCCCACCACGCGATCTCCCTGGGCTCGTTGAAGGGGGCGATCGAAGTGAAAAGGAGATCGTAGGCCCTCTTGTAGTGCGCCACGACGTCGACCAGGTACCTGGCAAAGTCGTCGATGCGGTTTCGGGGAAGATTGGCCGCGCAGCCCCAGCCTGCTCCCGAGGCTCGACCGGACTTTGTCATGAAGAAAGGTGAAGAGTTGGCAAAGGCCTCGAAGGTGTTTGCCCCTCGCTGCCTCGCCCCTAGAAGGCAGCGCCTTTGGGGCTCGTCGCGGGTCCAATCGTAGACCCAGTCGGTGGAATCGGTGGCGTTGTTGGAGTTGGGATCGGGGGGAGGAGAAGTCGAAGGAGAAGACTTCGAATCAGAAACAGAGCGGCGATAGGACTCGGGCACGAGCAGCGCCTCGACGTTGGCCCCGGCCCTGAGGTTCCCCTCGTCGCGCGTGCCCCACCCGGAACCCCCGACGTTGTACCTCACGATCTCCATCCCCAGGCCCGTCTCAGGGTCGAAGAGCAGGTCGAGGATGCGGTCCCGCTCCTGTTCGGGGAAGGCACCTGAATGAAAAGTGGGGGGGAAAAGGGGTGAAGAAGAAGAAGAAGAAAGAGGTTGAGGAGGTTGAGAGCGAAAAACGAAAACGGAAAACCGATAGAAAAAAAAACTTCTCACCGACGACGTTGGCCCACCAGCACAGGCTCGTGCCCCACCCCTGCCAGACCTGCTGCGTGGTCTGCGGGTCGACGCGGATGGGAAGGTGGCCCGGAGCGTTGTGCGCGGCAGAGACGGCAGGGGAAGCTGTCGATGGCGAGAAAGGCGATGGTGGGATCATTGTCATTGTCGTCGTTGTTGTCGCTTCTTTTGCTCGCCCGCCGAGCGGCCAGGGGAGGCCCACCATTGGAAAGCGAGGGCCGATTGCGATGCGAGATGCCGTGAGAGAGCGGAAGGGCAGTGTCGATGGAAGAGCAGAGGAGGAGAGAGGGGAGCAATGCGCGGAAACGAAAAACAAAAAAAAGAAAAGATGGAAAAGTAAAGAGCGACCTCGACCTCGTCGACCTCTTTCCTTCCACCTCCACCACCTCCACCTCCCCGCCTTCCCCCTCCCTCCCCCGCTGCCTTGGCAAAAAGAAATCGCACACCTTGTGGGGTTCGAACCCACGACCTCTTGGTTGCAACCGCGTAAGGAATCATCCTCGACGAAGAGAAGAATCCTAGGGGCTCGAAGCCAAGCGCGCTAATCCACTGCGCCAAAGGTGCTTCTGATGATGATTTTTGCCAGTCGGAGAGACCGGCAAAAACAGGGGTGACATTTTCGAATTTCCGGGCCTTTATGAGAGACCGTTCGGGGCAGGGGAAAGGGTAGGGTTGGAGGAGAAAAGGTGAGAGCTGAAAATTTGCGATATTTATTTTTTCGCTCGTCGAAGAAGATCAGCTTTAGATTTCAATCTTTCCAAAGCTCTCTCTCTCCTATCTTCGACGAAGCGGCCAGCGCTCGTCGGTCACCGATGCGCGCCGCCGTACCTCGCGCGGCGTGCCCGGCGCGATGGCGGTCTGCTGGGAGCTGTCGCGCACGCGCGGCGACGGCAGCGGCGACGGGAGCGGGAGCGAGGCCGGCGGCGTCATTGACGGCTTCGGCTTCGACCACGACGCCGGCGACGCCGACGCCGACGACGACGGAAACGCCTGCTCCTCTTCTTCCTCTTGTTGCTCCCGTTGAGGAGGAGAAGAAGAAGAACAACAATAACAGCAAGAAGAAGCGCGAGGACAAGCGCGCCCGTCTCGCGAGGAAGGCCAAGGCGGATTCTTCTTCCTCCTCTGTCTCTCCAGAGGAGGCAGCTGCAGCGGCAGTGGCAGCGGCAAAGGCAGCTCTCCCACCGGCCGCGCGCTCGCTCGTCGAGGCTCTTTCTTCTTCGTCGTCTTTTTCGCGGTCTTCTCCTCCTTTAGACTCCGAAACCGCAGCCTTGGCTTGCGCCCAGGCCTCGCTCCGGGCGTCCTCGTCGTCCCCTCGGGACCTCGGCGCAGCTCTCAGGTCGCTCAAGGCGATCCCTGCTTCTCCCTCGGCCTTGGCCCTGGCTTCGGCGCTCGAAGTTGTTAGGGGCAGCGTCGGCGCCGGCGTCGGCGTCGGCGGCGCGAAGAAGAAAGACAAAAAGAAAAAGAGCAAAACAACGACGACGACGACGACGACAACGACAATAACGCTCAACGCCGTCGCTTCCGCCGCCGCTCGCCGCCTCGCCGAGGCAGCAGCACGCGCGGAGGAAGAGATTCTCGTGAAAGAGCAGAAAGAAGCGGCAGCGGCGGCTGCAACATCGCTTCTGCGGCGGGGGCGGAGAGGTGTCGTTCGAGGCAAAGAAGCGGTGGCGGCGGCGGCGACCGCTGACAAAAAGCAGAAAACCAAACAGAGGAAGCGACGGAGGAGGCAGCTCGCGGCTCTCGACGTCCTGCTCTTCGGGGACCAGGATCTGCTCTTCTCCGGGAACAGGATCAGGGGCAGGGCCCGGCGGGACGCGCTCGGAGGCGGCGGAGGCAGTTACAGCAGTGGGAGCAGCGACGAAGACGAGAGCGACGACGACGGCGACGACGGAGAGAGCAACAACGCCGCTTCTGCAGCTTCTCCTTCTTCTCCTTCTGCTTCTTCCACCCCACCTCTCCGACCCCTTTCGCGTTCGACCTCCCCTGGCCCAGGCTCTCCTCCCCCGAGGCCGCCCTCGAGAGGCTCTCGAAGCACCTCTCGGAAGACCGGGAGGACCCGCTGGCCTGGCAGGCGTGGGCGAATTGCTTGCTCGCGGTCTCTGCCGAGGAGAGGGCAAAGAAGGCAAAGGCGAAAAAGGCGAAGAAGACGACGACGACGACGACGACGACGACGAAGAATAACACTTCTTCTCTTTCTTCTTCTTCTTCTTCTCCTCCTCGACCCCTCCACTCCTCCTATCCCCCTTCGGTCCACGCACCCTTGCTGACGGCCTGGGCGGCGCTCGCCGCCAGGAAGGGCAAGGTCAACAGGGCCAGGACGCTTTACACGCTTTCTCTGAGGGCGTGTTTGAGTCGTTGCGACGACGGCGAAGGAGGAGAAGAAAGAGTCACAGTCGAAGGAGAGGAGGGGGAAGCAAAAGGCAACTCTTCTCCTGCTCCCGCCTCCGCCAAGCTCTGGTGGACCGTGCTCCGAGGTTCCGCGGCCGCTCGCAGGGCCCTCCGAGGGCTCGCCTCGCTCGAGGCCCGCGCGGCGAGGGGAGGCAAAGGAGGTACAAGTGGAAGCGGAGGAAGCGGAGGGAGCGGAAGCGACGGCGGGAGATTCGGCGGCGGAGGGAGCCAGGAGTCGGAGAGGGCCGCCGCGGCGCTCTACGCCCGCGGCCTCGCGGCGTGCCCCAACGACGTCAGGATGCTGCACGCCGCCGCGGCGTTCAGGGCGTCTCGCGCGTCCGCCTCTTCGTTCTGGCCCTCGTCCTTCTCGTTCGCTTCCTCAGCCAGCGGCGACAACGGCAACGGCAACGACGACGGCAAAAACTCTTCCTCCTCGGCTTCGCTGCTGCTCCGGAGGGCAGCCAGGGTCTCCCCGCGCAATGCCCACGTCAGGCACGCGCTGGGCGAGCTGTCGGAGTCCCGCGGGGAGTTTGCAGAGGCCAGGGCGCAGTACGAGCAGGGGCTGCTGGCGCTGCTGGCTCTTTCCTCGGCGGGTTCGACGAAGGAAGGTGAAGAAGGAGAAGAAAGAGAAGAAGGAGAAGAAAGAGGAGAGAGCGACGTCGAAGTCGAAACCTCCGCGACGAAGCCCCGCCCTTCTCCTTCGCCGCTGCTCCCCACGGAAGCAGCGAGTTCTTCTTCTAATTCTTCCCCTTCTTCTTCCTCGTCTTCCTCGATCGACGACGACATCGCCGGAGCCGCCAGGTGCGCCGAGGCCCTCTCCCGCCTCTGCGAGACCGCGGGGGACTCTGCCGGCGCGAGGGAGGTCTTCCGCACGACGGCGGCGGCGCTCGAAGGAAGAGAGAAGGAGAGAGAGAAAAGCTCTTCTTCGTCTTCCTCTTCTTCTTCTTCCTCTTCGTCTTCTTCTTCTCTCCCCCGCCTCCTCAGGGAGTGGGCCGCGTTCGAGAAGCGCGCTGGGGACCTGGAGAGAGCCGCGGAGCTCTACTCGCAGTCCCTCCGGGCAGGGATGAAGAAGAAGAAGAAACCGAGTTCGAGTTCAAGCTCTTCAAGTTCTTCGACTTCTTCAAATTCTTCTTCTTCAACCTCTTCTTCCTCCTTCTCCTCCGACCACCGCACGCTGCTCCAGTTCGCGCAGCTCCAGGCCCGCAGGGGGGACATGTCCTCGGCTCGCTCCCTGTTTAAGGCCGCGACGGCAGCGGCGCCCTTCAACCCGTTCATCTGCGTGGCGTGGGCCAGAGCCGAGGCGAGGAGCAGCAGCAGTAGTGGAGGAAGTGGAGGAGGAGACGCTTCTTCTCCTTCCTCCTTGTCTCCTTCGTCCTTCGACGCTGCGGTCGCGATCCTGGAAGCCGGCGCCCGACGCTGCGGCGGGGAGGCCGCCACCTTCGCGAAAGGAGGCGCGCTGCTGCGGGAGTGGGCGGCGCTCGAGGCGAGGAGGGGCAACGTGCCGAGGGCGAGGGAGCTCTTCCGCAAAGGGAGCTCTTCGGGCGACGCGCTGCTGCTGCTGGCCTGGGCCGAGTTCGAGAGAGAATTATTGAATGAGAAAGGGGGGAAGAAGCAGGGCGACCCCGCTGCTGCTCGCGAAGCCGCGAGGCTGGCCGAGGAGGCCGCGTGGAAGGAGGACGAGGCGCGGAGGAGAGGGTGAGTTTTTTTTCTTCTTTTGTAAAAAAAAATCCAAGGGGGAAGAAGGAAAGAAAATCATTTCGAGCGCTCAACCAATTTTCTCTCACTTTTTTCTCGCCTCCCTCCCCCATCAATCAAAAGCCTTTCTCCGTCTTTCTCCTTTGTCTTTTCCAAAGCTTTCCACCACTTTTCCTTCTCCACTCTTTCGACACTAGGTGAGAACTGATACAAGCAAGCGATAGACTGTAGTTTCGAAGCCTATAGCTGCGTGCGAGAGCGAGGAAATCGGAGGCTAGAGTAAAGAATTGAAAAAGGGGAGGCGTTGTTGCTTCGATTGCATTTGCTTTGAAACCGAAAAAACATGTTTTCCATCGCTGTCGCGGGGAGCCTTCCGCGCACTCAACGTCCTTTATTCCTCAACCGATGCGTTTGTGACACTGATTCAGAAGCCCCCTTTGCAGAATCGAGTCGAAAGAAGCCTCGCAATCTATCGGACCAAGCGCAATCGTTACAACCAATTGAGTTTTCGACGAGCGAGGGGCAAGGGAGGCGCGCTCGAAGAAGAGAAAAAAAAACTCGACGCTCAAAAACCCCTTCAAAACTCTCTCTCTCTTCTTCCTTCTTTCCACAGCCTCCAACCAACAACAATGGCCTCTTCCCGCTTCTTCCTCTCCGCGATCGCGATCGCCCTGATGGTCGCCGGCGCCGCTGCGCAGGGTAAGTGATTTTTCTTGTGAGAGAGGAGGAGAAGAGGAAGAACAAGGAAAGAGAAGAGAAGAGAAAACAAAAAGGGGAAGAAGCGTTTTTTTTTCGACGCGGCAAAACTCTCTTTCTTGTTCCCCCTCGTTCTCGGCCCGACTCACTTTTTCAACTTTTTTCTTCTTTTTGTTTAACGAAAACTCCTCTCCCCTCTCCAGGCATGCAAGCCGCCGACGCCAGGTCCGAGTGCACGTTCATCGCCGCGAGGATGCAGACTGGCCCCTGCGCCAAGCTCCAGGACGCGACGATGGTGAGAGTTGGTGGAGACAGAGCAGGTTGAGAGAGGTTTTTTTCTCTCGTTTCGTCTTCGTTTTCGTTTCCCCGTTATCTTCTTCTCCTCTCTCCCCCCGTCCCCCCGAAACAAACAAAATAATGCGTGCTCTGCCTTTTCCCTCTAGTCCCATCGCCTCAAACAAAAAGACAAAAACCGTCCCCCTTGGGTCACACACCCTTTCCTCTTCCTCCTCTCTCTCTTTTGCCCACCTCCTCCCGCCTTTTTAACCCCTGCCCAAAATCAAAAAAACCCAAACCCCAACAAAACTCCAACCTCCCCTCGCAGAAACACACCGCCGAGATCGAGGCCATGGATTGCCCCGAGCTCAACATCTTCAAGGAGACCATGCCCACCGCCGACGACAGCTGCTGCGACGACCTCCGCGCGTTCATCACCGTCGGCTGCTCGTGCGACCCGGACGTGCTCGATTTGATTTCGCTGTCCGGCGCCACCAAGGCCAACTTGGCAGCCGCGCTCAAGATGGCGCAGAGCGGGCAGTGCGCCGACGCGGCGCACGGGGGGCCGATGGTTAACCCGTGCGACGGGACCGTGGGGTGCCCTCCGGCGCTTTGAAAGCTCTTCAGCAAAAAAGCATTCTTCTTTTCTGTCTTTTTGATTTTGCCGTCGTTTTTTCTTTTCCACTTTCGAAGTCCTTTTTCTTGTTTTTCTTCTTCCTTTTCTCGTTATGCCACACTCTGTGTATCTATTCATACCACTCTCGATGATCAATCTCGATGATCGCACAACAATAAGAAAGAAAAAAAAGAGAGACAAGGAAGAGGAAGAAGCAAGACTGGACTAAGGTTTTTACAAAAAAGAAGAAAGAATGAATGAGAAAAAAATGCAAACTCTCTACAGCGGTCCCGCCGCCGCGGCCGAGGCTGAGGCAACAGGGACCGAGGCAGGGGCAGGGAGAGCCAGACTCGAAGCCTTGCAGGCCACGGCCCCGACGCACTTGTTCTCCAGGGGCCCGCCAAAGGCCTCGCTGGCGCAGGCGGAAGCCTAAAAGAGAGAGAGGGAGAGAGGGAGGGAAGTTGGGGGGGGGGGGGGGGTGATGAGAAGTGAGCTCTTTTTTTTCTTCGTTCGTTCGTTCGTTCTTTCATCTTCTCCTTCCTCCTCTCCCAACCTTACCGTGGCCAGCTTCACCCCACCGCTCAGCGCGGCAGCGGGGATCCCGGCGGCCCCCAGCAGGCCCAGGACCCCCTGGTCGCACCCGCAGCCACTCGCGACGAAAGACCTGACGTCGACGCAGCACTCTGCCGTGACGGTCCTGGCCACCTCGGAATTACCGAGCTGCTCGCAGTCCGCGTCTTTGAGCGAAGAAGCGGTGGCCTTCAGCCTGGCCGCGACGGCGTGGCAGGCGCCCGTGTTGAGGTTGTTGGCCGCGGCGAGGCAGGCGGGGTTGCCCGTGGGCGGTGGCGGGGGAAGGAAGGAAGGGAGCTGGGCGAGGACAAAGGAGCAGGGGAAGGAGGAGGAGAAAAGTGCGAGGAGGGAGAGGGCTGCTGCGATTCTTGAAGTCTTCATCATGGTGGTGATTACGTCCGTTGTCGTCTGCTGGAGAGAGGTGCTGTTGCGGCGAGGCGGGGGAGGTTGGAGAGAGGGAGAGAAGAGAGGTCGAAGGAGGTGAGAGAGAGAGCGAAAGAAGCTATGGCGGCGAAAAGTTTGTCAATGCCATGCGTCTCTTTTCGGCTCGTTCGCGGCATGTTTTGGAGTTTTCAATGCCCATGAGCGTTGGGTAACTGTAGCATTCTCCCGACTAGTCGCAGTTTGAAACGAGAAAGCGAGGTTCTCGTCGGGCTAAAGCGCGGGTGGAAAAGAAGTTTTTTCCTCGTCCGCTCCGAAAACTCGGCGTCGAATGCGACTCTCGCGTCGTCTTCCATTTGATTGAGCCCACCCCTGGCGCGTTCTCTATGTGTCGTCCAACGTCGTCGCTGAGTGAAGGTAAATGACATGCATACAACAGTAGTGAGACCAGGACAGAAAGAAGAAAGAACGTGCCCAGGCGAGAGGGAGAGAGAGCGTTACCTTTTTTTCTTTGTCAAATTGAGGAGTGTTTTTCCTCTTCATTTTTCTCCTTCTCTTCTCCTTCCTCCCTCTTTGCTCGCTCGCTCGCTCGCTCGCTGTCGGCCGATTAAAAAGAAGGCGCTCCACCAACCTTTTTCGACGCCCCGAGAGCCTCTTTTATTCGCGCTTTTCGCATCTTTTTCTATCTCCAGGTACGGTTCTGGTTGTGATGTCGTCTTGCGCTCCTTGCCGTGCCAAAAAAGGGTAATTCGATCGATTAAAAGCCCCCACACGGGCCCGCATTTGATGCGGGCTTAGTTGTCGTCGAGAGAGAGGGACATTTTCGTTGTTGGTGATTGATTCCGACGCGTGCGTTTCGAGCTCTTCCTTGTCGACTGCGATCACGCGCGCATGTCGATGAGTAGCTGTTCATGTCATCGACACGCCTTGAGGAGGCAATTGGAATTTTAAATCACTGTTTACTTGCGGGGGGGAGGGGGACGGAGATGATGTTTTTTGTCGATTTCGACGGCTTGATTTTTTCTTCTTTTCGGAAAACGACGTGGACCGGTGCGGTCCAAAAAAAAAGAAGAAGGAAAAGAAACTCACCACCAACGCCTTCCTCCACCTCCAAACGCAGGTCTTCTCTTCTCACCGCAACGATGTCGATGATGACGACGACGACGCGATCTTCTTCGCGCTGCCTCGTCGTCCTCCTGGCCGCTCTCATCGGTCTCACGACGCTCGCTGTCCCTCCTGTGCTCGCCTCGGAGGCCTGCGTCCAGGCAGCGGCCACGCTCGCCTCGGGCGCCTGCAGGACGCTGCACGCCGCCGCCTCCCGCGTGGGGGCCACGGTCGCCACGGCCGACTGCGCCACGCTGCACGCCGTGGCGGTGTCACAGTCGTCGCAGTCGCAGCCCGACGACGCCTGCTGCGCCGACATGAGGCGCTTTGTCGAGGGCGGGTGCGGCTGCGACGCCGACGTCGACCGTTTGGTCATCGCGGGGGGCTTCGCCGCGGGAACCGCGGCGGGCGCCGCGAGGCTGGCGACGGTGTCGAGGTGCGCCGATCCGGCCCTGGGGGGCAGGATGTTTGTCAACCCCTGCGGGAACAACTGCATGCCCGTGGTGAACGGGCTTTCTTCGGCTGGAGGAGGAAATGGAGGAGGTGGAGGTGGAGGTGGTGGTGGTGGAGCTGGAACTGGAGTTGTTGTTGTTGCTCCTCCAGTCGTTGGGGGCTCCGTCGCTCCCGCAGCCGTTCCTGTTGCTCCCGGAGCAGCAGCCAGCGTTCCCGCAGCTGCAGCGGGAGGGGCGACGACGACCGCAGCCGCCGCCGCCCAGCGCTTCCCGACCGCGATCCTTCTCGCGCCGACGACGACGATCCCTCTGACTACGACGACGGGCGTTCCGGCGACGGCGGCCACGGCGGCAACGACAGCAGCTGCCCCTCAAGCAGCGATCTCGACCGCCTCCGCCGGCCCTCCTGTCGCGCCGTCGAACGCCGCGGCGCCGCTGAACGCGACGGCAGATGCTGCTGCTGCGGGAGGAGGAGGAGGAGGACGGGGAGCAGGAGGAGGAGGAGCGCAGCAGCCAGCGGCGCGCCCCGCCGGCAGGATCTCTTTCGGCGCGGGCCCGCCGCCCGTGTTTAGCGCCGCCACGGCCGGCTTGCTGACCGCGGCAGGGAAGAAATAAGTAAGAGAACTTCCACTTTCTTCTTTCTTCTCCTTGCTTTTTTTAATTGGGAGAGAGAACGAAACGCCAAAACGACAAAAAAAACCAGCACTGCTCCCCCCTCTCTTTCGCGAACGAAGAAATGAAAAAAACTTTCCAAATTTGATTATATCGAAGACTTTCAAGGGCGAGCGCTGGCTGCCTCCGCCGCTCCTTTTGCTTGTAAACAAAAAAAATAAAAAAACCCGAGACTAAAACTGGAAAAAAAGAAAAAGACCCCTGCCAGCCAGGTGGAGAGCTAAGAGGAAGAGAAAAAAAGAGAGGCGGAGGGGAGGAGGTCCAGCTCTTTTTTTTTTGCTTCCTTGTCTCTTGCTCTCTCTCTTTCTCACTAGTTTTTCTCTTCCAGTTCTCCTTTCTACAACTGCAAGCCATCGCCTCCCCCCCGTCGCTCTCCAGGTACGCCAACGCGCTCTCTTCGCGATCGCCCACGCTGAGCGCTTTCTCGCTCTCATTCTCTAGCACTGGGCAGCAAAAACCCCGCGCTTACCCGAGCTGTTGGGGCACGCGCCGAACGGGAAAAAGAAAGGTCCAGTTTTTTTTCTCCTCCTCTCTCTGGCTGCTGCTGCTGCTTCCTGCTGCTTCTGCCCCCCGTCTTCCGTGCCTTCCTTCGCCTTCTGCCTGATTTCTTCCTCTTTTCTCTTTGGCGATGGCATGCTCTTGACGTTGCAACGCTAGAACCGGGGGATAACGGGACGTAGAACGCCTGGAGGCCTTCGGACGGGCCCCCCTCAATTCTGCCGCATCTCACTTTTTTTGTCGGATTGTCCGCAACGTTGCCATCAAAAAAAAAATCATTTCAAAACAGGCTCTCCGTTTCCCAGTTCTTCTTCTTCCCTCCTTACTTTCTCTTCCTGCACTAAAAAACATGAAGGCCGTCGCTGCTCTCATCGCGCTCGTGGCGCTCGCGCTCGCGTCGTTCGCTTCCGGTGAGTGCTTTTGAAAAGAGGTTTTGAAAGAAAGAGGAAATAGCGAAATCCTGGCCGTTGAGAAGTTTCGGAGTCGGTCGGAAGCCGAGGGGGAGAAGGAAGAAAGATCACGACAAAAAAGGGGACAGCGCAGCAACGCGTCGTTGCCTCCTCCGCGCCGCAGCTTGCAAGCGCCTCCTACTCAGAGCACGCGGACGACACTATCCACCCCATCGCCGGGGGTTGCAGTCGAAGAGAGCGCGATCTTGGAGGGGAAAGCGGCCGCCTTTTTTCTTTTTGATTCGCATCGAAATAGGAAAGGAAGCCGCCGAACGAAAAAGAAGCGAGGAGGGGCGCCGTTGCTTTTCGACCGCTCTTCCTCTTTTTGGCCTTGTTCTTCTTCTCTTCCTGTCCCCCGTCCCGCTTTCTCTGAATCTACAGACAAAAGAGAAGAGAGCGAGAACGAGATACGGAGAAAAAGAGAGCGGTTCGGGGGCTTTTGCTGGCCCGTTGCTCTCTGCTGCTCTTTCCCTCGAAAGAGAGAGAGCCCCGCTTTGGTCGAGTCTTCGTCTTCTTCTCTTACTACTACTACACCTCGACCTCTTTCTCTCTCTAACTCATCTCTCTCTTTCTTCCTTCCTTCCTTCCTTCCCTCTCCAACCTTCCAACCAACCCCAGCCGACTCCATCACCTGCTCCCTCCTCGGAGCCCAGCTCCGCTCGGGCCCCTGCGGCGGGCTCCAGGACTCGTTCAAGACCTACGCCGCGAAATACGCCAACGCCGACTGCGCTACGATCGACGCCGCGAAGGCCGAGCTGCAGAAGTCGGAGCCCTCGCTGGCGTGCTGCTCGCAGCTGAGGCAGTTCGCGGCCAACGGGTGCACCTGCGACCGCGTGACGGCGTCGCTGGCGTCCGCCGTGCTCGGCGGTGGCGGTGACACCAGGGCCGCGATCCAGGGAGGCGTCAGGCTCGCGCAGGCCTCGAGGTGCTCCCTGCCCGAGAACGGTGGGCCCATCACCGACACGTGCACCGGCTCGACGGGCTGCCCTCGCAAGGCGTAAAATGGAAGTAAAAATGGAAGATAGAGAGAGAATGGGGGAAAAGGGAAGGGGGGAGCAACTTCTTCCTTCCGCTTGGCGCCTTTCACATTTCCAAAGGCAAGAAAAAAAAGTAACTTTTTCTCTTTTTCCCCTCCTTTTTCCTACTTCTCTTTTTTTCTCTTCTACCCCACATCTAATTAAAATAAGAAGAAAAGTGCCTTTTCGTTTCTTCGCCGCCGCAGCAGCGCCCCAGTTGAGAGAGAAAGAGAGAGAAGTGTAATGCACCAGCTCCCCCTGTTTTTAAAAAGAGAGAGAAGAGAGAAGAGAGAAAGAGAAGAGGTCGAAGAAAGAAGAAAATCGAAAAAAGCTCTTTTCACACAAAAAACCTTTTCTCTTTTTTTCTTGGTTGCTACATTCTTCTCGCCGGCCATGTCCGCGGCGCGCAAGCTCTCGTTCACGGCGATTGCTGTCACCGGAGAGGTGAGGCAAGAGAAGATGCACGAACAACAGAGAGAGAGAGAGAGAGAGAGAGAGAGAGAGAGAGGCGTAACTGATGACGATGATGGTGTCGATGTCGTCGACGAGCCCGACGAAAAAAGAAAAAACCGACGACGACGCTCGAAGCATTGATTCTCATCCTCGTTTTCCCTCTCTCTCTTACTTCCAAACAGGACCCGCACCACCCCGCGTCTGACCTGGTCAACCGTGGGCCTCGCAGTTGCGGTTGGCAGAGCGCGAGGTGAGTTGTTTTGGGGTGGAGAAAGAGAGCGAGAGAAAGAGAAAGAGGCGAAACCGAAAAAGAGAAAAAAGATGCCTCTCGAAGAAAAAAACGGAAGACGAAGCAGCACACTCGAAGAAAAAAAAACAACAACAACAACAACACCACCCACCACTCCAGGCACTGCTCCTACCCGCAGGAGCTCGTGCTCGAGCTCGATGCCCCGGCCGTCCTGCACACCTTGCAGCTGCTGAGCCACGAGTCGAAGATTGCGACGCGCTTGGAGCTCCACGTCGGGTCGCTGAGTAGTAGAAGTGGAAGCGAGAACGCTTCTTCAACGTTTCCTCTCCTTCCTTCTCGAACTGCTGCTGCTCCTCTCCGCACCTCCCCTCAGCAACAGCAGCAGCAGCAGCAGCAGCAGCGGCAATACACCTGGACCAGGCTCGGCGCCCTGGCCTTTGACGCGAACGAGCTCTCGGGCCACGCGGCCAGGGAGCTCAAGAGCGTCTCGGTGCCCCGCGGAGGAGGAGGAGCAGGAGCAGGAGCAGGGGGGAGCGGAAGCGAGCCCTCGGCGTCGCTCCGGCCCCCTCCAGCCTGCTCCGCGCTGCGCCTCGTCTTCTGGGAGCCGCACGCCTCCAACACGGCCCTGAACCCGGGAAGGCAGGTCGGGCTCGTGGCGCTCAACATCGTCGGGGAGAGCATCGGGAATGGAGGGGGAGG